>Ga0114919_10000585_pt1 | contig 28531 bp, 26 predicted proteins | sample BlataG_FD_88682 | JGI IMG/M metagenome (GOLD analysis project Ga0114919, IMG submission 88682) | Deep subsurface microbial communities from Black Sea to uncover new lineages of life (NeLLi) - Black_00105 metaG | ecosystem: Environmental > Aquatic > Marine > Oceanic > Sediment | place: Atlantic... | reverse complement strand
GTCCCGTCATACAAAGAGAAGAGCGTGGAATTGGGACTGGACAGTTACGGCTTTCTGGGCTATCCCTTGCTCCAGGCGGCTGATATCCTAATCTATAAGGCCAACTGGGTGCCGGTGGGGAAAGACCAGCTTCCCCACATCGAGCTCACCCGCGAAATAGCAAGAAGATTCAATGGATTGTATGGCGAAGTGTTTCCGGAACCACAGGGCAAGCTGAGCCAGTTCTCTGGGATCCTGGGCACCGATAATAGGAAGATGAGCAAGTCGTACAATAATCACATATGCATGGGAGAATCGGACGAGTCGACCGCCAAGAAGATCTCCATAATGTACACCGACCCGACCAAGATACGCATGGGTGATCCGGGACATCCCGACCAGTGCCCGGTATATCTTCTGCACACAATCTACAATCCAGATCACAAGACGATTCACCAGGGATGTTCTACCGGGGAATTGGGGTGTGTGAAATGCAAGAAGATCTGCGCGGAGGCCACCAACAGTGCCTTGAGACCGATCCGCGAAAAGAGGGCCGAATTGGAAAAAGACTTGCCTTACGTGCAGAAAGTGTTAGCTTCCGGAGCAGAAAGAGCAAGGGCCAGGGCGCAGAAGACTATGGAGGACGTGAGAAAGGCAATGAAATTGATGTGACGCCCGACATTGCGAGTCCCGCCAGAGGCGTGACGAAGCAATCTCCTGAGATTGGAGGGATTGATCCGCTGTCGCTCGCAATGATGAGGTTTACGGCCTTGTCATTGCGAGGAGCGGTAGCGACGAAGCAGTCTCCGTTGCATCGGGACATTGTAAACTCGATGCCCAAGCACTGAAAGTGTCGGGATAACGGAGACCCCCGCCCGTACGGGTGCCCGTCTGGGACAATTTCCTGACGCAACTCAAAACGGATAACAAGTCTGTCTGGTTGGAATTTTGTGACAATAAATACAATGAGGAGTCAAAATGAGATTGCTAAGCTATAGAATTTTGCTCAGAAAAGAACCTGAGGGGGGTTATACGGTAATAGTTCCTTCCCTTCCCGGCTGTGTTACATATGGGGGCACAATAGAAGAAGCGATAAAGATGGCAAAGGAAGCTATTGAGTTATACATGGAGAGCTTAAGAGAACATGGTGAAGAGATACCAACAGAGGAAGCAACTTTAGAATATACCCTAACGGTAGAGGCCTATGCCTAAACTCCCATCTCTTACTCCTCAGAAAGCCATCAAGGTACTTGAAAAGAATGGATTCGTACTTGATAGGATTAAAGGAAGCCATCATGTTTACTACCACTCGGAAACGAAAAGAAGAGTGGTTGTTCCTCTTCATAAAAGAGATTTACCAAAAGGGACGCTACTTGAAATCTTAAAACAAGCCGGTATAAGCAAGGAAGAGTTGAAAAAGACACTATGAGTGAAAAACCTCACCTAACATAGCATAACGTTTTGATTACGCCTCGCCCTTCGGCCGCAGCGGGGTATATACCAGGAATGTTGGGGATAAGGGAAAAAATGGGGCATCTCTGAATCAAATTTCGGTATATTTGAACAAAAACAGGTGATGCATTATGAATTGTCGGAAAACGTTAACTTGGCGAGGATAATCTCAAGATCCAAAAGGTCGATTTCCCGACGCAATGAGAGGACAGAGGGGGAGAATGGAATCAATCGAAACACAAAGGCAGGAAGGTAGTACATCATACTCCGTTAAGCTGGAAGCTTTCGAGGGGCCGCTTGATCTTCTTCTCTTCCTGATAAAGAGAGATAAGGTCGACATCTACGACATTCCCATTGCTCACATCACCAGGCAATATCTCGAATACATCGAGTTGATGGAAGAGTTGGACCTGGATATCGCTGGCGAGTTCATCGTCATGGCGGCCACTTTGATGAGAATAAAGGTGCGGATGCTCCTGCCCAAGACCCAGGATGAGGAGGAAGAGGAGGACCCGCGCGAAGGGCTGGTCTTAGCGCTCTTAGAATATCGAAAGTTCAAAGAGGCCGCCCAGATTCTGAAAGCAAAAGGTGAAGAGCAGTCGCGCTGGTTCCCCAGAACCGACGTCTCTTTCTTGAGTGATCTTCCCGAGGACGAGGTCCTGGTGGAAGCCTCTTTGCACGATCTCATCTTCGCCTTCAAGAAGATTCTCGATACCCAACCCAAGGAGACCTTTCATACCATAGATTATCCCAAAGTGGGCGTGGAAGAGCGAATTGAGTATGTTTTAAACTGCTTGGCGCAGAAAGACGGAGTCGTCTTCCCCGAGCTTTTCTCCGATACGCCCATCAAGCTGGTCATGGTTGTCACCTTCATGGCGATCTTGGAACTGATCCGGTTGCAGAAAATCTACATCAGGCAGACAAAGCACTTCTCGGAGATCTGGGTTTTCAGAAACGAGAAAAGGTAGACCTGTTATCCCCATCCGCGGGATAACAAACATATAAGCGCGTAGACCAGAACCTAACTTAAGTTGGGTTCTGGTCTTTCTCTTTTCCTTCCTACACACAGGTCATTAATTTGCCCGGTCATGTTTGGGAAAGTCCCGCCTCCGACGGGGGTTAAGAGAGAGAGGAAATTCGTCACCAGCACAGAAGCCTTCGGAATGTTTCCGGATTGGACCGAATAAAGCTTGACAAAGTGAGGATCTTGCGTTATATTCAAAATACAAGTCAATAATTTCAGATAAAGGTGCGTGAGACACAAGGGCCGCTCCAGCAAGCGCTGGCTCTGTTTGCCAGGAAAGGATGTCAATATGAAGGTCAAATTCTTGACTCTTTGTGGGGTTTTGTCTTTGACCCTCCCTCTTGCTTTCCCAGTGCTGGTTGATCCTATAACGGTTCAGGACTTCATAGTAAACCCTCCCGGGTTGGAGGAGATACCCCACTTTTATTCGAATATCGTCTTTGATCAGTACGGTAATTTCGTCGTCGCATGGGTAGACAGGGGTTTGGAACATGAGAACCGCCAGGTTTACTTCCAGAGATATGATTCGCTTGCCAATCCCATAGGAACTCCGGTTTTGGTTTCCGACACAACCATCAAGATACACGATTACCCGGGCATTGCCATGTCTCCCTCAGGTAGTTTCGTAATCTGTTGGGATGCACTAACAGGAGGTGGTGCCTATGAAGGCAGGGACATCTGGGTCCAAGGTTTTGATTCCTCGGGTGAGCCAGCCTGGTCACGCCAGCAAGCAAACGAAGTGAGGCCAGTCGAGTATTATAACGATAGTCACCCAAGCATCGCCATGGGTATTGAGGATAACTTTGTCGTAGTATGGCAAACTGAAGACCCTACTGGCAGGAATGTATATGCTCAGCGATTTGGCTCGTCTGGTGAGAAGATCGGGAGCAACCTTCTGGTCAGTGATATCAATGCATCCAACTACCGGCTATGTCCGTGGTTTACGCAGTTCCCAGATGTGGCCTTCAACTCCGAAGGTTACTTCTTTACCTGCTGGTACGGTTGTGTTATGTGCGTGCCATGGAGCCCTAGCACCCCCTTGGGTCGGGTGTATAATCCCGCCGGAGAGCCCGTCACCTTAGTCTTTCCCTTTTTCGCTCCCTGCTCGTCCTTCTTTGATTACGGGAGCTACCCTGCTGTGGCTTCTAACGGCCAGAACAACTTCGTGGTTGTTTTCAACGGCAATGACACCCTGTGGACCTACCCAAATAACGCTGTGTACGTGCAGACCTTTGACACTTTGGGAACGCCTGTTGATTCGGTCAAGATCGTCAATGACGTCATAGATCTGGGGAATGTCTGGCACGTACCGAGGATAGCAGTGGACAGATCTGACGATGGACATATAGTCCTCTGGTCTGATTGGCGAACAATAACACAGTGTAATCTTTGGGCCCAGAGGTTTAACTCATCAGGTGAGCCAGTGGGACGAAACTACCGAATCAATCTTCCCCCGGGTTCCCTATCCACCGAAGATGGGGAATATGGTGACTGGTACATGTACTCCATATCTATTCACCACAACACGGCAGGGTTTTCCTGGGTGGATTATCGTAACTGGGGAATCTATAACGCAGATATTTATGCCAAGCTTCTGGATTTAGATGCTATAGGCTTTTATCTGCTCGGCGATGTGGTCTTGGATGGGGTGGTGAACTTGGGGGATGTTATTTACCTCATCAATTACCTATACAAAGGTGGACCCGGGCCTCTCCCGGAATGGACCGGGGATGTCACCGGTGAGGGTGAGATAAACGTGGGGGATGTGGTTTACCTTATCAACTTCCTGTTCAGGGGTGGCCCGCCACCAGGCTCTTAGTGCCTTCTTCATGAGCTTACTTGTTGACCACGAATTAGCTCCCGCCTCACAAGGTTGGAGTTTTCTTTCGAGCGTCGCCCACTGCTTTTGCCAGGGCAGCATGGCTTTGCGGATCAGGAGAATCTCCACCCCGATGACAATCCCGTTCCCTTGTTCTGGGCGGCCGAATCTTCTTGACAAAGCCCCAAAATAGAATAGTTTTAGCCCGAAGCAGGACTGTACAGAGAGTACAAAGTGGGAATTCACGGGTCTGAACAGAACCCTAAACTGAGCAGCAGGTCATGTCCTTCAGAGCCAAGCTAAACACGATCTTGCGGCGGTACTTTCTGGGCGGAATCCTGGTCATCGTGCCGCTCATTATAACCTATATGGTTCTGCGCTTTCTTTTCACAAAGGTTGATGGTCTCCTCTCGCCTTTCATCGCCGGGCTAATAGACTATAAAGTCCCCGGACTGGGGGTTGCTGCTACCATCATATTGATCTTTCTTGCAGGTTTGCTCACGGCTAACGTAATCGGTTCCAGGTTTTTCAAAATCTGGGAGATATTTTTAATCAAGACACCTCTGGTGCGGACGATCTATGGCTCCTCCAAGCAGTTGATTGAAGCCATTACCACCAGCGACAAGGACTCCTTCAAACAGGTGGTGCTGGCGGAATTTCCTGCCAAAGGGATGTTCTGTTTGGGTTTCTTGACTCAAGAAATCAAGACGAATTTCGGCGATGAGCCCACTGATTTGATCGCTGTATTCATTCCCTCCACCCCCACCCCCTTCACTGGGTTTACCTTGCTTTTCCACAGGGAGAAGGTGACCCCTCTGGAAATGAGCGTGGAGCAGGGAGTCAAATTCTTTGTCTCGGGTGGAATAACCGCTCCAGAGATATTCTACCGCAAGGACATTAAGATAACAGGAGAAGTAGACTAAATACCCATCCAAAGCTCTGTTTTTGATGCTTGCTGAACTCAAATCCGTAACGGCTGCCACCGCAAAAGCCAAAGCCCTCTCTGCGATCTGGACCTTCCCCTCCAAAGTCTTCTCCGCTCTGGTGATCGGCTGGGCAGCCGAGGCCGCGCAGTCTTTGGCTTCTCAAGATGAGATAGTGACCCCAGCACACATCCGGGATGCAGCGGTATAAAAGAAAGAGGAAGTTTTGATGTCAAGCCAAATCCTATTATGGGTTGCCTTTAACATTTTCGTGCTGGCGATGCTGGCTTTGGACCTGGGGGTTTTCCATCGTAGAGCTCATGTAGTTAAGATCAAAGAAGCGCTCGTATGGAGCGCTTTCTGGATTACGTTGGCCCTTCTTTTCAATCTGGTAATTTACTTCTGGCGCGGACCGGAGACGGCGCTCGAATTCCTGACCGGTTATCTAATCGAGAAGTCTCTCAGCTTAGACAACCTCTTCGTCTTTTTGCTGATCTTTTCATACTTTCGTGTGCCGCCTCTTTACCAGCATAAGATCCTTTTTTGGGGCATTCTGGGTGCATTGATCATGCGGGCTGTCTTCATCCTCACCGGCATAACGCTGATTCAAGAGTTTCACTGGGTCATCTATATTTTCGGAGGTTTTCTGATTTTGTCCGGCATCAAGATGGGTTTGCAGAAGGACAAAGAGATTCATCCGGAAAGGAATCCGGTGCTCAGACTCTTCCGTCGATTTATGCCTGTCACGGATAGCTATAAGGACAACAAGTTTTTCATAAAGAGAGCAGGCCGTTACCTTGCCACGCCGTTGTTCGTTGTGCTGCTGGTGATTGAGACCACAGACGTCATCTTTGCAGTAGACTCTATTCCGGCTATCCTCGCCATCACGCTGGACCCATTTATTGTGTATACCTCAAATGTCTTCGCTATTTTAGGATTACGTGCGCTCTACTTTGCATTGGCTGGGCTTATGCGACTATTCCACTATCTTCATTATGGGCTCTCCGCCATCCTCGTTTTCGTGGGGATTAAGATGCTACTTACCGAAATCTATAAAATTCCGGTTGCCATAGCATTAGGTGTGGTGGCCAGCATCCTGCTTATCTCCGTGATAGCCTCCATTATTCGACCGCGCAAGGAAGTGGTCGTCCAAACTTCAACCGATCCTGAAAGAGAGAAAACGGAACCCGACCGTGAACATCAGAAATGAAGATGGATCACGTTTTTTCATAAGGGAGATGTGGTTCCACTGGACGTCACCGTTGAACAAAGTAACAAGATTCTTCGTATCCCCCTGTTCGCCACGGACTTGTCCTGAAGAATCTGACCTGAAGGATTCATCCTGCACTTCGTCCTGCCCTTCGGTCCTGCCTCGCACTGAGTGCGCTCGGCACGAAGTGAGACCTCAGGGTCGAGGGAAGACTCAGTGTCGAAGGAATCTCGCCTTTGGCGGGAGAATGGACACCTTGTCTGTGACATTTTGCTCCCGCTGGATGTTATCATCCAGCGGGCAAGCAGGCGGATGACAACATTCGTCTGAGAGCGGATTCACTTTTGCTTTTACCTTCCCCCACCCCTGTGGTCAACCCTTACAAGGTTCACCTCAAGGTGAACACTCCAGCATTCGCATCACAGGGTGCACCCAATTTTCTCGAATGATATTCTTTGGAGCTAGATGAAAAAGAATCCGGGAAAGCTGTTAGGAAGGAGATGAAGTTTATTTTAAGGCTTCTTTTATACCATTCACCACGAACTGCACTGCCAGGGTGAGCAAGATCAGTCCCATCACCCGGGTGATCACCTTCATGCCCAGGGGCTTGAAAATCTTGATGATAATGCCCGATTTGAATAAGATAAACATGGAGGCTAAATAGACGCAGACAGTGGCGATAACGAAGGCACCTTTCAGCACAAGCGTGTCGGCCTGGCCGAAGATGATCATGCCGGTGATGATGGCGGCGGGTCCGGTGTGCAGCGGAATGGCCAGGGGAACTATGGTGATGTTCTCCTTCTCCTCCTGTTCCTTCTCCTGGTACTCGGTGCGGCTCTTGCGTCCGAAAAGCATCTCCATGGCGACTATGGAGAGCAAGATTCCCCCGGCAATGGAAAACGAATATAACTTGATGTTCAGATATCCGAATATGTAGTTGCCGAAGACCACAAACAAAAGCTGAATTCCTAAAGCCACCAGAAGCGCTGTGCGGGCAATGATTCTTCTGTCGGGCGCAGAATACTTCTCGGTTAAGGACAAAAAGATGGGCATGTTGGTGGCAACGTCCACCACCAGAAACAAGGAAACGAAAGCTGTGCCAAAAAAGGCTAAGGGGTGCATTTATTCCACCGAAGTGACGCGGTCCTTTTTTCCTGGTTTGAAATGCCGGTACAGGAAATAGGCTATCCCTGCGATTATGATTATTACAATGACGATGTCGACCTTATGAAAGTAGCCCCTTATGCTCATCCAGTTCTCCCCTAAAATCTTTCCCACCCAAGCTAATACGAAGCACCAGGGCAGGGAGCCGAGAAAGGTGTAAATGATGAACTTCAGGAAATTCATCCGGGCGATTCCCGCCGGGAAGGAGATGAAGGTCCTTATCACCGGCAGAAGACGGGAGAAGAATATGGCCCAGTCGCCATACTTCTCGAACCAGCGGTCGGCGGTGGCCAGGTGCTTGGGCGAAAGTAAGACGTATCTTCCGTACCTCAGGATAAAGGGGCGGCCACCCCAGATTCCTGCGAAGTAAGCAACCACCGATCCCACCACGCAGCCGAAGGCGCCGGCCACGGAAACACCCCACAGGCTAAATCTTCCGGTAAACACTAAGTATCCGGAAAAGGGCATGATGATCTCCGAGGGGAGAGGGATGCAGGCGCTTTCGATCCCCATGGCGATAATGATGCCAAAATAGCCCAACTGAGAGATCAAATTGATTATCCAGGCTCCAATCGGCTCAAGTATGGCCTCGAACATGGTGACTCCTTCGGGTTGGAGTGTAAAGGGGACAGGCTCTCAGAAGGCTAAATGCATTGCATATACCATTAGAAATTCAGGCAAATCAAAGTTAGAGCGACTACTCTTTCTCTTTGGGGTCTCGGATCACCTTTATCTTCTTCAGCCGGGGACCCACCTTGTCAAAGATTACGAAAGTAAGATCACCGAGTTTGATCTCCTCATCCAGCAGCGGGATTCTTCCCAATGTGCCGGTGATGTATCCTCCAACCGTATTATATTCTTCGGCCAGATCGGTTTTGAACTTTTGATTGAACTCTCCGATGAACAGGCCGGCGTTCACGATGGCCAGATTGTCGGAGAGCAGGTAGATTTCCTCTTCCTCCTCCCGGTCGTACTCGTCCCGAATCTCTCCCACGATCTCCTCAATGATGTCCTCCAGCGTGATAAGTCCGGCGGTGCCGCCAAACTCATCTAAGACTATGGCCATGTGTAATCGTTTCTTTTGAAAATTCTTCAGAAGCTCGGAGATCTTCATGGAATCCGGCACGAAATAGGGATTGCGCAGGATGTCCTCCAGAATGATCAGGTCCCGGTTTTGGAGCAGGTTGATGATGTCTTTGGCATAGATTATTCCCACCACGTGATCCAAGTTTTCCTGATAAACCGGAATTCGGGAGAAACCCAGCTCGGTCATGGCGCGAATTACCTTCTGCTGTCCGGCATTTTTGTCCAGCGCAATGATCTCCGTTCGGGGGGTCATGGCGTTTCGAACGGTGATATCGGTGAATTCCAGCGCGCTCCGGATCAGCTCCTCCTCGGTCTGATCGAAGATTCCCTTGGCTTTACCCTCGTGCACTATGAATTTAAGCTCCTCGTCGCTGATAAATCCGCTCTCCTTGGGCAATCCCTTGACGAAAAGGGAGACTAAGAATCTGCTGGAGTTGGAGAGGAGTCTGACGAAAAAGAAAGTCAGGTTTGACAGAACGTGGACCGGCCCCACGGTTCGGAAGGCCACTCTTTCCGGATATGCCAATGCCAGATACTTGGGGACGAGTTCACCCAGCACTAACAGCAGGTAGGTGATGATCACCACCACCATGGCAATGGCTATCGATTCGCTCGAATTCTGAACGGCCTGGAGGGGTATTTTTTCCAACCATAGTTTCAAATGGTCTACCAGCTTCGCGCCGCCTACCACCGAAGCCAGTGTGCCTACCAGGGTGATGCCCACCTGAATGGTAGCCAAGAAAACGTCCGGCTTGTTCTGAAGCTTGCTTACCAGCTGGGCTTTTTTGTGTCCCTTTTCAGCAAGCTGTTTGATTCGACTTCTTCTGGCGGAGATTAGAGCGATCTCAGACGAGGAGAAAAAACCGTTAGCTATGATAAGAAGCAGAATAATTAGGATCTGAATCCAGGCACTTCCCATACAGGGATTTGTTCCTCCTTATTAGACAAAAAGTGCGGTGAGGATTTGCTCATGGTAGACTGCCCTCACCGCATTAATTGCTTCTCTCAAATTCCCCTTGCCATCTGCTGTAGTTTTGCCACCCGTTCCTCGATGGGCGGGTGAGTGGAGAATAAACTGGCCATTCCCTTTCCGGAGAGAGGATTTACGATAAAAAGATGGGCCGTGGAAGGTTTTGCCTGAAGAGGTCTTCTTCGGGCAGCATGTTCAAGCTTCCTCAAGGCGCTGGCCAGGGCAAGGGGTTTGTGACTGTTCTTGGCTGCGGTCTTGTCTGCTGCATATTCTCTGGATCGGGAGATGGCCATCTGTATCAAAAGAGCGGCCAAAGGCGCTACTATTGCCATTATCAGAAGGCCCAGCCCACCTCCACGGCCTTGGCTGTCCCGTCCCCCGTAGCCGCCGAAGATAGCCGCAAAGCGCGCCATGAAAGCCAGCATGCTGATAGCGCCGGCTAAGGTGGCCACGATTGACCCGGTCAGAATGTCACGATTTCTTATGTGAGCCATCTCGTGAGAGATGACTCCCTCCAGTTCATTTTCATCCAGTGTCTTCAATATCCCCTGGGTCACCGCCACAGCGGCATGTTTGGGATTTCTTCCCGTCGCGAAGGCGTTTGGGGTCTGCGTCGGGATTATGTACACCTTGGGCATGGGAAGATGCGCAGCCGTCGCCGCCCTTCTGACGGTGTCGTGAAGCCGCGGGTTAGTAGCTTCATCCACCCGTTGCGCCCGGTACATCCTTAAGACGATTTTGTCTGAGAACCAGTAGGTGCCCAGGTTCATGATTGCTGCAAAGATAAACGCCACCATCATGCCCTGGTTTCCTCCCAGCACCCGACCGATGAAGATGAAAAGCAGGGTCATCAGGGTTAAAAGAAACGCGGTCTTGAGAGTGTTCATTTCTATGCCTCCAGATTAATCTTAGTTCACACGGGTCTTCGTGTCAAGGGAAATTTCATTCATACATACGCAGCTTCGGTTGTCTTTTTTGGTCAAGCTGATGAGGTGGGATTCGAAAACCAGGGGCGTCGTAGCCCAGCCGTACGGCGACGTGCAGATTTTATCCTTATTGGCCGATACCATTCAGAGAGGCCTGCCGGGCAGGCCGTGCCAAAAAGATTATTCTTGCTTTTTTAAAGAAAGCACGTATAATGCTTTGTCGTTCCCGCTTCTGACCGAACATTAGAACTGACCAGCGGCGGGATCTTCGGCCCCGCCTTGGGCGGGATCTTCGACTTGAAGTGAAGGAGGAGCAAAATGTCGAAAATATGTGAAATCTGTGGGAAGAAACCTTTGTATGGAAATGCGGTCAGTCACGCCCATAACATCTCCAAAAGAAGATGGCTTCCCAACCTGCAGAGAGTGCGAGTCACCAAAGAAGGCAAGCGAACCGTCATGAGGGTATGCGCCAGCTGCATTAAGGCAGGAAAAGTGGATGCTATCAGGTAGGCTTTAGCAAAGACTAAAGATTCCTGATGTTTGCTGGTTCGTTGGGTGGTGAAAGAAAGAAGACAACGGTCGGGCAGAGATGCCCGGCCGTTGCGTTTTTAAGATTCTCCCGGGCAGGAAATCTCTCGTTTCCTTTCGGAGGCAGCCCTTTTGGCCTCTTCCAATTCCTTTCTCAATCGGGTTTTACTGACCCCACTATCAACAATGTCCCAGGGGAGAGGGGAAGCGAGTTTTTTGGGCTGGAAGACTATCAGTTCAGGCTGCACTCCGGCTTTTTTCCATGCCAGGCGAAAATTCAGATTCTCCTCCACCGTATAGTATAACCCTTTCCCCACATCACGGTTCCCCAACGAGAATAACCCCTGAAGGACTGCTTGCCTTACGCTTTTCTTTTCTATGTGGATGCCTCTCAAACCTTTAAGGCCGTCTGTGATCTTGCCCAGCCTCCTCTTCAATTCTCTCTCCTGATCCATGCCGCACCACTGGAAAGGGGTGTTTGCCTTGGGGACGAAAGGATTGACCGATATTCTTAGCCTTCTCAGACTCCTCTTTTTTTCACGCGCCTTGCCTGGCTTATACTCCTGTATGAAGATTCGATGCACGTCGCGCACCAGGTCTACTATTCCCTCGATGTCCTCTTCTCTCTCGAAGGGAAGCCCGATGATAAGATAGAGCTTGAGCGTTGGAATAGAAGCCTCCGATGCCAGCTCTGCGGATTTCAGAACGGCTTTCCTGTCTATCTTCTTGTTGATTACCCTCCACATTCTGTCGGTCCCCACCTCGGGGGCAACGGTGAGCGTCCTCATTCCTGAGTCAACCAGAATCTTCAGCAGACTCTCGCTTATCGAATCCACCCGCAGAGACGAGGTCCCGATCTCGAATCCTCTTGCGTGGAGAGCTTCGCAGATATCCTCCAATTCCGGATGGTCGGATATCAGGGAACCGATCAATCCCACGTGCCTGCTGGTCTCCGCGTATTTCTCCACCTGGGAGAGAACGGATTCTTTGGTGTAGAATCGGCAGGGCCGGTAGGCAAAGCCTGCGGCGCAGAACCGACATCCGCGGGCACATCCCCTTCCCACCTCGACCAAAAGGGAATTCTTGAAATGAGCGTAAGGTGAGGTTATGGGGGAGAAGGTCTCCAGATTTTTCAGACCGACGCGTCTGCTCACGACCTTCTCGGGGGCGCCTCTTCTGACCGTCATTTCCCTGACTGTTCCATCTGGATAATAGCTGAACTCATAGAATCGGGGGATATACACGCCCTCGATTCTGGACAACTCCAGCAGGACTTTCTCTCTTGACACTTTCCGGCGATGGAATGCAAAGTACAACTCCATGAATTCCGTTAGCATCTCCTCTGCTTCGCCGATAAGCAGGCAATCGACGAAGGGAGCCAGAACTTCGGGATTCAGTGTCGGTGCGACCCCGCCGGCAAATATCAGAGGCGTATTCTCTTTCCTCTGGGAGGACAGGAGAGGAATCTCAGAAAGCTTCAGAAGCTTCAGAACGTTGGGATAGTCGAGCTCGAAAGGAACGGAGAAGGCTATCAGGTCAAAGTCTTTGATATTGCGATTGGATTCTAGGGTTCTACTTCCACCGTAGGGAGGAAAATCAAAAAGGAAAAATCGCTCGCACACCACCTGATCCATCTGGTTGAGTAGCCGATAGATGGTCTGAAAACCCAGGTTGGACATGCCCACCTCGTAGGTATTGGGGTATCCCAGCGCCACGCGAAGAAGAGCGGACCTTTTGGTTACTCTACCTCTTTCTGCTGAGAGTAGTTTTTCTCTGGTGAGGGCAAAATCGTTCATCTTGATTCTCAAAAAGTAGATACAACTTGTTTGACCGCAACCAAAACCAGCGAAGCTCCCTTCAAATTAACGTGTTTGAGAAGTCTTTGTCAAACTAATACAGGTGCGATTTGTCAGATATCTCTAAGCCACAATATGTACTTCGCTTGTGGTCCTATGCTTCTCCTGACGCATTCGTAATTTCTTTCGAATTCAAGTAACCTGTTTTAATAGCGACAGTTACTGCAGAGGAGAATCCGGGACAGATTGTTAGATTCGCCGGAATCGGCGGATTGGAACCCGCACTGCACAGTCGAGGGGGATGATGCCAGCCATATCCTTTTGTTCCACAGCCACTTGCGAAACGAATTGCGATGTCCGAAATCTGGCATACCGTTTGTTCACAAAAAGAACAGAGAGGGTTTAGCAAGATTTCTATTGCCGATCAACTGGTTAGTGATTAGAATAACTGTGCAGATCAAGCCCTGTTTTCCGAAGCGAAGATACGAGGGAATGAATTCAAGAATAGGAAGAGCAGAGGAGACCTCAAATTCAGATTCGAGCTTGAGCGTAGCTTTAGATGAATAAGGGAAATTGAAATTTTGACCGCAGCATCATAATCATAGAAAGAGGAGGTCGATCATGCCTAAGAAAATGAATCTCCTTTCAGTGGTCTTGATCGCTATCGCAGTGTTGCAGTGTTCGAATAATCCAACGGCTGCAGACCATGTAGTGTCAAGAGAATTAACTGCCAGCGAAAAGCTCCTGGTCGAATCAAACGACCGGTTCGGGCTCAAGCTCTTCAAAGAGATCGTCAAGGAGGAGAAGGACAAGAACATTTTCATCTCCCCATTGAGTGTCTCCATGGCCCTGGGAATGACCTATAACGGCGCCGCCGGGACCACCCGGGAAGCGATGCAGAAGGCCCTTGAATTATCGGGCTTGACCATCGAAGAGGTGAATAAGTCCTACAAGAGCTTGCTGGAACTTCTGAGTCAGCTTGATCCCAAGGTTCGGTTTCAGATTGCGAATTCGATTTGGTATCGAAAGGGGATGAGTTTTGAGCAAGAATTCATCGACCTGAATAAGGCATACTTTGATGCCCTGGTGGGCGAGCTGGACTTCGACGATCCGAAAGCTGCGGAGGCCATAAATGGATGGGTGGACGAGAACACCAATGGTAGAATAACCCAGATCGTGGATCCGCCTATTGACCCCATGATGGTGATGTTCCTGATCAATGCCATCTACTTCAAGGGGACCTGGACTTACGAGTTTGATAAAGAGCTGACAAAAGACGCCGACTTCTTTCTGGTGGATGGGTCGAAGAAGCAGTGTAAATTGATGACCCGGGAAGACGAATTCCACTACTTCGAGAATTCCGATTTTCAGGCCATCGACTTACCTTACGGCGACGGCGACTTCAGCATGATCGTCTTCCTCCCGCGGCGAACCACGGACATCGATTCCTTGATAGCGGAATTCAGTCAGGACAATTGGAACAGGTGGATCAGCAGCTTCTCCGAGCGTGAGGGAACGCTGGAATTACCCCGATTCACTCTAAAATACGAGTTGAAACTGAATGACGTCTTGAAGGCACTGGGAATGGCGATTGCCTTTCAGCCTTTCGCTGCTGACTTCTCCAATATGTACAAAGGACCCCAGGATCTGTACATCAGCGAGGTGAAGCACAAGACGTTTGTGGAGGTAAACGAAGAGGGCACCGAGGCGGCAGCGGTCACGTCCGTGGGAGTAGCAATGACGTCAGTTGACCCAACCGTGTTTTGGATGCGGGTCGATCGGCCGTTCATATTTGCGGTTAGAGAAAATAAGTCGCAGACCATACTTTTCATCGGGGAAATCTTAGAACCCGGCTTTGAATAGGTGAGAAAGGACTTAGTTGAGTGGGACGGACTGTCCATAAGGACCAATTCGATAAACCCGGTATGATTTAAGAAGGGAGCAAATCGTGCACAGAAAGCTTCGTCTTCTTCTTGTTATCCTGGCGGTGAGTTTGTTTCTGCCGCAATGCTCGAAGAATTCAGTCTCACCTGTCAACCCGTCTTCGCGAGAACTGACCCAGGTGGAAAAAACTCTGGTGGAGGCGGATAACAGATTCGGGCTCAAGCTATTTAGGGAGATGGTGGCCGAAGAGAAGGACTCAAACGTCTTTATCTCTCCTTTGAGCGTATCGATGGCGTTAGGGATGACTTACAATGGTGCCAACGGGGAAACACGGACGGCGATGCAAAACGCCCTCGATCTCTCGGGCTTGACCATTCAGGAGGTGAATGAATCGTACAAGAGCTTGATGGAACTGTTGACCGGCCTCGATTCGAAGGTCCAGTTCAAAATCGCCAATTCAATTTGGTACGATCGCGGGTGGACATTTGAGGACGCATTCCTTAATCTCTGCAAGGAGTACTTCGACGCCCTGGTGACCGGACTGGATTTTGCCCACCCCGATGCTGCGGAGACCATCAATGCGTGGGTTGACCAAAACACGAATGGGAAAATCAAGGAGATTGTGGATGACCCCATAAGTCCCAATCTGGTGATGTTCCTGATCAACGCCATCTATTTCAAGGGCAGCTGGACTTACCAGTTCGACAAAGATATGACAAGAGACGACGAGTTCACGCTGCCTGACGGAGCCAAGAAGCCCTGCAAGATGATGATGCTGGAGGGCGATTTTCAGTACTTCTGGAATGTGGGCTTTGAAGCGATTGACCTACCATACGGTGACGGCAAATTCAGTATGACCATCTTCCTGCCAAACCCCGAAGCGGATATCGATTCTCTGATAGGAGAATTTACCCCGGAGAATTGGGACAAGTGGATAAGCAGTTATTCCGAGCGGACGGTGGAGCTGCTCTTTCCGAGGTTCAAACTGGAATGTGAATTCGGATTGAACCAGGTGCTGAAGGCGATGGGAATGGGAATCGCTTTCGATCCCTATCGGGCGGACTTCACTAACATGTCCAAACCGGGCGGAATCTGGATCGATACCGTGAAGCACAAAACATATGTGGAGGTAAATGAAGAGGGTACTGAGGCAGCAGCAGTCACCTCTGTGGGAATGGAGAATACGTCACTGCCGCCCACGATGCGGGTGGATCGACCATTTGTATTTGCAATTCGGGAAAACCACTCTCACACCATTCTCTTTATCGGAAAAATCGTGGAACCAGATTCAGAGTAAACCTTGACCATTGGGCAAATGCCCAAGCCCCAGTCAAGAAACTGGTCATGATATAAGCAGAGGTCTGCAGTAAGAGCCTAAACGGTGCAGACTAAATTCTTGCCCCGGCCCTTGGCTAAATATAATGCCTGATCAACTTTGGAGATCAATTCCTTGGGGGTCTTCCCGTTTTCCGGGTACGTGGCCACGCCCAGGCTTACTGTGATTTTGACCGTGGAACTCTTGTCGGCGCTTACCATCTCTCCGGATTCCACCCGGCGCCTTATTCTCTCTCCAATCATCTGCGCGTCGGCCTTTTTAGTCTGGGGCAGAATTACCGCAAACTCCTCGCCGCCGTAACGGCAGGGCACATCTACTTCCCGAATGGATTCCTTGATCCTTTGCGCCAAATCCTGCAGGACCCGGTTGCCGAAAAGATGGCCATAGGTGTCGTTGCATCTTTTAAACCAGTCTATGTCGATCATGATGATAGACAGAGGCTGGCGGTATCTTTTTGCTCTCGTTACCTCGGTTCCCAACTTTCGGCTGAAGTAACGGAAGTTGTACAAACTGGTCAACTCATCCACGATGGTGAGCTCCTGGGTCTTCTGATGCAGAAGCGCATTCTCTACGGCCAGGGCGGCTGAACCGGCCAAAATGGAGAAGATCTTTTCATCCTGATCCAGAAACGCTCCCATTCTGGTGGAACTTGCGTGCATCAGGCCTATGGCCTTGCCCCGGGAAATCATGGGCACGGCCATGAAGGATTTTATTCCTTCTGCGGTCGGCTCAAAGTCGGCATCTTTTGCCGCGTCGAAAATCCTGACCGGTTTACCGTTGCCGGCCACCTCACGCAACCTTCCGGTCAGGAGAGCTCCCTTGGGCTCGGCGTGTCTTGTCTTTTCCCCATCCTTGATCTCGCCCAAAAGGGAGAGGCCATTCTGGCCGGACAGCAGGAGGATGGAAAAGAAGCGGTAACCTAATATCTTCTGCACTATGTTCAGAATCTCGTCTACCACCTCGTCCAAATTCAATCTCTCTCCCAGAGTGCGCGAGGTCTCGTAGGCGGTTTCGATCTGGGCCTGCGATTTCTCCAACTCGGAGGTCCTCAGGTTCAAAACGTCGAACATCCCCAGGAGCCTTGACTTTGAGCTTTTCATCTCCCTCACCACTATGCCCACGGCAGCAGCCAGGGCCAGCAGGGCTAAGGTCTTCACCAGCACAGAGCTCGTCGGAGGTCCGGCAAGATATCTTACACTTCCCGAGATGTAGAAGATCGAGGCGAGAAGCCCCAGAGAAAGCCCGGGAATAAGACCGGCAACGTAAGCCCCAAACGGTACCACCAGGAAGTAGAGTAGGAAGAACCCACCTTCCCTGCTTCCTGCCAGCTGCCCCATGGACGTGATCAGGATTACGTCCAAAACGCTGATTAGAAAATAGAACTTTTCCCCTTGGGCTCTTTTGGCAAAAATGAATGCCGCAAGGGAATAAGTTAGGAAGAACCCGAAAGGCACCCATATCCACGGGTCGTATTCAGGGGAGAAAAGCAGCCACACGACGAAGCTTAGGAAGATTATTCCCCGAAACAACCAGAAAAGCCACTTCGGTTGGGCAAGAAGCGACCAGAGCTTTGATTCCTTGTCAGGGCTCATGACATTATCTCTAAAGATTTGACTAAAGAAGCAAGCCAGAGAGTCACATATAAGTATTATATCGGCAAGAAACGCACTTTTTGGACTCCTGTCGGACGCAAATTCGCCCTCGAATCGGCCGTTTCCCACAGATCGAAAAGGACTCAGCCTGCATTTGGATCGTATTTCTCCATCAAATCCAGCACCGCCCGGTTCCATCCCCGGGGACCTATCTCCAAGGTCTTGTAGACCTTCAGCTTATCCAGTATCTCCTGCTGGTAAGAGCTGTCTTCCTTCTTTAAGAGCACCGGGACGTCCACGGTTTCAAGCAAGGGAAGATCATTCAGACTGTCGCCGAGTCCGATGGTCAGCAGCTCATCTGCCAGGTCTGCCATGTATATCTGGATCAAACGCGCAGCCGCCTTGCCCTTATCGTGATCTCCATGAAGGTGAAAGAGCTTTCCACCGGCTGTCAACACCAGCCCGCTGGCCTTAAACTTACCCTGAAATGATTTAATGTTCTCCTGTTGGAACGTGTCCGGGAGATAAAACGGTTCATCATACTCCCTCTTCTTGGCCAAACTTGCCTCGGCTTCGCTCAGATTGAGTAACGAGGCTATCTCCTCAGCCTCAAGGTCTCCAAAGCCAATCGGTTTGACATTCAGTTTGCCAAAAACCTCCGAAAGTCTCTCCCTGATGGTCTCGTAGGGAACTCCCAATTCCAGGACTAAATACTTATCCTTTTCTTTTAGTTCCTCCGGCGCTTGAGGGAAGTATCCCGGAGGGATGAAAACAGCGCCTCCGTTTTCGGAGATGAAAGGATCGCCGACATTCAGCTTTCTCTGATAAAGCTCCAATTCCGCTCGCGTCTTGCTGGAACACAGAATCAGAGGGATTTTTCTCTGCCTCACTCTCTCCAAGGCAGGGAGGGCCTCCTTAAATGAGTAACTCTGCGGGTCCAGCAGGGTGCCGTCCAGATCGGTGAAGATCAAAATTCTCTTTTTGCTCTTGCTCATGGAGCCTTATAAATGGGAGAACTCATCTGGTTTGGGTTTCTCCTCCTTGTGGACCTTGAACCTTCTTTCCAGTATCTCCCTGGCTATGTCCTTGCCTCCCAACCCGAATGCGACGGCCGACGCCAAGACCACTCCACCAAAGGAGATGGCGAAGGTGGCAACCACTATGCCGCGGGCGATTCCCAGCTGCTCGATGGCCATGGCGGAGAAGAGGATGATGATTAATATCTGGAACAGGGTGGATATCAGCTTGGCGGATCTCACCTGGGCGTTAACCAGCCCGATCAGAATCGCACGTCTCAAGAATCTCGAGAGCATGTACCCTAAAAGGAAGACGAAGACCGCAATTACGAAGCGGGGGATATAGGTAAAGATCGAGACTACCAGATTATCCACCGCATACACGTCTAAGGTTCCCAGAGCGATAATGAAGAAAAGAAACACAGCGCACCAGTAGGTGACGATTCCGATCACCTCACTGGCTGACCGGTCCACACTGGCTTTGTTCAACACGGTAGTCATCCCGGTTCGATAGGCGAACACATCGAACCTGACCGCCTTCAGGACGTATCTTGCTATCAGTTTTAGTAACCAGGCGATGATAAATCCCAGGACGACGATGATAACAAGCTGCAGCACATCGGGAGCAATACTGGTGATCTTTGCCCACGATTCAACCAGCGACGTTTTCCACGAGGATTCCATCCAACACCTCCTCTGGACTATCGTTTTACTTCCTCATCCCAGTTGGCCAAAAGATAAGTCTTTTGTTTTTCGAACTCCTGACATAATGCCTCCAATTTCTCTTCCACCTCTCCCGCGTCCGAATCCATGGTCTGGTTGACGAAGGAGGCGATCCATCCCAGGTAGAGCGGGGTAAGGGATTTTAAGATGTGCGTCCGGGCCATCACCCGGTGTCGATATGCTAAAGCGAAATCGTACACGATCTTTACCCAGGTGGCGTCGGGAAGATGGAAGTCGATCACGTGATGGGAGGCCACTTCCTCCAATTGAACCATCAAATCAGGCGAAAGCATCTTTCTCCAAATGGGGTTGAGGTTGGACAACCCCTGCCCGAAGCTGTCCACCATTCTCTCTAAGTTCACCCGGATCGGCTCCAACCCCACGTCGAACTTGAAGCCGAATTCCTTAACCGGCTCCGAGCCGGCCACCTCAGACCAAACGGGGTGGTATACTTCCATCAAATGGAATACCGTACCAATAACCTGTGCCATCATCTCGGAGAGGTCTGCTTCCGGGTCCTTGGCCTGGTGAAGCTTGGCTCCCAGGAAGGACTGGCAGACCTTGAACCCGTCGGCCACGGCGGTGGTGGTCATCCATATATCTATGCCGAAGCGGGCCACGTCAGTATCGTAGACTCTCTTCTGAAGATAGTGCTGGGCCAGCCTGCCGGAAAACCCGAAGTCACCCCCGATGGGCTGCCTTATCCTCTTCGCGTACAAGGCCCTGGTGAGCGGATAGACTATGCTGTTGGTGATGGTGCCGTCATACTTGTGGCGCTTATAATAGGGAGCCACGAAGTCGTGCCCGTGAAAGAGGATTGGCTCGATTAAAAGCTCGATCCATTCCGGGGTGATGCTTCTTAAGTCCGAGTCGACCACGGCGCAGGCCTTGGCATTCAGAGCGGAAGCTATCTTAAATATCGTCCTGAAGGCGTTCCCCTTTCCGGGCATGCCGTGGTGGGGCGTGACTATCCTGTGGACCGGATAAACGGGATGTTCCATCAGCAAAATGTCCAGATCATCCAGGGTGGTTTGCTTCACCACCTCCTGAGTGCCGTCTGCAGAGCCCCCATCCGAGTTGATCAGAAGGGTGCGATGCTTGGGGAAATACTTTGCCAGCCCGGCGGAGACCGCCCTCACCACATGGGAAATGGTGCGGGCACTGTTGTAACTGGGAATCCCCACCAGCACGTCCACATCCCCGATCTCCTGAATTTGCTTTCTAACCTCTTTGGACAATGTAGACTTTGCCATACCGTGCCTACTCTCCACCCGCAAATGTCTAAGGTTTCCCTTTCCCGGTGAAAGTTAAATTAAAGCTTCTTAAAAAACAAGTTTTTTTAAGACATTTCCGTCTTGCCCAAGTTTAGAACTAGAAAGCCACGACCCGGAGTCTCAAAATGCTCGGTTCGAGGAAAACGAACCTTGAATCCGCTGGTTGCGCAGAACAGCATAGGAGACGAAGAACTGCAGGTGGTATTTGAAAGCGTAAAATGAGCTTGTCAGGTGGCAGCCAGCAGACTTCTTGTTCGGACAGGGGTTGCCCAGAAGGGCACGTCTGTGTACCTCTGTCTGTTAAAGGGGTGGGGGCTCGCCCTGCCTCGCACTGAGTGCGCTCAGCACGAAGTGAGATTCAGTGTCGAAGGAAAGGCTCGCCCTGCCCTTCGGTCCTGCCTCGCACTGCCCAGACGGGCACCCGTATGGGTGAGTGCGCTCAACACGAAGTGAGACCTCAGGGTCGAAGGAAAGGGTTCAACCCCCAACCCAACAGGCGCGGTTTGTGCTAACTTATTTCCTTTCTTTGGCGCAGTTATTTCCCAATTAGAATCAGATGTATGTCCATCACGTTGGTCTGAGTTGGCCCGGTGATTATAAGATCGCCGAGTCTGCCGAAAAGGCGATAGGAATCATTGTCAGCCAGATAGCCCCTGGGGTTGAGTCCTTTGTTCAGCGCTCTTTGCACGGTCTCGCCGTCGCATATCGCCCCCGCCGCGTTCGTCGGCCCGTCGGTCCCATCCGTTCCCGCTGAAAGAAACACCACGTTTTTCATGCCGTCAATCCCCATGGCAGCAACCAGGGCAAACTCCTGATTTCTTCCGCCTTTCCCCTTTCCCTTGATCTTGACCGTGGTCTCCCCACCGGAGATAACACAGGCGGGAGGATGTACCGGACCTTTTCCTTCCGCTATTCTCCGTATCAGAGCCAGGTGTCGTTTCGCTGCTCTGGTCGTATCGCCAGCCACGGGCCGGGGCAATACGTAGGTGTTCAATCCCAGTTCCCTGGCCTTCCTTTCTGCCGCCTCAAGAGCCGTAAGGTTTGACCCGATGATTACGTTCTTTACTTTTTTGAAGATCGGATCACGCGGCTTGGGCGTCTCTTTTAATCTTCCCCCGGCGCCTTTTTCTAAATGGGAGTATATCGACGATGGGATCTTCTTTCTGAGGTCATACTTCTTGACGATCTTCATGCAATCCGAAAAAGTCGTCCTGTCGGGTGCTGTCGGCCCCGACGCAATGGAGTCGAGCCTGTTTCCAATCACGTCAGACAGTATCAAGGTCAGAACGGGTGAGGGCTGCGCCAGCTCTGCCAACCTGCCCCCTTTCACCTGGGAGATGTGCTTGCGGATGGTGTTGATCTCTTTGATGTCCGCGCCGCATCTCAGAAGCTCATCTGTAAGCTTGATCTTATCCCTTAGAGAAATGCCGGCAACAGGAGAGACGAGAAGCGCCGACCCACCGCCGGAGAGGAGAAAAATGACCAGATCATCCGGGGCGGTTCGCGATAGAAGCTTCACAATCCTTCCGGTGCCTTTCAACCCCTCCCTGTCCGGCAGAGGATGTCTTCCTTCCACCAGATCAATGTTGCTGTATAGTGGAAGCGTGTGACAGGTCTTGGTTACGACTACACCGGAGGTGATCCTATCCCCCAGGACCTGTTCAATGGCCTGTGCCATGCGGGCGGATGCTTTGCCCGCACCGATTACAAAGATACGTTTGATCAGTTTGAGATCATAAGAGTAGCTGTCCACCCACAGCTTTCCCCGCTTCAACTTGACGCACTTCCTTATGGCATAATGGGGATCGGAGGCTTTGATGCAAGAGTGCAGGATGGACAGCACGTCTTTTCGTAATGATCTCACCGATCGCCCGGGTGTCGTCACCGGTTATCCTCCTCCACTGTTTCCTGAAGCTTGCCCAGGAAATCGGGGATGGCCGAGATGACCCGGTTCCAGTTGGGAATTTCGGCCGCGCGCAGGGGGTCATCCAGGAACTCCTGGGCGGCAATCTTGATCCCCTTGCAGAAGGCTTCCACCGCCGAGACCTCTGAGTGCCTGTCGAAGTAAAGTTGATTTATGAAGGCATCGTCCTCATACCTTTTTATGGTATCCTGAGCAGTTCTCAGATAGGCGGACTGCAGGGTGCGCAGAACGCCGGCGGAGAGAATCACCCCCTCGGTGGAAAGGGTTCTGAAGATGGTCTTGGTGATGTCTATGCACATCTTCAAAAGCCCCTTGGTGGGGTCTGTCTCCGAAAGCTGGTGGTGTTTGTGTTCGAAGGTTTCCGCCAGATCCACCTGGCAGATTCTACTGGGTACGCAATTGCGATAGACTTCAGCCAAAAACCCCACCTCCAGTCCCCAGTCGGATGGAATCCTGTTGACCCGGGCTAAATCGATGTCCAAGCTGAACTCTCCCGACAGGGGATACCGAAAACTGTCAAAATAGACTAAAATGGGCAGATAACCTAAAATTTTCTCTAAAGCCCGGATCAGAGGGGTAAAAAACAATCTGGTGGCCCTTCCGTACATGCGGTCGGTCACCCGGCTGTAGAAGCCTTTACAGAATTCGTATCCCATGTTGGGATTGGCAGCAGGATAACACAGGCGCGCCAGAAGCTCGCGATTGTAGGTGAGTATGTCGCAATCGTGGAGAGCTATAACGTGGCTTTTCTCATTGGCGATCACGTAGCCCATCGCGATCCAGACCGATCTTCCCTTCCCATCCTCTCCTATAGACAGCTCGTTTTTTTCCAGCAACTTGTAGAGCTCTCCGATCCTGGGGCCGCTGCTCCAGACTAACTTTGCTTCGACAGGTATCTCGGATAAAACCTTCTTGGCCTGCCTGAATTCCATGGTATCGGTCCTGTTCATCACCACCACTATCTCTTCTAAGTACTTCACCACTCTTAAGTTCTCCAGGATCCTCTTGAAAGCCTCCCCCTGGAAATCAGAAAAGGTGGTGGGCAGAACCAGAGCAATAGGTCGACGTTTGGCGTGCTCGGCCAGCTCCCACTCCAGAGCCTCTAAGTTGGGCTTCCCCAACCGGTGCAGGGTGGAGACCACACCAGTTTGATAGAAATCGCTCATCTTATCATTTCTCCTTTACTTGGGGGGTGCCTCCTCAAAAGATACCCGGCCGGTCCATCTTGACGCTTTACATTTGACAGGTAAGTATAATAAATGTAGAACATACGAGCAAGAGTTTTATTTCCCGCCTGGTCCGACGACGCGGCACTCAGAGAAACGAGTTGCGGACTCACGCCCCGCGCGCGGGAGCACAACTTAGGCTCAGCGCACACCGACTCGAACGCCGGCGCAGGCCCGTCCATTCAAAGTTTCTCTTGACAAATAAGTGCCACATTCTATTATTACATTTCGTATACGAAACGTATGTGTGCCGCGAATTAGGCTGTGGAGTAGAATCTATTGTAGATGCTGAATTTGATCGTCGGTTTAGGGAATCCGGGAGCAAGGTACCGGCGCACCCGGCACAATTTAGGTTACAGGGTGGCCGATTCTCTGGCCGATAAGAACAACAGGGGATTTAAACCAGGCAAGGGAGATTACCTTTTCTGTGAGATAAGGCGGAGCGAGGAAGACAGTTTTTTTCTGATCAAGCCCCTCACGTACATGAATGCAAGCGGGGAAGCGGTGAGGGAAGCCCTTGATCATTTCGGCCTGGGCGTAGAGAATCTTCTGGTACTGTGTGACGACGCGAATCTCCCCCTGGGGAGAATCCGGATCAGGGAGAAAGGAACCGATGGAGGCCACAAGGGTTTAGGTTCCGTCATCTTTCATCTGGGCTCCATTTCTTTTGCCCGGTTGAGAATGGGAATCGGGGAGGCACCGGAAGGTTTGGAGTTGGAGGAGTTCGTGCTCAGGGAGTTCGACGGCGAGGAGGAGAAGACCGTGGAGAAAATGATCGAAACAGCTTGCGCCGCGGTGGAGAATGCATTAACTTGGGGTGTCGAGGATACTCAGAGCCGGTTCAACGCTTGAAGGTCGGGTACCGAAACAAGAGAAGAGCGTTTCTTGAGCATTAGAAGGCCAGAATAGAATGGCGCGATTGGAGGTGAGAAGTTGAGATTATACGAGACCGTATTTGTGCTGGACCCCTCTTTGGATGAGCATGCAGTCGAGAAGGAGAGAACAAAGATAGAGGAACTAATCGCCAGCCGAAAGGGCACGGTGAAAAAGATCGACAAATGGGGGATGAAGAAATTTGCCTATCCCATTAAGAAGAGACCGCAGGGTTATTATACGTTAGTCTACTTCGAAGGAGATGGGAGTCTCCTTGAGGAATTGGAGAGGGTATACAAACTGAATGAGTCGTGTCTTAGATACCTGACCGTGGCCTCGGAGGAGGAAATGACCGAAAGCGAGGCAGAGGAGACCAAGGGGGAGCAGGAGACAAACACCTCTCCTCCATAGAATAAAGTTTCTTGAACGCGCTGTCCGTTGATTCTTCGAGAGAGATTAAAGAAGAGTGGAGACTAAAATATGAAGATCGGGTTTGAAGGAAGAAGGAGGAAAACCTGTCGCTTCTGTGAAAACAGAATCGACAAAATCGACTATAAGGACGAAAAGCTGTTGAGAAGGTTTGTCACTGACCGGGGGAAGATCGTTCCCCGGCGCATATCCGGAAATTGCGCCTGGCACCAGAGGAGGCTGACCACTGCCATCAAGAGAGCCAGGCACCTGGCATTTCTTCCCTTCACCAGCGAAACCTATAGATAGAATCGTCGGGCGTCGAAGTTCAATTGCCCGGATCGACTCCTGCGAGAAGAGGGTTGAAGGGAGACTTTGAGAGTTTTGCCATGTCACGCCTTTAGGCAAACCGGTATCTTAAGAGAGGGAAGCTATGAAGGTGATCTTGAAGGACGATATTGAGAAGTTGGGCAAATGTGGCGAGGTGGTGGAGGTGAAAGACGGCTACGGAAGGAACTATCTCTTCCCCCGAAGCCTGGCCGTTCCCGCCACCAGAGGAGACCTTAAGTCCATCGAAGAGATAAAGAAGCAGAAGGAGATCAGGGATCAGAAGAAAACAAGGCTGGAGGAAAGACAGAAGATTCAGCTGGAGAAGATCTCCTGCACCGCAGAGGTTCTGGTGGGGGAGGAAGACCGGGTTTTCGGATCGGTGACCTCCCAGACCATAGCCGATCTTCTTAAGGAGAAGGGCTTCGAAATCGACCGGCACAAGATCATGCTGGAGGCGCCCATAAAGGCCTTGGGAGTCTATACCGTTCCCGTCAAGATCTCCGGGGACGTGGTCGCTTCGCTGAAGGTGTGGGTGGTCAAGAAGCAGCAAACTTAAAGGCATTTCGGAATACTTCGAATCCGGGGGAAACATGAGAATGATCGAAGCGAAGGTGAACGGGCTGGCACTCGATATGACCACCAACTCTCCGGTGGTAATCCTCTCCTCCTCAGATTCGGATCGACTGCTTCCCATCTGGATCGGGCATTATGAGGCTCTGGCCATCGCCATGGAGCTTTCCGCGGTCAGCTCCCGGAGACCCCTGACCCACGACCTTCTCAAATCGGTGATCTCCACCCTGGGCGGAAAGGTTCAGAAGATCGAGGTCACGGAACTGAAGGAACAGACCTTTTACGCCAAGATCTACATCAAGATGAACGGGTCGACCCTGCAGATCGATGCCCGACCATCCGATTCGATTGCCTTAGCGCTCAAGACCAAGGTCCCCCTTTTCGTGGCTGAGGAGCTCTTTCAGTTGAAGAGACCGGATAAGGAGGGGCAGGACCTGAGTGATCCTGAGACCCTGAAGGAGAGATTGAAAAGGATTAATCCGGAGGATTTCGGAAAATACTCCCTGTGAGGTTTGAGATCCCGAGGGCCACGCATCCGGCAGTCTGCAATTCAGCAGGAATGTGAGCTTGGAAAGTGAGCGCACATGCGGTGATATGGCGAAAAGAAAAATCTCTTCGACCACCGGCTGGCTTCTGGTCACTCTGCTTCTGGCTTGTCCCGCCAGTTGGTCGCAGGTAATATATCCATACGAGCTGGAAAAGAACTTAAGGGAGGCAGAAAAGAGCTATTCGGGAAAGGAATACTTCAAGGCGGAGGACCTTTTCCTGCGACTTTCCAAGTCCTTCCCCTACAATCCCCGCTATTCCTACTTCCAGCTCATGATCGCCAAATGCGAATATCACCTGAAGGAATACTCCTCAGCCGGCGACAAATTCAAGCGTTTCATCCGCCAGTTCCCCCGAAGCAGTTATCTGCCCTCCTGTTATCTTATGCTGGGCAACATCGCACACCTGCAGGACAAGCCCTACCAATCGGCTCAGAATTTCATCTATGCGTATGAGTACGCCAAAGAGGCGAAATCAAAGACCCTAGCCAAAAAATCGCTTGAGCCTCTGTTGAAGAGATGGTTTTCGGTCGGGGAGTTGGAGAAGCTCAGTGCGGCTAATCAGGACAAAGAGCTTGCTCCGTTGATCTTCTTTCACCTGGGAAGAAGAAGCTTAGAGCAGGGGGAACACAAGAAGGCCCTGGAGACGCTGAACTACTATCGGGACAATTTCCCTCACGGAGAGAACATTCAGGAGGTTTATCTTCTCCTGCAGAGAGCGTCCTCATCACCTTCCAGAATCGTCAAGGTGGGAGTGCTGGTCCCTCTAAGCGGGGAATTCTCCGTTTACGGAAAGAGCTTGATGAATGGAATGAGGCTGGCCTTATCCTCCAACCCTTCCGCCAGGAGTAAGGTCGAGCTTGAGGTAAGAGATACCCAGGGAGAGTCTGCGGAGGTGGCCCAGCTTTGTCATGAACTGATGGAAGAAGACGAGGTGATTTGTCTGATCGGGCCGCTGAGGAGCGAATCGGTGGAGAAGGCCGCGCTGGTTGCAGAGCTTTCCAAGATGCCGTTAATCACGCCCACTGCATCCAAAAAAGGTCTGGCCGGTTTGGGAGATTTTATATTTCAACTCTCCTCCACCCCACATACAAAGGGAAAGACCTTGGCGGAATTCGTGGTACAGGACGAAGGTCTCCGGGGTTTTGCCATGCTGGTACCGGCGGCAGAACAAGAGGAATCGGAAGCTTCGGGTTTTAAAACGACCGTCGAAAAACTGGGAGGCAGGATCGTGGCCATGGAGCAATACCCTTCCGACACACGGGATTTTTCACCCTATCTTAAAGGGATAAAAAGCGCGCTCTTAGGATTCTCCTCTTCCCCGCCTTCGGACGAGGATTCCTTTTTTGACGAGGTCCCGGTATGGCTGGACGGGCTGTTTATCTCGGCAGATCAGAAAGAGATGTACGACATTCTTTCCCGCATCCACAACCTCAACATCTTTGGTACCATCATCGGCACGGAGGTATGTGGAGATCGGCAGGTGCTGGGATTCGCTCAGATTATTGACCGGGAGATGATCTTCGCCTCAAACAGGTTCATCGATGATAATCATAACCCGCAGAGGCAATACTTCTCAAGTCTTTACCGCGAGCGTCACAAGAGGGAACCTGATTTAGTATCCACGCTGGGATATGACTCCATGCTTCTTCTGCTCTCAGTTCTGAAGAATGCCGGTTCCCCTCAGGGGATAAAAGACGCTCTTTTGGCGATCTCCGATTTCAATGGAGCCACGGGGGAAGTCCGCTTCGGTCCAAACGGCGAGAATACCAGAATTCAGATCTACAAGCTGGAGAAGGGAGAGGTAAAAAGGGTGAGGTGAAAAAACGGTGTCTTCGCAATATAATAATGTCAGTAGTTTGCAAATAGGAAATGTCAGGTTATAGTCGCCTCCTCAAGAGGAGGTGATGAGTTTGTTAAGCCTGACGATGAAAGAGGCGCAAAGATACAAGG
>Ga0114919_10000584_pt1 | contig 28571 bp, 25 predicted proteins | sample BlataG_FD_88682 | JGI IMG/M metagenome (GOLD analysis project Ga0114919, IMG submission 88682) | Deep subsurface microbial communities from Black Sea to uncover new lineages of life (NeLLi) - Black_00105 metaG | ecosystem: Environmental > Aquatic > Marine > Oceanic > Sediment | place: Atlantic... | reverse complement strand
TTTAAAGAAAATGAGAATTTGGAAACCCTGGGATTAACGGGTTCTGAAACGTTTTATATCAGCGGAATCCAAGATATGAGGCCGCGAAAAGTATTACAGGTCACCGCCGTAGCAGAAGACGGAAAAACGGTAGATTTTCAAGTGATTTCACGGCTGGATACGGATGTGGATGTGGAGTACTTTGAAAACGGTGGTATACTGCAATACGTACTCCGAAAGATTCTTCAGAATAAAGAATCCTGACCCGGATGATCAGCCCTTCTCACACTCACCTGTTTATTTGCACCAAGGTTTGCCACTCAGCAGTGGATTTTGGATGATCTTCGCCTTTGACAATATATCATTAAAATATTATGTATGTTAATCTTTATCATAGCCGAAGGATGAATTAAATTTCTGATTACAGAAAACAGTTATGTAAAAAACTGGAGGGACTGTCAAAAACATGGCCCAGAGGACCGGGTCACTATGATTAATTCATACACCAGAATTTATTGAGAATTTACAGCTAATGACCCTTGCAAGAAAAATTGTGCCTCTCATGTCTTTTCCCTATGTCTTTCCCTACCCTATTCTTTCCTGAGATAAATATTTCACTTAACACTTTCCAGGTACATTGACCTATATCAAGACAGGGGAAAGGTGCGGTGCGGTCTTTTCCAGAAAGCGAAAAGTCAGCAATATATAAATATAATAACGGATATAAATAAAATAACTAACTATATTTGTCGATTTATAACCTTTATAGGTATAGATATTATATTAATTATATTTTTTTCATTTTTTTTCTTGACATTCTTTTTTTAGCGGGTATACTGATTGTAACAATTTTTAAAAGGCGGGCTTTCCTTTCGGCCGTCGCGATTTTCTCTCACACGCTGAACATCAGAGCCGAAACATCACTTGCCTGCTATCGGCTTAACCCTGAAAAACCCCGTTTCCTTTTCCGGGGACTTTCACTTTAAACAGACCAAGACCGTCGTTTATGAAGGTATTTAAAGGTGCAAGGAGGATAGAACTATGGATGATACATTTACCGTTTTCAAAGCGAGCAAACATTGTAAAGTTTCTTCAAAAACTATCATCAACTGGATAGAAGCCGGCCATATAAATGCATACAAGACTGTTGGCGGGCATCGGCGGATAAAAAGGCCGGATCTGGAGGAATTCATGAGAAAGCAGGGGATTCCAATTCCGAACGTGGAGATGAAAGATGAAAGAAAAAGGATCCTTGTCGTGGATGACGATCCTATTATTGTGGAAACAATTGTTCAGGCCCTTGAAGAGGATCAATACGATTATGATGTGATTTCCGCTTCCGACGGGTTTGAGGCAGGACTCCAGGTCAATCACTTTCACCCCCATCTGATGATTTTGGATATAATGATGCCCGATATCAAAGGAAACGAAGTTTGCCGGAAAGTCAAGTCAAATGAGCTCACCCGGGATACAAAAATTGTAGTTTTGTCCGCTTATCTGGACGAGGAAAAATTTAAGGAAATGAAGGCTCATGGTGCCGATGTCTGCTTTTCCAAACCTTTGCCCCTCCCTCAACTGAAGGAGGAAGTTGCCCGGTTACTGGAGCTCAAATAGTGGCCCGAGTTCTCGGACCGCAATGAAAGGAGGCGAACTGTGAAACTTAAAGACGCACTGAGAAGAAAGAAATTTGTTATTACTTCCGAAATCCAGGCACCGATGGGGGATGATACTCCTGAAAAGCTGGTTGAGGATCTGAAACGAATAAAAGGGCGCGTGGACGGTGTATCGGTAATGGAAGTGGAGCTTGAAGGGATTGTGGGAGACAGCATTAAAACATGTGAAATCCTTCAGAATTACAGGTTTAACGCCATTTACCAGACCACAACCCGCGATAAGAATCGCATTCAGCTTCAAAAGGACCTTACAAATGCCCATGAGACCGGCGTTGAAAATCTCCTTGTCTTTACAGAAGATTATCGCATCACGGGTGACAGCCTTCAGGAGACCATGTTCTTTCATGTGGATTCAGGTAAGCTGGCATCGGTACTCGAGCATATAAAGGGAGGCCATTCCATTGATGGTAATAAGTTGGCTTCAAACATCGAATTTGTCCTCGGATCGGGCGTGGAGACCCCCTGGGGTAAAAATGTTCCGAAAAAGGGGATGCAGGAGATGGAAACCATGGGAAATATGGGGACCAAATATTTTCTCACGACTCCCATTTTCGACCTCGATCAGTTTGAAAGGTTTATCAAGCAGGTGAAACCCTTTCAGATTCCCGTAATCGCAGAAGTGATGATCTTAAGAACCGCCGGAATGGCCAGGTTCATCAATCGTCACTTCAAATCAGGGCTGGTACCTGACTGGGTCATTAAGAAACTGTCGGGGGCTTTGGACCTGGAAAAGGCAAGCATTGATCTTTTTGCCGATACGGTAAAGGGCCTGAAGGATCTTTGTCAGGGGGTTCACATCATTACATTCGGAGGAGTGGACAAACTGAAGCTATACATGGATGCGGCCAAGCTTAAATAGTGCCTGAACGAAAACTGTCTTTTTTGCCAATATCTGCGTCAGACTCAAATTTTAATCCTCGAAATACTACCAGTATTCCTGTGGTTAAAATTTTCGTTTTCCTTGATCTTAACAAAAAATCCTAGTTTTCGTTCGGGCACTAAATAGTCCGAAAAGTTTTTAAACAGCTATCGGAAAACACTACAGCCTGGTTAGTGATTCATACTTCGATCGAGAAATCCGCTTGCTAAAATAGTTGACAATACCACATTGTGGTATTAATATGCTGTATGCTACTAGACATAAAATATAAGCCGATTAATATATGAATTTTCCGTTCCGATATTGAAACTCCTCCTGCAACATCAGGCATAATTTGTTTGTACGGCTGACATCAGACCGCTATACATTTCGGTCGCAGTCTTTGTAGTGCATCAAAGCTCGGTAATTGTAAACAGTATCATTAATCCTTCAAACAGTACATGAAAGTTCCGGAGTGCAGTTATCAGCGTCAGCAATAAAGGAGGTCAATGAGATGACATCACCGATCGAATTGGATGAACTGGATTGTGATTTTAAGGAGAGTGTTCAGGTAAGTATTCCCGAGGCCAATCTGGATTTGTGCTTGACCTGCGGGGCTTGCACAGGAGGATGCCCCGCATCGGAACTGTTGGACATGGATCCGAGGAAGCTTTTGAGAATGGTGTTGCTGGGGATGGATGATGAAGTCAGGAAAACACCATGGGCATGGGTATGTACCATGTGTGCCAGGTGTTTCAAAGCATGCCCGATGAAAATCAATATTCCAAAGCTTGTCTATAGTTTGAGGAGATCATGGCCCAGGGACAAAGCTCCCAAAGGTATCAGAGGGTCCTGCGATCAGCATATCAGGACGGGAAATGCCATGGGGGTTCCTTCCAAGGACTTTATATGGGTCGTGGAGGATGTTGCCGAAGAGATAAGGGAAAACGATCCTAAATTCAAGGATCTTCAGGTCACTGTAGACAGGAAGGGGGCCCACTTAGTCCTTAATCAGAATTCGCGCGAACCGGTGACGGAGCCGGACGAGTTGGGACCGTTATGGAAGATACTTCACATGGTTGGAGCCGATTGGACCTACCCGTCGGTCATGTGGGCGGGAGAAAATTACTGTCTGTTTCTTGCCGATGAGGAGGGATGGAAGTATATTCTTGAAGAGTTCGTCTACCATATCGACAACAACCTTGGTGCAAAGGTTGTTGTCAATACCGAATGAGGGCATTCATTTTTTGCAATCCTGGAAGGATTGAAAAAATTCAATATACCTCACAACTTCGAATTTACAAGTATCATCACCCTGTATGCACAGTGGATAAAGGAAGGAAAGCTGAAGGTTAATTCCGACTGGAACAGGGACCTTAAAATTAAATTCACCGTACAGGACCCCTGTAACATCGTCAGAAAGACCTGGGGAGAAAAGATGGCCGAAGATCTCCGGTTTGTGATTAAAACAGTTGTCGGAGAGAAAAATTTTGTGGACATGATCCCCTGTGGAACGAATAATTTCTGCTGCGGCGGCGGCGGCGGCGCATTGCAGGCAGGATTACCCGAACAGCGGCGGGCATACGGCAAGGTTAAATTTAACCAGATCATGAAAACAGGGGCAAATTATGTGTTCGCGCCATGCCACAACTGCCATGGTCAGATGGAAGATATATGTGAATTTTACGGTGGCAATTACCATGTCGTACATTTTTGGACCATAATATGCCTGGCCATGGGGATGCTGGGGGAAAACGAAAGGGCTTACCTCGGGCCTGACCTTGCGGAGTTCGGGCTTTAGCGGTCTGTTTGCCGATTAACATCCCATACCGGAGAATATAGCAGAGAGCTTTCGGGCAAAGGAGGACGTAATAATGTCAAAACAAGCCATAGGTTCTGTTCTGGTCGTTGGGGGCGGAATTGCAGGAATCCAGGCATCCCTGGACCTGGCTGATTCAGGCTACCTTGTCTATCTGGTTGAAAAGAATTCGGCCATCGGTGGAGTAATGTCACAATTGGACAAGACTTTTCCAACCAATGACTGTTCCATGTGCATCATATCACCCAAACTGGTAGAAGCTGGAAGACATCTGAATGTAGAGCTTCTAACCATGACCGAAGTGGAAGAGATAACCGGCGAAGCGGGCAATTTTCATGTAAAGCTGCTGCAACAACCCCGTTATGTAGATATAGATAAATGTACCGCATGCGGAGATTGTCAAAAGGTATGTCCCATAGAGGTTTCCAACCGGTTTGACGAGGGGCTGCAAAACCAAAAAGCTGTGTTTCAACTTTATCCACAGGCAATGCCCAGTGCTTATACCATAGAAAAAAAAGGCGTTGCGCCATGTAAGGCCGCCTGCCCTGCCAATCCGAGTGTTCAGGGATGCCTGGCCCTGATAAACCATGGTAAATATAAAGAGGCATATGAGCTTTTTATGGAAGAACATCCGTTTCCCGGAGTATGTGGACGGGTCTGTCACCAACCATGTGAAGTAATCTGTACAAGGTCAAAGGTGGATAAACCGGTTTCAATTCGGTCTGTCCACAGGTTTCTTGCAGACTGGGCTAAAGAGAACAATATTTCTTTCAAGCCTGAGGTTAAACCAAAAAGAGAAGAAAAGGTGGCAGTGATCGGCAGCGGACCGGCCGGACTTGCTTGTGCCTATTTTTTAGGGATTGAAGGTTACCAGGTTACCGTACTGGAAAAACATGAAGTCCTTGGCGGCATGCTGAGAATTGGTATCCCCGAATACAGGCTTCCGCGTGATATCATCGAATCAGAAATACAGGTGATTCGGGATCTGGGAGTCCGGTTTGAAACCGGAGTGGATATCGGAAATGATATCACAATAGGGCAGCTCAGGGAGAAGGGGTACAAGGCATTTTTTATGGGCGTCGGAGCACAGGAGTGTAAGGCGCTCGGTATTGACTGTGAGGATCTTGAAGGGGTTTATCCGGGGGTGGATTTTTTACGGGATGTAAATCTTGGCAAGGATGTTTCCATCGGTGACCGGGTCGCAGTAATCGGTGGCGGCAATGTTGCCATGGATTCCGCAAGATCTGCCCTTCGCAACGGTTCATCAAAGCCGTTTATCATATACCGGCGCAGTGAAGAGGAGATGCCGGCCAACGCGGAAGAGATAGAAGAGTGCAGAGAGGAAGGCATTGAAATTATGACCTTGACAACTCCTGTCCGAGTTATCGGAGAAAATCAAAGGGTGAAGGCTATTGAGTGCATAAAAATGAAACTCGGCGAGCCGGATAGCAGCGGGAGAAGACGTCCGGTACCTGTTGAAGGCTCCGAGTTTACTATTGATGTGGATGCCATGATTCCTGCCATCGGCCAGGAATCTGACTGGGCCTGTATTACCGACGAATGCGAGTGCACTCTCAGCGATTGGGGCACCATTAACGTTGATTCTGTGACACTCCAGACGGATGATCCGGACATATTTGCAGGCGGTGATGCCGTAACCGGTCCCAGTACAGTAGTAGATGCAATTGCGGCGGGAAAAGAGGCGGCAGTTTCAATCGATCGGTTTTTAAAAGGCGAGGACCTGAAAAAGCGGAACCGTTTCTGGACGTGGATATCAGTAATGTCCCGCCTGTTGAAAGAGAAAAGATGCCGTGTCTTTCGCTTGATGATCGAACAGGAGGTTTTAAAGAAGTCCAGACCGGGATGGATGAACAGATGGTAAGAAGAGAAGCCGCACGCTGTCTTGAATGCGGTGTCTGTTCCGAGTGTTACCAGTGTGTAAAGGCTTGCCTGGCAGGGGCCGTAGAGCATGAGATGAAACCGGTTGCGCACGAGATCCATGTGGGAGCTGTAATTCTTGCACCGGGGTTTACACCCTTTGATCCGGCCCAATACGACACATACAGTTATGCTTCCCACCCCAATGTGGTTTCCAGTATCGAGTTCGAGAGAATGCTTTCCGCCTCTGGGCCATATGAAGGGCACCTGGTCAGGCCTTCGGACAAAAAGGCACCGGCCAAAATAGCCTGGTTGCAATGTGTAGGGTCAAGGGACATAAATACCTGTGACAACAGCTACTGTTCGGCGGTCTGCTGCATGTATGCCAATAAACAGGCTGTGATAGCAAAAGAGCACAGTGACGATCCTTTGGATACCGCGATTTTTTTCATGGACCTGCGAACCTATGGTAAGGATTTTGACAAGTATAATCTGAGGGCTAAGGAAGACCATGGCGTCCGTTTTATCCGATCGAGGATCCACTCGGTTTTCCCTGATGAAGATGACAAGCTCCGTATCGTATATGCTACTGAATCAGGAAAAAGAGCAGAGGAGAGGTTTGACATGGTTGTCCTTTCCGTGGGGCTTTCTCCGAGTAAAGATGTTGCGGGGCTTGCTGAAAAGACGGGGGTGGAACTTAACGACCACGGATTTGCCAGAACAAGCTGCCTTTCTCCGGTAAGCACCAACAGGGAAGGCATTTTCGTTTGCGGAACTTTTCAGGAGCCAAAGGATATACCGCATGCGGTTATGGAGGCCTCCGCCTCTGCGACAGCCGCAACCGGCAACCTTTCCGATGCCAGGTGGTCTCTTACCCGCGTAAAGGAAATGCCCCCCGAAGAGAATGTGACCGGACAGAAACCTCGGATTGGCGTATTCGTGTGTAACTGCGGAATCAATATCGGCGGAGTGGCGGACGTCCCGGCAATACGGGATTATGCGAAGGATCTGCCCCATGTGATCCATGTGGAGGATAATCTGTTTACATGCTCCCAGGACAATCAGGACCACATCAAGCAAATAATACGGGAAAAAGGTATCAACCGGGTGGTTGTGGCGTCATGCTCACCGCGCACCCACGAGCCGTTGTTTCAAGAAACTATCCGTGATGCCGGCTTGAACAAATACCTTTTTGAAATGGCCAATATTCGGGACCACAACACCTGGGTTCACATGGACAATCCGAAAAAAGCCACCGAAAAGGCCAAGGATTTGGTTCGCATGGCGGTTGCCAAGGCAGCTTATAGTGAACCGCTGCATCAGGTCTCTTTAAAGATAAGCAAGGCCGCCCTTGTAATCGGCGGCGGAGTCTCGGGCATGGAAGCCGCCGTTGGAATCGCAGACCAGGGGCGCACGGTTTACCTGGTGGAAAAATCCATAGAACTTGGCGGAAACGCCAAGGTTCTCGGGACGACATGGCAGGGAGAAAAGATAGGACCCTATCTTGAAGATCTTGTGAACCGTGTGAAAAATCATCCCAATATCGAGCTTTTCATGCAGACAAAGGTAACCGGGACCACAGGAACCATGGGTAATTTTTCCACAACACTCACCTCTCTGAACGGAGAGGGCAAGGAAATTAAAATCGATCACGCGGTAACCGTCCTTGCCACAGGGGGAAGAGAGAAAATCCCGGAGCAATATCTTTATGGGGAGCATCCCGATGTAATGACTCAGCTGGACATGGACCGGGCGTTTACTGAAAGTGATGAACGACTCTCAGGGGCAAAAAGTGTTGTTTTTATACAGTGCGTAGGATCCAGAATACCCGAAAGGCCATACTGCAGCAAAATTTGCTGCACACACAGTCTGAAAAGCGCCCTGCTCCTTAAAAAAAAGAATCCGAAAATGAAGGTTTACATTGTCTACAGAGATATCCGTTCCTACGGATTCAGAGAAGAGCTGTATGTGCAGGCAAGGGAGGCCGGAGTGATATTTATCCGCTACAGTCTGAAGGATCTGCCCAAGGTTGAATCCCTGGAAGACGATCATCTTTCGGTGACGGTTACGGATCATGTTCTCGGCATGCCGGTATGTCTTAAGCCGGATATTCTGGTACTCGCATCCGGGATTGTTCCAAACGCCAACACTGAATTGTTTGAACTTTTCAAGGTTCCGGTAAACAGTGAGGGATTCCTAATTGAAGCCCACGCTAAACTCCGTCCCGTCGATTTCTCATCAGAAGGAATCTTCCTGGCCGGCCTTGCGCATTATCCCAAACCCATAGAAGAGAGTATCGCCCAGGCAAAGGCTGCCGCCTCAAGGGCCATGACCATTCTGTCAAAGGAAGAGATCATGGTGGGTGGAGTTGTCGCATCGGTTGAGGAAGCAAGATGTGCCGCCTGTCTCACCTGTGTCAGAACGTGTCCATACGGAATACCCAGGGTTAATGAGGATTCCCACGCCGTTATTGATGCGGCGGAATGTCACGGCTGCGGAGTGTGTGTGTCTGAATGCCCTGGAAAGGCAATATCACTTCAGCATTTCACCGACGAACAGCTTGTGGCAAAAACAAGCGCACTTTTTACCTCTGGAGGATGAAAAATGAACGAAACATTTGAACCACAGATTGTTGCCTACTGTTGCAATTACTGTGCTTATGCAGCCGCGGATCTGGCGGGTTCCATGCGCCTTTCCTATCCTTCCAATGTCAAGGTGATTCAGGTGCCCTGCACAGGTCGAGTGGACATTCTTTTTCTCCTGAGGGCCATTGAGGATGGTGCCGACGGGATTTATGTGGCCGGGTGACTGGAAGGTGAATGCCATTTCCTGGAAGGAAATGTTAAAACAAGAAAAAAAGTGGAATATGTTCAAAGAACTCTGGAAGAGCTGGGTATTGAACCGGCCCGGGTAAGGATGTTCAACCTCTCCTCGGCCATGGGGCTACGGTTTGCCGAAATTGCCAGAGAGATGACCGGGGAAATTCGAGAGCTCGGACCGAGTCCGGTTCAACCCTATCCAAAGGCCGATCAAAATTAACAACAGGACCGAACCACAAGAGGTGAACAATGATAGTAGCAGATCGAAAATCTCTGGATGAGATACAGGAGATGATAAGGGATTACAAAAAAATTCTTCTGGTAGGGTGCAAGGGCTGTGTGACCGTCTGTAATGTAGGCGGGATGAAAGAGGTGCAGATTCTAGCTTCTATTCTGAAAATTGCACGAAATAAGGAGGGCAGAGGACTGCAGATAGAAGAGAGAACTATAGAGCGTCAGTGCGATTTTGAATATGTGGAACAGCTCAGGGCCGACTGTGACAGGTTTGACGCCATCCTGTCCATGGCCTGCGGAGTGGGACCCCAGTTCCTTGCGGAAGCCTTCCCAACACAAAAAGTATACCCCGTACTCGATACGAAATTTTTCGGGGGGGCGGTGCAGCACGGAATCTGGGAGGAACGCTGTGCAGGATGCGGCACGTGCGTGATCCACTTTTATGACAGTTTGTGCCCCATTGCCCGGTGTGCCAAGAGCCTTCAGCATGGGCCCTGCGGCGGAAGCGCAAACGGCAAATGCGAGATTTCAGAAGAAGTCGATTGTATCTGGGACATCATTGTCAAAAAGAAGATGGAGCAAGGGCGCCTTGAGGACCTCAGAACCCTCAGGATTCCCAAAGACTGGCGTTCGGCAAGAGACGGCGGCCCCAGAAAAAGTATAAGGGAGGAATTGGTGCAATGAGCGATAACGGATTGAAATCGGGAAGTAATCTGGAAAAAATTTTAAATGGAGGTCATTTTGCTTTTACAGGTGAATGCGGTCCGCCCAAGGGAGCTAATGTAGAGCATTTGAAGGAAAAGTTCGAGCATCTGAAAGGCATTGTCGATGCCGTAAATATAACCGATAACCAGACCGCCGTTGTGAGGATGTCCAGTACTGCGGCGTCGGCAATACTGGTCGCCCATGGTCTTGAGCCCAACTTCCAGATGGTTTGCAGGGATCGAAACCGCCTGGCTATAATGGCGGATATTCTGGGAGCATACTCTCTGGGTATCCGTAACATGCTGTGTCTTTCAGGTGATCACCAGCACTTCGGCAACCATCCTGAAGCAAAAAACGTCTCCGATATAGATTCCATGCAGCTCATCGCCCTGGTTAAGATGATGCGGGATGAGGGCACGTTTATGAACGGTGAAGATATTGATGTTCCGCCGAAACTTTTCATCGGCGCGGCCAGCAACCCGTTTGCCGATCCTTATGAATTCCGGATTTACAGGCTTGCCAACAAGATAGACGCGGGAGCTGATTTTATCCAGACCCAGTGTATCTATAACATGGAAAGGTTCAGGGACTTTATGAAAAGGGCTGTGGATATGGGACTGACGGAGAAAGCATACATTCTTGCCGGTGTAACTCCTATGAAATCGACACGCATGGCACAGTATATGGCTAAAAAGGTCCCCGGGATAGATGTGCCCGAATCCCTTATCGAGCGTCTGAAGGGGGCCGGCAAGGGAAAACAGGCCGAAGAGGGGATCAGATTTGCCATTGAACAGATCGAGGAATTCAAGGAGATGGAAGGGCTTGCCGGGGTTCATCTCATGGCCATTGAATGGGAGCACAAGGTGCCGGAAATCGCTGAAAGGGCCAACATGCTGCCCCGTCCCAAGTTTGAATAAGTCATGGAACGCTGTTGTATCGTACCAGTAAATGCCGTGAGTCTCCATTTTTCAGATTTTTAAAAGTGAGGAACGCATGTATAATATTAAACCCCATGGAATGACCGATGTACTCGATACCCTTGAAGACGGCATATATGTTATCAACAACGATTACATCGTCGAATTCATGAACAAAGCGGCGGTCAAAGTATTCGGAAACGGTACAGGGAAAAAATGCCATCAGGTGATTAACAGGAGCGACGAAATCTGTCCCTGGTGCAGGGCCGACGACGTGTTTGAAAAGAGTGAAACCTCACATGAAGAGGTCCACCTGGCAGCTATAGGAAAGACCTATGATCTGCTGGAGCTTCCGCTTAGGAACATGGACGGTTCGATATCCAAACTCAGTATATATCGTGACATTACCTCGAGCAAAGATCAGGAAAAGAGGCTGAGGGCATCGGAGCGAAACTACCGGAGGCTGTTTGAGACCGTTGCAGCAGGAGTGTACGTAAGCAGCAAAAAAGGTAGATTCCTGAATGCAAACCGGGCGCTTCTGGATATGCTGGGCTATGAGGACAAGGCGGAATTTCTCGGCATCGATATAAAGCAGGACCTGTACGTAAAGCCGGAAGACAGGAAAAAATTCCAGGAGATGATAGAGCGTCACGGCAGCGTAATAGACTACGAAGTGGATTTCAAGCGCAAGAACGGCACACCAATTCCGGTTCTTCTTACCGCGAATGTTCGAATGAGCCAGACGGGAAACATCCTGGGCTACGAGGGAATTTGTGTTGATCAGTCCCAACGGAAGCAGATGGAAAAAAAGTTGAGGGAAGCCTACGATTTTATGGACAATACCATCCAGAGCTCACCCAACGCCATCATGTGTACGGATATGCAGGGAAATATCATCATGTGGAATCACGGGGCCGAGGAAACACTCGGCTATAAAGCTTCGGATGTTATCGGAAAAATGAACGTTGTGGGAAACCTCTACACCGACAGTATGGCCAGGAAGGTGATGAAAATGATGAGAAGCGACCAATACGGCGGCAAGGGTAAGCTGCGATCCTGCCCCATGACATTCAAGCGTAATGACGGTCGGGAGGTGGAGGGTAACCTTTCCGCCAGTATCATCTATGACGATAAGGGAAACGAGATAGCATCCGTTGGCTTTTTTGTGGATCTCGGTGAAATGCTGGAAATGAACAGGAAATTGAGACAGACCCAAGAGCAGTTGCTGCAGTCTGAAAAGCTTGCAGCCATGGGACGCCTGACATCACAGATTGCACACGAACTGAACAATCCGCTTTATGGAATAATGAACACACTGGAGCTGATGAAGACGGAAATTTCGCCCGATAATAAGCGAAGAAAACTGCTGGACATGTCGCTTTCCGAGACGGAACGGCTGTCCGACATGCTTCGAAAGATGCTCTCCTTTTCAAAACCAGACCAGGAGCAGCGATCCCCGGTAAATCTGAATACAATCCTGGACGAGATTCTTCTTCTTCATAAGAAGCAGCTTTGGGAAAACACAATAAGGATAAAAGCCACATTCGATGAAGCGTTGGATCTGGTATATGCTTCAAAAAACCAGCTTCGCCAGGTTTTCCTGAATATGATCTCAAATGCTAAAGATGCAATGCCAGATGGCGGCACCCTGACGGTTACAACCGCCAGAGATACTGATCATGTCAGGGTACTCATCTCCGATACCGGATGCGGCATAAAGGAAAAGCATCTTGATATTATTTTTGAAACATTTTTTACAACAAAAACCGATAGTGTAAAAGGGGTGGGACTGGGCCTTTCCGTATGCTACGGGTTCATCAAGGATCATGGCGGAGACATACTTGTGGAAAGTGAACCGGGCCAAGGCGCCACCTTTACCATTATCCTGCCGGTTTACAAGGGGACTTCAGACTGAGAGATAACAATATTTCTTCACAGCCAGCCCTTTAACGAGGAAGGCGGACAGGCATCCATTTTGCAGCAAAGAATGCAGCCTATTTTATCCTGTCGGTTATTTGAAGGATGGTTCTTGAGAATTCTTCTTTAAACCGTTCGTTCTCTGTGTTTGAAAACTCATCGAATCTTACAATTTCCAATTCCTTCATCAAATTCAGAAGTTCAAGTATTCCTCTTTCAGCAATTTCATTTGATTGAGTAACCCTAATGTCCTTGTCTTTGATATTTTGGATCGATGAAATAGTATCTTTAAATTGACCGTCAGGATCGGTGAAGCGTTTAAGCAAAATTTCAGAAATAAGAGTAAAAAGAGCATCGATTCCGTTACTTTTTATCAGTGTCGGGCTGTGGAAAAAAGAGAAGTCTTCCTCCACGCGAACGGTGCCTTTACCGAGATCCAGTATTTTTTCAAACCAGTTAATCGTGTATCTCTTATATTCATCCTGGCTCCACTTACCTTTTTCCCAAATATGTGCCCTTATGGCTTGGGGTAGATATGTAAGACAGTCCTGATGGGTATCATAATTGTAGGTTCCTAATAACGCTCCTGACTGGAGAATATCTATTCCGGGGTTTTTCGCATGCTCTGATATTTCAGCACATATAATTCTTAGATCTTTGCCGGGTCTGACTATCAGAATTTTATAAGATGGTTTCCCCTTGTCAATTCGCTGAAATTCGACTGCGGATTCGGGAGGGGTAATGGATTCGGCAATAGATGGCGGTAAAAAAGCAGCCGTAAGGTTGGGACTTAGGTCAACTACCTCCAGGGCACCCCTGAAAACAGGAAGGTCATCTTTTTCCAGAGGCTGAACAGGAATCAGTTTGCCAGGTTCCATATACGGTGAAAAAACATTCAGCATTGCCTCAAGCCCGCCTTGCCAGTGGGCACTTCTGGGATCTTTTTTTTCGTCAATCCATTCTTTAACTTTTTGGGATATCTGGTCCATCAAGCGTTCCTCTTTTTTACCTAAGTTTAGCCATTTTTCGCGAAGAGAACGGAAATTGGTTTTTTTAAACATCTTCCGACCTATAAGAGAAGTTTTTTCTTGACAAGCTAAGGCCATATAGATGTTGGGCGGCAACGCCTAACTCCATGTAAATACCTCGTGACAACCGGCTGCCCCTCGCGCTATCATTCGATCCTTTTCATACGTCATTTGCGGATGGTATCGACTGAAATAGTGAAATGCTATGTCACACATCCACTGCGTCAGCGCCGGTACGCCCAACTCATTAAATGCCTCAAAAACCAAACAACGCTTGATCTCTATCTCAAATCGTTTGTCGGATTCCTCTATCACATAAAATACAATATTGTTGCGCTCAAATGCCTTGTAGATTCCCACAAACTCACCCAACTTTTCACCCGTACCAAGCCGCCTGAATCCCCGGAAAAACACATTCCCTCCTTCTAACAACACATCTCTCATTATCTCATCTGTACGTGCTTTCCCATACCGCCGCTCAAGCATTTTATACATATTTGCCAATAATTGAAAATGATTCTTCAAATCAGCCTTGTTCCCCTCAGCTTTATCCGACTCTTCCTCGACTTTGTGCTTAACCATCAATGCATTGAAAAACGCTGGAATCGCTATGCTCAGTGTGGTCAACAATCCTATCTTTTCTCGCAAGACTCGAAAACCAACTCGATATTCAGGAGCTAACATCTCCTCCTCCTTTGATAAGCGGCGATAAGCGCCGCTTATCGCAGAAATCAGAGGCAGCCAGGGCATACACTGACTTCAATAAAAACAGCAGATTTCAATATACAACAAACTGACAAAACCGCCCGGCCCTGGCTGTCACCTGAACTGACAGGTTATGGATTCGTTACTATTGATGAGCCGTATATTCATCCAGCAATCTTCGGATCATTTTTTGATACTGAGTGTTATATTTTTTTGCTTCATTCTTAAAAAAATCAACGCTCGTTTTGCTGAGAGCTATTGTGACCTTCACCGTTTCATCCTTCAGGGCAAGTTCTTCTGGTGAAGGAAGGAAGTCTGAAGTGACCTTCACCTTTCCAATAGGCTCATCCGTGTATTTTATTTTCCTTTTCATATATCCTCTTTCCTTTCCTCCAATAACCGGCACCTATTATTCTAATTTTGCTTTTTCGATAAATAAAGCGGACTGTCATAATTCCATCAGCAACTCTGCCCAGACAATAATATCGTGCCTCCTTATCGCTATGCTCCAAATCCTGTAAAATGACACGATTTCGATCTAAAAATGCGATTTGCGCCAAGGTAAATGAAACGCCATGCTTTTGCTGGTTCAATTTACCCTTTTTATCATCCCATTCAAAATCAGATCGGTTTTTCATAAAGTTATAATAGGTCAGGAAAGGAATTGAGTCAATATTTATATATGGCTAATTATATGGTTGTTAAGTCCATAACGCCCCGCCTGAGCAGCGGCCCAATCTTGGACCGGGCTTCCACAGCCTTTTACGTTAAACCGCGATATTCCTGCCGTCTGCTCCAGGCGGATGTTATGCCCCGGCACTATGCTCAATCCCTGTTTCCGTTGTCTTAACCGGGATAATTCGCCGTTCAATGTCAGACCAAATTTTTCGCTTTATCATTCGCAAATCATATTCGGTCTGTAAATTCAGCCAAAACTGAGCTTCAACACCAAAATAGCGCTGCAATCTCAATGCGGTATCGGCAGTAATGGATCTTTTCCCGTTGACAATCTCGCTAATCCTATTGGGAGGGACAGAAAGGTCACGTGAAAGCTGATTTATACTAATACCCAAGGGTTCCATAAAATCTTCACGCAGGATTTCACCTGGTGTAATCGGATCAAGAAGTTTGTTAGCACTCATATCAATACCTCAATGATAATCTACAATTTCAACATTAAATGCATTACCCTCATGCCACTCAAAACAAACACGCCACTGTTTGTTAATGCTGATAGCGAATTGTCCCTTCCTATTTCCTTTTAGAGAATGAAACTTATTTCCTGGATTAAGCATTAAAGCTTCCAGACTTGGAGCGGCATGAAGAACCATAAGCCTTTTTCTCGCCTGCCGTTCAAAAGATTGGAAGCAGCGGACCCGTTGATCGTTGAACAGTTTTTCAGTATTTCGACAGGCAAATGATTTTATCATATGCGTATAGTATTACGCTCGTCGTAATATGTCAAGCGGATTGTTTTTGATTGTGGGCATAACGGCTTCGGCATCACCTGCGGGCGAAGCCCGTCAATTGCACGCCGTTGTTAGGCGGGCTCACTTGGGTGTCGCCTCGGAAATATCGTAAGCCTCCGCGAAATTCACATACTCGGCGTAAGCATACAGGAACACAATCAAGGGAATGGTTACGACCGCGATAATCACAGACCATGGGAAAGAAATGGGGTCTGCCTTTGACCTTTATTAATACTGTCTTGTATTTTTCCCATCTGTTTATTAATTTTTTTATCACATTTTTTAAGCCTCGAAACTCCTTGATAATAGGGTCATTTCTACATTCTACTCTTATCGTTTATCCCCAAGGGTCAAACATAGATTTGACCCCATTTCTTTTATTCGTTTGCGCGAAGCTGCCGATATGGTTTCAAACGAGCCCGATGGCGCAGAACCTGGAGAGTCCAAATTCAAGAATATCTAACGGCTGCTATTCAAAACATTATGGTACTACTCCGTCATGTCAAAGAGCCGGCTCCTGCATTGGGTATGGCTAAGGCCAAACCCGGACATACGAGAGCCTATTTGATGCTTCAGGAGCTATTTTTTTTCTTCAAAGAAGTAATAACGGACAGCATAAATCATCTTTTCGAATTTAGATGTTCTGAGTCACAAAATCTGGCCGAGAGTTTTTGACCGGATTTGGAATTCCGGTTTGGGCAACAGCCCGTTGAATTGTGATTTGTAGTGGCATCTTATTCACTATTCAAGCTTTGATACTGTTTCCTGTTGTATGGCTTCCTTGTTTATGGTTTTTTCGTGAACACTTCCCCATTAGGTTTTGTATATCGCGCATTGCACCAGATCTCTTGGCGGGCTAACGGGCCGCGAGATGAGCTGTATCCCTTTTAAATCTCCTTTGTCAATTCCAGTACTGAGGCGAACTGAACCTTGGCGGCCTGGTGAAAGTGATACCAGTCTGTGTCCTCGAACCCCTCGTGCATGACCACCTGTTCTTCCTTTCTGTCCAGTGCTGCATCGATCCAGTCGTTTTTAGAGTATTTTGGCACCGTTCCCAGTCCGTTCTCTATCAGAAAATCGTCGATTTTCTTTTTGCGGTCATCATAACCGACGGCATTGATAATTTGCCGGAAGTCTCCCTGGATTTCTGTCCAGTATGGACCGGAGCCGGATTTGCGCCGCATGGCCTTGTAAATCTCGGCCGCTGCTGTGAATGCCCGCTTGGTGTTCTTTATTTTTTTGCCAAGTCGATGATCCGTCCATTCCTCGGAAATTACATCCGGGGAATGACCGGCCTCAGCGTGGCCGATGTTCGGTACAATGGATTTAAACACGTTATACCAGGGATAAACCGAGTTCCAGCCTTCCTGCAGACCGGTAAAATTCTGGTGAGACCATGTATCCGCATAGGTGTGAAGTGCGATGCCCAGTTGGTATGGGTTGTCGCTTTTAAGGGCCTTTCTCAGAACAGCCGTAGCATTGGGAGAGCCGGGTGTCGTGCTGAGTTGGTTTTTCTTTCCATCGATAACCACGGAATTGTCGCCCGGAATGAAATGGAACGGTACGTAAACATACTTCTGAACATAGGAATTCAAAGACTTAGGTGAGAGGGACTGGGTCATGATGGGGTAATAGTGGCCGCCATTGGAACGAATTTTTTCCGGAAAGAGCGCCGGCCGGTCGTCGATGGAAAACTGTCCTTCATTGTTGTCGTCCACAAACTGGGATGAAGTGGCGATGATATCTGCTTTTTCAAAGCCGGTGATCTTGGCGATGGCATAAATCAGGTTGTAGTGAAAATCTTTTTCCATGATGTATTTCTCCTTTTACGTTTTATGGCTATGCGGTGCATTTCTTATTAGGATGTCCCGCTTATCAACGCTTATCAAGATGAATTTGCGGGACGTCAATTGGTTCATTGTATTCCACCAACTGGCACAAAATACGATATTTTTATTAAACCAATAATCCAATAGACGTCCCCAACTTTAAAATTTCCGATTGGCGCACTAACTGGAATGGGTCTATTAGATCCAAGCCGATTACTTTGATTGCGCCGGGATTAAGGGTACAAAATTTATTATGAAGCTGCAGAATGTTAACACGCTGTATGTCAAAGAACCCTTTGATAAATCAGTTAATCTCTATAGATGTTTGGTGCAGACGCGTTAATCGCTGACACTCGCGGTTGAAAACACAAGCCGGAAATAACGGGTCACTTGTCAAGACTTCATGAGTTAAGACGGAAATTGGTTTTTTTATACATCTTCCGATCTATAGGAGAAGTTTTTTCTTGACAGGCTATGGCCATATAGATGTTAGACAGAATCATTCACAAAGACGCCTTGCTATCACCGCCCACAAGCTGCTCAATTCAACCCACCAGACGCCAAGTAGAAAGACAAGTCCTGTCACGACTGTACACCATAATGCCCACTTCCAATACCGAAGAATTTGGCTTAAATATTTCTGGTAGGGTGGAGGCACTGCATCACTATCTGACAGTTCCTTATCCTTTGCTAACTCACGCCGTAGCTGAGTCTCACCCCAGTCAGACATCTGCCGAGTGTGTCCTGCTAGCACGCCGCTGAGCACAATCCCTGTTATTATTAACTTCATGAATAGATTCTGATCCTTAAGAATATCTGTGGTCATAAGGGCTGTTAGAGCAACCAGTCCCCCGCCCACCCAGTTCACCATCCGCTTGATCCGATCATACTTTTCGAGCCGCTGGCTAATTGATTCAGTGGTTTGAACTTGTTCCTTGGGCTCGTTCATGGATGTGTCCAACTGTTGAAGAATGCGATGCTGTGTGCTAAAAATGCCACGATTAAGTCTTTATCGAGTTGCGGCTCTTCGTAATATTCTCGGGAAGCTTCAGCGATCATCACTGTCTCAGCGAAACTCTTAACAAATCGCCCATTGAGTTCATATGGCCAATCATCAAGGACTTTACTGAGCTTCTTCAGAGCAGCGTCTCTCAAACCATTGCTCGGCCGGATTTTTTCCTCCGAGATCTTCCCAATACCGGTATCAATTCCGACATTCACATGGTATTCATCATATTTCATAGATACACTCCTTTCAAACCCTAAGATTTGTGCGATCCGGCAGGCGGATCGGCTGCAAATGCGCTTTTTCCGCTGTCTAACGGACCGCGGAGATGAGCGGAATAAAAAATGGAATCAAAGCTTGAATTATGAATTATAGCGGCATGTTATTCACTATTCAATTATATGGTTATGGTGCACTTTGAATTTGAATTCACCTAACTTTTAAATAAATATCCGAAGACACTTATTTCTCCGTTACGGTGTGATCCACGGGATTGATATGGATAATTTTAGTATTTATCTGGATAGCGTAAGCTACGATATCAGCAGTACCACCTTTGCCCATAGCTGGCTTCCCGTCCCAGACAGCAACAATTAGATCTGCCAGGTCAACTATTCGCATCCCGGCGGCTAAAAACCTATCCTCCTCAGTTCCATTTGTTTGCATTATCTCAATAACACTGGCTTTGCTTAACGTTCTATGGTAAGCATCCAAATCTTGTGAGCTAAAGGTGCGCTCATATCCCTCAAACGGAATGACAACATGTAACTGCCCACCACGCTGTACCATCATGGTAGCGAATACCTGATCAGCTCCAATAGCAAGTGAGCTTATCCCTATCAATGGTGGCTCAAGAGCATCCAATTCATTAGTAATGGCCGACTTTACCCAGCTCCAGGCACTTGGATCGTTCAATCGCTGATGACCGGTTATTCCAACTCTTTTTGTCATATCTTCCCGCTGTTGGCTAAGTGCCAATAATGTACTCCCAAAGCGGTTAACTTACAGGACTTAGAGTTTATAGCTGCATAGTACATATGCTTTTCACCCACAGGATCAATAAGCCTTGCCGCCCTCATTTCCTGCAAGTGGTTGAAAATCTCCTCGTTTTCAGGGTTGGGAGGTTCAGCATCGGGCTCATAAGAGGGATCAAGTTGATACTCATGATTAGGAGAGTTGAAGTATTTGGGAAGCAATCGTAGCGTCTGTAATTCTACAGCCGGTGGGCAATTTCGAAGTGGCACGAGCTTTGATACATGAATTTTGAAAAGAGGGCGCTGATCCCAGCCGCCTAGAGCTTCGTCGGCATAGGCATATATACCGGCGATGGTCACTTTGCCGCTAACATCGGCAGCACCGCCTCCTAATGCATCACAGACAAGTGAGGTAAAGAGACCACCACCGCCTTCCTCCACAGAAACCTCAGATTCCCGGCAGGCACTCAGAATTGAAACGCCCTCTTTAATCAGGGCCGCATCATTGTTAACTGCAGGCAATTGACCCATAGCGCCACTATGACAACAATCAAGTATAATTATTCGCTCCTTGGCGGGGGAATTATTTGCCATTGTGAGCACATCAGACATACTTAGCCCCTCATCGTATTTCTGTGCATCTTGTGTGACGAGATAGCCTCCTAAATTGTTAACTGTCCCGTGGCCCGCGAAAAAGAATAATGCAACATCAGCTTGCCGTTCGAATAGATTTTCTACACTCTGTTTCAGTGTTGCCCTTGTCACAGTCTCGGGAGGGGCAATCAATTTTCTGCACTCAAAATTTGGTGAGTCGTCGCAATTGCGTTGCAATAAACCATACATGCGATTTGCATCGTTTACACAACCTGCGAGGAGCTTAGTTGGATAGTCATCGATACCCACAAGAAGGGCCAATTTTGTCATAACATCTCCTAAAGTGAGTCCAGAAAGTTCGAAATGTTATTCCATGTCCAGTTCACCACGCGCACACCAGCGAACTCCGCTGGTAATTTTGCTGGCTTGTTTTTAGCATCAACATAGACACCACGAATTGGAACACTTTCTTCTTTTGCGCAATTAACCTCCCAAAGTTGTCCAGTCGCCTTTACAGTGTTCTTGCTTACCAGTGCAATCATGCCGTCACAGCCTTTTATCTTAGTGCGGCAATTCGTTTTCCAGGAACTGTCCCAAGGCTGCTTCACTGACATATCAACAAACGTAAACGGACTCTTTTCATTTTTTGCTTGTCCAACAAGAAAATTACGATAGGTCTTGTCCTCAACCGCAAAGCTAATGAAAATTCGATTCTTCTTTGCCATGATATACCTCCATGTGGTTTTGATTTTTGAAGAAATGGGGTCACCCATTAAAGGATGATCTTTACCCACACATGACACAGAGGCACAGCGGGTGTCATGGGCCAGACTGAAGTGGATGAGGAGGCTGCTGTTGAGTAAAAATAGCATACATCTCTGATACCGTGTCCAGACGTTGCAGACCACGCCAAAGTGTTTGCGTACCCGGTGGACCGTCAGCTTTTCGGCCCAGATGACCGCCTATGCCTCCAATCATATAAATCGCAGCACTCAGCGTGGGAGGCTCTTCGGGAGGAATGGGATCTTTATTAACATAGCAGCAAAGCGCTTTCCACTCGATATCCCTAAAGAAAACCGTACAGGGAACTTCAGGCGTTTCTCGTCCAAGCATGGTCAGGTGATAAACTCGCCATGCCACAACCATGTCAACTCCAAGGCAAGTCTCAAGTCGGTCGGCTGTACCCAGTTGGCGATCTTTTATACGACAACCGCTTTTCAACGTGCGATGATAAACCTCAATGCCCCAACGCCCCGAATACCATTCTACACGTTTTTTGGCGTCTTGAAAATTTCTTACCTCTACTGTGGTTAGAAGCAACCACTCAACAGGCGAAGCAACTGCCTCATCCAGTTGTTGTTCTAAGACGTATACTGCCCATGCCCGAATCGTTGGCCAATTTTTGATTTTGTCTTTTGGAGGAGTCAATTCGACTTCAGAAAAACGGATATCGACCCTTGTATCTCGCGCTTTTCTCGAACCTCTTCGGGGGATATGAATATCCAATGCTCCAGATACCTCCTGCCGGGCCATAAACTCCCACAACGGTTCTTGACCTACTTTACGACCCCGATTTTTCCCCAATCGCACCAGCAATTTGGGACCGTTTGGGTCTTTGCCGGCTTCCATGAACAACTCATAAATATCTGACTCTCGGTCTCCGACACTGACAAGCATCGTCTCGGGACACAGTCTCTGGATTTCAGCCACTTTCTGATAACTGCGCAACCATTTTATACTTTCCTTTTGTTCTATGGGCAGTTTCTTTCGTTGATTCGGCTTGCCCTTGCTCTCCGGATCACGCGCCCAGCACTGGGCATCTAAAACTCCAAGAGGCGTCCCATTCTGCGTAAAGGCTAACGTGTCGTGGAGAATCAAGCCGACGGATTTATCTTTCGTATTGTTAATCGGTCCCAGTCCTTCCGTCATCGGATGCGTAGTGTAATTGAGTGTCGTTGTATCCTGAGGAGCAAGCACCACACGATGCTCCTTTATCCGTTCAATTGTGGCTTCGGTATGGGCTGTCAAAATAACGTCCATATTCAACTTTTCGTTCTTAAAAAAACGGTATGCCCCTATTGTCCTGGATTTGGAGCCACTGGCTTCCGGAATGTTGGCCTGGGGTTTGTCATAAAAATCTTGGGCAATGGTATAAAGTCGTTGTTTAAGACGATCGTCATACAGCCGGACGGTGCCAAACTCTTCTTCCGCCCAGTTCGACGGCGATTCGGGACGTTCCACCTCTCCCAGGCCAACCACCGGTTCGCAGCAAAGCGTCTTTTCCCACTTCTCACTAAGTGGTCGGAGAAAAATCATCTTCGAAATTCCATCACGTCGGCCTGACGTTTTGCCAATGCAGATCCAACCAGCCCCTTTATAGCATGCTCCGCTAAAACGAGTTGGGTCAACAAACGTTTCTACAAGTACAGGACGATAATGATATCTATCTTCCCAGTCTTCCGGCAAGCGACAAAGAGCCAATGCTAATATATGCGACGCAAGGTTCTTGACTCTCACAGTAGGCACAATTAAAAAACGATCATTGCAAATAACGTACTGCAGATTCGATATGCGTGCCGCCTCTGTCCAACCAATATGTTTGTCTCGATCATTAAGCGCCCACGAGCCCGAGCTGAAAGATAATGCCCCAAGATATCCATACTTGGAACTCTTGACAATATAACGAAGTTGGGCGCCGCATAACTGTCCGCTACCAAGGTAATGATGTTTGTCAAGCAAGGCTCTCCAAATTTTGGACTCTTTGCAATAACGACTTGAAATGAGGCTTACCGTTACATCATCCAAATCCCCCAACTCGCAAGACAGTTCTGCAACATCACATTCAATTTCAGCCGTAGCCGGATTCTGAAAGGCGAAGTGTTGATCTTGCCTCGGGAGTTCCACAACGCCTCGACGGTCCAGCTCAACCAATGCTTTCCTTGCACTCATCTCTTGAAAACGGCCATTGGGAGAACGCCAATCAAGCAACTCACAAACACGTAACGACAAATTACGTCGTGAGATGGAAGGTTGACATTTGATCGTCTCATGAATCCGGTCAATAACAGCACGTGTAAAATGTTTACCACAAATACGCATGCCCTAAGCATGCCATAAAATAACCCCTGTGTCAAGTGTGTACTGAGATCATCATTAAAGGGCGGGTCAAGTCTGCCTTTGCCCCTTATTAATACTGTCTTGTATTTTTCCTATCTGCTTATTAATTTTTTGTCACATTTTTTAAGCATCGAAACTCCTTGATAATAGGGTCATTTCGACATTCTACTCTTATCGTTTATCCCCAAGGGTCAAACATAGATTTGACCCCATTTCAACAGTTGCCTTCTGGAATTTCACCTGGTCCCCATCCCTTTTTGAATTTGGAATTAATTCTATCCCAAATCGGATCATGTGAAACTGGACCCGTGATCCTTCGTGTAAAGTCTCCAGGAATAGATTCCCGGACCATTTGGACTTTATTGTTTATGAGGCTATAAATTGGTGATTCCATCCAGGTTATTGATTCTTTATCATCTAAAATAATCTCTATCTTTAGATCCGAAACTATTCGAGCATATAAAAATGGATTGCTCCCGCAATAAATACGTCCATCCCTAATCTCAGCACGGTAGGGATTATTACTTGGTCTTTTGGCATAATGGGCAAGTTCAGAAATATTTGCAGTAGTGTTGGAATAAAGAAATTCGACTATATCTGCGATGCGTCTATATCCCCAACGAGGATTTAAAACACCAACTACCACATCGGCGACTGCTGCCGCATCACCAGTCCAATCCCATGTAATCAGCCATGCTTTCATTTTTATTTAATTCTCCTTCATAACGCTTGGGATAACCGGTTTGAAAAATCGTCAGCTTTTTCAAATCCGAGTTCATCCCATTGTTATGTGCCGCATTGATCAAAACCAAAAACCGCCATTAAAATTTGATCAATTCGTTTTCGGCTTCATTATATATTTCATCGATGCTTTTCTGAATATTAATTGTATGCTCAATGGCTGTTGCCACCTTGCAGTAATGTTTAATATCATCCAAAGACAAAACCTTGCCTTTTCTGTCTTTCAGCCATTTATCGCAAACCTGATAACCGCCGATCCGGTATTGACAGATGTTTTCTTCTATTCCTTCAAAATACTGATCCTTATTGATGTAAACGCGTTCATCTTTTTCGTCATGTTTGATTTTATCAACCCGCTTGTCACCTGTTCCCTGGAATTTAACAAGCAGGGAATCAAGTTCGGGTGATTGCATAAGATGCAGGTCCGCAAGACGTTTGCCGTATTCGGCTAATTTGTCAAAAAGGCGTTTGTCTCTTGTAAAAGGCACTCTCGGAAAGTCCGTTTTAAGAAATTCAGCGTACTTTGTGCGATAAATACTGGAATAGAAAACAGCGTATATGTAATAGAAGATATCTCCAGGGGTCGGCTTTGTTTTGTAGGTTTTAGATAAAGCGGAAAATATTTTTTCGTTGATATTCGGTTTTCTTTCTTTTGACTCTTCCAGATGGCTGAAAAGGTCTTTTTTATCGGGGTCGGGGTAGAGGTAGAGGGGAGCCAAATAACAAGTAGTTTTTGAGGATAAACCTCCATGCTCAATTATATTGTCTGTTACTAAAAAATGAGCATAAGATATCTGCAATTCTTCCCGTTTATGAAAAATCAACCCCAAGTTCTCCTGCATCATATGCCGCATGACATTTCTGCGGGACCGTTCAACCAGCACATCATGATAAAAAATCCATTGGATATCAAAAGGCCTGTATAAAATCTGCGCAAAGGAATTTTCCCAGTCCTTGTCGTTTCTTACTTTTTCCCGGGCGGTTTTTAGATTCCAGTTGGATTTATCCTTAAGTTTATAGGGTTCGCCGATTAATTCATCCGGTATTTTTTCATCGCAGAACATCCTGATGCGCCGCTTGAGGGCATTTTTATTCGTATCAATAACAAATTTATCCCTTGCCGTAACGATTCCCACGCTGTTTGTCGGAAAAATATCAGTTATCTTCGGCGATTTCTCATACTGTTCGAGCAGTTTTTCGTCCCTTGGGATAAAAAGATAAAATTCCGTTTTTGGTGCTATTTTCCGCCATTTGGTTGTCGCCATATCATTATTTGAAAGCCAGTCGTATTTTTCCTTTCTCAGGCCCCATCTTTCAGAATAAAAGACTTTTTTGTTATTTTTCCTTTTCCCCTTTATGAACAACGCAATGGCCGTTCCCTGGCGGATATCAAACACGTTTTCATCCTTTGAGCCGTCCGGGCATTTCTCCTTTTTCAAACTGTTGCCGTGCAAATCAAGCAGATAGATTTCGTTGAAACTATTCATCAACGAATCACGCATTCCTCTGAAAGTGGGATTGTCCATATAACTGTGATTGGTAATAAATCCCAGAACCCCTTCGCCGGCCTGATCGATCTTCCACTGACCGAAACGGATAAATTTAACATAATCGTCTTGCAGCCATTTGGGATTCTTTTCACCAAGCGGTTTCCCGTTCACACGGTAATATCCGTCATCTTTAATGCCGCTTCTATGTGTGTATCCATGCTTTAACAGGCGATCTATCCATTCTCCCTTGTTTGCAGAATGCCCGGAATATGGAGGATTACCCAATATTACCAGTATCGGTTGTTCTTTTTTCACTTTTCCGGCCAAACGCGATTCTTCGGAAAGGGAAGCCATTCCCGGCAAACTGGTTTGCTCAAGCTCCTCCATATCGAGGGCGTTTGTCAGATAGAGCTTAAACCTGTCATCCCTTTGAAGGCTGTAACCGAGTTCTTCCAGAAGGAACGACATCTTTAAATGTCCTACCGCATACGGCGCCATCATAAGTTCAAAAGCATAAAAGTTTTTAAGGATATGCTCCTTGATAAATCCTTCTCTATCGCCTCCGCCGTATTTGGAAGCAAATTCATTTACCGCCAGTTTCGCTGCTTCAGCCAAAAAAGTAAGCGTGCCGGATGCCGGGTCCAACACCGTAACAGAATTGCTCGCCAGGCCGTCAGCCCTTCCAAATCGATCCTTTAAAATATGGTGAAGTGAACTAACAATATAAGAGACAACCGGTTCAGGCGTATAATAGACGCCTCGCCTTTCCCGGGTTTTGGGATCATATTCGGCAAGAAAGGTCTCATAAAAATGAACAACCGGGTCTTTCCCTTTGCCTTCTCTGAAATAATCCTGAAGGAGTTTATTTACTTCCGCCACTGACAATACTTCCGCTATATCATCAATAATCCATTCCATTTGAGCAGGAACGTCTTCGAGTGATACAAACCGGAAAACATCTCTTAATATTCCGATAGTGCGGGGAATATTGTCATAAGCGAGTTTTCTGTTGAAACCGTTTTTTGCCCGTATGCGGGCGGCAAACAGGCCATAGGTGATTGTCTGGGAATAGAGATCGGCAAAGTCGTCTTTTGAAAGTCCGCTGATGAGGAATTGTCTGAATGCTTCATAAAATCCGAGGATAAAGCCTTTGCCGTTTCTCTCTTCTTCAGCCAGTTCCTCGGTAATGACCTCATCTTTTAAAAACTTAGTGCGTTTGGCCAGCTCTATTGCCAGATTTTTTGCATTGTAAACTTTAGGCAGAGAAAAAGAATAAAACTCTTCAATCAGCTTCATAAAATCAGGTTCTTTTTCAACAGGCGGAGCCATTTTGAGCTTATGTACGATAAACGGTCTGGCGATTAAGGCTTTGTTGACAAGAATGCCGTTTCGATAAAGCCTGAACTCGAAAAAATTGGTTAGTATCAGGTTGGGGAATGTGTTTCTGTACCTTTTTAGCTGTTCTGAATGTTCTATAAAATCCAAATTCTCAACGGTCGGCGCTTTGGCTTCAATATATCCAACAATATGTTGCTTGCCGTCCCACACCCGAAAATCAGGATTACCGGCTTCAGTGCTTTTGGGGAGTGTTGTAATGTGTATGTTACTCTTGCCATAAGAGTGTGCCAAATCTTTCATTAACTCCTCAAGAGTCGCGTAATAGCTTTCCTCTCTGGCATCACCTTGATTTGCAGTCTTAAAAATCTTTTTCAGATATGATTTAAGCATTCGGATGACCTTGAATTTAGATATTGAAATCAAATATCAAGCACATAACAATTTAATTCACCGGAAAAATTTCTGTAATTTGTAATATAAGATGATATTGCAGAAAAATTTCTGTGTTGACATGTTCTGTAATAACAGTATATAGACTGACTGCGGAATATACAAGTGGAAAATTTATGGAAATATTATGAGGAAATCAATGCAGTATGTCAAGGATAATAACAGACGGAACCCAAAGAAATTATTAGATCTTGCAAGGGAAATATTGAGACGCAAGCATTACAGCATCCGAACGGAAGAGGCCTATGTTGGATGGATTACACGATATATATATTTTCATAACAAGAGACATCCTAAAGATATGGGTGTTCCCGAGATAGAAGAATTTCTTACCCATCTGGCAGTAGAAAGAAATGTCTCCCCATCTACCCAAAATCAAGCCTTTAATGCCCTCTTATTTCTTTACAGAAATGTTTTAAATATTTCATTAGAGGGTGAGAAAATTGATGCCGTCCGGGCGCGAAAAAAGCGGAATCTTCCGGTGGTAATGACCAAAGATGAAGTTAAAAAAGTAATTATGGCCATGTCAGGGGTAAATCATAAGATAATTCATGAAAACGATTTGTCTGGAGGATATGGCCGTGTGTATCTGCCATATGCATTGGCCCGTAAATATCCCAATGCCGATAGGGAATGGGGCTGGCAATATGTGTTTCCGGCAAAAAGCTTATCAAAAGATCCAAGATCCGGCATAATTCGGCGACATCATATCCATGAGACTGGTCTGCAAAAAGCGGTCAAGCAGGGGGGTTAAGCGGACAGGTATGGTTAAAAAGGTATCTCCACATGTCTTTCGCCACAACTTCGCGACACACCTTTTGATGGAAGGCACAAATATCCGGGTCATCCAGGAGCTGCTGGGGCATAAAGATGTTTCAACAACAATGATTTGGGTTTAAAATTAGAATCTGCATGAATTGTTTTTGAGGAATGTTTTATAATTTTATTCAAATAAATCAGAATGTGTGCCTGTTCTTTCGAAGATTATTTCTGAATCTGTTATCTTATAAATCAACAGCCAGTCCGGTTC
>Ga0114919_10000583_pt1 | contig 28580 bp, 43 predicted proteins | sample BlataG_FD_88682 | JGI IMG/M metagenome (GOLD analysis project Ga0114919, IMG submission 88682) | Deep subsurface microbial communities from Black Sea to uncover new lineages of life (NeLLi) - Black_00105 metaG | ecosystem: Environmental > Aquatic > Marine > Oceanic > Sediment | place: Atlantic... | reverse complement strand
TCTGATGAAACAATCAAACTGGCAGGACCACCCCAACAAATATTTGATGTTCATAATAAAATAAAGGAAGATCTGAAGTTTCAGAGAATAGATATGCAGGATGGTTTAGGACATATTTACCTAGTAGGAACTTGATTTGACATACAATCTTAAAAAAGCTAAAGAGACCGCTGGACCAAGAAGAATTAAAGATAGAGGTATAAGATGGAAAGAACACTACGGCGAAAAATCTTTGCCTTTGAAGGAAAGATTAGACAAGATCGTAGGTCCAGGGGTTTATCATAGATGGGAAGGTCATGATTATACTACATTTTCTGATTATTTTGTTGTAGTTGGTCCTTCTCAGGAAAGATATGGTAGAAAGTCATTTTTTGCCGGAATTAAAAAATTGCCACCAAAATGGAAAAGGAAAAAAGTATATGCTCCTGACGGAGAATACTTTTCAAATATTGCTTCCGCATTAAGTCATGCATCAAAAAAGTGGGGAATTCCTTACCCAAAAAATCAGCATAATTATTCTACAGCTGATCTCGAAAATGTAGAAATCCCACGACATATCAAAGGTTAACAAAAAAAAAGAAGGAACTTTTTGTTAATATCTGGAATAACAACAAGTTAGACTGTGGCCACATTCTACACTAAAAGGAAAAATCTGTATGATTATGAAACCAGTCATAAAACTGGCTATTCAATCTATCGAGCCATTGAATAAGCCGGATTGGGCAGAATACAATTTAACCAGAATCAAAGTAGCATCGATAGACAAATCAAAAGACCTCAATGGGTTCGATTTAGAAGCAGCAAGACAAGAGCATCCAGATCATCTATTCATCAAAGTTTTTGCAATTAAAGAGGATGAAGTGAATGATAATGGTGATGCGTTTTCAAAAAGCGAGTTAAAAAAGGCATATCAAACATTTGTTGGAGTGCCTATTTTTACAAATCACCAGAATGACGATGTGGAAAAAGCTAAGGGCAAATGTGTCCATTCATGGTATGACGAGAAAGCCGGTGGTATTTATATCATATCTATGATTGATAAAGTTGCTTATCCAAGATTGGCAAGAGGTATTATAGAGGGGTATATAGGAGGGAGCTCGATGGGAGCAGCCGTGGATTATTCATGTTGCTCTATTTGCCATAATTCTGCCACTGTTGCGGATGATTATTGTGAACATATCAAAAATCAAAAAAGCAGAAAAATTAGTGCGATTGTCCCATGTAAATACCACGAGAGTAAAAATCAACCAAAAGATGATTGTCCTATATGCGGACAGAAATATGATGAATACAAAGTAGGCAGTATCAATAAATTCAAACATTCAGAATCTAAGGTTTATGAATGGAACTATGGAATCAAATTTATTGAAGACTCTTTTGTAGTAAACCCTGCATGCCATGATTGTCTCGTCCAAGACATTCTTAATCCAGATGTTGTAAATAAAAAAATTGCTGACATACAAGATAAGTTAGAAAAGATGAAAAAAGCTGCTTCTTGTACTACCGGATGTAACCTAGAAAAATTTGCCGGTGAAAAAGAATTAAATTTTTTAGACGAAGCAGTTAATAAAATAATTGCAGTTTCTAAAAGTTTAATGGCTCAAAATAAACAAGTCTTGATGGAGTATGTCGCTAACCTCGTAGATGTGTTGGCAAACCTACAAACCACGACAGATGAACTTACGGAAATGGGATATGGTGAACTGCCGTCTCCAGATCCTACAATTGTTGAAAGTATGGAAGTCCCTTCAGAAGAAGAGCTTACAGGAGAAACACAACAACAATCACAACCTCCCCCACAACAGGGAATGACACAACCACAGCAAGTACCACCTGGGGGACAACCAGTGGTAACCCAGCCTGCACCAGGGGTTATGACAGAACAGTTCGGTGATTTAGGGTCGGTAACTAAGCCTAAGTTCTCAGCTGTCATCCGGAGAAAAAAAGAGGATTTATTACAAGCTTCTGGTATTATTGTAGATAAGTTAGAAGAGCTACAGGAAAAGTACACTGAAATGGAAAAAAAGTCAAATATAGACATAAAGGAAACCATAACCATGAGTGATACTAAGCAAGGTAACAGCGAACCTACTATTGAAAAGGTCGCAAGTCCAGAGCATCGTATTGATGTTATTAATGAAAAGCAACTAGACGATGCCAAATTCACAGGTGAACGCCAGGATGACAAATATCCTAAAGTTATTACTGAAAAGCAAATGAATGACCCCGAAAGAGATGTTAATGTTACATCAAGTGAAAGTCCACAGCCACGACAGGATGATAGTCCAAACGTTATCACAGAAAAGCAGTTTGATAGCATCAGTGGCACCCATGTAGCTCGTTGGGATGATTTCCCGAATGTAATTACTGAAAAGCAATGGACAGAAACAAGCCGTAGACTTGGTTCAGAATTAGCAAAAGACCAATCAAATATCATCACAGAAAAGCAGTTGATTGATTTCTTGGATCATCACAGATATGTGGAAAGAAATACAATTACTGAAAAGCAACTTAACGATGATGCATTGACTACTACGGGTGATTTGTCTCGTTGGGCATATGTATATGACGCTGATCGTCTAGTAAAATCAGCCGCAGAAGCGATGTCAGATGCTATCGCTTATTATGGATATACTCCAAATGAAATTAAAGCGGCATCTGCTTTCATCACAGAATCACCAAAAAATAGAAATAAGGCAGCTTATATGACCCTTATTAATGCGTTACCTCATAAAAAGTCCGCAAGAGATAATGAAAAAGACCGTTATGAGTATTTCTCAAAAACAGCTAATAAGGAAGTACGGCCAGAAGCCGTTGACGCACTTATTTTATCTATGGCTGATGCCATTGCAGATATGAGTGCAGATGATCTTATCGATACAGTTCAACATGTTTCATTCTCTGATAAGGCATTTGTTAAAGTTGACAAAATGGCTTCAGATAAGATGAATAGTACAAAAGAAAGAAAACAAGGTGGAGGCAAAGTTAATGCCCTTAAGAATGCTATCGCAAATCTTGGTACTGATAAAGAAGAAGATGGTATTTATGAAGTCAGAACGCATATGGATGACCTAAAAGTCAGTGAAGATGCAAATCAAACCGAAATTTCTCAGGCTGCATATAATTTTGCAAATGCAAAAGTGGCTGAGAGTGTTGGTGAAGAAATCGATACAGCATTAATCAATGTGAAAACAAACCAAGAAACAGGACAAGTAATTGCCCTTCTCAAAGAAGCAAGCAAGCTAACGGCTGAAGAGTCAGAAGCATGGAAAGAAGCAAAGAAATGGAATTTTGAGAAGACAAAAGATGATGACAAAGATGAGGACGAAGACGATGATAAGGATAATAAAGAAGCCGAAACAACTGAAGAAGTAAAAACCGCAGAAAGACGAGAAATTGTTAAAGAAGCTCAACTCTTAGGTGGTGAAATGGGTGGACAAGCTGGTGCAGCACAAGGACCAGGAGCCGGTGCAGCAGCACCACAGCCTCCTGCCGCAGCCGGAGCAGCCCCAATTGAAAGCTTCGAAACAAGTGATATGGGAGGTGAGTTAGAAGGTGAAGGTGATCTTCTACCTAAACCACCTGGAACGTTCTGTCATGTATGTACATCAGAAGATGTTGATGTGGCCGGTGGACAGGGAAGATGTAATAACTGTGGTGCAAAATGGACCAATGAGATTGTTACAAAGACACTTGAATGGCCAGAAACTCTTGAAACAACGAAAGAACCAGAAATTGGTGAAGAAGAAGGTGAGTTCGGAGAAGAAGGTGGATTTGAAATGCCGGAAGCTCCTGAACCTGGAGCCGCTACACCGCCCATGCCGCCAATGCCAGCCGCCGCAAGCACTAAGAATAATAAAGTGCGAAAATTCGCAGCTGCTGAATACGCTGACTTCGTAGATTTCATGAAAAAGGATGGTAAATTTGCTTCCACTACACGCATCACTCCTGAGATGTTAAAGAAGGCAGAAGAAGCTAATATCGCATTAGGTTCTGTTAGCCCATTAACAGGATCGACAAACACAATTACGCTGGAAAACGGAGATCGAGTATGTTTGGACACTGGTTCCGTTTATACAGTATCATATAAAGTACATAAGGACGATCCAAAACAAGTATATGCTAGATGGATTTGGAATCCTGATGGAACAAAAGTTGGCTGCTCAGAATGTGATCGCGGCAGATCAGCATTTGTCAAAGCACTAAAAACCCATAATGTTACAGAAGCAAAGTTTGACGCTATGGGACTTAAAGAAAAAGGTGATCTCATTCTTCAAATGAAATCAGCCGGTTCCATCAAAACAGTAAAGACATCTTCAGAAGCCAAAAGCGTTTTGAGTATGGTTAAAGAAGCATCAGTAAGTCTTGACCCACAGGATTTCCCAATGGAATCTTGCGTACAGAAATTAGCAAACCGTTATGGTGAAAATGCTGTTGCATTAAGTGGACCGTGCGAAGGTAAGAACCTCGCAGATTGTGTCTGTAAATCACTTAAGAAAGCAAAAGTATATTCGAATGGCCTTGCGATTAAAATCGCCGATGTATGGAAAGATAAAAGCAGTATTTCGGAATGTCTTGAAGATTTCGTAAGACTTGGACACGATCTGAAAACCGCATCAAGTATTTGCGATGTAATGAAGACGAAATATGCACAGTTTGATGATTTTGTTGCTGATGATTTAGAAGGAGAAATCGTTGAAGAACCTGGGTTTGAAGAAAATGGGTTCGGTGACGAGGATGAATTTGGTGGTGAAGAAGAAATCAATCCATTCGAAGATGAAGGAATGGAAGAACTTGGTGGTGATGATGTCGCCAAAGCACTTGCCGATCTTACAAGAGCATTGGGCAAAGAAGATGCCGTTTCAGAAGAATTAAGCGGTGGAGAGGGAGACTTGGGCGTAGAGCCAGAAGGTGAAATGGTTGTTGATGTCACCGAGGAATTGACCCCTGAAGACGGGATTGGTGATGGTGTTCCCGAAAGCCCAGAAGAAGAAGCCATTGAAGAAGAAATCGGCATGGAAAAAGAACTTGAAATCGGAGAAGATGAAGAATGTGCCGGTGGATCAGTATCTCCTATGGAAGGTGGAGAAGTCGCACCTGATGCTCCCATGGAAGGTGGAGAAATGGCACCAGCCAAGGGTGGAGAAGTTGAAGAAAACGATAACCCAGGAGTTATGAATAGAGAAGAAACCAATGAACCAGTGGAAAAAGAGGGTGATGATGATCACAATGATCACGATGATCACGATGATCACGATGATCACGATGATCACGATGATCCAGTTTGTCCAAAGTGTAAGTGCCCATGTTCAAAGTGTGCATGTAAGGAGAACGAACAAATGCGTTATACAGAACAAGAAGCCGCAGTTATGAGACATGGGTATATCGGTAAGACCGATGAATTGAATCATTTAGATTTCAGCAAGCTTATGGGTTTACTTAATAAGCAGGCTGATGATGTAAAGTCAAAACCAGCACAAGAAGTTGCCCCAGGACCAATCAGTGGTAAAACCAAGATTGGTGATGAAGATGCCTTCAGTGCTGATAAACCATCTGCCCCATCAAAAGGAGATGCATCCAAGATTAAAAATGAAGACCCCCCAAAAGCCGAAAAGGCAAATATCCCAGCTGATGGATCAGGTGCCCTAATGGGTGAAGAAACTGAAGAATTAAAGCCAGAATTTGATGACGTTGCGACTGGTGGAGAAGATGGACAAGGTACTTCGAGAGCAGCGTCGACAAAAGATAGAATCTCTCGTTTGGCAGAAGCAATTATGGCTCAGACGAAAGTAAAAAGAGTACAGCCACAAGATGACAAAGATACTAAGCCTTATTCAGGTGATAGTTTTATCGGTGGGGAAAAAGAATCTATTGGTGATATCCCCGCCGCAAAACCAGCCGGAGAACAGGGAATCCCACGTAAGGAAGATTTTATCGGAAACGAGAAAGAATCAATTGGTGAGAAGCCGAGTGAGGCCATGATGCCTGATATCCCAACTAAGGATGACAGGATTGGTGGTGAAACAGATAATGAAGTTCTTAAGCCTGAAAAGGATGATGAAGCAACTGGTAATGTAAAAGAAATGTCTGCATCGACAAAAATCAATAACGAAGCAATTCGCGTTGCTGGCAAAATGCTTCAGAATGGGAAGATTGAAGTAAACGATCTTTCATCGAAGATTGCTGAGTTGCAGCGTTACGAAATAGAACAGTTAAAAGATTTTGAAAAAAGTATTTTTGACGCAAAAGGACTTGAAGCTAAGTCTGGCGGTTTAGAGCAAGCACCGGTAATTTCTGAATCTGCTAATATGCCTAAAGTTGCATCCACCACAGAAGAATTGGTAGATGCAATCCAAAGTATGTTTAAGCTAGATGTCATGAACAAACATGCTCAACAAGATGATGATATTCATCTAAGGAAAGAATATGGATTACTGTAATCAGTAATTCAACAATAGTAAACAGGAGATAGATTATGGCTCTTATTGAAGTTCTTCATGTAGCCGCAGATATGTTCTTAGTCGATCCAGATTGGACCAATGATATTCTTGAAGGTCAGTGGGTTTCTTTGACAACCGTCTCAGGAACCGTATATGCCCAGAGAGCAGATGGTTCAGCGGATCGTATTATTGGTATTGCAGGAGATACACAGTCGAATACAACTGCCGCAACGCCCTATTCCGCCGCTGTAACAATTAATTCAGCCGGTGCAACTCGTCAGACAGAAAACAGAGTTTCTGATTTCTTCAACGAGACAATTGCTTCCGGTAAAATTACCGTTTATCACTCCGGAGGAACATTCTGGACAGATAGACTTCGTGCAGGAGTTACATTCGCCGCTGGTCAGCAAATTTTTGTTGATGCCAATGGTAATACGACTAATGCCAACGCAGGTAACGGTCAAGTAACAGGTGTATGCCTTCAAGGTATCACTGCTTATCCAAGCGGTGTTCCTGGAACCGATACACCTGATGGCTCAATTAGCTTAGGCAACTATGTAAAACTTAGGTTAAACATCGATAGCTAATAGGAAAAGAATAATCTATCATTTTAGGATCTGCTTGATTTTAGTGGAGACCTAAAAGTAGACAAACAAAAAAGGAGAATTTAATATGATTACCAAGAATGGTATCACAGATGAACAGAAGTTACAAGTAATTGAAGCAGCACTTAATACAGACGAAGGTCGCGTAGCATTGGCTCAGGCGAAAGTTTAACTATCGCCATCACCTTTAACGGGTGATGAAAAAAACGCTATATGCAGGAAAATCCTGAGATTTTTTTCCGACTAATAAGGTAACACAGGAGAAGAAAATGGATAACCCGCAGGAAACTGAAAACTTAAACATAAAATGGCTTGCCGGTTTTTTCGATGCTGAAGGTTCAATTGGTTTTAATGATAAACCAATAATAACTATCATGAATGTGTGTCCAAATACGTCTTTTGTAATAAAAGATACGATGATAAAAATGGGAATTATTCCCGACACCCATATTAGAGAGAAACCTTCGAAAAGTAGTAAGAAATTAAGATGGAATATCTTTCTTAAATATGATGAACAAATTTTACCCTTTTTACAATATGTTAAACCATATGTAAAAGGTAAAAAATTTCAATTAGAACTATTAGAAGAATGGTATAAAAATCAATCAAAAAAAATTCAAGATAAATTATTTTTTGCAAATCAGGTTTACAATCAAATTGTGTGTAAACCACAAAAGATTATGCAAAAATTAAAAATAAATAATCTTGAACAATATGTAGATATCCCGATTTTAAATGACGATGATGGATATATTGTTACAAATACTTTTAATTGTTTGAATTATTGTGCCGGATTACTAGATGCTGATGGAAGTTTTAATTTAGACTTCGTATCAGTAAAAGGTAAAAGTAAATATACTCCGCAAATAATTATGATGAATAAAAACAAAGAAATTGTTAAAAGTTATTGTTCCGTTTTGACGAATAATTATATTGGATATCATGTTTTATTCAATATGAGTGAAAAAAAAGTGGATAAAAGAAAATGGAAAATAACAGTATCTGGATGTAAAAGATGTACAAAAATGTTAGAATCAATCGTATCGAAAATTCATACTAAAAGAGAACAAGTCAATCTTATGTTACAATATTGTAGATATAAATTAAATAATTCCTCCGATGTAAATGATGTCACTGGGTTTGAGTGTAAAAAAGCATTGGATGGAATGAAGAAAGGTTTTTATGTTTAAGAACAGAATCCTCAACGACTGTATGCGTTTTATCCTAATTTAGGATAGTGAGACAGTCTGGTCTGCATGGTAACATGCAGAGACAAGCAGAAATGACTTGTCCCTTGAATTTGTATACGAATTTAAGTAGTTGTATATACAAAATATTAAGTTATTAATATATAACATAGAATTGTTTTATGAAATAATAAGTTAAGTATGAGGTGCTATATTTCGATGACAAAAATTGTTTTATGTGATTTAATACTACTTTGATTTGTTTATACATTCGAGAGTAACAAAATGTGGTTGAGCCAATTAGACGTTCATTGGAGTACCAGGCGGTTGGGCGTAAGTTGCTTATGGTAGACGAGTTACCGCAGGGTGCCCTTGCTCGTTACGAGCGTGATGTAGCCGCGATTGCACATGTAGTTTCGCGTCGTGGTGCTGTTCCTGATCAGATTCAGGAAGGTGAAGAAGTTCTTGTTCCTACTTTTGAAATTGCTGCACATCCCACAGTCCGTATGAGTGAGATTAAGGCAAGAAGGTTTTATATTGTCGACCGGGCCCAAATCAAGGCCAAGGAAGCGATTCAAAAGGAAGAGGACACGAATATTTTTAACGCACTGATTGCATCTGCAACAACCCTGGGAACCCAGATCGTTACCAATGTTGGTACACTGAGTGTTACCTCACTGAATACAGCGTATCGTATGATTGAGGAACATGATCTGGTTACAACTAAAGTTGTTATGCATGCAAGACAGTTCGCTTCAATCCGTATCCTGGGTAAAGATTTCTACGATGAGGCAACTCAAAGAGAAATCATCACAACTGGCCTTTACGGTTAACACAATGGCCGTAATAAAACTACACTATATGCTGGAACATCTTGAATCCGATAACAAGGAGTATAAACAATCAGTAATGGTTGATTTAGAGTCAAGACGATCAGCAGGCAAGATTAGGTATTAAACATGGAAATTAAGAAAAGTAATTGTAGAAAAACAAAAGTATATAATTCAAAGTATGAAGATATTATTACAAAAAGCATGTTAGAAAATGATATGTATAATTTAAAACTGTCTTCAAGAAAAATCGCAGAAAAATATGATGTTGGAAAAGGGACAATACAAAATCTTCAATATAAATATCAATTAGAAATATTGAACATGTTTCAAAAAAGAGTTCCAGAAAATTTTACGTATGAACAAAAACAATTGATTTATGGGACTTCAATTGCTGATGGACATCTATTTAGAAAAAATAAAAATAGACATGCCGCTTTAAAAATCGTTCATTCAGTGAAACAAATAAAATATTTAAATTGGAAATATGATTTATTAAAAGATTTTGTAAGAACCAAACCAACAACGCAAGTATCTATAGTAAAAAATTCAATATCAGTAGCAAAATCGTTTAGAACGTTGACCCATGGATTTTTTACAGAATTACATGATATACTTTATTTGAAAAGAAAAAAAATATTAACTGATAAAATGTTAAATAAAATAGATGAGATGGCTTTGGCTGTCATGTTTATGGATGATGGCACAAAACATCATAAATGTAGAGATTTTTGTTTTGAATGTTTTAGTAAAATAGAACAAGAAATATTTTGTAATTGGTTAAAGAAAAAATATGATATAGATGCTTCTTTAATCAGATATAAAAACGAAACATTTAGAACGAGAGTAATAAAGACATCAGTTAAAAAATTTGTAGATTTAATAGAACCATATATTCTTAATTCCATGAAATATAAATTATAATCTTCGTGATTAATTCTCATTTAATGAGAAACCTAATTAGCCTCAACGATCATACGTGTAGAAAACGAAAGTTTTAAGATATGATCTGATCTATGTGGAGACATATAGAGATTGACGGAAACGATCAATCCTGAAAGTAATTTCAGTAACAACTAATGCACTTGTGGACGGCTGACCTTCACGTGTCAAGCCGTATGGATACAACCACTGTAATTTTGGTTGCTTCCCCAGATACAGTTGGAGCATTCCCGATTCGTCAGGATATTACAGTACTACCAGCAGATGACCCTAAGAAAATCCGCCTCGGTTGGGTGATATATGAGGAGGTGGGAATCGTAATTCTTAATGATTATGCGATTAGCCTAATTGAAGTAACTGCTGGCTCCTAAAGGAGTTAGGATAACACTAAAAAAGGTCGTCATTTTTTGGCGGCCTTTTTTATTTGCACTGTATATACTATTTGAGGGTATGTTGTATATACATTTGAAAAATAATGCGTGTTGTATCATAATTTAAATAAATACTTTGCAGGTTTTTGCGGTTTATGCCGATATATATAAGTAAGGTGTTTTATTTTAAAAGGAGAAATAGTTATGAGAGAACAACCGCATTACACGGATTTATTGACTAAAGAATTTTTCGAGTTGTATTATAAACAAAAGAGAATGTCATTTCCAGATATTAAAAAGATGCTTGATGAACAAGGATGTAACATTGTTATAAGCACGATATATGGTTACGCTAAAAAATTTGGCATTGGACGCTCCGTTGCCGCAGGTCGTGCTGATTTGGATTATAGCAAAACTTTTATAACAGAGGAATTAATAGAAGCATTTGATGGTGCTTTATTAGGTGATGCCGGCGTATCTTCCAAATCATCTGCTCCTTCTGCGAGAATTGGATGTGGTGTTGAGCATGAAGATTTTTGTGAATACATGATGAATTATTTTAAAATATATCAATCCTCCTGTAAAAAGGTCGATGCTCGCAGTATGAACCAAGGATTTATGTGGAGTGGTACGACGAAGCATCATCCTGATATCCAAAAACAATATTTACGGTGGTATCCTGAAATTAATGGGAAAAGAACGAAGCAACCACCCAATGATGTTAGAATTACTCCTAAATCGGTGATGCTTTGGTATTTGGGAGATGGATCATTATATGCGAATAATAAAGAAAATACTATTTCAATACAATTGTCAACAGATAGTTTTTTACCAGAAAAAGTCAGATTCCTCGCCAATAAATTGAATAGTATATCAATTCATTGTCATCGAACCAATGACAATAGGATTAGAATCAGTTCCAAAGGCATCCCTGCCTTTTTTAATTTTATTGGTGATAAATCCCCAATAAAATGTTATGACTACAAATTTGATAGAGTTCCAATATGGAGGTTTTCATCTAAAAGAATGTCAGAAGTTGCTAATGATTTGGATATATCTTACAACAGATTATCTCATTTGGTTAAAATTGGAAAAATCGATTGTTATCGGGCCAGTGAAAAGGGTAGGCCCCGTTTGCTTCCTGAGCATATTGAACAGGCGAAAAAATTAAAATTAGAAGGTCAATTATATTGACTATAATGGAGATAGGAGATATCTAATGAAACAAGAAAATATTATTTTAAGAACAAATTCTGAAGATCACGATGTTATTAAAAACAAATCTATTTTATTTGGCCGAAAAAAATCTGCATTCATAAGGAAAGCATGTTTATCATACTGGGAAGATTCTGTGAATGGAGAATATTTTAAACAATTACTGAAACAATACCAAGAAGGTGATAGAAAGGAAAGACAGGTCGTCGTAAATACGTTATTTCAATATTACAGACAAAATGGTTATCCTTACAATGTTTTAACAGATGAACAAAAGATAAGAAGAATGAGACAGTTGAGGAAAACAACTTGTAAATTGACTGATAAAAATGAGATATCAAGAAATTATGTTGGTTTAGATTTAGTGAATTCTTTTCATCCTCATATGATGGAAGTTCGCTATGCAGGTCAGGATACTCCTCATGATAGGTTTCACAACGACGAAGGGCTGAAAGATTGTATTGCCAGATGGATGGAATTGAAAAAATATCCCAATCCTGCTGGCATAAGGAGAATATTAAGAACCAGAAATGGCGTTAAATCTGCCGTTAATTTTAAGCCTGCTGTAGCAAAATTTATTTACGAAAAATATGCTCCTGATAATGGAAAAGTTTTAGATCCTTGTTCTGGGTTCTCAGGTCGTCTTGCCGGGTGTATTGCTTCTGGAAAAAATCTCCATTACTACGGAATTGACCCAGATTATAGAACTGCACGAGGAAATATGGAGTGTGCTTCATTTTTTCATGGTGTAATAGATGACCTCTTCGAGGAAAGGGAATTCAAATTTGGATTTACATTTGACATTGGTTGTGCTGAAGAGGCAATGGAGAATTATAGAGACAATTATTTTGATTTAATATTTACTTCACCTCCTTATTATTCAACTGAAGAATATTCTACTGATGGTAGTCAGAGCATGCACCGTTATAGTAGTTACGAAGAATGGAGAAGGGAATTTTTGTTTAAAGTATGTTTAGAGAGTTTGCGTGTATTGAAGGTTGGTGGATATTTTGTTATGAATTTGAAGAATTACGCAAATTATAAAATTGCTGATGATTTTAAGATATATTGTCAGAGGAAGGGATTTGTTTTAGTTGAAGAATTGGGAATGACTTTATCTAATAGCGAGTATAATAGGGACAGGGGATCGTATCATACTGAACCTGTGATTGTGATGAGGAAGTGAGAATATTTGCGGAAAAATTATGAAATCGTGCTATAATGTGACGATGAAACAACAAATCATCTACTGAACAATTTTTAAGATTGTAAAAGTCCTATTTATTTTTTTGAATAGATCGCCGATGCTGTTCTTGATACATGAACGAAGAAGGAGAAAATGATGATAAAGACAATCGCGGACATGTTGAGATTAAAAATCGGTGATAGTATTCCGAGAGATGGTATAGACGATTGTGGCGTTATACATTCAACCAAAAGATATCCTTCGATATCTCCGACGAGTAGTTATATAGTATATGAGATTTATTGGAAAAAATCAGATACATATATTAATTACAACGAAGAAGAAATAATTAAGTTTTTATGTCAAAGTTCGTATTTTATGGATTTCCAAGAAAGAATAGAAGAAAGATTAAACAATTAATGCCAATTCCACAAAGAGTCATCTTCGGATGGCTCTTTTTTCGTTTTAAACCAATAAAAGTGGATGGTCGAATCCTATAATGTAAGTAGAGGAGAAAATGTCAATATTACATACTGGAGATTTAGTCAAGTTAAAATACGAAGATACATATGGTATTATACTTTATTCTAAAACATATTATTATTCTAAAAAAGATAAAACCTTTGTAGATTATTATTGGATTCTATGGGATTGGAATTATGAAGGCGGAAATATTACATTATCTAAAAACATAGGCAGAGAGGGTTTAATCTATGTTTCTTCCGGTTTTAGTCTGTCTGTATCTGATGATTTTTTTGATTTTAGGAAAAAACTGAGAGATAGAGTGTCATGAATAAATTTAAAATAGGAGATAGAGTATGTTATGCTGGTAGTCGTCGTATAGAGGAAACAATAACAGTAAAAGCAGTAGTAGGTGATTATTGTTGCGTTGAATGGAGTGATTCTCTTTGGAGAGAGACTTGTCATTCTATATACCTTGTACCAAAAGAAGAAAAAAAGACATCATCTTCGCCACCATTTGATCCTGTATTTTATTTAAATAGTATAAAAATCTCAGAAGAAATAGATTTATGGTATCAAGATTTTATGGAGAAAATACGTGATAGGATGTTTAATTTTTCCGCAAAAGAATAATAATGAATAAATTTAAAGTTGGAGACAGAGTGAGAATGATTCACCTCAATTATCAAAACGATTTAGGAACCGTCGTATCTTTTGATAGCTTTGGAGACCCTTGGGTTGAATGGGATGACACTGGTCGGTGTGATATTTACCGCGATCACGTCCTTATTTTGTGCGAGCGTGGAGGATATGGGGATTTTGAAGATAAAATTAAAGATAGGATAACAGGATCACATTCCATTGTTCAACAAACATAAACACGATATTGCCAGGATAAAAATAGGCGTGAATGTATATGCCGGGAATGGTTTGAAGGGGATCATAGATTCTATTGATTATTCTGTTGATCCAGACAAAGAACCATCCATTCATGTAGAGTGGAACAATGGTAAAGGATTATATTATTTTTGTGAATTAGCTGGTCATTTTATCCGTATTTGTCCCTATAATGATTTTGAGGAAAGGATTCGGGACAGGATGTCTTAATTTTTTCCGCAAAAAAATAAACATCGTCTATAATAACATAAAGGAGAAATAATGGTAGATGATAGAATTGAGATAACAGGTATTGGAGTACATGACGAAGATGGTTCTTCTGTCATGGGTATGTCCACGCGATTCCCACCAGAATATTATAGTGAGATTATTAAGATGATTGATAAAATAAACGATAAACATAAAAATAATCAAGATTTCCAGGAGAAAATTAAAGATAGGATGAAATGAATAAATTTAAAATTGGAGATAAAGTATATTTTTACAAAGATACGAAGCAACATAAACTCGGGACGGTAACGAGTGTCAGTATCGTTGGAGATCCTTGGGTTGAATGGGATGCATCCGGATCAATTCCATATTATTCCTGGCAGATTGTCCCTAGTGATTATCAAGATTTTCAAGACAAAATAGAAGACAGATTACAATGAATAAATTTAAAGTCGGAGATAAAGTATATCCTGAAGGTTCCCCACACATAGAAGGAACAGTAGTGAAAATAGTATGGGATGATTTTTTATATATTAAGTGGGATACATTTAATATACCGTATGTGGATTATTATGGATTCGTGGTGGGTGTTGGGAATATGCCATCATTTTTAGCGACAAAACCTTTGGATTATTTTGATAGTGAAGAATATATTGACATAGAAAATAGGAAGAGTATACTCGATTCAGGATATGATGACTTTCTTGAAAGAACACAAGAGAGATTGGGATGAACGAATTTCAAGTTGGAGACATAATCCATACTTCAATCGGTTGTCCTGGCAGAATTGAAAAAGTAGATGTCAGTAGAGATGTATATACTGTATTTTGGATAGAGATAAATCAAGAATCTACATTCAGCAATAAAGCTTTGATGTGTTTTGTGCCTTATACTGTTTATTGTAATGATTTTCTTGAAAGAATAAGAGATAGGATGACGTAATATGATATTAACTGTAAAAGATTTAAGAGAGAAATTGGCAGAATTGCCTGACGAAGCACAGTTGATATGTTTCACAAACACAATTTCTGGCATAAAAGTTTTTGATATTGTAGATATTAAATCGGAAAAAATTGTTTCTTTCAGAAAAGATGGTGAAGTGATTTTCCGCATTGATCCAAATGGACCGAATGAGAAATGGGCTTTGATTGAAATAACAAATGATGTATAATAAATTTTTATTTCCATATAGTTAGTTTTTTCCGTTTATTTAGTTATCGATACTTCAAGAAAGCTGCGTGCTTCAGCACGCAGAAATTACTTATTAGTAAGTTCTGGTCGTCGAGCCAGGAAGCCCCACACTTAAGTGTGGGGTAGTTCACTAAGATGTCATTATTTTTTGCGGAAAAATAAAAGATAGAATAAAATGAGATTAAATATTGGAGACAAGGTTATACTGAACGAGGAATGTTACCCTATTTGGACTAAACATATGAAGAATTATGACATATCATATGGGATACTGATAGAAAAACTTCCCTCTGGTTATTGTATCGTTCAATGGGATGATGATACGACTTATATGTATAACCTCGAATTTGTTGAACTATATATGGACGGTTACTACGATTTTTTTGACAAAATAAGAGATAGAATGAAATGAATTATTTTACGATAGGACATAGGGTGATTCCATTTAACGACAATGTTTTCGGGACTATCATAGAAATTAATTCTTATAATGGAAGACCTCACTATACGATTAAATTAGACGACAACAGGATATACTTCATATATGGCGATGCAGGTATTATTTCTTCCACAGACAAATATCTATACATGGATGATTTCCAAGACAAAATTAAGGATAGAATGGGATGAATTTTAAAGTAGGAGATAGAGTTTGTTTCAAGAGAGACCCTACCGTATTTGGCGTTGGGACGGTTAGAAAAGTTGATGGTTTAGGAGGCCCTTGGATTTGTTGGGATGATGATAGTGGTTTGTATCTTCCAATTCCCTATTTTGAATGGGCGATTTGTTTGGCAGAGGAATATTATTATACTGATTTCAAAGATAAAATAAGAGATAGAATAAAATGAATTTCAAAGTTGGGGATAGAGTCTATTGTGATGTTGTCTGGGAAGATTTTGGATATGGGACGATTGTCCATATATCAGGGTCTTTGCTATATGAGGTATCAATTGATAGAGTGCCAGCCGGAATAACATCTAATGATCGTGATATATTTCTTTTTTCTCACAAAGCTTTAACTCCTGCCTTCCATCAAGAGTTTCTTGAGAAAATAAAGGATAGAATGGGATGGAAGAAAACAATATAGAGATTTCTGGCGAGAGTAATGCTGGTGACGGTTTCATCGATATGAATTTACGCATTAAAGCAAAATACCACAATCAATTCATTCTGATGTTGAATGACATTAATGATGGGATTGAAGATCATGTAGATTTTTTAGAAAAAATGAAGGATAGAAAAAATGAGTTTTGATATTGGGGACAAAGTAGTTCAAACAAACATGATTTTTTTGATAAAATGAAAGATCGATTGTGTTAAAAAAATTCTATAAATTATTATCTTCTGTTAAACAAGTGAAACAATCTGTAGAAAGATTGAATAGTTCTATTCGTCAAACAAATTTAATGATTGATAACAAATTCAAAGTATTATTTGATAATTATAATGATGAGGCGTTGTACGCTGATTTTAAAGAAAAAATCAAAGAGAGGTTAGGATGATTAGTCTATATTGTTATTATGAGGATTTTCAGGATAGAGTCAGAGACAGACTTGGAATACAAGAGTTCACTATTGAACCAGAAGTTTTAACTTGGTCTACACCTATGTTTTTTAGCCCTTGTGGTAGTCCAAATAATTGGAAAATAGTGGATAAAAGGAGAATAGAACGAAATACCTACGCTGATTTTGAAGAAAGATTAAAAGAAAGGATTCATGACTATGTGTCCAAGTAATAAATGTTTGATAGAATTAATCAATTTAGTAGACAACATGCTTTGTCCTAACCTCAGTGATCCAAGGTCCTTGGTGATGCGTTACGGTTGTGGTGATGATAGGTTATCTTATCATAATTATGATTTTTACGAAAAGATAAAAGATAGGATGGATAAAAAATATGAAAAATAAAATTTACAAAATAAATACACCTATCAAAATTGTGACGATATCAACAAATAATGAGTGTTTATTATCTTCATTATATAAAATGTTTTATAGGGGAAAAAATAATATGGGATGATTTCAAAGATAAAATTAAAGACCGAGTAGGGGGAGAATAATGTTAAAACCAAAACCACCATATCCAAAAATAAATCCTAATCATCCATTGGCTAAAGGGTTAGTGGGGTATTGGCCATATTGGCGGGATCATGCCGATATCTATTATGTGACTTCTCGTCAATATGACATTGATGGTTATAGTGATTTTCGAGACAAAATAAAGGACAGGATGGGAGGGAAATGAGATGTTATATTCTTTTTACGAAGATTTTCAAGATAGAGTAAGAGATAGACTCGGGATACAAAAGTTTGTTGTTGAACCAGAAGTCCACATCGATGCTGGCGGGAGCTACTCGTCCACGAGCGATTACACCACAACTGACCTGTCCCCAGCCGCCTGTTCGCCCCTATCTGCCAATCATCCCCCTCAAAGGCACACCAAGCCCCGCTTTAGTGTTACCCAGAATCAACCCTTTTTGAAACAGACTAGAAAATTTAACTTTTTCTATGCCGATGTTTTTTAGTCCCATACATAAGAAAAATTGCGGTGAGATTATTGGCACAGAAAGTTGACTACCGTATGGATTTTAAGAAAAAATAAAAGATAGATTGGGAGAGAATTATGATGGGAATTAGTTTGTATTGCTACTATGAGGATTTCCAAGACAAGGTAAAAGATCGACTTGGTATAGAATCATCAATTATGGAACCAGAAGTTATAACCTTTTCTAAACCTATGTTTTTTTCATCTGTCCAAACGCCGCACAATGGGCCAATTGTAGACCTCCAACGTGATCGAGATTTATACAAAGATTTTCAAGACAAAATTAAAGATAGATTATCATGAAAAAATTTCGCATAGGAGATAAAGTCGTATTAGACACAAAATTCTATCCTACCTTAAAACAATTTTTTAGAGAGAAGGATATACTATATGGCATAATAGCCAGAGTCGAATCCGGCGAGCGATATCACATAAATTGGGAAAAAGGTTCAGGTGATACATATCACTCGATATATATAAAGCCTTATATCGATTGTTATATTGATTTCGAGGAAAGAATTAAGGAGAGATTAGAATGAAACGCAAATTCAAAGTTGGAGATAGGGTCAGATACATAAACGATCAGGGTGATAAAGGAACTATTATACAATTATATGGAATAACAGGAAAACTTCCTAGTTATGATGTTTCATGGGATTTTGGGCCAAACAATATATGTCATTATGAAGACGAACTTCTCCGCGATTTTCTTATAAGCCAACATGAAGAATTTGCGGCAAAAATAAAGGACAGATTAGGATGAAATTCAAAATAGGAGACAGGGTATGGTTGCATAAACGTAGCCGTCTTCGGATGGAATATGGGGTTGGGACTGTTATATCTACTAATGACACACAAAGTTTGGTACATTTTGATTTAGCATATTCATTATCAAATATACAAATAGCTATTAGTAATGACGCTCTACGTTTATATGATGGTGAAATAGAATGTAAACATGATTTTCGTGATTTTAAAGATAGGATTAAAGACAGATTATCTTAATCTTCCATTTTAAATTCTCCAGCTTTTTTATTAATTCCTTCGATAATAGCTTTCACTGCTTTTGATATAGCTTCCCTTCTTTTCCTGACATCAAGTCCTGTTCCTTGCCACAATGCAATATATCTTGGTGTATCTTGTGTCTCAAATCCATAATGGCTTAGGACTATGAATGCGGTTGACTCTGCATCCACTTCCAAATCTCTTCTTGTTAATGTCTTTCTTTCCTTTTTACCTTCTAATGACCAGTGAAGAATTTCATGAGCGAGTTCGTGGACTAGTGTGCTGAATTTGTTAATACCATCGTATTTGTCGTTAATCCTAATTTTCTGTCCAGCCGCATATCCTCCGAGATCTCCCTTTAGTGCTTCAACATCCATATCTATACCTAATTCTTTTCCCCAATCCCAAGCCGAGTTTATCAGGAATGTTATTTCTTCTAATTCTTCGTTAGGATCTTTACGCCATTCTTTTGGTTCATATGGTCCTGCTCCACCTTCGCCTTTCCACCCAACTATAGGTTCTGTATCAGCAAAATCGTAGACATGAGCGGGGACGAAAAAGACTCGTTCGTTTATTCTCTTATCTGGGGAAGTATTCCATTGTTCCGGAGGCATTGTTGCTTTCAATCTTTTACCTTCTGGAGTCAGGCTTATTCTTGGGGCAATTATCTCTAATTTGTTTTCCCAGTTGACGACTTGTCTTCCGAATTTAGTCATCCATTGTTTGGCTCCTGCCACTTTAGTTGCTTTTGGATTTTGGAACCAGATTAGGATTTGATTTCCGAAACTGTAGTTATGGAATTTTGCTGCGAATGACAGGTAACTTCTTACGAATTCGGTTGCTGCTTCCTTATCCACTCTCAATGCCAATTCATTAATCATCTTGTGGGCATAATTAAGAATTGCTTTTGCTTTATCACTGGCTCTTGTCGATTCAGCTTCCTCTTTCGCTTGTTCTATCCCGGCTTTCATTTTATCTAATTCTTGTTCTATCGGAGTTTTTGGTTCTGCTGGTGTTGTTGGCTGTTGTAATGGTTGTTGAGGTTGTCCTTCTTGGGCATCTGGGGAGTCTAGGATAGACATATCTAGATTCAATGCTTCTAAGGCTTGTCTTTTTTCTGGAGTGATGAATTTAACTGCTGTAGACCACGTTCCTTTGAAGAACCTTAATCCTATCGCTTTCAATTGGTCTTTTATATCGAATGTATTACCCATCAATGTTAGAAATTTCATTCCGGTTTTGTTATTTTTTGTAATGGTGGCTTGAACACCTTGTGCCATTTTATACCAATTCATTATATTCTCCGCGAAAATTAAACATAACTATATTCTCTATTTTTTATTTCTATTCCTGGCGTTGGAGGGACAGGACTATCTTCTGGTTCATCATGTCCGTCATCATTTCCTCCAAAATAGAAATTATTAATAGTATTTTTGACAAATTGTCCTACTTCATAAGGAGTTTTAAGTTGTCCCTGTTCACTTTCTCCTATTTCTTCTATATTGAAATATCCTTTATTTTCTGGTTCATGTTTTGCCCCCCATATTACAACTGTGAAGTCTATTAACTCACTTCCTGTTTCTGAATCGTATTCTTTTACTTCCATAGGTTCCATCGCATTTAAATCCTCCCATCTTTTTTCTATTGTTTCTTCTAACACTGCTGGTATCATATTTGGTTCACGCCAGTCTCCTACTATCCCATAACCACCGTCATATGGATGGACAATGTGAGGGGCTTTTCTAATATGGACATATGTTTTGATATGGAACCAATCCCCTTGGAGAATGACATTCGTGCCTGTTAATTTACATCTCAATCGTTTTTGATCCCTGTATCCTGGTGCCAAATTTTCTGTTTCAGATGTCCATTCACCATTGTTCTGTAATTGAATTGATTGGGAGACGTGTTGACACATGTCATCTGCGGGGATCATTTTGTTGGCGGATTTTATTATTTTATACCAATTCATTAATATATTATTCGTTGAAGTTGCCTTCTTTCCTTCCCGAAATAAAGAGGTAGAGGGACTGTAAGGTCAGAATTAATAATAGGAGAAAATGATGATTAGAAAAGCTTTTACATTAATTGAAATGTTAGTTATTATTACGATAATTTCTATACTATTAGCGATATTATCTCCGAGTTTCAGAATGTCTGTAGTTAGGGGAGAGATGACTGAATGTGCTCATAATATGAGGCAATTGACAATTGGATGGCAGCAGCATTCAGTAGAACATCAAATGTTTTTAGTCGAGTCGAATACTTACAACGGCTGTTGGGCTGCGAGTGGTAGCCAAGGAGGGAATACTATTGCAGGGATGACAATGGGAGAACTGTGGCCCTACATATTAGACATAGACATTTATAGTTGTCCCACCCCAGTTTATGATTATTATATTACATACGCATTAAGCGGAATGCTTCACGGAGAAGGAGGTTTTACTGGAAGAGTTTTTAGGTGGATGCACATCACAAATCCCAGTGAAATTATGTGTTATATTGAAGAGGATGATTATCGAGGCTATAACATGAATTCTTTTATGTGCTCTAGTCAGCCTGGGAAATGGATTGATTATGTCGCAGGGAATCATGATGGTGGTGATAATATTTCTTTCGCGGATGGTCATGTTGAATATCATAAATGGGAAGATCCAGATACACTCACGTTCCCTTACTCGCCGTCCGGGGAATCACGTTCTCATGGATATGTAGATGCAGGAAGTGTTGATGTGGCTTGGCTTCAAGAAATTTTTTGGCAATATTAAAAAAGGAAAAAATGGGAAGATAGGGAATATAGGGATTATAAGGAATATAGGGGCATGAGAACATTATATAAACAATCAAATTTTTTTTCGGAACCGAAAATAGAAACCCCTAAATTTATATCAAAGTATAAACCTGGGGACGTTGTTGAATTTGAATACAAAGGACAGGTCAGACAAGGACCTGTTTTGTTAATTAATGATAATAGAGAGCGTATCGTTGTGTCTTTTGGTGATGAACAAATAGAACTTCACGAATCTAAAGTAAAAAAAGTTGATAAAGGTATTCAGCCAATGACTGCGTTTGAAAGTATATTTGATTTAGGGCTATTAAAAATCGCAAAAAAGAAAAAAGAGTGGGACCCAAATCCCTGGGCAATTTGTGAAACCTCAGTCGGCAAAAAGAAAAATCCTAAAAAATTTGAAGATTGCGTAATGTCAGTCAAGAAAAAACAAGCATCAAAAGATAAAGTTCCTGGTGGGTTAGCAGACAAAAAGAAACCTTCTGACTTCGATTCAGATGCGTTGGAAAAAGGCATAGAGGTTGAATTAGAACACACTGATGACAAAGACCTCGCAAAAGAAATAACCATGGATCACCTCAAAGAACATCCTAAATATTATGATGCTTTACCTAAGATGGAAAAGGAATTAGAAAAAGAAGAAGAGAAAAATTCACAAATAACCCGTTTTGATCTTATGAAGACCGCAAAAGAAGATCAAGAATGGATACAAGATGCTGTTCCCAAATCCCACGAAGGCAAATTTAAATCCTGGTGCAAGAGTAACGGGTTTAAAGGAGTTTGTCAAGCATGTATAAATCAGGCCATCAGTAAAGGAGGCCATAGTTCCAAAATGGCTAACTTCGCTATTAATGTTTCTAAGGGGAAATATTCGCATCCATCATAATACTTATTTATCATAAATCTGTCAATAGCCGCTGTCGTAGTTTCTTGTGTTTCCTCTCAATTTAGCCTTATTTAACGATGGGGCTAAATTTTTTTGCCGAGATATAGATATAAGGAGATATACAATGAAAGCGAAGTGGATACATAAGATAGAAACATCGTCACACTGTAATCTCAAATGCCCATATTGCCCTCACTCAAAAGGACTAGTCTATGGCAATGGACATATGTCAAAAGAAACTTTTGATAGGGTAGTATATTGGACTAAAATACTTAATCCAATAGGACAACCAAATGATGAGGAATTCGTTTGGCTTCATGGAATAGGAGAACCTCTACTTAACCCTGATTTATTTTACTTTATCAGACACCTGAGCAAATACGTAAAGGTAGGATTGAGCACAAACGGAGTCCTGTTAACACCTAAAATAATAGAAGGGCTAAATTATACAGGACTATCACATCTCACAATCAGCCAACATGATCAGCAAGCAACAGCAAAAGCTTTAAAAATACTAAAAGAAGTTGACATGACCCAACGATTCACACTAGATATCCAATCCACATTCAATGATGATTGGGCAGGACAAATTAGTAAAATTAATGTTCCAAATAAAAACAAGACTTTTTTCCAATGTGCTCATATCGAGAAAGGTGGAGTTCACGTTCTCTGGAATGGAAATATCGTCAACTGTTGTGTCGATGCACAATCCTATCCTATTTTAGGGAGCGTTTATGATGAAGAAATTCGTGATATTGATATAAAAATTATTCCTCTATGTAAAACATGTAGAAGTGGTAAATCCGTCATACAAAAAGAATTACGAGCATATTCAAATTCGCTAACACAAGAGGAGAAAACAGAATTATTATGGGAAAGAGTAGAAAGGGATACGAATTATAGGCATATGCCTGATTATTTTACATATGGGATGGAACAATGAAATTCGTCAATTTAACAAAAAATACAATACATATAGGTGATTTAGACAGGGATATACTATATTTAGAAGATAACTCTCCACAAGAAATATCTTTAGATGATGCTAAAAGATCTAAAGGCTTCAGAAGGGTGATTTTGGCAGGTGGATTTAAAATAGTTGCGTGTGGTAAATCAATATTTGAAAAGAATTTACTACGGCTACAAGCGAGTGCCGAAGAACTACAGGCTGAGACCATCGAGAAGCTGCGTAAACGCCCAAATAGAGCCGCTAAAGACCAAAAAGGTACTTCAACACCAAATAACATAGAAGTGCGTCTCAGAGGGCATTTCTACGAGCTTGGAGGGTATGCAAAAGTCAATCGCAATTTAGCTATTGGACTCCATAATGAAGGTGTAAAAGTGTCAATTGAACCAGTAAATAAAAAGAATAATCAATTAGATGAAGATGGAATAATAAAATTGGGAGAAATCCACTCGCAAGTTACTAGAAATGCTATAGTTATAGAAAGTGTAATCCCCACATTGAGCATATCTTCATTTGGCAAATATAATATTCTTTATACCACTATCGAAGCGAAAACAATTCCTAAACAATTTCTTGAAATAGCGAATATGTATCATGAAGTATGGGTAACATCAGATTTTTGTGCTGAAGTCCTTAAATCAGCAGGATTTAAAAGAGATGTTATTGTGATGCCAAATAGTTTTGATATTGCTGCCTATAATCCTGATTGTGAACCATACGAATTTCGTCCTCAATTAAATGATTTTATATTTTTGAGCGTTTTTGGTTGGAGTTACAGAAAAGGATATGATGTATTATTAAAAGCATATTTAAAAGAATTTTCCGGCGATGAAGATGTTTCCCTGTTAATTGTCAGCAGAAATCATTTAGGTGTTGGAAAAAATGATATTATTAGAGATGAGATAACAAAATTTGTTGAAAGATATGGTGGAGATAATCCCCCGCATATCGCAAGATGTAGCAAATTTATCCCAGAAGAAATAATGCCAAGTATCTATAAAGCGTGTGATGCCTTTGTGCTCTATAGCAGAGGAGAAGGTCTAGGAAATATTTATGTCGAGGCTTCTTTATGTGGATTACCAGTCATTGCGACTAATTGTTCTGGACATGCTATGTTCTTAAAACATCATAATTCTACACTATTAGAGATTGACAGAGAGGAACCCATGGCTTCAGGACTTATGCCTGTTCATTATTGGGACAATCAGGTTTTCCCTTGTCTAACGAATCCAGAACTTATTAAGAATGCCGGGAAATTGATGAGATATGTGTATGAAAACTATGAAGTTGCGAGAATAAAAAACGAGAAATTACAGCAGTTTATCCGACAAAATTATAGTATACCAATCGTATCTAAATTAGCTAAAGAACGATTGGCAGAGATTTGGAGAAAAATACAATGATCGTTCTTCTTGATTTGACACGAGCTGTTATAAAAGTTTATACAGAAAAAGGAATTCGAACTTTAGCGTTTGAATCATCCGAGTTATTGAAGAGCATAATAGGTAATAATAAAGTTTTGTATGTTACTAATGGGATTCCCGCAACCGTTGATGAAATTTTGGCAACAATAGAAGCTATAAAAAAACAGAGGTCTCAACAACTAAGAAAAGAAGGAGAACCGTTGTATCTACGTTCCACTTCCCCAGGTGTTCTAAATATCCCGGAGTTGTTTAACATACTGACTAAACAAAAAGAAGATCTAGTTTTTAAAGGACCGTTTGACGGAAAGACAATAACTGAACTATACCAGAATTATGGCAAAAATGTGTTCCAGGCGAACAGGTCGATTGCCATATTAGTCAAAACTGGAAAATTACAATTACTTCCTGAAAGCGAATTTTTTGATATGAAACAGAGATTTGAAAATGGTGATTTTACAATAGAAGCTGATGCGGAGCATTTCAGAAAGAAGATGAAATTATTAGCCCCAGGTGTAGATCCTAAAGATCCAATTAATTTTGATATAACTCGATCTGTAAATAGCGGTGGAGGAGCAGGCAGACAAGATAACGAAAGTGGCTTCATTGGTGGGTTAGAAGACATCCTGCTATAAACTATGAATATTTTACTAATACATTTAGGGACACAGTGTGAATGTTTTGTGGCATCTTCTATTATTAAAGGGTTAAAGAAAAAGTATAATAAAGAAGAACTTTTAAATATTTATTGTTTTACTTTATGGAAAAATTGTGAACATATATTCAGATATAACAAAAATGTAAAGAAAACATATAATATAAATAAAGTCCCCCATGAGATTCAACGGATGCATTTTGATTTAGTCGTGAATCTCGATCCGTATTTCACAGAAAAAGAATTTTTTTTCATAGACGCAACAGATAAAAAAGGATTTAATTTTGACGAAGTTGGGACAAGAACCCACAAATATATGTATGAGGACAAAAAAACTCGTAAAAATCTTTTCCAGATGTATTTTATGTTAGCAGGGCTAAAATGGCATGGAGAAGGCTATGATTTTTATTATTATCCTAAATCCAAAGCAAAAAAGAACACATCAGGTATATCAGTAGTCAATAATAATTTAAAACATTATATATTGGGAAAATTGAAATTGAATTTGTCCGAAGTACATAATTTACCGCATAAGAAAAATCTTTATAATAGAATTGATGAATTGAACAAATGCCAGAATATCATAACTGATGATTTTTTTACATTAAACTTGGCATTATTTTTGAGAAAGAATGTATATTTTCTTGAGACAATACCTTTCAACTTCCCATTAGAGTTATTTGGAATAGGGAAGGTATTCAAAATACCTAAAAAATTCGTTCAATGAACCTCGATAAAATATGTAAAAGAAACATAATTAAGAATGTTCAGAATCTGGAAGAATATTCCCCTCATAAGTTAGGTCTTCCAAATGACCTAACTGGAAAAAACGTCAAAATTGCAATTGTAGGAACTGGATTACCAGTACACAGATATGTAAAAAATTTCGCAGATTTTGATACATTAATAGAGAATATTAATTCTCCATATGATTCGATGGGTCATAGCACAATATTAGCCGGATTTCTCGGAGGGAAACCTACTGGTAAAGTTCAGGGGATGGTTCCTAATTCTATTATCTACAACATAAAAGTGTTTGATGAGGATTTATATTCGAGTCCATCCACCATAACCGCATCGATTCTATGGTGTATTATTAAAGATGTTAGCATTATCATAATGCCGTTCGAATTAGATTTTTCCTATAGACCATTATGTGACGCAGTTAAGAAATCTAATAATGAAGGAATCTTTATTCTCACTGTTCCATCAGATTGGCAAGAAAAATATCCTATAACAATGCCTATTAAAGGTATAAAAAAAAATAGACCTTTCAGATTGTTATCATCTAGTTCTTTAGATAATGGATATATAGGCGTTGCACTTCCAATAAAAAGTTGTATTTCTCTTTACGGTAAAGATTCGTATATCAAGTCTAGTACTAATTTTTCGTCTCTTGGATTGGCAGCAGGAGTTTTTGCTGCATTGATAGAAAAAAACAAAAAAAATGCCAAGAAAAAACAAAATAAAATTGATTTTGCCATTAAAGTAATTAATGATGTAAAAAAAATCTCTGATTGATTATTTGAGTTACCCTTTAAGTGTCGCATTTTTCTTATGCGGCATTTTTTATTGTATAAAGGATTTTGACTCAAAAAATCATAAATAAATACAAATAGAACTGCTTTATTTATATAAAATTGATATAATAAATGGCTATAATTAAAAAACATCCAGTAATTCATCAAATAAAACCAGATGTATGGACTCCTGGAATTCGTGATGACCACGGTCTATCAGATGGACTCGTTGGTTACTGGCCATTCTGGGAAGGTGGCAGTGATGTTGTTAGAGATGTTAGTGGTCATAATCATAATGGTCAACTGGTGCGTTGGAATACAACTCATTGGGCAAATGGCCTTCCAGGTCCATATGTGAATTTATCGGATAGTGATGATACCCGAGTTACAGTCCCCCATTCACCAGCACTAAATGCTTATGCGTTTACTGTTTTTATGTATGTGCAAGCAAAGCCTTCCGTTAGTTGGACCAGTTTCTTTGTGAAAAATGCTACCTATAAGGGAGCCAATGGTTATTCATTCATTTATTATCCACCAAATGGATACTGCCGATTTTATATCGGTAGTACTTATGACAGCAATATAGATGTCCCAACTATCTCAGCAAGTGGATGGGTCAAATTAGTTTGTACATACGATGGAGTAAATAATGCTAGTGTTTGGGAAAACGGGGTTCTTCGTGGGACAAGAAGTGTAGGCACTGAAGCATTCACAGATACAGACCCATTTATATTTGGTTCACCCGCAGACGGTGTTGGGTTCAAAGCGGCTATAAACATCGAGGCTGGGGCATATTGGAATAGGGTATTAACTGAAAACGAAATAGTAGAATTAGCCGAAGACCCATTTGGATTAATTACTCCAAGACGACCACGCTATTTAATTTCAGGAGAGCCAGTTGAAGAAACTTCTTCGAGTTCTTCTTCGAGTTCAAACACTCCGAGTTCATCTTCAAGTTCCTACGATTTAACTTCTACTTCAAGTTCAAGTTCTTCAAGTCCGCATATTACTTCAAGTTCTTCGAGTTCATCTTCAAGTTCCTACGATTTAACTTCTACTTCAAGTTCTTACTCTTCAGAATCTTCGAATACTCCAAGTTCAAGTTCTTCAAGTCCACATATTACTTCAAGTTCATCTTCGAGTTCTTCGAGTAGTCCAAGTAGTATCTCTTCATTATCTTCAGAGAGTTCCAATACTCCTTCGAGTTCTTCGAGTAGTCCAAGTAGTATCTCTTCATTATCTTCAGAAAGTTCTAATA
>Ga0114919_10000580_pt1 | contig 28624 bp, 16 predicted proteins | sample BlataG_FD_88682 | JGI IMG/M metagenome (GOLD analysis project Ga0114919, IMG submission 88682) | Deep subsurface microbial communities from Black Sea to uncover new lineages of life (NeLLi) - Black_00105 metaG | ecosystem: Environmental > Aquatic > Marine > Oceanic > Sediment | place: Atlantic... | reverse complement strand
TGGGGAAGTTGTAGTGAGTGAGGAGAACTACAAGAAGAGAGACTACTGCTACTATCCAAATTCCAAATGAGCTGGCAAGTGTCATGCAGTCTGAATTGCCTTTTTTTCGTTGAAGTTGCTGCTAATTTCAATCGGAAGCCTGACAATAGAAGCAGATGCAGTGAAAGGCTTGCTTCGCTTGTCGAATTTGACATAGTTGGCTTTAGAAACCTGTAGGTTCAGTGACGAGGCATTGGATCTGATCCAATCTGGAGCCTGATCTTGTCTACAAGAGCTTGTAGTGACTGAAAGCCATGTAGATCAATCCATTGTGGCTTGGTTGTTTGAATCATTCATCTCACTGGGCTTTAAAAATTAAGCTTAAGAGTTCCCAATTTGACCGGCCATGCTCTCGGTTTGATTCAACCAGGCAGCTGGCCACAGCTAACATCATTGCACTTAGCCAACATTGATGATATTGAGGACACAGATCCATTGGCGGCTGTTAAGGGACTGTTGCACCTCAACGCCCTCCACTCTTTAAACTTGTATAACTTATGGGATGAGACGACAGGCAATTGGCCAAATCAAGCCTGGTTGATTAGCCACATTTACAAGAGCTCGGGTTGTAAGAGAATTACTTTGATGATGATCCAGTAGGAGGAGCTAAGATGGGATTAAGGAATCTACCTCACCTCGTAAATACTGAGGAGGTAGCAGAGAGAGCTAGAGCACATTTATTGTGAGATCAAAGACAAGGAAGCTGTTTATCTTGCGTGGTTCTCCCCTTCATTTGCTGACATCGCATCCATGTAATATATATACATTTAATACATACTAGCATCCTTACATACAAGTTTATCAATACAATATAGTCTTTCAAGTCGAGAGTAGAGAGAGAGAGAGAGAGAGAAAGAGAGAGAGAGAAGCAGGTCAGTCCTATTCCCTTCTATTATTCATACCCTGTCTTTTAGCCTTTCCTGGTCTCTGCTTAAATTGCCCCCCTGACTTCTTACCACCACTACTGCCCTTACCACCACTAAACTTGGCACCAACCTTCCTAGCGACACCATCATCAAACCTACTAGGCTTGTACCCATCAACGTCAGCCGCTGAAGAGGCATTATTCTGTTTATTGAGTCGTTTACGTCCCCCGAATCCAAACTTGGCGTCCTTGGCAGATCTCTTCCTACCCTTGTCTTGTCCAGATTGGAATCTCTCTCCAGGTTTACTTTTACCGCTGGTACTATTTCTTCTATTATCACCCCCTCCTCCCTTGTTATGATAACTAAATTGACCCATCTTCTCAATCTCAGCATCCATATCCACGTCATCAGCAAAGCCTGAAGCTTCCCTCTGCTTTCTGAGACGAGAAACACTGGTGATGGCAGCCTTCTTTTCGGCGTCTTTTTCTTTTCTTCGCTCGGCTTGTACCTGTTTGGCAAACTTCTTTGATTCTCTCTCTTTCCTACGTTGCTGGGAGTCTTCTATTTGTTTTGTTTCAAATAAGAGTTGTTCTTTCACCTTGGCCATGTGTTCGTCAGATTTAACCATCTCAGCGTAATAGTCGTGGGGACGTCTCCATTGAGCACCTGATGCTTCAAACTTTCTAACGGCTTGTTGAGCTGCAGAGAGGGCTTGATTGTAGAAAGCCAGTTCTCTTTCCAAGTCATCATCGACGTTGGCGACTTCTGTGGGGGCGTTGGAAGTGATGGCGAGCGTCTCCTCCCAAGGGATGTCGTCGGTCCAAGCAATGTCTTCGAGTTTGTCATGCATGGCTTCTGCGTTGTAGATGGCTTCACGTTCGTTGTTGTCTTTCTGTTGTTGTTCTAACACGGCTGCCAATTCCTGCAGAGTTAGGAAAGAATATGGGAGAGAAATGAGCATGCATGTTGAAAAATTATATGCACTCGTTTGTATTACTTACTGCTTCGTCCCCAGAGTCAAACTCATCAGAGTAGTTTTCATCTTCCTCAGAACTATACTTCATTTTGTTTATGTTGAGCTTAGATTTTGTCAATTGAATTCCAGTTTCAATCGGATTCAAGTAAGCTATTGACCTGTTGATGCAATTACGTATGTATAATTCAAGTTATGTTCACAGAGGTATCATATGCCAACACGAACACAGCTTTTCTGCATTAAATTAGGCAATTGAGCGATGCCAGGACTTGCAAGTCCATTTGGAAACCGAAACCAAAACCATGGTTCTCAAAATGAAACGAAAACCATTTAGAACCAGAGCCCACGCGGCCCTATTGTGAAATTTCAATTGTATATACTCAATCATGAACTCTTGAGGAGCGAGATTTTAACAATGGGTGGAGCGAATACCACAAGTGACTCTGAATCCGATCACAGACCAAACAAATCCAAGAAATCCCGTCGAAAACACTACTCCTCGGATGATAGTATAGTCAAAGAAGCAAAAGACTACCTCAAACAAAAGCTCAAAGAGGGAAATGCTGAAGCTCTCCAAGCTCTCGCCCCATCTTCCTCCTCCGACACCTCCTCTGATCGAAGCCAAGAAGCAAGAAGGAAGAAACACAACAGAAAGTCTAAATCTTCTAAACACAAATCACACCGCCATCCCCCACCACTCTTCAGCCCCCCTCCATCCAGCTACCCAACTCTAACAGAAGATGACTATTTCACCAGAAACCCAGAGTTTTCATTGTGGCTCAGGCAACAAAAGGACATCTACTTCAATGACCTCGACACTGCGACAGCACATAGATTATTCACTGACTTTATATATCTATGGAATAAAGGATTATTATCTGGTAAATTTTATCATAGTATAGATGAAAAAGACGCTGATAAAGATATAAAACGACATCATGATCATCATAAGACTGGCTTTTCATGGGGTCTAAAACCAGAGATCCATCGTAATACTAATGCTACCGCTACTGTTGAAGATAGGAGAGCAGTTAGGAAATTAGAGAGAAAGCAACATAAAGAATTGTTAAATGAACTAGTCCCCAAAGCACCTGCAGGAACACAAGAAGCCAGAGCCCAAGCCAAAGCTGGAAGATTAGAAGAGAAGAGAATGCGTGAAGAAAGCCCTGATTTCGGTCGACTTGTCGACGTAATGGGAGGAGATGATAAAAACGATCCCAATTCTTTTGCAAGAGTGAAAGAAAGGGAAATGGCCAGAAAAGCAGCTAGAGATGGTAAATTAGCTGCCAAGAGAGCTGAATTGGAGGTGAAGTTGAGTGCAGAGAGGGCAAAAGAGGAAGAAAGAATGGCGGGCTTTAGAGCGTTGATATCTCAATCATCAGCAGGTGGGGGATTAGTTATTCCCAAACGTAGCGATTAAATTGTAATAATGCAATATGTGTAGTTTAAATACTCAGGAAGAGACTGTCTTGTTGCCATTGTTGTTGTTATTGCTAAGTTTATCCTACACTACTACCAACTTATTTGAACTTGTCAAGTATACCAGCCAGCCCTCCAACTTCAATACACAACAACCCCTCTTCCACCTCTTCTTCAGTCAAAGTATATAATTTATCCAACAATCCCACCCTTAAGCTCCCAGGTCCCTTGGCGCCTTCTGCCACTACAATCTCCCCGGCCAGACTGAATATTCCCAAAGCTGCACAAGTGGCTTCATAAGCCTGAGATATATCTATAGGAGACAATATGCCAAGAAATGCAGCAACAATGGCAGTTACTGAACAGCCAGATGCAGTGATTCTACTGAGCATTTTATCGCCATTTTTAATGGCGTTCACTCTGGTGCCGTCGGTGACGAGGTCCTGGGCTCCACTGATGGCGACAATGCATCTGAGTTTCTTGGCCAGGCTGATGGCGGGGACTATTGCATCATGTGGGGAGGCGATGGAGTCGACTCCTTTGGAAGGGACTGTGGCACCAGATGCAGCTGCGAGGGCTATGATTTCGGATGCGTTGCCTCGGATGACGGTGGGTTTTAATCTGAGCAGTCGGGAGCAGGTGATCCTACGGAAGTTGGTTGCACCTACTCCTACTGGATCCAAGACCCAGGGGTGATTGGCTGCGTTGGCTGATTGGATGGCTGTTTCCATGGCGTCTACCCACTTAGGTTCTAGAGTACCGATATTGATGAGGAGGGAGGAACAGAGCTTTTGAAAGTCGCCCACTTCTTGCAGAGAGTGCACCATGGCGGGCGAGGCTCCAATTGAGAGGAGAGTGTTGGCCATGAAATCCATAGAGACGTAGTTTGTGATGCAATGCACAAGTGGTGATTTTGCTCTGCAAGCCTGGAGTGCTTTCCATGCAAATTCTTTATTATCAACAGTAGATAGAGAGCCCAGATGTCGCGATTCGAGATCGTCACCCATTGTTACTCCTAAGGGAAGTAATTCGGTAAGAATACGTTCAACAAAGCTTCAGGATTATGATGGTATATATATTTCAATTTATCTAGTCCTAAACCTTAAGAGGAAAGGAAAAGAAGAAGCTGGGAAAACTTGCCAAGTTTTCAGCTTGGTTTGAAATTTTTATTAAAAATGAGGAGAGACTCTTGTCTGAACATAATTTCGTAATCGACATGAGCTACCTGAACCAACAATTTGCCCCATCAGATGGAGAATCTATATCTTCACCACCGACTTCGCCATTTGCTGTCATTCAGGTAAGTGATCGCCAACTTTTTCCTTTTCCCTCTTTCTGACTGAATTTGCCTACCTTGTTCACTCACCAATTGTCTGATATACCCTACTATACCACAGATGGAGGAACATGGTCTACCATGGTCACATGGTGTCTCTTCTCAACTTTGGACGGAATGTCAATTGCTCAGTCTCCGTTCCCTTTACAACCCTTTTGTTCTGGCTTTAGCTCAAGCATCATTACCCAAGTACGTTTTCTAGCTAATAAAGGCAGCTGATATTCCCATGCATGCCATCCTACTGCGTTTTCCGAAACAGAAGTTGCCATTACTGATCATCTCTCCCCGTCTCTCTCCCTCTCTGTCTCTCTCTCTCTCTCCACAGGTCTGCATTCCAATCCTACATCACCCAGGATGCCTTCTTCCTCAAAGGTTTCTCCAAAGGCTACTCCACCGCCATAGACAGATGCCCTCCATCCAAACCAGGTGTCAAAAAAGTGTTAGAAGAACTCCTCACTGGCATCACCACTGAACTAGAGTCTGTTCATCACTCTGTCTACGACCCAAGCACCTCCACCACCACCACCACCCATCCCACCCCCGCCACCCAACAATATATAGACCTCATCAATGAACTCATAGCCAACCCTAACAGCGGAGTTGCAGAGATATTAAGCGCCATGATCCCTTGCCTCAGGCTGTATGGCTTCATTGGGTGTCAGCTGTACAGAGCTGTACTGAAGGATATGTCTGAAGAGGAGTTCCTCCTTCATCACCCCTATCATGAATGGATAGCTACCTATTCATCTCCAGACTACTTGAGATTCCCGGCTATTGCTGAGGCTGCTTTGGACGAAGTTGTTGCAGTTGATGGGTGTTCTTATGGTAAGTTTTTCTCACTCCCACTCTCACTCTCTCTATAGATTATTACATATATAGCATGTTCTTTCTACATTGCATTACACTACATACGTTTGTGGTTATTTGTTTTCTTTTTGGTCTATTAATAATGCTGTTCTAATACAGCCAGACTAACTTATTCTAGTTTTTTGATGTCTCTGTATCTCTATCATTCCCTATATATACATACACTCCCCCCCACCCCCTCCCCCTCCTTTCTCTCTTCTTCTTCTCATTATATTTCATCCTCATGGAGGAGGAGATTGGGGATACCCTTGTCCACTTTGAAACGTCGTCCTGTCTCGGGACATATAAGCGCACCCTCCTCCAGATGAATTTCCAATAATGCATGGTGGAAGGATTTAAGGAAGGATTCATCTTCTTGGAGCATTTCTTCTGTTACCTCTTCTGGTAGAGGGTCTAATCCTGCACATGTGCGTGGGTATGTTTTTGAAGAGTGAGTGTTTTGTTTTTTTGGGTTGGGTTGGGCTGAGAGCTGGTTTTTTGTTTTGTTTTCGAGGACGTTGCGGTCTTTGAGCGGCTCGCTGACTTACCCATGGCTATAGCTGCTTCCCTGAATGCGTCCCATTGAATTCGAGGGAAGATGTGTCTAAGGAAGTCTGGATCATAGTCTGCTTCTCTATTTTCAATGGTTTGGGCTTCAATTTTGAAAGGGTAGCCATTTTTTACTCCTTTGATGTGGCATTGGAGCATATTATGTGTTAGCAGCTTCATTTTTGTACTGCTAAAGACTAATCAGAATAATTAATATGGATATAGATGTATTGGCGTGCTTTTCAGGTGTTGTTAGTGGGAGTTTTGAAATCAGAGCCAGGGATGCAATTGTGGCAGGAAGTTTTTTCAAATAGTTTTGAAGTTTACTTGCTTTGCACTTGTTGATATCGGTCCTTTTATATGCTTATATATGGTGATTGGTGTGCTGGGCTGTGCATTCAAGTAGGGAGTCTGAGACAGCCTGGTTTCAGCTGGTTTTGTCTTTCTGTTACGGCTCACTGCTCGACTTGTCAAGTTTTAGAGCACCCAGCAGCCTTCTGTACTTAACTCGTCAAGTTTTAGTGATTCTTTGTTCTATCAATGACTGGATAAATGCAGGCATATAGGCCATTTTGCTCGGATGCTGAGGTTTGGGTGTCATTTGCGTTCACAAAAGATTGTGCCAAAAAACCCAGCACCACTCTATCGTTTTCGACAGTCTAGCTCGTTCGTTGGCAAACCATTTCCATCATATAGCCCTACACCGTGTTTTCAAGGTCTCGGTCTCTTGTTTTTTCCTTCAACCAACCACACAATTCTTCTTCTCTTCCTCATCACCGTTCGGACAGCTGACACCTTCCCTCTCTCCCTTTTTTCTTGTTTCCGGTTCTACAGATGTCCTACTAGATAAATACACCCGAGCAATGAATCTAGAAGAAACATTCTTCTCCTCCCAACCCTACTTCCCCCCTAAAAGAAAAATCGACCTTCTCGTCATAGATTTTGACGGCACATGCACTACCAAGGACACCAGCCCCCTCATCGCGCAGACCGCCATCAATGCCGTCGTCTCCCAAGTCAGCTCTGCCGAAGGAGAAGCCACCTCCCTCTCAGTTAAATCCGAACTAGAATCCAAATTAGATGCTCTAGTTAAAAACTACGCTCAAAAAAGAGACCATCTCCTCCAGGAAACCTTACCATCTCTAGATCAACTCACCCCCGAGGAGGAAGAGCAGCTAGAGGACGAGTTTGACATGGTCTGGCTTGGAGAATTCATGGACAGGCTGAGTGATTTCGATAGAGAGATGAACAAGGTGGTTGTGGAGTCTAGTATCTTAGCAGGAATTAAAAGAGGGATGCTGGCCAAGACTGGTGCTAGCAGTATTGAGATGAGGCCTGGGTGTCTGGAGTTTATCGAGAAAGCGGTTGGTGCTGGCATTCCTGTGTGCATAGTGTCTGTTAATTGGAGTGCTGAGATGGTGGCTGCTGCGTTGGCACAGGGAGGTGCTGATAGTATGTGTGACGGTACTATCAATAATACTAATAGAAGCAATGGTACTGGTGCAGCATTGCCAGTAGTAATAGCAGATGCGCTGGGAGGAGCAGCCTTGGGTGGTGACGCTGAACTTTCCCCACCTCCCCATGGTACCCTCATGGTGTACTGCAATGAATTAGAATATTTTGGAGACTGTTCCACTGGCAACTTAAGAAGAAGGTGTGAATGTGGTGGTGATAAAGCTCGGTTGTTTGATGATTTACTACTGACCCTGGCTGCTGCAGATTTTGGTCAACACCAACACCAACGATCATCATCACTCTTTAACGATGTAGAAGCAGAAAAAGTAGAAGAAAAATGGTTGCTAGATGGGGAAGGAGCTGCAAAAACGGCCACAGCAATACAAAAGCAACAACAAGAAGAAGAGGAGGAGGAGAATGTGAGAGGTATGAATATCTATATAGGCGACTCAATGACAGATGTCCCGCCCTTAATATCAGCAGATCTTGGTATAGTAATAGGGGAAGATCCTCTCATTAGAAGGGTGATGGATGTAGCTGGGATACATCTGCAGCCACTGACTGCCGTTCCCCTCTCTCTTGGCAATGAAATGGGATACGATGCATCTGAGAAGCCGACATTATATGAAGCACCTTGCTGGGCAGAAATAGATGCATTGTTGTTCAATCAGCAGTTTGTTGCGCCTTCTTCATCGTTATCGTCTGCAGAACAACAAGAGAGGGTGGCCTTGTTGCAGGAAGAGTTGGGGAACAGGCAACTACAACAAACTGGTAGTGGAGGTGTTGATGTTGGTGGAGTGGAGGCATTGCCCCCGTTTATCTCAACTCCCGCAGCTACGTCGGCAGAAACAAGTTCACAACAAATGCTTACAACACAACAAGGTCAAGTGGGAGGTGAACATAACGCGAGTACTGTGTCACTTGCCACTACATCATCATCATCACCTGCTCTTCAATTTAGGTTATCGACAGATGACAGTGGTCCACAGTACATCCTTCCTACTCCTCCTGCTGCAACCTCCCAATTACAACAACAACAACAACAACCACAGCCACAACAACCACAGATATTGACAGCAGCAGCATCACTGGCATCGTCATCCTTCACCCTCCACTCTCTTTCTCTCCCCAGAAAAATATCTTCATTTAGAGAGGCGAACATTCCCCAAGTACTATCCATTGCCGGAAGTGACTCTGGAGGAGGAGCTGGCATACAAGCAGATCTCAAGACTTGCATGGCTCTAGGTGTGTTTGGAAGCTGTGCAGTGACTGCACTAACTGCACAGAATACTTTTGGTGTGGAGGCTATCCATCTGCCACCGCCTGAGTTTGTACGACGTCAGATTGCTGCGGTGATGAAGGATGTCTCTACCCAGTACAGTAGTAATAACAGTGGTAGCAGTGGTGGTGATAATAGTAGTGTTGCAGCAGCTGCAGCTGCAGCACTAGCAGTAAATTGTACCACCACTTCTCCTCTTCTTACTAGTAGTAGTTGTAGTAGTGGTGGTGGAAGGATTGTAGTGAAGATAGGTATGCTGGGCTGTACATCGACAGTTGAAGCCGTTGCAGAAGAGCTCTCCATCTGGGGAACTCCTCCCATTGTCCTCGACCCAGTCCTTATCGCCACCAGTGGAGATTCTCTTGCTTCTGGAGGTGTAGCACAAGCTATAGTACAGCATCTCTTCCCCCTGGCCACCATTGTGACGCCTAATATTCCAGAGGCTTGCAGGTTGTTGGACGATGAGGGGAGAGTTATCATTGATGTTGATGGAATGAAGGCTGCTGCTGAGGAACTAATGAGGCTGGGGAAGCCCAAATATGTGTTGATCAAGGGAGGACATTTAAACCATACTGATAGTGGTACTGTTGGTGGTACTCCTCCTCCTCCTCCTCCTTCTCTATTATCATCTTTAAAAAGTAGAAAAGAAGTGGTAGATATATTATATGATGGAAGAATAATGCTAGAGCTGCGAAGTCCCTGGGTACCAACCAACAACACCCACGGTACTGGATGCACATTGTCTTCAGCAATTGCAGCAGAGCTGGCAAAGGGAGCAGATGTTGCAGAAGCAGTGAGACTGGGGAGGCAGTATTTGTGGAGGACGTTGGAGAGAAGTGCAGGGCTGCCCTTGGGGAATGGTGGCACTGGGCGTCAGAGAGCTATGAATCATGGATGGAAGATTGCTGATTGGAAGACTGACTTGTTGTTGTTAAGTGGTAGTGGAGGTGAAAATAGTAGTATTGGTGGTGGTAGTTTTACTGGAGCAACAGCACGAGTACCCCCAACAACAACGATCAATAGAATTCCAAATCCAATCGACCTGTCATTGTATGCAGTGACAGATGAGAAGTGCAATGCTAAATGGGGGAGAAACATCACAGAGGCAGTAGCAGCAGTATTAGAAGGAGGCGCCACTGTGGTTCAACTGAGAGAAAAAGACACGATCTACAAAAACAATAACACTGGTCAGCTTGTAGAACTAGGCTGTCAATTACTACAAATGTGTAGGAATAAAGGTGTCCCCCTCATCATCAACGACAGACTGGATGTATGTCTAGCAGTGGGCGCAGACGGTCTGCATGTCGGGCAGGGCGATTTGAATGCTGCGACTGCCAGGAAGCTGTTGGGCCCAGATAAGATCCTAGGAGTGTCTGTAAAGACAGTGGAAGAGGCCATTATTGCAGAAAGATCTGGGGCTGATTACCTAGGAGCTGGTGCTGTGTATGCTACGGGTACAAAGGAGGATAGTAGTGTGGTTGGAGTGGGGAGGGTGGTTGAGATACGGGGGAAGGTGGGGATACCGGTGGTGGCGATTGGAGGGATTGGGGGAGGTAATGTGGAGGAGGTGATGAGAGAAAGGAAGGTGGATGGAGTGGCAGTGGTTAGTGCAGTGTTTGATAGTGAGGATGTGGTGGAGGCTACGAGGGTGTTGAAGAGGAAGGTGGTGGGTGTGATGAGGGAAGGAGGAGGGAGTTGAGAGTAATGGAAGGGGAGCGGTGTGTGCTTCCGGAGACAAGGAAGTATAAAATGATTGGCTTACTTGTGTCAATTACAGACTAATTAAAAAGATCATAAAGTCTAATCTGAGTATTAAGTATACAGAGTTCATTAATTCTCCATTCAAATCGCAGGTCACGCACCTTCAGAAGAAATAATCGGATCATTAAAGATGTCAGAAGAAATTCCTATGCAAGTTCAGATCGATGATCAAGAGGAAGTCGACTTCCCAGTTAATATGCCTGAGAAGCAGTTTCATATCACGGTAAGAACGGGCGGAATCATGGGATACACATAGACATTTTTCGTTGAGATGTTTCTCTAGAAGCGACGGTCGTCCCTTCTCTCTCCCCATCTTTCTCACACTCCCCCTTCGCATCTCCTCTTCCCATTTCCCATATCCCACCATCCTACACTATATACAGCCAGATGGAGGCATCATCAAGACCATCATCAAACCAGGCACTGGCTACGACACCCCAGAACCCGGCGATAAAGTCACCGCTCACTATGTCGGCACCCTCCTCTCCAACGGCACCAAATTCGACTCCTCCCGTGATCGTGATTCCCCCTTCCAGTTCGACATCGGCAAAGGCCAAGTCATCAAGGGCTGGGACCTGGGTATAGCTACCATGAAAAAGGGGGAGGTTTCCACCTTCACTCTGTCTCCAGAGTATGCCTACGGAGAGGCAGGCAGCCCCCCGACCATTCCCCCCAATTCCTCTCTTGTTTTTGAAGTTGAACTCATCAGCTGGAAGAGTGTCAAGGATATAGTAGGAGACGGAGGGATTATTAAGAATGTCATCAAAGAAGGGGAAGGGTGGGGTAATCCAAGAGAGAGAGATGAAGTGATGGTGGATTATACTGTACGTGTTCAGGGCACTAATAGTAATACGTCACCATTATCATCAGAAACTACTGCTCCACCATTGACAGCTGTAGGTGTGACATTCCCTCTGAACAAAGGTCATCTCTGTCCTGGAATCACTACTGCACTGAGAACTATGAAGAAGGGAGAGGAAGTCAGGCTTATTCTAAAGCCAGAATATGCCTTCAAGACCGCCACTCCACCAGACGCCTTGCTGCTACAACAAGATGTGGATATCTCACAAGCCACTTTGGAGGTGAATATGACTCTTCATGGATGGAACAAGGTTGAAGATGTGACTGATGACGGTTGTGTGGTGAAGAAGACTATTCAAGAGACGACTGAGTGGCAGACTCCTAATATGGGATCTGTTGTGAAAATTGTATACATAGGGAGAGTGGTTGATGATGGTAGTGGTCATAATGAAGGAGAGGTTGTGTTTGATGATGAACATAGTAGTGAGGATACTGCTCTTGAATATACCGTAGAAGAAGAAGAAGTACCTGAAGGACTGGATTTGGGGGTGATGAAGATGAAGAAGGGCGAGAAGGCAGTCATTACCATCACTGATCCACGCTACTTTAGATATGAAGATGGATCTTCTACTACCAGGGTCAAACCAGTACCAATACTAAATGCAGGTAGTGCTATCATTGAGTATGAAGTTTCACTGGTGGATATGACAAGATCTAAAGAGGCTTGGGATATGGATGATGTAGATGAGAAACTTCTAGCTGCTGGTAGCGGTAAAGATAAAGGGAATGCATTATTCAAAAAAGGCAAATACGCCAATGCAGTGAAGCACTACAACAGAGCAATAGGGTATATCGAGTTTGACGATAAGTATGAAGCAGAAGAGAAGATCAAGTCAAATGAGATCAAAAAGAGCTTGAACCTTAATCTGGCTGCTTGTTATTTGAAATTGGGTCATTGGACCGAAGCGGAGAAGGCTGCTAGCAAGGTGCTGGAGAAGGATGCAGGAAATCATAAGGCGTTGTTTAGGAGGGCGCAGGCTTATATGGGGAGTGGAGATTTCGTAGAGGCGGAGATGGATATCAAGAGGGGAATGGACCAGGAAGAGGAAGAAGAAAAAGGCGAGGACGGGAAGAAGAATGTGAGTGATTTTAAAGTGTTGTACAAACAGTGGAAGGTCAAGTCTGCTGCTGCTACGAAGAAGGAAGCCAAGACATGGGTGAATGCATTCGCAAAGATGGCCAAGATGGAGGAGGAGGAGGGAGGAGAGAGGTGTGAGGGAGATGTGAATGCAGCAACGGTAACAGAGGCTTGAAGGAAGGGGAGTGAGGGATGAAGATGCCTCAAAGAAGAAGAGAGAGGGAACGTTCTGAATTATGTGAGAGTATGTTCATCTATAAAATGCCCCCTTTTTAATGTCTAGATAAACTAACAATAAATAAGGCGACCACATTTAAGTACAAGTATGCTCTCAAGTATTACCTCAATATGTAACTAAAACACTTGCTGCAGAGGAGGAGCAGGATTTCGATGCCAGTAGTTTGAGTTTGGGGAAAGTTTTGAGGATGAAGACAAGACTGAGCAGCATGATGAACCAATGGGCTTGCGAGTCAGAATCATGTGTTTGTCAATGGAATTGAACAAACCATAGTTCCCAAGTTTGGCATTGGTAACTGAGTGAGCATTGCCATTTTAATTCCTACATATTTTTTGCAATTTTGATAATCATGAGCACTTCTGTCTAATCAAGCAACATGCAGATTTGGTGTCATCGAGAAATTAAGTAATCTCTGCATCTTGACATGAATCCCAACGACAAAACGAAGAAATCCAGCCATAATGGCATTCAATTCCCCGCTGAATACCTATACAAGGTGAACATCACTCCATCTCCTCATATCTCCTTCAACACATCACTTCATTCCCCAATTTTCAAAAACAGAAGGCCGTCATCGACTTCCTCTCCTCAATCACTCATCCCACCTCTCCCCCACTCCACAGGTATCCCAACTAGCCATCTCTCAACCCAACCAGCCTTTTGCATCTCAACTGAAATCCTTCACTGAGCTACAACACAAAGATGCGCAAGTCAGAGCCATCAAGCCACTGTGCCATTGTCTCTCCAACTCCCTTCTCCTGACTGAAGATACGCAACCACCACCACCAACAACAACAACAACAACAAGACAAGACGTTATCCACCCTAGCCAACACCATCATCTCCAACTAGTAGAATTAATATGTCAGCTCCTATGGCTCCCCAATTCTAAACCAATCCACACCCAACTCCTCCAGTATCTCCTACCTCCTCTCATACCACACTATTACTTTGACCAGTGTATTCTCCCCTACCTCGATCAATGCTTTCAAAACCATCACCATCATAGTAATAATAATATGCGGCAACAGCAAAAGACAACACATCCACCACCCTCATTATCATCATTATCATTGACCAACTTCTCCCAGGTAGTTGCATCCCTTATGTCATCTAATAATGAAGGGTATATGAATGTAGTAAGAAGACATGCTGATATTATAGTGACGGACATTGCTCATGGTTTGGATACCTTGTTAAGTGGTGAAAACAACAACAAAGAGAGTAATAATGGTCGTCTAGAACAACATAAGCAGCGGCAGGTAGGCAATGAATTTACGAGCATTAGTAATAGTTATAGTAACAGTAATAGTAATGGTAGTTTTATGTTTACAGAGAAGTCAGCTGAAGCACAGGAAGCTACCATAGCTCTCCACTCCATCATCACCACTTTCTTCACCACCCCTGCTGCTTGTACTGATGATAATCAACAGAACTTGGCGGTACATTCGATAGAAGTAGTAGGTAGAGTATTACTCAAAGCACTGCGTTGCACTGCATTATTCACCAGGAAGGCTCTAGTTACAGCTGCATCTACTCTAGCAATCTTATCATTAGTACCACTACCACTACCAGGCAATAACAACATCATACCTATGGAAAATATTGTAGTAGCTCAGTTTGCCCAGTCTCTAGGCATCTCTCCCTTATTTTCTACACCACAGCATGCACAGCATGACGATAATGGCTCCACCATGACAAACCAATCACATCTACATCAATTACAACAGTTAGATGACATAGGAAGGATGTGCAGTATTCAAGGTTATTTAGAAGCTCTACCATCCACATCATTCCTACTTCCCATCAAGTCCAATGATATTATTAGCGGTAATAATAATAATAATGGTAATAATAATAATAATAATGGTAATAATAATCTTCTTCTTCTGACTGATGGTCTCATGCCCTTGTGCTGCACTTCAGCAGTGTATGGATCTAGTAGTCAAGTGAAGGTGTGTGCAATGTCAACATTACTAAAATGTCTAGAAATTACCAAAGAGATACTTCTTACTACTGCTACTGCTACTGCTGGTGATACTTATAAAGAGAGGTTGCTGGATGCATTCAAAGTGGATAGAGTGATGTCCGTATTAGTGACAGTGTTTGAATCTCAGTTTTATGAGTTGTTGGATCTAGCTTTGACTGTATTCCAAGCTCTCTTGGATGCAGTAGAAGCTCTGGATAATTCAACTAGTAGCAGCAATAGTAGCAATGAGGAGAAAAAGGGGAGGAATGGGTTGCTAATGTCCAGGGTGATTGATGATTTGTTGCACATACCTCCAACACGAAAAGCACGGTATGCTCCCATGTCCATTCTTATATCCAAACTTGGTGCTCATACACTGCTTCAACTGCACCCTGATCTCATTGCTGAATCTATTCAAGCTATTGAAGAGAGTAGTATTAGGAATGCTGTTGCTTCTATGCTTGGTAAACTATGGCTGGATGTCTACACCTCTCTTATTGTCGTAGACAGGGAGGGGAAGGATGATGATGATGGTGATGATGCTCCTCCTCCTCCTCATTTTCCTCTTTCGCGAAACTATAAACATCAATGGGAAGGGTGTTGGTTGGATGATATTGTCAAGGTACTATGTTGTGATGATGAGAAGCTACGCAATGCAGTGTCTACATTTCTCCTTCCAAAGCTATTCGCAATTAATTCTCAAGCAATTGGCAGCTTACTAGCACATCTGTCCTCATCCTCATTTAAGAATAAGAATGTTTCATGTCTTGCAGTTTTGAAAGCAGGAAGAAGGCTCAGGTTAGTCACTGATTTCAACCATATTCCTGGTTTTGTCAACAGCTGTACAGCAACAGAAGCAATGGTGGAGGAATTATTATTGTCGGGAATAAGACACCAATCTGAAGCAGCACGACTGGACGCTCTAGAGGTAGTATGTGGCATATCTAAAACCAGCAACATGCTCCCCAGTGACATGGAGCTCCGTATTGCTTTACAGGCACTACAATTATACAGCCGGTGTACGGGAGCTTCCTTTAGAGGGAAAATGTTGCTATTATTTCAAATCTTGTTGATTCGAGTGAGAAGAGCAGTGGCTGTGGCGGCAAGACCAGCCAGGAAGCAAGGGCAAGGAAAAGAAGAAGAAGATGGTGAGAATGAGAAGGAGGTAAGGCGATTAGAAAGGTGGTTGTATGCAGTGCAATATAATGCATTGTTGGGATTGTATCCGGGGGCACCATTTGAAAGAAAGATGACGAGTGTAGAGGTGTTGACGGCTATGTTTGACTGCTTTGGAGATTGCATCAAATATATTGATGTTAGGAGTAGTATGGATGTATCATCACCATGTTTCATCCAGCCAAGAAGCAAAAGCCAAAAAGGGAAAACACTGGTAGCAAAAAAGGATGGTAGTGGAACCATCCCTCCAACCAGCAGCTTTTCTCCCGTAGATGTCTCTGCCTTTTTGTACAATCCCCAGATAGTCAACTTACTGCTGTCCAGCTCGGTAGACTCATTTACCAGGATACGTCAGTGCGTATTTGAAATATTAGCCTACTTCCCCTCCCCTCTACCCGGCTATGAAGAGAGGGAGGCGGTTGAGGGGCTGGTACAGAGAGGGAGAGAGTTATTGTTCAGTCCAAGAGCTCAGGAGAATGAAGCTGGAGCTAGATTGCTGCAGTTGTTGATGACAAAGTACTGTTGTGGCTCTCCAGGATGGCAATTGAATCTTCATAATAATAGTAGTGGTGATGATGAACGCCAGCATAATACTAATACAACCAACTCCACTGATACCATTAGCCCCACTAACACCCAAGCTGATGCAGCATTACGTTTCATTCAAGATTGTTGCACCATGATAGATGACGCAATCACCAATGGTCACATAGACTTGTTTATAGGAAGCACAACCTTTCTAGCTCATGGTCCTCTCCTCCTCCTTAAGTACCTCATTCCTGCATTTCCCTGGTCCTACTACTTATCACCATCACCATCACCATCATCGTCTCAACAACATTATACTATTGTGAGAAGTTTGTTGGACAGGATTATAGCGGTACTGCATAAAGCAGCAGAACTGGTACTGCCAGTGGTAGCCAATCCAGAAGCAGACAGTATGGGTGAGGAAGATGTTGATGTTGAAATATATGATATGTCTTCTCTATTGATGACTGAAGAAGAAGGAGGGAAGGGAGAAGGAGGTGGTAATAATGCTACTGCTACCAATGATGCTAATGATGCAACCGTTTCTAGTGGTGAGGTACTCATAGGTCCTAAGACTCAGATCATTATGTGTGCGTGTTGGAAGACAATGAAACAAGTGACTGACACTGTAGCCACCTTGGTCAATGAGCTGCCATTATGTGATAGATTGCAAAGAGCTTGTAGAGTGGGTAGAGGTAATGATACTGGTGATGATTGTAGTAAAGAGGAAGGAAAGAAAAAGAGTAGTAATAAAAGCACACCCAAACCTGTCTCTACTACAACTAATAGCAATTATAAAGGTATTATCACATTCCAAGATTTGAAAAGCCTAGGAAGCTTCCTAGTCTCACTGTTGTGTCAGATGAAACAAAATGGAGCCAACGACAGAGCTGCCATTGCCCTCTCTGAAGTATGCACTGGCTGCTTTGTCAACGGCAATACAGAAATTAACACTCTTCCCAAGGAGTTTTATAACATTTTGTTGCAACACATGTGCAGACCAGGGCAAGGTAGAAATGATATTGCGAGGAAGAGTGCTGGATTGACGTTGGCATTTCATGCTATTATGGAAGCTGAGGTTGTGTTGTTTGTGTCAGATAGACAATACTTGTCTTGGTGCTTGAAGCAATTGCTTACCATTGCTCGTAATGGAGTTATTTCAGATGTTGATGATAGTGATGGTGATAATAATGGTAAAGGTATGAAAATAGGTCAGTGGCCCAGGATACATGCATTCAATGCACTAAGAGGGGCATTTCTGGATATTTCTATGGCAGCAGAGACACTTCACTACAGCTCAGAAGGCATGCAAACTGTTCTCAATGGCCTAGGAGCTGCTGAATGGGAAGTTAGAAATGCAGCAAGCTTGGCATTCTCTGCGCTACTGATTCGTATTATGGGTTTTGCCAACGTTATTGACAGCCACACAACTTCGTTATTGAAGGCTATGACTGCCGATGATATGTTTCTCAAGTTTCCAGATTTGTATGGTTGCTTATTATCTGAGCTTACCAAGGCTGTTGACCATATGCTTCAAGTAGATGGGGAGCGGAGACAGGCGTTACACCCAAGTTTGCAGCCAGTTTTGTTGCTACTGGCAAGAGTAAGGCCACCACAGAGCTCTAGGCTGGATGATACTGCCGTCAAGGAATTGTTGTTATATTCACATGGTTATAGGAAGCAGAGCACTGATAATAGCACTATTGCAGCTGCAGAACAAAGACATTCTTCTATTCTCTTCATTCCTCTTGTCAAGCAATGTGCAGCTGTATCATCAGAAAAAGTCAGGCGATTAGCTGCTAGAGCTCTGAGCTGCCTTGTACCTCAACAAGACCTTGCTGTTGTTGTGAAGCAGCTCACTAAAGATATCACTACTGCCCTGGCATCATCATCAGTAACAACGCTAACAACATCTTTGAATGAGTTGCATGGGTGGTTGTTACAATTGAATGCATTATTGACAGCTTACACCACCACCACCACCTCCTCCTCCTCCTCGCATCAGCATTCATCAGATTCAACGACGATGACAACCGACATAGCTCCTTTGATTTTTGAATTCTTACTAGATTGCCTCCCATTACTGAGGGTTGTGCATTGTGCATGTGCACCTATTACGGTAGAACTACTTAGTATAGCCACCACCACTGCACCTTTATTGAGCAGTAAGAGTAGTGAGAGTGCTGGCAACAAAGAAGAAGAAGAAGATGAAGAAGATGAGTATAATATCTTGATAGAGGCTATGAAAGAACTCTCTTTAGAAGCTATTATTAGTTCCAGTCAATTAGAAGGAGAGAGAGCTGATGATGGTGGTGATTGGAAAAATCCCATGGTGACATGGGCCTATAAACAAGCAACACAGCTCTACTTTACGTTGATAGCAAGCTCACCACCACCACAACCAGTAAGGGTATTAGTATGTAGCGTCACTGCTGCCCTTGCTTCACGGAAAGCAGAAGTAAGAGCATCAGCTTTGAAGATGTTGATTCGATTGATTGAGAAGAGGGGCGATGATGGTGTTAGTACTGGACGTGATCAGCGGCAAGATATGCTACTTTTGCATATATTGGTACGCCATATTGATCACGATGTGGAGAAGCACTACAAAGTTGTCAGACGTGCCTTGCATTGCATATCCCTGCTCATTTTGCCTTCAATCGACAACAACAACATTATTATGGAAGATGACGCACTCTTATCGTCGCTTTTTCAGTCATCGTTACATCATGTCCATCATTCCTCCGACTCAGAGACCAGATGTTATGCAATAATATGCCTAGGAGAGCTTCTCAACAAAGACAACACCACCAGTACCAGTACCACTAGTGACGGTGGTATAACAGAAAAACAAAGAAGCAAAGCTCTCAAAGCAATGGAGTTGTGCGGAGATGCTTCAGAGCTCGATGATGACGTCCGATATGCAGGAGCCCAATCATTAGCCAGCAGTGGTTTGCTTCTCATTCCACAAACCACTAACACCACTACTAGTACATGCAACAATGACAATACTACTAATAATGTTACTACGTTCCAAGAGGATGGGGATGAGATGATGTTTACAAGAGCATGGTCGTTGGCGTTTTACCTGATGGAGGATGAGGAAGAGGCGGTCCAGACTATGGCTGCCAGGGGAGTGTCAAGGGCTCTAGGACTGGGGAGCAGTAATGGTAATGGTGATGGTACAGAGTACAGTGTAGACCACATAGAGAGAATAGCCCTTCCTATATTGGCTCAGAAACTGACTAACAGTAAGAAGGAGGGGGGGAACAGAGTATTAAGGAGAGTATTCGTCCAGCTACTCAAGAGATGGATACGCCCAGATGGTAATAATAGTTCAGCAGTAGAGCGTAGTGTGGTGAATAGTGGTCGACTGTTCCACATTGAGCCTGATAACAGACACATTGAGCCATTACTGTTATCACAATTAGCAGCAGCAGCTATATTACAGATTGTTCACTATGACGACGACGACGGTGATGATGATGATGAGTGTGGTATCCATCAATGGGCTGATTGTGCTGCTAAAAAACTCAAAGAGATGATGATGGTTATGGGTGGTGATAATAATAAGAGTGTGGTTGAAAGTGGAGAGGCGTTGTTTTTTCAAATGGCTCAGTGTTGCTTGGCAGTACAAAGTAGTGATGATAATATTGATGGTGGGTTGTTGCCATTCAAAGAAGAAGGAGGACATTTTCATCTAGATGTGTTGATGAATGATAAAAAGCGACAACAAAAACAACAACAACAACAACAACAACAACAACAACAACAACAACGTGATGGTGCACCTCATAAGTCAGCTTTCTTCCTCTTGTAATTAGACCTTCACATGTGCACAAATGGCATTTATCTCCTCCTCCTCCTCCTCTTCTTCCAACATGGCAAGAAACTCCTCCTCACTCCTCTTCGTTGCACATATATTGCATTCATATACATTACGATCGCTAGTCATAGGAGCCATGGTACCATAACAGCTATCTCCTGGGCATGTATATTTTAGTACAAATAACTCTACATACTCTGCACTCGCATCTAAAAGTTCTTCTCCTTCTTGTTGCTCTTGTTCTCCCTCTTGTGCCGCCTGTTTCATCTCCATATCACCGTCACCTTCATCTTCTTCATCCCAAGTAGCTTCTTGTTTGCACCTAGGACACATACATTCAAAACCATATTGTTCCCTGCATCTAGCTTGTCTCTCTTGATATGAAGTTACCAGGGGAAAGTAACTGACTGTGAGTTCCTCTCCTTTGGGTAGATTATGTAGCGCTCTAAACTGAATGCATACATTTGAATCCTTGATATTATTATTAATGTCAAAAAAGTCAAATCGAGCAACGTTGGGCATACAATCATGGTTGAGTTGAGCTGCAGTGGCGTATAACCCTGACCCTCTGATGTTTCTCTCACCAGAAGGACCAGAAGAGGCCATTATTCCGTATGCGTTGGTTTCGTCTCTCAAGAGAAGTTCTTTGATTTCAGTGGGAGAGAATAGAGGTATGGTGGATAGATTGGCGCTCGCCGCAGTTGCAGCAGCTGCTGTCACCGCGTGTGTTAAGAGAGGGTAGAGAGTGGTAGTAGCGATATGGTCTGTGTGTTGAGTGTTATTGGTTCTAGAAGACATTTCCAACATTTTTGTGTACTTATATACTGCTTGAGGGTCTTTATTATCATCACTGTTGTGTACAGCTATTTTGAGTGAGAGAGCTCTCGTTAAAAAGTGTAGAGCTGCCTTGGCTTCGTCATCCAAGGGTGAGGAGGATTGTAATGGGAGATGAGAAAGAAGATTGCAGACGAGAGGATTGTGGCTACCTGGGTCTATAAGTGATTGCTGTTGGCATGATGTGGTGCAGAAGAAGGTGTTTGTGCAGGTGGGGCACGGTATTGGTTGGTTGGCTGTGAGGAAAGATGGAGAAGAGAGGTGAGAAGGAAGGGTGAGCGATAGTGGCAGAGGCGTCGGAGGGAAGAGAGATAGGGAGAGAATGGGGATTCATACGATAATTCTTGATATAATTGAGTATTTAGGATGCATAACGTACTTTTTTGATGCAGATCGCCTAGACAATGCGCGCAGAAAGACTCCTCACCCCCAATTTGAGGGTAGAGAAGGAGTGGCATTTCTGTGAAGATGACATCCCCTGCCTTTATATCCTGTGCAGCAAAGAGACATCTACCCTTGCCTGGGACATGTCTGCATTCATACAGTTTCATGTTCGAAATTGGATGTTAAAATGCCACATCAGAGACTGCTGGGCTATCTTATTTTCTATCTTATTTTTCTTCTCTGGAAAAACAGGAGCCCAAAAGACTAGTCTTCTCTTCCACACCCTTGAACAATGACAATAGAATGAACTATACTTAACACCATCTTCCACACCGTATCAATTCTGCTTTTATTTGTCTCTCTTAGCTCTATTCACCCTTGGTAGCGAACAAGTTGATCTAAAGATACAAAATGAGACTTTCATTTTCAAACCCTTTCACTAAAAGCGCCCCAAAAGCACGAAACAGCACATCACCAATCATTGCATCTTCTAGCAGATCCGATACCCCCACCACAAGCACCCAATCACCCCCATCTTCAACATACCGACGGGCTGCTCTCGCCAGCTTAGTGGCCGGCATTGCTGCTACCTCAGTCTTCGCCTACACCAACAGCAAAGCCATCGCCGCCTCCTCCTCAACCAACCTCACCTCCAACCAAATAGCTCGCATCGGCCAAATTTCCCACACAGAAGAAGAATGGAGGTCCCTTCTCTCTCCCGACTCCTACGCTGTGCTCAGGCAGGCATCCACTGAACGTCGCAACTCATCTCCCCTCACCAGCGAGCACAGAACTGGAACCTTTATATGTGGTGGCTGTGGCAGCCCTTTATTTACATCAGAGTCTAAGTATGAGAGTGGTACAGGGTGGCCATCATTTTATGATGTCATCCCGGGTGCAGTTGATCTAACGTTGGATGAGAGCGTGCTGTTCATGCCCAGAACTGAAGTTAGATGTCACACCTGTCAAGGGCACCTGGGGCATGTGTTTCCTGATGGTCCTAAGCCCACTGGGATGAGATATTGTATGAATGGTGCAGCTATGGGATTTAAACCTAAAGAAGCTTAGAATTTCAATATTTTGTTGTGAAACTATGAAGTGTGTAAAAGAAAGAGAGGAAGATGACCAGTCAAGGATGAGTTTGTTCTCACAAGGGATGGAGTTGCGTGTAGAATTATAGAGATGGCTATAGTGGTTATGTCTGAACTTAACTGTTGATAGAACTCTACCAGCTCTGCATATCCAATTCTCTCTATTTGGGGAAGGATGACGTGCCAATCCCTCTGGTCCTGCTCCCCTCAATTGCAGCTGAAAGCCAAGAAAACTCAACACACAGAACACGACTCCACAACCGATAATCATGGACCCCAAGTGCTTCCATCACTCTTATCAACCCTGTCGTTACCCCAAATAGACCTCCTTTACCTCTCTACCGCACCAACAATAACACCGCCCTCGACATCTTCAACCGACCCAGTCTCCTCTGCCTTTGCTTCCCACATTCTCCCTCTCCCCATCCGCACCTTTACCAAATTCCTCAACCCTCTATTACTAGAAGCACCATGCTTTGGCCTACCAGGATATTCAAACTTCCTGAAAGCCAGGTCTGTATGGACATCAAAGAATATCGATATTGCCAGAGCTGCTGGAGCTACTCAGGTTGTCTTCATTGGAGCAGGCCTTGATCCAATGCCATATGTATATGAAGCAAGAACTATTGTCAGTAATAGTGGTCATAATGCTAGTAGTAATAGATATAATAATAATAATCAGTTGCAGTGGTATGAAGTAGATAAACCAGAGGTCCTCCGTCAAAAGAGGTCAGCTGCCAAATCATGTCTCCCAGGAGGCCTCCCCCTCAACAAATCCATCGACATTGACAACTGGGAGGAAGAGCTGAGCATTAAACTCATCCCATCCCTCACAGCTGCTGGTTTTGATCCAAATAGACGTACGTGTGTTGTTATATATAATGTGGTGGCCAAATTGAGTGGTGAGAATGTAGGTAGTTTGTTTACTGATTTGATGCATTTGTTGGCACCTGGCAGCAGAATTGTCTTGGACTTTGTCTTCGATGATAAGATTAGTACTAATAGTAGTGGTGGTACAACAAATGATAGTGGTACTAGTACTACTAATTGTAGTGTACCAGGAAGAAATGCTTATTCTGCCCTACATGCAGCCAAGAATGAACCCATAGTATCACCTTCTCTACTGAAACCATCATTTTCTGAAGCAGTAAAATACTTCCAGCAGTACCAGTTCCGAGTGATGGAGGTACTGAAACCAGACGACATTGGCCAGCTTCCTACCGATCATAATAGCAATACTACTACTAGTACTAGTACTACCACCAAGAAGAAGAATAATAACAACAAAAACAACATGCCTGCTCAGTTTCATGAAGTTCCAATGTACATGGGTCTCATTGCATTGACAAAGATCAACCCCCGATTGATGTTAAAGCACCACCTGGGTGATGGAGAACTCATCATGCCACACTCATCACCGTCATCAACAACAAGAGCAGGAGTAGGAGCAGGATCTGATACCGATAACAATATGTATTCATCTGCATTGATCAAGAGCTCTATGTGTGTCTTCCAGCCAATACTCTCTTGGTTTTGTAGATCTCACAATGGTGGTGGTAATAGCATTGATAATGCAGTACAACAGCAACCATCATTACCACCAAGAACGCCGCGTGCTTCTTCTTCTACGACTGAACCACCAGTCACTCCAACAACCCCTCCTCATAGTATTAGTCTTCTGTCACCATTGAGACAGGTATCATCACAACCTGAGTGGATGATACATGCATCTTTACCACCAACACAACAATAGTGATAATGATGATAATGTAGAAAGAGAGAAGGGTACGAGTAAAGTTAAAAGTTTTTAATCTTGATACTCTGTAAGATTATATATTAATAACAACATACATCAATCTAGCCTTTTAGAAATCTCCATTCTCCATCAGCAATCTTCTGCAAGCTCATTCTCACATTGCCAGATGATGATGACACCGACACCATGCTCTTCCCTGGAATGATTCTTCCGTACAACAACGGTATAAACAAATGATATGCAGCTACTATCACCACTCCTCCTTCTTTCTTTTCTTCTTCCACTAGGGCCCATACATCTATAGACCTCTCTGTCAAGACAGATCTCACCTTGGTAGTGGTACTTCTAGTACCATTATTCTTATGTTTATCGAGGTCGATATATACTTTAATCTTGAACCCTTCATCAACAAAGGCATACTTTTGTATCTCATATTTTGGTATGGAAGCATCATTGGATACATCAGAGATGTTGACTAGATGAGGAGGGCATGCTACTGGCTTTCTTTTACTACTACCTTGGTCAAATCTGCATCCTTCTTCTTCCAGTGGCAATCTCTCTTCCTCCTCCTCTTTACTATTACTATTACTATTATTATTATCATCACAAGCCTTGTTACGTACTGACCAAGGGAGCATCTCCTTACCACCAGCACTGTTACCACCACTTTCAGTACCTGTAGCATAATACTCCAACGTCTTCAATGCTTTAACAATGAGACCAGCTCCCAATCGCCATCCAGCCAAATCTCGAGCAGCTGGGCCCAGTGCCACCTGAGCTCCTCTCCCTAGTATGAAAACAGCTGGAACACCACCATCACCACCCCTGCTGCTGCTGCTACTACTACTACAATTACTAGAAGGAGGAGACAATGCCAGAGTATCATCATCCACTACTGGGTACCCTCCAACAATAGTAGTACGATTCAAGGATGATGGAGATAGTAAGGGATCCAGAGAGGCATTATAAGCAGATCCACATGCCAACCACACCGTGTCTACTTCTATTGATTGAGGAGTAGTAGTAGTTGAGTTGACAACCGATGATGCAAATTCAGTACTACTAGTGTTGGTCTTGTTGTTGGGATTTGAAGAGATGATATCCAGTACAAAACCACCAGTGCAGCTACCATTGTCTCTCTTATTATTATAATTATTACTACACCTCTGCACCTCACATTCCTCCAAGACGGTAACCTTACCAGCCAAACTCAACTCAATCAATCTATTCCATTGAGGAGGAGAGATAACAGCTTGCTGTCTAGCTCTTCTACATGTCATCATCCGGTGGTATGGAGACGGTTGTTGTTTGTATCCATTGAGGTATTTGGGTCCCCACCAACCTACATCAATATCTTGCCAAGCTTGTCTCAACTGACCTCTTACTATCAATGTCACATGAGAAGCAGAGGTAGGAGAAGAAGCAGGGGATGAAGAAACAGGAGGAGAAGCAGTTCTGTCTTCCCTATTTCCTCCTCCTCCACCTCCTCCTCCTCCTTCTTGATGATGGTGGTCAATGGCATTGATGACCAGCGATACTGCAGTGCACCCTCCACCTACAATTGCAATCTTCTTCCCTGATACATTAGTAGTTTTAGAAGAAGAAGAAGAAGAAAAGTCCACCTGGTCACAAGTCAATACAGTACTAGCAGTGGAATGTTCACCTCGATCACCATCAGCACCACCCAATAATCCTCTGAATGCCAGTGGAATGACGGGCCTAGTGTTACTGACAGTATGTATCACAGCCTTGGTGGTTATGTGTTGTCCATTACTAAGAGAGATGATGCCAGCAGCAGTATTAGTAGTGATATTGGTGACAGTGGCATGTATTGGTTTTCTAAGATGTTGAGGAAGTTTCTGGATGATCTTTCTGTGGCAGAAATCCAGAAAGAGAGATACACTGGGACGAGATGTAGCTGAGATTGATGGTGATTGTGGTTGGCTGTGATTGTTGTTGTTGGTGGTGGTGGATTTTGGTGGTGTTGATGTTGATGGAGAGATGGTAATGTCGGAACAACCAGTGTGCTGCTGTTGTTGTTGAGCAAAGTCTTTCAAAGCACCTGGACTGGCATGCGGATGAAGAGTGATTGGTGTGTTGAGGTGGGTAATTCCAAGCTTGGAAGTCCAGGATTTGAAAGATGTGAGCCAATCACCTGTGGAATCTATGACGGTGGTTTTCTGGGAACGAGAAAAGGGAGAGGGGTAAGGGAGGTGAGGCGATGGGAAGGCGGGGGTGGTGGTTTGGAACATCATGTTCAAGTGGGGGTTTGAATATGAGCGCATACCTTGAGCATGGCGTCCGACATCTTCGATAGAAGGGTGAGGGCCTCAATACCGGCACCAATGATGACAATATCGTGGTCAGGCTCGAGATGACTCTGCAAATGATCGAATGTTGACCGGGCTTGTTAGTGAGGTATCACGTGTATTGAAGGTATATATCGTTATAACTTACATTAGTATCCATGTTGGTTAATGTGGGACTACTTTAAAGCAACTGTGTGTTCGTTTAGTCTTCTATTTTCGAAAGAGATGTTTTTGAAGCAATTTGTTTAACACGTTCTTTCCTTTAAGCAATTTCTTCGTATAAACTTTCATTCTATGTAGCAAATTACACAAACAGAAACTACAAAAGTTTTAAGCCAACTCTCTGTTTTTTTTTTTACTTCTTCAGCACTCCCTCCCTTCCTGGACCCACCAGCTGGTGGGTGGTGGCACTGCAGTGCCACCTCCGTGCTCCACTCCTCTCACAATGACAATTGTTTTCCTCGCCTCCCCTAAATACACATATAGCTCTTACGAGTGGAGGCTGCAAAAACTGATATTCTTGACAGGAAAGGAGAAATATAGCAATACTCTGCCCTATGAATTGATTGAATTTCTGTCGGACCGGATCAGCTGGACTGCTTTACAGGTACTATCAGGCTATCTGTAACTTTCTTATTCTTTTTAAAGGGGCGGGGGAAAAGAGATGGGGAGCAAGACAATCACGCATGGTAGGAGGACCATCGATGGAATAAAAATTGATGTCGCCATGTTTGTATGGAAAATAACAACATGGTAAATATGTTTTAGAAATACATCAAGAGATGAGGTTTTCAATATTAAAAAAACACGACACCTGGCCCAAGGATAGGGACAAAGAAAAGATTCAAAGATTCTGCAGCCCGGCAATCTTCTTACTTATGGGCAGGTGGATCCTGAACAAGTGCAAAAATTTAGGTTTGGCCCACAGGTCTCACAGATTCTTGCACACCTAGAGTCTTTTGAGTGAATACCGCTGGGCAACTTATCACATGTCATGGCTGTATTTAGGGGGAAATGGTCACAGCAAGTAAAATCAGAACATAGTGATGCCACAGACCAGCTAGACAGGTCCTGAGCCATTGCTGTGGCACCATAGAACATCTCCCTCATGTTCGAGACTTTGTTTGTCTTCCAGCCACCAATATTTTGATTGAATTCAAGAGCATCCTTAAACATCCAGCCTGTATTAATACTGTTGGATCCCACAAGCTTGTTTCCCCACCCTGAGATATCCCTGTTGAATTTGCTCGTTCCTCGGAACATTCCACTGAAATCGGTGCCAGACTTCACATCCCATTGGCCGATTGAGTCACTGCCATCATTATCAAAAATGCCATAAGCAAACATTGAATTAAAATTTTGCACGTTGTGGACGTTCCAAGCACCAATATTCTGGTCGAAATTGAATGCGTCTCTAAACATGTCAACCATGGTCGTGACAGATGAAGTGTCCCAGTTCGCGAGAGGCTGGTTGAAGGATGTGGCCTGTATTGTTATGTGAGGAGGATTTTGATTTGGGCATTGGGTAAGGAGAGGTAACTGCCGCGTTAGCATTGTACGGAAGTGACTGTCAAAAGAGACAGGATTGTAAAGAAAGGCGACAACAAGAACAACATGATAGCTTGCACCTTTTCAACTCACCCCACGGAACGTATATGCCATATTTGTAACGGTTGATGTATTCCAGCTGCCGATTGGAGCATTGAATGCTTTTTGATCACGAAATGTGTCTTCAAGATTTTTGACTTGAGATATGTCCCAGCTGCTAATGTCTTCCACAAAGGAATGGCATTTAGGGGCCGTTTCATCGCTACAACGAAACGTCTCCTCAAGTGTTGTGACACTGCTTGTATCCCAGGATGCTAGGCCAAGACCAGTAAATAAATACGCTTCATAGAAGGTCTCTTTTAGGGTGGTGACACTGCTTATGTCCCAATTAGCCAGGGACTTACCGCCATTGTTGAATTTTTCGCACTGGAGGGAGGGGGGGGGGGGGGGGGGGGGGGGGGGGCGGGTGACCGACCACCACAAACCCCCAGCAGCTGTGGGCT
>Ga0114919_10000579_pt1 | contig 28632 bp, 22 predicted proteins | sample BlataG_FD_88682 | JGI IMG/M metagenome (GOLD analysis project Ga0114919, IMG submission 88682) | Deep subsurface microbial communities from Black Sea to uncover new lineages of life (NeLLi) - Black_00105 metaG | ecosystem: Environmental > Aquatic > Marine > Oceanic > Sediment | place: Atlantic... | reverse complement strand
TCTGGGGTTTGGCTTCGAGCGAAACGCCTGAGTGGAAAGAAATGCAACAGCTACAGGATGAACTTCGTACGTCGATGGAATCTGAGCGTGAAGACAATTCAGACGAAGCAAAAATAAATCGTGAAACTCTCCGCTCGGAAAAATTGGCTGAGTATCGTGAAAAGCTGGAAGCCCTTCCAGAAAAACTACAAAAAACTGCCCGCGAGCAAATGCGCGGAATGTTTGTCTCACGCATGGAGCAAAGAATTGATCGTGTTCTCTCACTCCCTCCCGAGGAGAGAAATGAGGAACTTGATAAACAAATTGGTGAATGGGATCGACGTATTGCATCCTGGGAAAAAAGAAAACAGCAAGATAATGCTAAAACTGAAAATAAAAATGGCGACGGCCAAACCGGAAATGCGAACGATAATGGAAACAGTACCAATGCCGCAGAAGGTGAGAAAAAGAAATCTAGCCGGCGTCGGGGATGGTGGACCAATGCGAGCAAAGAACAAAGAGATACATGGCGACGTGAGCTACTCTCGAGAACAACGCCCGAACAGCGGGCCAAGTGGCATGAATACCGACGATTGATGGATCAGCGACGCAAAGAACGTGGGCTTTCTACGCGTTCATTTTAATGCCAAGTCGGGATTCGACTCAGTAAAAAAACTTCCCGCTGCAAACAGCCTCTGCGTCTAATTTTTGTGGGATACACATCCACCATGTGCCTATCTCTTCTGAGCGAATTTAAAACGCTGGAAAATGTGCGGTCCCCTTTGGAAAAAATATTTCCTGACTTGACTTATCAAGCCTCCTTTCCTAAAGCAGCATCGCCAATTTAGGATACCCTATGAAAGCTTTGCTCTTATCGCTGTTTCCGGGCATCATCTTGTGTTTGTTCGTGGTCAACTCTAGTGCGGAAGCACAAGGATCTGACGAAACCGGGCAGGTACGAATGGTGAGTGCGGAACAACCGCCTCTCATCGAACCTTTGCAGAGCAGTCCTGATCTCGACTTCAAAAGTCTGCTTCAGCCTCGATTCTCTCTCCAGGCCGAATGGGAACCCGAAGCAGACGATCTTGCTATCGCTTCTTACGATCTGACAGCGACCATTCCCACCTATCCCGTTTTCGGCCCGCCACCTCCTCTGCTTTCCGGAGGTGCCGGCCTGACGATGCTTTACGCACCAGCGCGCTACAATCTACCGGACAATCTTTTTGACTTTACGCTTGGAGGTGCCTGGATCCGACCCCTCAATGAACGTTGGACTTTGCGTTGGATGCTTCAGGGTGCATTAGCATCAGATCTCAAAAATACTACGATTCAGGCATGGCAAATTCGCGGAGGGGGCTTCGCTATGTATTCGCGAAGAAAAGAACTGCAATGGGCTTTCGGGGTACTGGTCACGGGACGCGAAAATATCCCTATACTCCCGGCAGCCGGACTTATCTGGGAAGCTTCACCCAGAGTGCGCTGGAATCTGATGTTACCGAACCCTCGATTGATGTTTCTGGTCTCTGGAAAGAACACGAAGCAAGATTGGCTTTACCTGGGTGGTGGTTTTGCGGGGGGGACCTGGGCCTATGAAGATGTACTCGGCAACGACGACCGCCTAACCTACAGCGAATGGCGCATTACGCTTGGTTGGGAAAAATCGCAAAAAAGAACCCCGGGTATCTTTAGACCTCCAGGAACCTCAACGGTTGCCGAATTAGGTTACGTACTGGGTCGCGAATTTGAATTCGACTCTGCCCGACCTGACCTCTCTGTAGGCGATACACTACTGCTGAGGACGGGAATTAATTTTTAAATATTACCAGGCTTCTTCCCTGCCGCCCTTTCCTCTTAAGCTTTCTACGTGAAGTGCCTGACGAAGAAGAAAAAAAAGGCACTAGGCATGCAACGAATGATGCGCGATACTCATTCGCTTATGCAAAAGTTTTCTCGGGAGTAGCAACATGGCCAAAGTGTTAATGATTGTCGGTGATTTCAACGAAGATTTGGAAGTCCGGTTTCCACAACAAGCGCTCGAAATGCTGGGCCATGAAGTACACACCGTATCGCCCGGGAAAGCTGCCGGTTCGAGCATTGTCACAGCGGTCCACGATCTGGCAGATACCTCGCTACAGTCCTACACGGAAGATCGTGGCCATACGCTGCCTGTCACACACGATTTTTCTAAAATAGATTCCAACCATTACGATGGGCTGATTGTGCCAGGAGGGCGTGCAGCCGAATATCAACGGTGTGATGACACGATTTTAGATCTAGTGCGACACTTTTTCGAACACGAAAATCCGGTTGCTTGCACCTGCCATGGAATTCAAATTCTGGCTGCGGCCGGGGTCCTTGTAGATCGTCGTGTCACTGCGGTGCCCTTCTGCAAACCCGAAGTGGAAATGGCAGGCGGCCAATGGGTTGATCGCGGATTGGATGGTACCGAAGTGGATGGAATGCTCGTGACAGCATCGACGTGGATGAGCAACCCGAGTTGGATGCGAGAATTCAGCGCGTTGCTTAACGACAATAAATAACGATCGGTGGCGGCCCCATGCGTCTTAACGCATTCCCATTCCAAAACCCCCGCCAAAACCTCCCGACGAGTATTCTTCCAGCATCCGCGACGATTCTCTCTGTTTCTGTCGATACATTGATCGCGCAAAAGTCTGTTCGCTTTTGAGCCGCTTTTCTTCATTAGCCGCTGCAGTGTTTTCGCCCTTCTCAATGTCGCGAAGCGACTTTTGATTCTGCTTGAGTTCTGCGTGATCACGAGCCAGCCGTGCGTCCCGTGCTGTCTGTGCACCAGCTTCACTTTTTTTTGCTTCAAGTCGATCGTGATCGAAACGCATCAGCCACATCTCCATTTGAGGCGCGGTCAAAGAAGCAAGGTGCTTTTTATATTCGGCCTTCTGCTCGGGTGTATATTTCTTTGTGACGCGGAAGTAATCATCGACCCAGGTCCGTGCTTTTAACATATCCGCACTATTCCAAATCTTATCCTTCGCGGCTCGATCGTTTGCTGCGTCAGATTTATCATCGTTTTTTTTAAGCACACTTTTTGTGCCGCTCGTCGTCGCTGGCTGCCGATCGGTTGGCATCTCTTCGGCTCGCAGCAAGGCGACAAAGCCAACCTGTGTGAGAACTACCACAAAAAGAAAATGTATCGCAGCGACTCGTTTACCCATGATCGATATCCTTGTTCCAAATACTTACTTTCCCCCAATCGTGCCTAAGTATTAAGGAAAGACTTACCTTGCAACTCAGCTACCATAATCCCATTATAGCAGTAAAGATTTTATCAAAAGCAGAGCCAAATAGTCTAGTAAAATCGAATTTATCCGGCGGGTACCGCTTATAAAAATACGCTCTCTATTCAATCAGAAGCGTTTGATCGACAGAAACAGAGCGACTATCATGGTGGCAGTCAATCTTTGGAATCTACCATGTGTGATGCGTGGATAAGTAATTTGCTGCGAGCGGTCTTTGGCACCGCAACTTCTTTATAAGGAACAGGGTTATGATTTTTAAGGCAGTTAGGAACCGATGGTCGGGCACACTTCTCATTGCGGCCACTTTTGCTTTTGTCGCAACAGTTGCCGCCGTTTCCGGACAAGACAATCCTGATATGGAAGCTGGCGATGCGGACCCTACCCCCGCGCCTCAACCGCTCGTACTCCATGTGCACCACCACTATTACACCAATCAAGGTGGAGAATACCAATACACACCAGCGTATCGCACGTATCTCGGAGCTGGCGTCTTTGGCAATCAAACCCCCGTCATTCAAAAGTATTCGCAAGCCTTTCCCGTTCACGCACAGACCGTTGTTGGAGGGCTCGTTGAACCTTGGAAACAAAACTGGGGGCATCTCGGTTTCACCGCATACCTGGGTCAACAGGGAGAGAAGAAGGGGCTGATTGTGGATACAGTAACTCCCGATAGTGCGGCCGAAAAAATGGGGCTGATTCCAGGCGACTTTATCCTCAAGATCAATGGGACACCCGCAACAGGTTATCGCCAAGTCGCTGCTCTGTTTGAGCAAACTGCCGAAGACCCCAAGCACCAAATCGCCTTAGAAATTTGGAACCCTCACACGCGGCGAACAAACAATGTTAGCGCGGTGCTTCAGGGAGATAAAAACTGGGTCTCACCGTAGGCGTCCCGCAAGGAACAGCTAGTAGAGCTGGTGCATGAGTCGGCCGTCATTTGCGGCGCAGATTTTTTATATGGACTTCCGGATCTCCCGTAATCAATCGCGATTGACGGGTATGGCGAACGTAGTTCCAAAACCACTCGAAAATCACAATCAGCTTGTTGCCAAAGCCAATCAAGAACATTGCGTGCACAAAATTCCAAGCCAACCAACCGACAAAGCCTCCAAGGTGTGTTTTGCCGATCGCAGCAATTGCATTTCCCCGGCCAACCATCGCCATCGAGCCTTTATCGTGGTAACGAAACGTCGGCCGTGTCACAGGTTTTTTGCCTTTTAACTCTCTGGCAATAATACGGGCCACAAAGTCGCCGGCCTGGATTGCGCCTTGTGCCACACCTGGCACCGGATCTCCAGTTGCGGTATCTGTTGCAGCCGCCGCATCTCCAATCACAAAAACTTCGGGATACTCAGGCAAAGCCATATCCGGACCGACTAAAACGCGACTCGATCGATCAAGATCAACGCCTAAGGTTCCTGAAACCGCCTGTCCCTGAACACCTGCCGCCCAAAAAATATTTTGCGCGGCAATCTGCTCATCCCCGATAGCCACGCCCTCATCACTGACTTCTGTTACTAACGTATTGAGGAGGATTTCTACCCCTGCCTTTTCTAACACACCCTGTGCCCGACGTGCCAAGTCTTCTGGCATCCCTGGAACCAACCGATCTGCACCTTGAATCAGAATGACGCGGGCACATCGCGTATCGATATTGTGAAAGTCATCCGGGAGGGTCTTGGATGCCAACTCCATAATAGCGCCCGCCAATTCCATACCTGTGGGACCACCACCAACAATCACAAAAGTCAACTTCGCCTGCCGAGAAGCTTCGTCTTCTTCCCACTCTGCTTCCTCAAAAGCTAAAAGGACGCGCCTTCGTATTTCCAAAGCATCATCAATCGATTTCAAACCCGGTGCACTACTGCGATATTCGTCATGCCCAAAATAAGACTGCCTTGCACCGGTCGCAATCACCAGATAATCGTAGGACACCTTGCCTCCATTGACTGAAATCTGGCGCGTTTTCAGATCAATAGAAGAAACCTCTCCGAGCGCAACATCACAATTTTTCTGTTTATTTAGAATTTTTCTAATCGGAAATGCAATATTATTGGGCTCCAATTCCGCCGTGGCCACCTGATAGAGAAGCGGTTGGAACAGATGATAGTTCCTGCGGTCATAGAGAGTCACCTTCGCTGCAGTGGCAGAAAGCCCCTGTGCCGCATGCAGCCCTCCAAATCCACCTCCAATAATTACAATTTGAGGTCGGGTTGCTTCTGCGGCCTGAGAACTCATTGTCTGCTGTATCCCTAAACAAAACAGCGATGGTTATGAAGCGATAAAATTATTTTTCCAAAGTAATCGCTCGATACTCAGGAGTCCACATCGTCTGCTGAAGCCTCTTTTCGATTTCGTCTTCTGGGATGCTATCCGCAACCCCCTGCCGCACTGCTTCAGCCGCAACCGCTCTTGCAATATGCAGTGACACAGAACGCATATCTTCAAGGTGCGGCAAGAGCGAAGCCTTTGGATCTTTCAGTGCCGGAGAAACTTCACGTAGTGCAAGCCCTGCAGCCATAAACATTTCATCAACGACTCGGCTGGCACCAACAGATCGAATGGCAAGGCCCATCGCCGGAAAAATATAGCTGTTGTTGCATTGGGCAATCGTATACTCCTTTTTACCGTACTTTACTGGATCGAACGGACTCCCTGTCGCCACAAGGGCCTTGCCATCGGTCCAGGTCAACAAATCAGCGGGAGTCGCTTCGGCTCGCGAGGTTGGATTGGACAGTGGAAAAATAATTGGTCGATCCACGTGGGCCGCCATATCCCGAATAACTGCCTCTGTGAACAAACCGGCAACCCCTGTTACACCTACCAACACGTTCGGCTTTACGTTGCGCACGACATCAGCAAGTCCAATAGACTCGGCAGTCCCGCAATCCCAAGCAGACAGATCCGTCCGATTTTGGGCTAACGGTTTGAGGTTTTCATTTAAATCTTCACGATCATCACAAAGCAGGCCATTCTGGTCGATAACAAAACAACGTTTCTTTGCCTCTTCCTCGCTGAGCCCCTCGCGAACCATCGTTTTTCGGAGCTGCGTTGTAATGCCAAGGCCTGCAGATCCAGCCCCTAATATCACAATACGCGCATCGGTGAGTGTACTTTTCGTGACCTCGACTGCCGAAAGAATAGTACCGGTCGCTACGGCAGCAGTACCCTGAATATCATCGTTGAAAGTACAGAGGCGGTCTCGATATCGAGTTAAGATGGGAGCGGCATCGACGGAAGCAAAATCTTCCCATTGTAGAAGGACATCAGGAAACCGCTTCGTCACCGCTTGAACAAACTGCTCGATGAAATCGTCGTATTTCTTTCCGCGAATACGATGCTCCCTCCAGCCAATGTAGGTAGGATCTTCCAACCTGTCTTCGTTGTTCGTCCCCAGATCAAGCAGGATGGGTAACGTTTTTTCGGGAGCAATGCCCCCGCACAGGGTATAGAGCGATAGCTTGCCGATGGGAATTCCCATTCCACCGGCACCTTGATCGCCGAGACCTAAAATTCGTTCCCCATCAGTCACCACAATGACTTCAATCTCGCGATCGATGTTGGCAAGGATATGGTCCATGTGTTCTCGCTCTGGATACGAGATAAAAACGCCTCGAGGCCGACGATATATGTGGCTGAACTTCTGGCAGGCGAGGCCGACGATAGGCGTATAAATAATCGGCATCATTTCACTGATATGCTCAAGCATCAAGCGATAAAACAGCGTCTCATTTGTATCTTGAAGGTTCCTCAAATAAACGTGCTTTTCGAGATCTGAGGGCTGTCCTGAAAATGCCTCGTAGCAACGGACAATCTGTTCGTCCAAGGTTTCGTAATGAGGTGGAAGGAGACCCTCGAGCAATAAAAGATGCCGCTCTTCTTTCGTAAACGCAGTCCCCTTATTTAGCAGCGGGGTATCGATGAGCTGAGTCCCAGTCAGCGATGTCGCAAGCGCTGAGACGGATTGGATAGCCATTGCTTATCTCCTTCGGATAAATACGGATAAGAAGAATCCAGTCGGGTATTCGATACTAATCAAACACCTTACCGTGTTGATACCTTTCATCCTGTCCGGCTGCTGCCGTAAGTGCCGCAACATTTGTTTTTGTAAAGAATCCTTCGAAACCGTGACAACGCTCAACGTACTCAGTAATTAATATCGAATACTCGGAATGCTTAGAAAATATTTGCTTCAGATCCGGATCGTCCTTGCATTCTCCAACGACATGCGCTAAAAATCCGACCCCCTCGTTTCTCATAGTATTGACTACATAATCGACATTTTTTTCGCCCCCACGATGATCTCCATCCCGCACCTCGTATGCGATGTGGTGCATTCTCCTGCCAAAATTCCGTACGAAGTCCTCTGTAGGCATTGGAAGATTTTCGAATGAATTCACAAAGGAGGGGATGTTATTCGCCGTAAAAACCTTTGCGGGTGATTGCTTATCATCTTGAACATTGCCATTCCGATTCACGTTCGTCGAAGAATTCATAGCCGCAATATTGTAAGCACCCCAAAAGTAATAGTTGGACATCGTGAGAAATTCGCAAATCGCATCTTCGCGATCTCCAGCCAAAATGCGTGTTGCCATATGATCGATTCCTAAAACAAGCTCGTCGAGCCGATGTTTCTTTGCAAAGTCTTCGATCGCGTCCAGTTTATCCTTCTCGTCAGACGCAATCTCAATTGGTTTCCCTAACTGCAAGGCATCGAAATCATCGATTTCGACATGACTGTAGCCGATGCGATTGCAGGTGTAATCTGACGGAAACGAAAAGGCGATCTGGGATTCAGTAAAAAATGTATTTTTTGTTTCATGATGATAATTGAAGCGGATGTTTTGAGATTCAAGAATCTTTCGCGTCTCATCCACATCCTTTGTTTTGAAAACCTCTCCCACATAGCGTGCGTTTGCCTTCGCAGCCGAAAGTGGATAAAGTCGGTTTTGCATGGTAATCCCATCCATATAGTCCGTCACTAATGGCTCCATGACGATCAATCGTGGGAACTCCGGTTGCGACTGAAGCACAAATATTCGATGTGTTTGATTCTCAAAAGCGGCAGAAAACCGATAAGGGCCCATCAGGTACAACTCGCGGAGATAGGGCAAAGCATCGCCATGCTCAACCTGGACAACCAGTGCGCGAATAGTTTCCAATAAATCGTCTAACCCGGTACTCTTTCTACGTTCGTATATTTTTACCTTGTAGGTTTCAAAGAATTCCGAATTTTCTTTGTCGCCCTTTGATTTGTATTGCAACGGATCGATTGCCATCAGAACTCCTTATTGATACTTATGTACATGACAGCAAAAAGGCCGCCCTATAAGGTTGCTGTAACATCTTTGCGAAAAATATCAGCAGTCGCGTGCTGCCAGTGAGTGTTGAAGCCCGGGTCATCCGTTCCGTCAAGCAACTCACCAGGCTTTAGAAATCGGTATGCCTGATCATAGGTTTTGATGTCGGTCCCCTCTCCGCGAAGACAGATGTGCCACGGTCCCAACTCGCGTGGGTGATCAAGGCCTGCCGCGGCGACTATCTCAGCCAACGCTGACAAGGTGTTTTGGTGAAAATGAAATGCTCGTTTTGCTTTATCGGCTACATTCAATGCCCAATATCGTCGCGGATCTTGTGTTGTAACGCCAACCGGGCAACGATTGGTATGGCACGACTGTGCCTGAATGCAACCCACGGCCATCATGAAACTGCGCGCTGCATTGCACCAATCCGCCCCGATGGAAAGATTCCGCGCAATGGCAAAAGCTGAAGCAACTTTACCTGCTGCCGCTACTCTGATTCGGTCTCGCAGATTGCAACCAACGAGCGCGTTGTGGACAAAGATCAAGCCTCCCTTAAGAGGCGTTCCTACCGTATCAGCAAATTCGAGCGGTGCCGCTCCCGTTCCTCCCTCTGCACCATCTACTGTAATAAAGTCTGGGAATATTTCCGTTTCAAGCATCGCCTTGCAAACGCTTAGGAACTCTGTCCGATGCCCTACACATAATTTAAATCCGATCGGTTTGCCGCCTGATAAAGCTCGCAGGCGTCCCACAAACTCACACAACCCGCGTGGCGTTGAAAAAGCGGTGTGACCCGGGGGCGAAATGCAGTCGCGACCCATCGGTATTTTTCTGGCTGCTGCAATTTCTGGGGTAATTTTTGCTGCCGGCAGCACTCCACCATGTCCCGGTTTTGCGCCCTGAGAAATTTTGATCTCGATCATCTTCACCTGATCAAGTACCGCTTGCTCAACAAACAAATCCTCACAGAAGGTGCCATCATCGTTTCTGCAACCGAAGTAACCCGTGCCAATCTGCCAAACGAGATCACCCCCTTTTTTGCGATGATAGGAACTGAGTCCACCCTCTCCTGTGCAATGATAAAAATTGCCTTTTTTAGCCCCTGCATTCATGGCCAAAATTGCAGAAGGACTCAAGGCACCAAAACTCATCGCCGAAATATTCAGCACCGAACAGGAATACGGCTTTTCACACTCCGGACCGCCAACGGATATGCGAAAAGCTTCTTCCGATTTTTTATGTGGAGCCATCGAATGGTCAATCCATTCGTGATGTCGTCCATAGACATCTAACTCTGTACCGAAGGGCGTCACATCTTCAACATTTTTTGAACGACGATAGATGAGTGACCGCTGATTTCGATTGTAAGGATGACCATCAATATCGCTTTCAATAAAATACTGATGAATTTCAGGGCGGATCATCTCCTGCAAAAAACGTAAATGGGCTAGGATGGGATAATTGCGTGTTATTGAGTGTCGTACCTGGATCAGATCCCAGACACCAACGAACAAGAGAAAAAGAGCGATCGCTGTAAGCAGATGAAAATAAGGCGAAATCTTTTGGCCAAGCAAACAACAGATAAGCGTCGCGACCAGCGCAATGATCAAAGCCAGAAACCGCATACGATAGCATCCCCTACGAGTACACCCTATTTTGCTAGCAGATTATCTAATATGACTGGCGAGGCGTCAATGAATGGCCAACGTAATACTTGGTCTTTATTCATCTTTCCGAGAGACTCCCGTCAAAGCTGGAATGAAAAAACGGAGTCAGACCGGACCGCCAAAAGATTTCTATCGCTCATAAGACCAAACGGCGAATTCAATCAAAGGTGGCCACAAAGAGTGACGGCCGAGAAACCGCTGGCTGAAAAATGTCGAAAACTGTGGGATAAGTAAAGCAAACATTCACATCACAAAGTGCTATGGCATCACAGAAACAAAAAGGCGATCAAGGCGAAAGCGGTAAACGCGCATTCGCCCGTCACTTCGCTATTGTCGCCATTGCTCTGCTGCTTGTCATTCTTGCCGGGGAATGGCTCGGACCGGAGGTTCTCAAGCTAAAAAACTGGATTGCCTCGCAAGGACCGAAAGGGCCTATCCTTTTCCTCCTTATTTTCATCGTACTCTCTTCTGTTTTTGTCCCCGACACGGTATTTGCTGTGATTGCGGGAACACTCTTTGGAATCCTCTGGGGTACGCTACTTATGTTTGTGGGAGGGGTAATCGGGGCGACTCTCAATTTTTATCTAGCGAGAACGCTTTTTCGAAAGCAGGTCCGAGGTTTCCTCACGAAACACCCCCGATTCTCTATCGTCGAACAGGCAGCAGAACATGAGGGCCTGCGACTACTCCTACTGCTGCGACTGGTACCTCTCAACCCGGCTACGGTCAGCTATCTTTTGGGAACCACTGGTATTCGGTTCCCCGTATTTCTCTTCGCTTGCATCGGACTCATTCCCGGATTTTTTGTTGAAGTCTATTTCGGCTATTTACTCAACCACGTGAGCACAGCAAAGACTCTTACGGGTTCGTTCGACATGACGCACCTTGCTGCGACGATCGCTGGTTTTGTGGTTTGTGTTGGAACACTTGTTTATCTCATCGTGATTGCCCGGCGAGCGCTTGCGGAACTTTCCATTCAAGAAAATTGATTGCCCTCGCACAAAAATGCGGGTGGCAGGTTTTACCTGCCACCCGCATACTCAATAGAATCACACCTGACGCGGAATTAGCCCACACCTGGCACGGATGCTTGGGATTCAGTGATTGGTCCCTGCACCTTGATGAGTTCAACTTCGAATACGAGTGTCTGATTGGGGCCAATTTGGCCACCGGCGCCTTGGGAACCATAAGCGAGGTGAGACGGAATATAAAGTTGCCACTTGTCTCCCTCTTTCATGAGTTGTAACGCCTCGCTCCAACCAGCAATCACACGGTTGAGAGGAAAAGTAACCGGTTCACCACGTTCGTAGGAGCTGTCAAAAACCGTCCCATCCGGCAGAGTGCCGTGGTAGTGGACCGTAACACTATCTTCGCTTGCAGGCTGTTCCCCGGCACCGTCCTTGATGACGCGATACTGAAGTCCACTCTCAGTGGCAGACACACCTGTTTTAGTTTTATTTTCTTCAAAAAATTCATTTTCTTTTTCCAAGGCAGCCTCTGCGGCCTTTTTCTCTGCGTCAACTTGTTTCTGAATCAAATTGGACTGAAATTGATTCATCACTTCCTGTATTTGGTCGATAGTGAATTTTGATTCTTTTCCCTCGAATCCAGCTTGCACACCTTCATTAAAGGTGGCTAAATCAATTGCAATCTCCTGGCCACGCGCACTCTTACCAAAACTAAGGCCAATGCAATAACTTACATCCTCCATATTTACCTTGGGGGTTTCACTTGCCGACGTAGCAGCATACTGACCTGCCGGACTTGTCGGGATTAATTTCTCTGTGCGTTGCTCTTCAGACTGTGCCACAGCACCAAAGAAAGCGGTGAGAACCAAGAAGGTGATACCTGTAAAAAATCGCCTCTTCATGACAAATCTCCTTAATCAATAGAATAAAAAGGTTACGTCGCGCGGGGTACATGCGACTCAATAATTTCGGCAGCAGCAGCAGCCACCCATCCCTCACGTCCATCGGTCGTGCGAACCTGAATCCAATCCCCTCTTCTTTGCACCACCTCGAAGCGACTTCCCTCAGGAAGAGTCGTCCCTCCAAGAGACGCAAAGGCGGATCCGTTTCCCGCACGGAGTTCGACATCCTCAGCCACAACGACACCTCGATCTGCGGAATCCGTCTGCCAATATTGAAAACCAAGAGAAAATCCGCTGAGCAAACAGCCCAGAGCCGCAACACCAACGACTTTTCGACAGACACTGATCCTTAACCAAAGGACGGCAGCCAAAGCGAGCCAAAAAACGGACCAGAAAAAAATACCAGACCAAAGGCGGAGATGCTGAGAAATCCTCTCATTCCAATACTGAAACCATTCTGAAAAAGATTGTTTCTGAATCTGCTTTTCACCCGTTAGCAGAAACAAAGCGCGATCCCGACCCGCTTGTATAGGTGAATCGCCGGGCAAGTAGGCAAGTGCACGCTCATAGTTCGCAAGCGCCAGTGCGACTTGGCCGGATTGCAAATATGCAGTCGCGAGATTCGAATACAATTTTCCATTTTTGATCCCCTGATCAACCAGGAGTTGATACTTACTGGCTGCTTCAGAAAACGCCTCTTTGGCAACGGCAGCATCTGTTGTAGCTACAAGACCTCGTTGATACGCACTGGATCCCTCTTTAAGAATCTGTGCCGTTTGGTCGTGACTCAATTCAGCAGCTACAAGCTGGCCAACCGAGTTGCCCCAAAGGCCTGTAAAGAAACAGCATGCCCCCAGCAGGACTGCTGTGCGTAGCCAGCGATTCTTGCCCGGTGATCGCAGATGAAAGCGACGGATGTTCTGTAGCTGCTTGCGTGCCGTGGCAACGAGTGCTTGAATATCCGCGCCCGAGGCACCGGCATAACAGGCAACTTCGCAGGTGGCAAGAAGTTGATCAAATTCTTCAACTGTCTGCTCTGACAATTCATTCTGCAATAAGGTAACTGCCTCTCGCCGCGTCAGGGAAGGCGAAGCGATGCCAGCCAACGCTGCAACATACGTCAGTAAGGCCGAAGAGACTTCTTCCGCACTGCTAGCATTGTCGAGAACATATGCAGCCTGCTTGCGGGCTAGGCGTCGACCTCCTTGCCATCCGTTTAGCATCCGTGGGCCGAATTGAACCAAGGAGACAATCAGGAAAAGGAAGGGAGCCCATAGTAAACCAATAATGACTGACCAGCTTGTTGCTTGATTTGTATTTTCTAAAAGGCCTGTACCCTGATAGTGGTTCAGGGCGATCTGAGTCAGCGGATCGGGTTGCTTCCCGGGCGGTGTCGTTTTGGATCGCGGTGTCGACGAAGCCACAATGCTTGAAAGCGCAAGTTGGTCTGCAGCTTTAACTTCAATCGCAATCGGATCACTCCACACGGTTTCAAATTTTTCGGCTTGGGGATCAAAGAAGCTGAAAGGCAGCGCGGGTATTTCCGTAATTCCTGCGCGCCGCGGGCGAATATTCACGCTGAAAACCTTGACATCATCTTCTATCAGTCCCGCCAGCGATTCATCTGGTACTTTGAATCCGTCAGTCAACGATGCTAATTCTGCCAAAGGAGGAGCCTGAACCAACTCCATCGGTCCGTCGCCTCGAATCCCTATATTGAAAGTAATTGGGTCACCCGCTTTGACGCTTTGTAGGTGCGCCCGCGTGATCATCTCATAGTGACCGACGGCGCCTCGATAATCTGCCGGCCGACCCAGTTCCGGAATGGGAACCACACGCGTGGAAGGAATTTTTGCGTTTTCCACAAGCGGTCGTGCTTCGGCAATCGTTAAATTACCCGAGGAAAAAAATCCTCGGTCTTGTTCAAGAGTTGTCGGATACTGCATGACAATTTGGACATCGCCCGTATCCACTTCCCCGGGCCGCGTGGGATAGATTGTTGCCGGAATTTCATAGGCATAATACAGTTGGTCTTCGCCCTCCGCATTGGCATGAACCACTTGCTGTCCTGTTACCTGCCGACGATTTTCGGCCAGGTCTTTGAGTGCCGCACCAAAAGCACCCCACTGCGAATGCTGTGCAGAAATTAAGTCCCACATATCGCGCGGCGAAAGTGTAACATCGAACTGCCGATCTCGATAAGGCTTGACGAGAACACGAAGAACGAGGTCGAGTGGTTGTCCAACAAAAATCTTCTCCTGCTTTCCATCTACTTCGACAAATAGCAGATCGCCTGTTTCGCTCTTACTCGCCGTAAATCTCAAAGCCCGAGTCTGTTCGGTTTGTCCGTCAACTTTGACCCTGAGTGGTGGAATCACAAACTGACCCGGCATGCGGGGTGTTATATTCCACGCGTAGGTTACACTCGTGCGGTCGGTACGACGCCCGTTCATGATCGTCGTCTGAGAACTACGACTGGGCACTCCCGATGCGGTAACTTGCAGTCCACTCACCTCTGGGATCACAGGTTGCGTCTGGCTTTCCGCATTACTGATTCGCACATAAAGAGAGATGGGTACCCCCACATAGGCATGGTCGGCTGACAGGGCCGTTTCCACTGTGGCAGCAAGGGCAGGCAGTGCCGGTAGTCCTACACAGACAAGAGCGAAAAAAAAGATTCTTTTGCATAACGTGTGAAACATGTCATCGTACCTCGCGGTTTACCAATCACGATCTACAGGTTGATAGTAGCGCTGCGTTTTGCGGAGCTTTTCGTAGCGACGCTTGAGGTCACGGTCACGAACGGCTTGGAGCATTTTTTCTGCTTCTTCTTCCGTCATCGCCCGCGGTTCCTGCCCGTCAGCGGAGGAACCTATACCGTGGTGTCCCTCTGGCTTTTCGTTTGAGTTCTCTGTCTGCGTACCACCGGAAGACCCTGGAGTCTGCTGCTGGTCCTGCTCGCCTTCCTGCTGGTCCTGTTCCTGCTCGTTCTGTTCCTGCTCGTCCTGTTCCTGCTCGTTCTGTTCCTGCTCGTTCTGTTCCTGCTGGTCCTGGTCCTGCTCGCCTTGTTCCTGCTCGCCTTGCTGCTGCTCCTGCTCGTTCTGTTCCTGCTGGTCCTGCTCCTGTTCGTTCTGTTCCTGCTCGTTCTGTTCCTGCTGGTCCTGGTCCTGCTCGCCTTCCTGCTGCTGCTCCTGTTCGTCCTGCTCCTGCTCGCCTTGCTGCTGCTGCTCCTGCTCGTTCTGTTCCTGCTCGCCTTCCTGCTGCTGCGCCTGTTCGTTCTGTTCCTGCTCGTTCTGTTCCTGCTGGTCCTGGTCCTGCTCGCCTTGTTCCTGCTCGCCTTGCTGCTGCTCCTGTTCGTTCTGTTCCTGCTCGTTCTGCTCCTGTTCGCCTTGTTCCTGCTGCTGCTCCTGTTCGTCCTGTTCCTGCTGGTCCTGCTGGTCCTGTTCCTGCTGCTCTTGTTCCTGCTGCTCTTGTTCCTGCTGAATCTGGTCGATGAATAACTGAGCCAACTCAGCATTGGCACGCGCATCGGCATCTTGCGGATTGGCCTCGATCGCTCCGCGATAGTGGGAGATCGCCGTTTCCAACTTTGCAATCGACTCGTCCGCCTCGTCAGGATTCTCCGCGCGGAGTGCTAACGCTTCGGCATAGTCACAGTTTGCCAGATTGAAACGTGCTCTCGCTTCCAGGGCTCGATCTGCAACCGCCGTCGAACGAGTAAAAGAATCGCGAGCCTCCGCATATTGCCCTTCTCGATATTGGGTAACGCCTTGGTTGTAGATCGCCTCGTAAGCGAGATCACTCTCGACACTAGGCCCCTCAAAGGCTACTGGGGATACCGCTTGTTGCTTTTGCCCGGTTGTCTCGTCAGCTCCTGCTGGCGAAGAAACATCCGACAACATCGCCGCAAAAGAGACAGCGACTGCTGAAGCAAAAAAACGTATGCAACCGCGATGAATCATGACTGTCGCCCTCCCCCCGGAAGTCGCTGACCGATCCCTGCCATCCAGAGGGTATCGAGTCCGAGCACCAAAAGTGCGAGTCCTATAAACCACGGATAGCGGGGAATGTAACTATTTATACGGGCCGTTTCGAATTCGGTTTGCTCAACCGATGAAATATAAGAGTGGTAAACATCGCCCATATCGACTTGTTTGGTGCCTGCTGGAATGTAGGCCCCCTCACCCGCAAGAGCGACCTGCTTGAGGATTTCCCCATTCATCCGGGACCAAACCTCCTCGCCCTCGTGCTGCAAATAAGAACGGCCCCGACTTGCCAAACGGACCGGAATACGTGCCCCCTTTTCCATACTGCCTAAACCCACCGTAAAAGTGCGGATCCCTTGTGAGGCATAAGCATCGCTTGCCTCTTCGACAGGTTCGCTCTCGTGGTCTTCCCCATCGGTGATAATCACAATCGCTTTGTGATCGTCTGACTCCTCCAAGAAACAAGACCGAGCCACACGAATTGCATCTCCTAATCGAGACCCACCTCGATCCAGGCAATGCGGGCCAACTTCGTCCAGCATCAACTTAAAATCGTGGTGGTTGCTCGTTAGTGGAATCTGCTGTTTTGCACGGCCGGCAAACACGACCAACCCTGCCCTGTCGCCTTCCATCTCATCGAGCATATCAGTGATCTGTTGTTTCGCACGATCAAGCCGATTTGGGCTGGTATCTTCAGCCAGCATGGACCGCGAAATATCCAGAAGAAAAACGACCTCAATCCCCTTTTGCGGAACATCACGCCAGTTCCTTCCCCAGCGGACATCGAGTAGGGCCCCGATCATGGCCAAGAGAGCAAGTGCTATGCAGAAAATCCGCAGTCCGCTTCGCTGCCAACTCGCTTCAGGTAAAATCCGCGCAGCGAGGTTGGGAGTCGCAAATTTCTTGATTGCCCGCGTCCGGGCGATCAACGCTACGACCATCGCGACCACAGCCAAGCAGGCAGCCCAGATCCAAAAAAGGCTGCTGATGTTACCAATCTCGATATCCATTGTCTTTCATCTCCCCCGGGTATCACGGAACCTGGCGATAAATTGATGCTGCCAAAACGCACTGGAGCACCAAAACTAAAAGGGCAAGGAGCACCAAAGGTGGCAGCGTTACAAATCCAGCTGTCAGAGGCTCGATTGCAAGTTCCCGATAGTCAACATAGTGCTGTTCTTCGACCCGACTTTTTTCGAGTGCGTCGATCTCTTCATAAATTTCGCGTAGCGAATCCGTATTGGTTGCCCGAAAATATTTTCCGCCAGTCGTGTCGGCAATTTTTCTCAGAGTATCTTCATCGATGTGAACTTCTGCCCATTGAATGCTTTTACGTCCAGTCAATGGATGCGTTACCGGAACCGGCGCTCGCCCTGTGGTTCCTACGCCAATCGTGTAGATCTTTACCCCCAGAGTAGAAGCCAATTCCGCCGCCTGGAGTGGTTCGACGGAACCTGCGTTGTTCTCTCCGTCGGTCAATAAAATCACAATTTTACTTTTGATTTTCTTCTCTTTCTCTTTATTGCGGCTGTCTAGAGATTGCAGTTTTTCTAATGCGAGACTCACTGCATCGCCAATCGCGGTACCATCTTCATTCTGGTCTGTGACAATCTCAGTCTGTCGCAATCGCGACGTAAGATAGGTGTGATCAAGCGTTAAGGGGCTCACGCCATCGGCATGCCCAGCAAATGTGATCAGTCCGACAAGATCTGCAAATCGCCCTGGCAATTGTTCTCCGCCATGGACGAATTTTCCTGCCACATCCTTGATCGCTGTTAACCGATCGACAGGATCACCCTGGATTTGAAAATCCATGGCCTGCATACTTCCCGAGCGATCAACAACCAACTCAATGGCAATCCCCTCAGAGTCGACCGTTGTTACTTTCCGGCCCAGTTGAGGACGTGCAATACTCGCAATTAAAAGACCAATCGCCAGCAACCGCAGAGCAGGCAGGATCCACCGCGTTTTTGTCTTCCAGGTGGCCCCGGTTGCTGAGGCGGCAGCCGTCGAACTAAAAGAAATCGAATTCCTTCGGCGACGCACCACAAACGCCCAAACACCCGGAACGAGTACCAGGAGAAGAAGTAAAAACCATGTATTTGCCGTCTGGAAAATCATGCTGCTACCTGCTCCTTTACTGAGTCTGTCGTATTATTTGATTCATCAGCTGTGCCTTGGATAAATTCTCTCGCCTTATCAATCGCTGCGTCCGCTTCGGCACGAGATGGATTGTGACGGGCAAATTTGACCATGTCGGCAACTTGGAGGAATTCCTGCAGCGGTGCTCGGTGCTCTTCACAAAGCAAGTTCTCTCGCTGCACCGCTGACAGGAATTCCGTTGTAGTTTGCTTCGGAGCACGATACCCGAATCGACCCTCGATGTAGTGGCGAATAATGTCGGTCAGACAACAGTAAAAAGTATGTGTGTCACCACTTTCTAAAAGCGCACTCTGTTCAAGTTCAGCGAGCTGTCTAAGAGCCCGCTCAGCAGGAGTGTTTTTTCGGTGGTGACGATGCCAAAGGAGCAAAAGAACCCCGGCTACCAGGAAAATACCGCCGGCCGAAATTACATAGGTTAGCCATGAATTCGCTTCTATCTTTTCTTGAGGAATAGCGACAACGCCTTTGATGTCACGAAACTTGGCTGGATCCGCCTGCCCTTCAAGCAAACTTACAATCTCCACCTCAATCGGCGCAGAAATCACAACACCACGAACCGGTTCTGCCGTGCGACGATCGATATAGGAAACCTCAATAGGCGGAATTGTTTTTTTTCCGGACCCGAGGGATTCAAGTTTGTAATCTCGCTTCCATATTCGATCTTGTCCTAGAGGTACATCGAGTTGCTCACGAACATCAACGATCTGAAGACGCCCGAGACGATCGGATATATCCGGAAACTGTACCGAAACTCCCTCAGGTGCTTGAGCGGTAATCTGTAGACTGATCGACTGTGCAACTTGGACAACTTGGCGATCCAATGCCGTCATCAACTTGACATCCCCTTCACTTGTTTCTTTCGCAATTTGCATCGATGCAAATTTTTCTTGACTTTCAACGGCAGAACTGCAACCGCTTCCCATGACAGCGGAAAGAGCCAGGAGGATGAAAAGGGCTGTCGGTAGCCATCTTGGCCCTGCTGACTTCGTACATCGGGAGTGCTTGAACCAGTTGTTTTTCATCGTCGCGCCTCCCGCTTATGAAAGAACCGTCGCAGCGGATCAATCATGTCTTGACCGGTGTGGATGTAGATAGGATCCATCTTGAGTTCTCTAAAAAGACGTTCCCTTTCCGTATGCTGCCGATTGGCAAATTCCGCGTATCGGAGGCGCTGCTTTCGACTCGTGGTATCGAAGACAACCGTCTCACCTGTTTCTGAGTCACGCAATTCCAACAAACCTACATTGGGCACCTCCCGTTCAATTTGGTCGTCAACCACGATTGGGATGATGTCGTGCTTTCGCTTCGCTATACGAAGCGGCTTGCGGTACCCTTGGTCTTGAAAATCGCTGATCAAAAAGATCACTGAACGCCTTTTGGCCGTGCGATTCATGTGATCCATTGCGGCAGCAATGTCGGTGCCTCGACCGATTGGCTCGCAGTAGAGTAATTCGCGTGTTACTCGAAGCACGTGCCGGGTGCCTTTAGCTGGAGGGATGACTTTTTCGATCCCATCCGTAAATAGTGTCAGCCCAACTTTGTCATTATTTTTAATCGCCGAAAAAGCAAGAGTCGCGCCCAACTCCGTAACCAGTTCGCGCTTCGACTGATATTGTGTTCCTAAAGACTGGGAAGCGCTGAGGTCGACCATCAAGTGGACTGTAAGTTCTCGTTCCTCACGGAAAAGCTTAATGAAAGGGCTTCCACATCGCGCGGTAACATTCCAATCGATTGCGCGAACATCATCTCCAATTTGATACGGACGGACTTCTTCGAACTCAATGCCACGGCCCTTAAACGCTGAGTGATACTGTCCGCCCAGCATATCGTCGACAACATGGGATGTGCGAATTTGAATTCGACGTATTTTCTTCATGACTTCAACAGGAATCATCGTCTTCAAGCCTCCGCTTTTTGCATTCACGCTAGCCAAAGATCAACCCGGCCCTTGCGGGCCGGGGACTGAAAAATCAGGGAACCTGGACTTCGTTTAGGATCTTGTCGATGACATCGACCGAACTAATCTCCTCGGCTTCTGCTTCATACGTCAGGATGACTCGATGACGCAGCACATCGTATGCCAGATCTTTGACATCTTGCGGGGTCACATATCCGCGTCCCGAAAGAAATGCATTGGCCTTGGCAGCCAGGGTGAGATTAATAGAAGCTCGGGGCGATCCACCGTACTGAATCAAGTGCTTCGCCTCCACGCCATAGGCCTCGGGTTCACGTGTCGCCATGACGAGATCAACAATGTAGCTGCTCACCCGATCATCTACGTAAATCTGATCAATCAGTTTACGAGCTGCAACGACATCCTCTGGATTGAGAACCGATTTCACCTCATAGGAAGCTTTCGTCTTCGACATCCGCTTGAGGATTTCCAATTCCTCCTGACGATTGGGATATCCGACGATTACCTTGAGCATGAAGCGGTCCATTTGCGCTTCGGGGAGCGGATAAGTCCCTTCCTGCTCAACCGGGTTTTGCGTCGCCATGACAATAAAAGGATCGTCGAGTAGATGCGTTTCACCACCGATTGTAACCTGTCTCTCTTGCATCGCTTCCAAGAGCGCACTCTGTACTTTGGCAGGTGCACGATTGATTTCGTCTGCCAGAATCAGGTTCGAAAATATCGGGCCTTTCTGGACAACAAAGTCTTGATCCTGTGGTCGATAGATCAAGGTTCCAATCAAGTCAGCGGGAAGGAGATCCGGGGTGAACTGCAATCGCTGGAATCCTGTATTGATGCCCTTCGCTAGGCAGGAAACTGCCGTTGTCTTGGCCAACCCGGGAACACCTTCGATCAGCAGGTGGCCATTGCCCAGCAAGCCTACGAGCATCCGATGCATGAGCTGCTCTTGACCCACGATCACTCGACCCACTTCGCAAAGTAACCGACGAAAAGGTTCGCTGTGCGTTTTAATCTGTTCGCTGATCTGATTGATTTGTTCATGCGTTACATTGTTGTTTATAGTTGTTTGCGACATCTCACTTGCCTTTCGAATCATTTGCCTGGTTCGTTTGCGTGGTTCAAATAATCTACATCAGAGCTTTCAAACAGTGGCAACGTCTGGACCCTGCTGAAACACTCTTCACCCAACGGTTCTGGTATACGCAATGAACGTGCCAAAAGATTTAGAGAAAAAATCGCGTTATTTGTGGAATGCCCGTAAAACAATTGGGGCATTTTGCCCCTAGTGGGGGGAATTTCCTCGCGCCATTGCAGGGGGTATTAACTGATAATTTGCGTCATCGTGCACGCGAACGATTTCGCGTTCTCAATAACGATTGGACATCGCTTGCCATCCGCCTTAAATTGGTAACGGTAAGGACAAATGGCGATTCAACTTTGATCCCGGGCTGGCCCTCTAGTTTTTGTTTTGTAGGTCTCCAGGTATGACCAAGCGGCACCTACTGGCACCCCTTCTGGCAACGACACTTTGCCTCACTTTCCCGCTGCTTTCGCGTGGAACGGACGATGGGGGATTCGCCTCATTTTCTCAAAGCGACCTTTCTTTTTTTGAAAAGAAAATCCGACCACTACTGGTTGAAAGGTGCCATACGTGTCACAGCAAAAAGGCCGATACCATCGAGGCCGGATTGCGACTCGATTCGCGTCAGGCAATGATTGCCGGTGGTGAAACAGGACCGGCAATTGTTCCCGGTAATCCCGAAAAAAGCTTATTGATCGAGTCCATTCATTACGGTGGTACTTATGAAATGCCCCCCGACTCGAAATTGCCTGAAGAAGAAATAAACCTGCTCAGTCAATGGATAAAACTGGGTGCGCCCTGGCCAGCGGAAGCAGCCGATGCTGAAGTGGATGTCACAGAACATTTCTCGTTGCAACAACGGAAGAAGGACCACTGGTGCTGGCAACCGCTCAAATCCAGTTCCCCGCCCGCAGTCCAAGACACGCTCTGGCCTCGAGAATTTATTGATCGATTTATTTTAGGGCGACTTGAGCAAGAGGGTCTTAAGCCAGCAACTGAAGCGAATAGAAATCAGTGGTTGCGTCGTGTCACCTTCGACCTGACCGGCCTCCCCCCCACGCTTGATGAAATCGATCACTTCCTTGCTGACCGAACGCCTGTGGCCTATGAACGCGTGGTTGAACGATTGCTTGCCTCACCGCGATTTGGAGAGCATTGGGCTCGATACTGGATGGATCTTATACGCTACGGAGAAACGAAAGCATTTGCCCAAGACTACTCTGCTCCGTTTGTTTTTCGATACCGCGACTATCTGATTCGTGCCTACAACGCAGACGTTGCTTACGACCAATTCATTCGTGAAGCACTCGCGGGAGATCTGCTCGAAAAGCCACGGTTGGACCCGCTCGATGGCGGGAATGAGTCAGTCATGGGACCTGGTTTTGTCTATCTTACGGATGGACATCACGGACCGGCGGATATTCATGCTGATGAGGCACGTGTTTTTGATACCATCATCGATACAACGAGCAAGGCATTTCTTGCCTTGACGCTCTCTTGCTGCCGTTGCCATGACCACAAATTCGATGCGCTCTCAATGCAGGACTATTATTCGCTCTATGGTGTCCTGGCCAGCTCTCGTATTGATTTTGCCAATACGGTCTCCCACGAAAAATGTATGCAGGTCAAGAAAGATCTTCAGCAGAAAAAAAAAGCTGTTCGTAAAGCGTTGATCGCGCATATCCAGGGAGAGTTCAAAAACTTGGACCTCTCAAACCATGAACAATATATAGCCTTCTACGAAGAACTTAAAACGAATGAGGCATGGAAAAAAGAGAACCATCCGCTTTATCCGCTGACTTCTGTCCTGCTGGCCAGTGATACAGCGGCGCGTATAAAAGCCTGGAATAAACTGGCGCAAGTATCTTTGCCCACGAATGCGAATCCGGTCGATGACACCGGTCCCGGATCGCCCAGTACATGGTTCCCTTCCGGACTGGGGTTTGACCCTACCCAAAGACCAGCGGGAACCATCGTGCTTTCACCTGAGGGAAATGCAGCGGTTAACGCAATTGTGGGCTCAAGTTGGGCGGCAGGGGATCTCGCATCTCGTCTGGCGGGTTCCCTCAAATCGCCTACATTTCTTCTGCCAAAAAAAATAAGTCTGCGGGTTCAAGGGAGACACGGTCGCGTGCGGCTTTATGTCCAACATTATGAGATGGTGGGACAGGGACCTACAACGACAAGTCTCGATATTCCAGTCAATAAGGACACCTGGCATTGGATTTCATTCGATACACGACTTTGGGAAGGGAAGCGCGGATATCTGGAATTTCTTCAGAACGGCGATCAAATGCAGTTTGTTTCGCGCAAACAACATGACTGGTGGCATGAGGAAGATGGATATCTGGCAATCGATCAAGTCGTTATGGGAGAACCACAAAAAACAGATCTTAAGAGTCCCGCTGCAGCCGCGTGGGCGATCACAGGCAAGCCACCAGAGAGTCTTGTCGCTGCGACCGCCTTTTTTTCCAGGCGGATCGAACAACTTCTCAGTCAGTGGCAGGCCGGAACCGTAGAGCGCGGTGGCGAAGAAATTCTTGCAGCGTTGTTTGCTGTTGGCGGACCGTGGGAAGCGACGAGCAGTGACAATACACCGCTACGGAAGATGATTGAAGATTACCGTCAACACACACAAAATATCCCCAAGCCGGTCTATGCGCGGAGTCTTGCCGATGGCCCCGGCGCTGACGAAGCCATGCACATCCGAGGCAATCCTGCCGCACCGAGTAAGCAGCCGGCGAAGCGTCATTTTCTTGATGCGATCGATCCACAACCTTTCGCGGAGTGGGGAAGTGGTCGACAAAATTGGGCAGAGGCAGCCGTTGTGGCAGGCATGCCGCTCACCGCACGTGTCGAGGTTAACCGCATTTGGTATCGTCTTTTTGGACGAGGCATTGTGGAAAGCATTGATAACTTTGGGCTGAAAGGAAGTCCGCCAAGCCATCCAGCTCTGCTTGATTGCCTCGCGGATGCTTTTGTTCGTAGCGGCTGGTCGCGCAAAGAGTTGATCCGCAGGCTGGTGCTCTCAAGCACCTATCGAATGTCGACGCAAGCATCGCAGAAATCTTTAGCGATAGACCCCGATAATATTTTTCTGCAACACGCTCGTGTGCGTCGTCTGCCAGCCGAATCGATCCGAGACGCCGTTCTGGCAACATCAGGATCGCTCAATCCCACCATGTATGGACCCGGAGTTCCCCTCAATCTTGATCAAACATCTCCGAGTCGGGCAAGACCACTGAAAAGCGGTCCTCTGGATGGGAATGGCCGCCGCACGGTTTATCAGGAAATGCGCCGCAATTATCTTCCGCCACTGCTGTTGGCTTTTGATCTCCCTCAGGCGGCGGTTGCACTTGGAGAGCGCGGGGTTACTAACGTGCCCGCACAAAGTTTAGCAATGCTTAACGATCCTTTTATCATTCAAGAGGCCAATCGCTGGGCCGATCAACTCGTGCATGCGGATAAACTCTCTACCGAACAGCGGATTAATCTCGTCCATCGGATCGCTTTTTCACGACCTGCAACAGAAAAAGAGATTGATCTCTCTAAGCATATGTTAGACTATTTCCAAGAGCGTTCCTTGGAGGGGGATGAACGGGCCTCTCCATCCCAACAAGCCTGGCAAAACCTTTGCCACTTAATGCTCAATCGAAAAGAATTTATTTTCATCCGTTGAATGGCACCTCCTGTGGTAGAGGCGGGCGGAGACACATGACAGTCGAAGCACTCACACGAAGAGATGTTCTCCGTCGTACGTCGATGGGTTTTGGTGCTTTGGCACTTTCGGATCTCCTTCTGCGTGAGCGCGGGGAGGCCGCAGAGGATACATCACAGGGAAAAACGCCTCATCATAAGCCTCGGGCCCGGAATGTTATTTTTCTTTACATGGATGGTGGTATTTCACAAGTCGATGCCTTCGATCCAAAACCGCAACTGGCCAAAGACAGCGGGGAAAAAACGCCTTTTAAAACGGATCCTACCGTCTTCAATAATCAGGGTGGATTGCTGCCGAGTCCGTGGAAATTTCAGCAACACGGCGAGAGTGGGCTTCCGTTTAGCTCGCTCTTTCCCCAGCTAGGATCGTGTGCGGATGATATTTGTGTGATTCGTTCGATGACCGCCTTTCTTCCCGATCACCCCAACGCCAACTATGCACTCCATAGCGGTTATGCGATTCGGGGGCGACCGAGTATGGGATCCTGGATTTCGTATGGATTGGGAAGCGTGAATCAAAATCTTCCCGGCTACGTTGTACTCCATGGTGGACAGGTTCCCCCGGGGGGACTGACAACTTTCGGAAATGGATTTTTACCTGCCCACCATCAGGGCTCAATTTTTTCGCATACTCCGCCTGCGATTCGAAATCTGAAGCGCCATGAAGCAACGACTGAGATACAGGCTAAAAAGCTCGACTATTTAAAGCAATTCGACAGGCAACTACTTGCCGATACGGATGGCGAACGCGAGATCGAAGCGGCGATTGCAAATTATGAGTTGGCATTCCGGATGCAAATGGCGGTGCCAGAAGCGATGGACCTTTCCCAGGAAACGGAGGAAACTAAACGCCTCTATGGTATTGATTCGAAATTTCAGCCAACAAGTTCCTATGGAACCCAGTGTCTACTTGCCCGCCGGATGGTCGAGCGTGGAGTACGTTTCATTGAACTGACCATCTGCAAACAGGACGGAGTCGACCGCTGGGATCAGCACGGTGGACTTCGTGACGGACATCCTAAAAACGCACGAGCTGTCGATCAACCGATTGCAGGGCTGATCAAAGATCTCAAGCGACGTGGCCTGCTTGAAAGCACTCTCCTGGTCTTTACGAGTGAATTTGGTCGCACGCCATTCGCTCAAGGAAAGGATGGACGAGATCACAATCCACAAGGTTTTAGCATGTGGATGGCTGGCGGGGGCATTCGCGGAGGAATGTCATACGGTGCGACCGACGAGTGGGGATACCGGGCGATCGAGAATAAAGTGAATGTGAACGATTTGCATGCCAACATTTTGCATCTCTTGGGGATCGACCATACAGAACTGACGTATCACTACAGCAGTCGGGATTTTCGTCTTACCGATGTGGGAGGAAGACTGATCCCAGAAATAATGCTGTAAAGACGAGCAATACGTGAAACACGTTTTCTTACTTACCCGTCACCGCTTCGGGTACCCATCTGCTGCCAGAGAGTCGGCTCGATATCATCCTCCACGTTATGTACCGAACCGTCCATCATCAGCACATTCACATGACCTGGATGGTAACTCCGCGAGGTGATCGCGGCTTTGGTGACCGGAAAATCATCCCACTTTCCTTCCTGGCCGGAATTGAAGTCGATGTCATAGGTTTTGCCATCCGACTCGTAGGTCACAAAGGTGTTAGGAGTAAAGACAGTCGTCATTCCGCTATGGTGCACCCGACCATCACACCACTCGGTATGCCCCGTGTTCTTGTTGGTTGCCGGACCGAGTTTTTTTTGTCCGTCTGAGGCCATACTCACTAGCTCCTCGACCGTCGTGGGTCGCTCTCCCGGGTCGCCACCAGTATTACGCAGATAGGAGGTATAGGCTTTTACATCGGCAGCACACAATGTCCGGGATTCTCCATCGGCAAAATTGCGCGGACGGAGACGACTGTTCGGGAAGAAAGATCCGTCACCCGCGGTTTTTGTACTCGAGTCGTAGACGAGCCAGCTACCAAAGTTGAAACCGTAATTCTGTGGATAAATGTAGGGTTCTTCTATCCCATCCTCATCAACGTCTTTCAAACGAACTTGGTCAAACTTTTCACTCGCACAGAGATAATTAGGGACGCGCATGATGGGGATACCTGTTTCTCTATTGATAGCTGCATCGTACCCCTGGCTCAGATCTACCATGTCCTGTGCCCAGTCCATATCCATATAGGGAAGCAGACGCCCATGGATCGACCAGGAGCCATTATTCTCTCCCTCCATAATGTCATCGAGTTCTACATTGGGGTCGAACTCAAAACTGGGCGGGTAATGCCTCTTGGCTGATTCGTACATTTTGACGGCCAAGCCAATTTGTTTGAGATTACTTTTGCAAGCCGCGCTCCTGGCCGCTTCCCGCACCGAAGACAGGGCAGGAAGAAGCAGGCTGACAAGAATCCCTATGATCGCAATAACGACCAGCAGTTCTACCAACGTAAATCCGGAAAGCGACTGCGTGTTTTTACTTTTAGCAAAGAGCACTTCTGAACTCCCACCTAGATAAACTTCCCCTTCTTTTTAAGTTACCGTATCACGGCAATTTTTGCAGTCTCCTTTACTCGCTCCGACACCCGCTAGAGCGGGTTTCTATCACACGCGCCCCCCCCAGATGTACTGCCTACGCGCAGCGACGTCAGCACCTGAAATCTGCCAAATTATGGCGGGTTTTTCCAAATTCTAGCGAAATTCACCAATCCCTCGTTTTTTTTGTCCTCCTCGATGGCAATTCGACCATTTCAACTCATCGATCCTGCCTCTCAACGCCATCCCTGAACCTTTTAAACACCCCCCCAAACGACCCATGCGACATCTCCCCTATCTCGCACTCGCACTTTTTACCCTCGGCATCTTAGCGATGGTTACAAAAAGCTCAGCAACAGAACTGCACACGTTTGATTTTAGCGGTGGAGATTTACAAATCATGGACAATCTTGATGGGGTTTCCTCTGGAAGCTACACCTCTGTCGGCGCGACAGATGCAATTACACTTAATATTGCAACGAGTCTTGGAGTTCTTGATTTTACAAGTGCCTCCGGAAATTTGGGGATTGATGACTCCACATCCATTCCGAATGCGGCGCAAACTATTTCACTCAAATTTACAAGCCTCTATAATTTTCCAGTCCGCATTCGGTCGATCACCATGACATCGGTCATGGAAGTTGGCTCTCCTTTGGCTTGGACCCGGAGTTTCGTACTTGACCCGAACGATACCTATCACTCCCTCTATCGGTACGACAATTCGCAATTGGTCTTGCTAGGAATCCACAACGTTCCTGATGTAGATGAAGCCGAACTGCATGTGAATAATTTGCAATATGGCTATCACTCGCTCCACTCAGTCACCATCGCGAGCGAATCTTCCGGAGGGCCTGGAGTCCCTGAACCGACAACGGCCCTTCTTCTCTTGGCGGGCACCTGTCCCCTCGCACTTGTTTGTTTCCGAAAAAATAGTCGCGCAAGACCCTGAGAATTGATTTTCTCAATCGGTTTCCTTTTGGCGCGGTGGAAAAGAAAAACCACCTGAAGAAAAAAGTGCCCCCTCTTGGAATCGAACCAAGAACCTACTGATTAAGAGTCAGTTGCTCTGCCAATTGAGCTAAGGGGGCAGTCTACCACTGCTCAAGCGGTACGGAACCGCGAAAGCGGGTATCGTA
>Ga0114919_10000574_pt1 | contig 28761 bp, 25 predicted proteins | sample BlataG_FD_88682 | JGI IMG/M metagenome (GOLD analysis project Ga0114919, IMG submission 88682) | Deep subsurface microbial communities from Black Sea to uncover new lineages of life (NeLLi) - Black_00105 metaG | ecosystem: Environmental > Aquatic > Marine > Oceanic > Sediment | place: Atlantic... | reverse complement strand
TTCTGAACGCAAAATCAAGGGTCTTGAGCTTTTCCAGTTTTTCTTTTTTCCCTGTTTTGGCCAGAGTTTTAATTCGTGACTGCACCAGATTGGCAAGTCTGGCCTTGGCCCTGAAACGCGCAATAAACTGTTCGATTTCTCTGCGGCGTCGCTCATCTTTAATTCGGGTCTTTTCATGAACCTCTTCTTCCTGGGCAAGCTGGGCGTAAAATTTCTCGGTATTTCCAGGGATTTTACGCACCTTTTTGCGGTATATTCCCATGGTATGGGTGACCAGTTTGTCCATAAGCCCCCTGTTATGGGTGATGAGCATCATTTCACGGGGCCAGTTCATCAAAAAGCGTTCGACCCAGCGGATGGAGGTTATGTCGAGGTAGTTGGTGGGTTCGTCTAAAAGTAATAGATCCGGTTCGGAAACCAGTACTTTGGCAAGGTTCAGGCGAACCTGGAATCCCCCGGAAAAATCAAAGGGGTGGCGTTGCATATCGTCTTTGTTGAAACCCAGGCCCGTTAAAATTTTCTCGACCTTCCAGTAATGGTCCCGTTCCTGGGCCGGCAGCCCGGTCATAACCTCCTTGAGAACTGTATCTTTAGTAAAATCAAGGTCCTGACGAACGTAACCGATGCGGTAATGTTTGGGAACGCTTATGGTTCCGGTGTCCGGAGACTCTTCTCCGATGATGATTCGAAAAAGGGTTGTTTTTCCGTGTCCGTTGAGGCCGACAAGTCCAATTCGTTCCTTAGGATTGAGCTTGAAGCTGGCGCCCTCAAAGAGAATTTGAGAACCAAAGCTTTTGTGGAGATTTTCAACACCGATCATATGTTAGCTAATGGCAAAACCGGATGGCCGCTCCATTAGAAACGGTCAGCATCACTTCAGGGCAAGGCTGCCGGCATCTAAAATATGAAGTTATTTTTCAGGAAACCCTAAGAAGGCAGAGAGTCTTTTATAAAAATAATTACCTCTTCCTCTCTACGCATTCTGGTTTTCGGCTTTGAAATATCCTCATTTTTTTGGAGGTTAACACGCTTTATATGATATCCTTCTTCCAGATGCTTGGACAGAGTTCTTATCATATTTTGCTGAACATTTTCATCATGTTGAAATGCAAGTTTTTTACAAACAGTTACCGTTTCTTCCACCTCGTATTGATCTTCGGCTTCGTATTGATCTTCGGCCTGCTGGAAATTCTCCTTTGCCTTATGGCTGGTTGACAAAAATAAGTTTGAGATGTTCTCCAGCCCCCTTCTGTCCTTCATACCCCTTTCCAGACTCTTTTTTTCCATTTAAAATGCGGCCTCCCGCTTCCCCCCTTAGGGTGTTATTTATTTCCTTTCTAACCATCCTCATCGTTTAAAAAAGAATCCGTGGATTCGGTGGCAATGGCTTCAATCATTTTTGAATAATTGGATTGAGGAGAATAAGTGGAAGATTCCTCCATCCCGGAAATTGGCTGCTCAATCATAGGTGATTTCGCGGACATATCAATATATTCCTCTGTCTTCTGTAAGATATCCTGTGCCACGTTCACGGTGTTGAGGTCCGGGTACGTCTTGGCCGCCTCTGACCGAATAACCTCCTCAGCCAAGTTTTCGTAATCCTTGTGACCAATGGCATTTTTATCATAATCTCCAACAGGCAAACCATAATCTGCCGTTTCCCTGAGCCGGATATTGTAACGAATCACCGTCTCAAAGACATTGTTCCCAAATTCCGCTTTAACCTTCTCTAAAACAATCCTGGAGTAACGTGTCCTGCGATCATACATGGTAATAAGAGCACGAGATTTAACATCATGACCAACTTTGTCCTTAAGCAGAATGATGATCTCTAGGAGTTTGGCAACACCCCGAAGAGAAAAAAGGCTCATATCGATGGGGATAATCACTTCCTCGCAGGCACGAAGGGCATTAAAGCAAAGATGTCCAATGCTTGGGGGACAATCAATTAAAACATAGTCATATGGTTCTTTGAGTGCCTGAATAGCCTTCAAGAGCCTGTCTTCCCTGCCATCCATTCCTGAAAGCTCTTGTTCCACTGCACTGAGAATCAGGCTTGAGGGAGCAAGATCAAAGTTGTCTTTAATTGGCACTAAAATATCCTTAATCCCTAATGATTCATTTTCCTTTGGCGTTATAACATCATAGATGCTTTTTTCAAGATCGGAAGGCGTTATGTTCAGACCCATGGTTGCGTGGGCCTGAGGATCAAAATCAATGAGCAATACCTTCTGTCCTTTTAAAGATAACGAAGATGAAAGGTTAATGGCTGTTGTTGTTTTACCGCATCCTCCTTTTTGATTCGCACTCGCAATAACTCTCATTACGTTCCTCCTTTTTTCTATTTATGAACAATAGTCATCCTTTATATTAAACAAAAAGATTTTTCAAGGAGAATTACGATATATAGTAGTATTTTCCTCATCACCCCCCAGCCATTGTATGTAATTGGGTTTCGGGACAGACGACTTTACCCTCTCTGTTGTTTTCCTAATTATGACCCTCTCAGGCCTGACCGAACTCCGGGTAACGGAATCTCGTATAGATACTGGCTTAGACACTAAAACCCGGTTATTTTTCTCTGAAGGAATGATGGAACAGTTCAATCTCTTTATCCAACTTCTTACCGGCTCTTTCAATCTGAATCTTGAGCCTGCTCCCGATTTTGCTGTAAAACAGCGCAAGTTTCAAGTCCGCCGGCGATTTTATTGACTGACCCGCAACCATTTGAATAACATCACCCTCCTGCAATCCTGCTTTCTTGGCAGGACTTTTATGACGGATACTCATGACTTCAAGGCCATGGTCTTTTTCTTCAACGATTACACCCAGTCGAGGCGATTTTTCTCCCTCTAATTTTGCGGTAATAAGGACATAATCAGCAATTCCGTCTTCAATTTCTTCATCCTGAACAACGACCGTAAACGGTTCGTGGTTTCTCCGATAAAGACGTTCAGGAATTCCATATTTATGTCTAACGTGACCATTTCCCGCCAGTATCACCAGTTTGCTTTCAGGATTGTCTGTTAGGAATTTCTGGGCAGATTCCGACATGGCTTCATCCCACAGAATTTGCGCCTGGTAAAAATAACTAAAATCTTTTAACTCCCCTTGTTCCTTGTGCAACGGGAACACCTCGTTCAAATCCCTCCTGTAGTGTTCATTTGAAAAATCCATTGAACCGGGAAGTTGTTTCTTCTCTTTATCTAATAGGCTGTATATGCCGTCACGGGCAACTTTCCGGCTGATATCACCGTGGATGTTAAGGGCAACAAGGGGCAAGTTTTGTTGTTTGAGATAATCGACGATCGGTTTATACAAATTGTAATCGTACCGCCATCTGCTGAAATATTCGGTCTTTTTCAAAAATGTATGCTCATCAATCCTCCCGGTCAGGTAGTCATTCACTACCGCTTGAAAAGGCTTTTGGAACATTTCCATGCCCACAGCCAGTTTATATCCGGCGTTGTGCATCTTTTTAATGATCTGCAGCTGGTTAATATGGTGGGCGAACCGGTCGTGCCTTTCCCCTATGTAAATAATGCGGGATGCTGTGAGATATGGAATAATACTGTCTACGGTTGTAAGCCTGTCGGGCGTTAAAACCCGGGGCGCCGGACGCGACAGCACCGGGATGCCGTTATCTGCTTGGGCAGTAGTTTTGCAGGTGTTCCGCCCGCCTCTAAAAGCCAGCTCGGTGTATTTGCCGTAATGCGGTATTTTGCGCTGCACCGCCTGAGCTTCTCCTTTGTTTTTAGCATGTAACAAAGCAATGCGCTCCGATACGTTGTATGGATTTTTATAAACTTTTATACGCACGCCGTCTTTTGGAACAGCCTGTTTTCCGAACAGCATATTTACAGTAGGATTATTAAAACCCGCAATCAGAAACGAATTTTCTTTGATATCACGAAATGTGATGTTGCCCGGGGTTACATAACTAATATTTTCAATCCCAAGAGCGTCAATAATCGGTTGATATATGCACCGTTGCCCGGATAAAACAACGACCGTCAGCTGTTGTTTGCCCATAATGCCGGCCAGAACCGGGGGAATTTCTTCAGGTGCTAAGTGTCGCATAATTGAGTAGTTTTCATCAATGACAGCTTTATTGGGCATCTCACCCATAAAAAGACTGATATTTTCTTTAGATTTTTTCACATGCACAAATTGAATGCGTTTGCCCGTGTCGGTGTGCAAGGATACGGGGATAAGCAGCGGATAAGCTTCTCCTTTTTGTAATAGTTCGAAATTTAGCCTAAGTTGTCCCTGCTGAACACGCAACTTGGCATTTTTTACCTCAAGCCGGGGGATATCTTTGCGGCTGAGCCAGTATCCGAAGTATGGTTTCAGTTTTTCTCCGGTTATTTTTTCAAAAGCCCGCTGTATATCCTGCCAGGAAGCTTTGTCAAAGCTATTGTCATGGATGAAGTTCCGTATGGCTGCAAAAAACGAATCCTCACCATAGAGTTCTCGTAACCCATGAAAGAACATCGCTGATTTTCCATAGCCTATTACACTTTGGGCTTTATTCCGTCTGCTGAAAAAATCACTCACAGCCATGGCATTGCCGGCATTTACATAGGCATCGTAATCCAACAGGATTTGTTTGCGATAGGCTGCGTCTTTGCCGTCAAGAGCGGCATAGTGATAATCCGACAGATACGTCGTGATTCCTTCCGCCCAATTGCCGAATGCAAAATCGATAAAAATGGAATTCCCAAACCATTGGTGCAAAATTTCATGTCCTAGAGATGTCTTGACAATAAACGGCAAATTCACCACCTGGCTACCCAGCAGGGAAAAAGTCGGCATTGAAAAACCTGTGGGAAACATATTTTCTACAATTGCAAAACGCTTGTATGGATAGGATGTGAGCATACTTTCGTACATTGCCAGATATTTTTTAATATAAGCGATATATGTATCTGCAAGCTGAGCATCTTCTTTGAAGAAATAAGACTCTATAGAAATATTGTTATATTGGTCTTTTTTCAGAACATACCGGGTCGAAGCCGCCAGATGCAAACCGTCCAATGGGTGATTGAACTTAAAATCGAACGTTTTTGTTTTTTCATGTTTTTGAATAATTACGGATTCGGATTCTGAGGCGGCTATAAAATTTTCCGGTAACGTCACGGCAAGATCATACTCAACCAAAACATTCGGATGTGGATACCAGTTGTCCATTAAAAACACATTTTCTTTGTCGATGAAATTAGTGCCCTTTTGGTTGAACATGGCTTCATAACTTATAATTATTTTTTGGCCGGCTTGCACAGACAGATTGATGCTGTCATCGGCAGTATTAACGTCGGCGCTGCCATCCACTTTCAGCTTGTACAGATTGCGAACACACAAACCTATTTTTATATCGGCATAAGCTTTAATACGGGCAGTGCCGGTGATTTTCCGTTCATGGGTGTTTATTTGAACATCAAGCGCATAGTGAAGATTAGCGCCCCAGCCCGTTGCAGGCAGACAAACAATCAAAAGAAAAAGTAGTTTTCTCATTACTTGTGGATATTCGCTATCTCAGTCTGAAATATTTGGTTTTAATCCCCCAAATGTAAAATTTAATCCAATCAAAACCGAACTTCATTAATTCCACATCATCAGTCCGAATTCTTTTTAACAGTGCGGATTTTACCTTGTATCGTTTTAAAAATGTGCTGTTAAATAAAAAATCACGAAATTGATCTATATTATAAGTTGCCATAAAGGCCATTTTTGCTCTGGACCCTTCCGGCCCCTGAGAGCCCCAAGGATCGGTTTGAAACAGACGTTTTACCTCCGACCAGAGCAGGGTCATTTTATTATACAAAACAGAGTCCTGGTCCTTTGACCATGTTCGGATTGTCCAGGTTTTTTTTTCGTGCTGACCCAGACAGAACTCAGGTGGTCTGAAAAAATGAATAGGTTCTGTTTTATGATGTTTGGCATCATAAAAAACGCCCTGTTCAATCGGAAAGGTACGGCAGGTATCCGGACGGTCAGGATAAACTGAGCAGCCTGATTCAACCAGAAACGGACAGGTTCTTTCTTTGTTTTCAGCCATCCGTAGAAGGACTTCCGAGAAGAAACTGGAAGGTCGCAACACAATATCTACATACTTGTCAATAAACTTGTCTGTTGAGATTTGAAGCCTATTTTTTAGCCGGACAACATCGTAGGGGTATAAAAAAAGATTGAGATTTCGGCAACATCGATTAAAACAGGCAATGCCCGGGTAACATCGAAAATTAAAATTATCCCCCTCTTTAAGTCTTTTTCCGGGCAGTTTGTCTATACCTTCTATTTCTATATATTTCATATGGTATATAGTGATCTAACGTGCTTAAAATTAAGGCACTAAAAGGTTGTTAACATCTGCGCCACAGTCATTTTTATCTTTTGCGTCATACCGACCGCCTGTTTCAGTTCCTTTTCCAGTTCGGCCATTTCTATGTAAAAGGGTGTCCGGTCAAATTCGAAACGCTCTTTTCCTTGACACTGTGCGGTAAAAACCTCGCAACCCTCAGCATACAATAGCCCTTGACCGGGCCTCTGAAGTGCGTGGGGAATACCATGCAATCTGCATATCATAGGCCGGTACGTATAAATCAGACACAAATCGTTAACATTAAGTGGGCACATCAATCTGACAGGAGCCCCTTTTTCATCGGCCTCCCGGGTTTTCCGGCATATTTCCAACGCCCCGTGTTTCACTTCAACCTGTTTTTCATTAACAAGGGTATGGTACCCTTCCCTGATATAAAGGTATTCCAAAAGAGTATGATGATAGAAGCGGGTAAAACAGCAACTGTCATCGCAGCCGGTGCAATGAAAATTATAATAATCAGCAGCTTCCCGATATTTTTTATCCATAGCTGAATAAATTATTTTTAATCGCTCTAAAAAAGGGGCATAGGTTTTGCGATCGATTTTCGGCAGCATTTGCAGTGTACTTGGTCGTGACTTCATAGTTGCATCACAAGATCGTCGAGCATAAGAATTGTTCGGGCTAAAATTGAGGCGAAGGGAAAAAGATTTTTGAGTAAAGATCGAGAGCATATCGGTCTGTCATGCTTGCAATGAAATCGCAAACAATCCTCTCATTGGGTTGGTTATCATGATTGCACGATTCTATCTGCATGGCTTTAAGTTCTCTTTGAAACATCTTTTGGTTTTCCAAACAACATGTGTAAAGTTCGGACAGAATCTTTTTGGCCTTTACAAATTCTCTGTGGACCCGGGGCGAACGATACACATTTTCATAAAGAAATTCCCTGAGTTCGGCCATGGTAGAGTACACCTCATCGCTCATTTGCAGACATAATTTATCCCCGCGAACATTAGTTGAAAATACAAAATCCTTTATCATGCTATTTGCACGTTCGGAATGCGTACGTCCAAGAATCTTAACACATGAATCAGGAACTTGACTCTGGCTGACAACACCGCTTCGGATGGCATCATCCAGATCATGATTAAGATATGCCATAATGTCGGCAATACGGACCACATTCCCCTCAATTGTAAAGGCCTGTTCATCGGGATCATCCGGAATAATTTTTCCATACCCCTTGGCATGCTTTAAAATTCCGTCTCGAACCTCATGGGTAAGATTTAGCCCCTGACCGTTATTTTCCAGTACATCAACAACACGCAGGCTCTGTTTGTTATGTGAGAAATCCGGCGAATAAATTTCTTTCAGAATGGTCTCACCGCCATGACCAAACGGGGTATGCCCCAAGTCATGGCCTAAGGCTATGGCTTCGGTTAAATCTTCGTTAAGACGCATGGCGCGTGATATTGTTCTTGCGATTTCAGACACTTCAATTGTATGGGTAAGACGGGTTCGATACTCGTCGCCCAGAGGAGACAAAAAAACCTGGGTTTTATACTTTAAGCGTCTGAAGGCATTGGAATATACAATCCGGTCCCTGTCCACCTGGAAAGCGGTTCGGATAAGACAAGGGGCTTCCTTTTTCATGCGTCCCCGAGATTCGGCGCTCAAACAACCGAATGGAGATATAAAGCCTTTTTCACGTTTTTCAAATTCTTCACGGATATTCATATGATGACAGTTATCCACAGGAAGAATGAATTGTAAAGGAATATTTGAAACTTTACATCCTGAAAATCTTGTTTTATGTTTTTATTAGTTTCAATTGAATTTTATGTATTTTCTGGGAAAGTATTTTCTGGGAAAAAATCAATATTCATGGTCTCGCAAAAATCTAATTTGCTCGCTAAGCCAAAGTGACCATTTTAAATTTCGGTTCACCCTGTGAAATGTGCAATGCTAAATTTTTGCAAAACATATATTATTTCATGGGGTAAATGACTTGGATTTTGTTACATGTTTTTCCGGTTTATCCGGCTTAGAGAGGTTTGAGAACGTTGAAAATTACACAAGGGCATCATCTCATACTCGGCAAACTGGTCGATTTTATTACCGGCGAAACAATCGAGGACACTCATGACGAAAGATACAGACAGAAACTGGCACGCCTTCTTGTGGAGCATAAAGGATATCTTAAAAAGGAGATCGAATCCGGCCGCGAACTTCTTATAACCGCCGCAGATAAGAAAGCTGTTTTAAAAGTTGATTATACAATTAACCTTGCGGGCAAAATTTGTATTATTTTAAGATATGGTCCCGGTTCTCTGGTAACCCGGCATCGTCCTGCGCTGGCTGCTTCAAGACTTGTGGCGCCTTATCAGGTGCCGGTGGTTGTTGTAACAAACGGTGAAGATGCAGACATTCTCGAGGGAGCTACCGGTAAGGTAATTTCAATTGGCCTTGAATCTATACCTGCCAAAGCCGAACTCATTGAAAAGGTTGCCGATATACATTTTGATCCTATCTCAACCAAACGGGCTGAGATGGAATCTAAAATTATTTATGCTTTTGAGGTCGATGGAAGCTGTATGTGCGATGACAGCAGGTGCAAATTGTAAAAATTGCCCCTCAAGGAATAATTTCTTTATTAGAACAAAAAAGCCCAGAGAAACAACATGGACTATGAACACTTCATGAGTAAGGCACTGGAACAGGCAAGAAAAGCTCTGTCTGCGGGGGAATTCCCGGTAGGCAGTGTAATTGTGTATCAGGACAGGATTTTGGCAACCGGCTCCAGAAAAGGTACATCAGGGGATTTCCCAAATGAAATTGACCATGCTGAAATCATAGCATTAAAGCAACTGATCGATTTGAAGGTAAATACTGGCAAAAATAGAGTCGTCCTTTTTACAACTCTTGAACCCTGTATGATGTGCCTGGGTGCAATAATTCTAAGTGGTATCAGCGAAATCGTTTATGCCTATGAAGACATAATGGGGGGAGGCACAAACTGTGATTTGACAAAACTGACTCCGCTTTATAAAGATTGTCGAGTTTCAATTGTGCCAGGCATCTTGCGCAAAGAGAGCCTGGAACTTTTCAAGGCTTTTTTTAAAAATCCGAAAAATTCTTACTGGCGTGGAAGTCTGCTATCCGGATATACTCTCAGCCAGTGAAACCATTTTGGAAATTCTACAAACCTGATTTATCGTAAACAACTTGGGAATTTCTTTTTTTTAAGTCCGCCGCCGGATGTTGCATAACGTCGATTCTCTATTTCATAACTGGATTTATTTGCTTGCATTTTTTGCTTGCATTTTTTAATGTTGTTATATATTTCAAAATTCAATTTAGGTTGATGTCTCACCATATGGAATACGCACTAAAGTAGGTTGACAGGTAATTCCATGTTGGAAGTATTGGCAATAATTTACGGCTCAGGAGGTGAAAACATAGCTATACCAAGACGTACAAATAGGGCAAACAGATCAAGTAGAATCAATATTAATAGAAATATTAGGGCAAAAGAGGTCCGGGTAATAGATCCTGACGGCAATCAGATCGGCATTATTCCTGCTTATAAGGCAATTGCTGTTGCTAATGATTTTGGTCTTGACCTGGTGGAAATTTCTCCCAACGCTAATCCTCCTGTCTGCAAAATAATGGATTACGGGCGGTATAAATATGAACTGGCCAAAAAGAGACAGGAAGCAAAAAAGAAGCAGGCTACATTTCAGCTAAAGGAAATAAAATTACGCCCAAAGACCGGTGAACATGATCTTAAGACCAAAATCAGTCGTATCAAAAAGTTCATTGAAAGAAAGGACAAGGTCAAGGTAACCGTTATTTTCAGAGGACGTGAGATTACGCTTTCTCAGCTGGGTCGGGATTTGCTCGAAAGGGTTATTAAGGAAACTGAAGAAATTTCATCGGTTGAACAACCGCCCAAATTTGAAGGTCGCACAATGATTATAGTCCTATCGCCAAAACAATCAACAAAATAATTGTGTTCAAATAATATCGATGAATTCGACTTTTTATGAATTCATCATAATTGTTTGGGTGATAAGTTCTCGATAACAAGGAGGATTTGAACCAACTCAATTTATTAAGAAAAGTATTTTTGCTTATTTTTTCATAAAGATGGCGTGGGCTTGCATATGTCTGTGGCTCACGCCATCTATGTTTTAAATAACGGAGAAGATATCATGCCAAAAATTAAAACAAATAGAGCTGCTGCAAAGCGCTTTAGAAAAACAGGTACAGGCAAATTCGTCTTTGCAAAATCACATGCAAATCATCTTCTAACAAAAAAAACCACTAAACGAAAACGTGCGTTACGGCAGAGTCAACTCATCAAAAAATCCGATAAAAAGATGGTCAGACTGCTCCTTCCCAATGGATAGTGGATTTATGCTTAGAGGTGTGGTATTTGCGATTTTTTTGGGTGGAAAATTTCAGCGTTACGAAAGTGTGCCTGGCCTTGTATGAGCTGTGATAGTCTCCCTGACATAGAGCACACGTCAGCGAATTACTGAATCGGAATATTTAGGAGAAGATTTATGCGAGTCAAAAGAGGTTTTAAAGCAAAAAGACGTCGAAAAAAAATTTTGAAATTGGCAAAAGGGCATCGTGGCGGCCGTAGCAAATTGTTTCGCACCGCAGCCGACGCCGTAGATAAGGCGCTAATGTATGCTTATCGGGATCGTAAGGCACGCAAGCGTGATTTTCGGAAACTCTGGATCACAAGAATTAATGCAGCGGCACGAATGAATAATCTATCTTACAGTAAATTCATACACGGATTAAAACTTGCCGGTGTTAATCTGGACCGAAAAGTTCTAGCTGAATTAGCAATATCTGATCCATCGGGATTTGCTCAAATCGCAAATCTTGCATCAGAACAGATCTAACCAAACGTCTCAAAAATTATTCAACCTGTTAAAATATATGTATATTTTGAAACGTGGAATCTTTACTTCTATTGCAACATTCTCCCGCTATATAGCGGGATGAGCCAAGCGAACTAACTTCTGGTTATAGATAGAACGAAAAATTGGGAAAAACCATAGAACAGATTAAAAAAGAGGCTCTGAAGGAACTTGAAGCTGCTTCTGATAGTGAAAGCATCAAAGCTCTTTCGGTCAGGTATTTGGGTCGAAAGGGTGCGGTGACTCAATATTTGAGGAATATTTCAAACCTGCCAAGGGAAAGCAGACCAGAAGCAGGGAAAAAGGCAAACCAAACAAAAAAAAGCCTTGATGAATTATTTAAAAAAGCCTTAAAGCAACTTGAAACTTCTTCTTATGAAACAGACAAACGGATTGATGTTTCGCTGCCCGGAAGAGTCACCCGGCGAGGATCTTTGCATCCAATTACCCAGATTACTCAACAAATATGCGACATTTTTGTACGACTGGGATTTGATGTTGCTGAAGGGCCTGAGGTTGAAACAGATTATTACAATTTTGAAGCCCTTAATATTCCTAAAAATCACCCTGCAAGAGATATGCAGGACACATTTTATATATCAGACAACATTGTCCTTCGTACTCATACGTCTCCTACTCAGCCCCGAATAATGGAAAAGCAGAAACCTCCGGTAAGAATTATTGCACCCGGCAAGGTATACCGCTGTGACTCCGATTTAACGCACACACCCATGTTTCACCAGATTGAAGGGCTTCTGGTCGATAAAAATGTATCATTCGGTGACCTTAAGGGAGTCTTGACCACATTTGTTCATCAGATATTCGACCGAGAGACCAGTCTCAGATTCCGGCCCAGCTTTTTTCCTTTTACAGAACCGAGCGCTGAAGTCGATATTAGATGTGTTATATGTAAAGGGGCTGGATGCAGAGTATGCTCACATACCGGATGGCTTGAAGTTATAGGCGCCGGCATGGTTCACTCCGCTGTGTTTGAAAATGTTGGATACGATACAACCTGTTTTAGCGGTTTTGCTTTCGGCATGGGCGTGGAACGGATTGCCATGCTGAAATACGGAATTGATGACATTCGCAAATATTTTGAAAATGATCTAAGATTTTTAAGGCAGTTTTAACATGAAGGTCAGTTTAAGCTGGTTAAAAGAATATATTGACGTTGATATAAATGTTAACGATTTGGCCGATGCCCTCACCATGGCCGGTCTTGAAGTTGAAGCGGTTTCAGACCGTTATGATTATTTAAACAGTGTTGTCATCGGCCGGTTAGCCAAGATTGATCCCCATCCGAATGCCGATAAGTTGAAACTCTGCAGAGTTGATATCGGTGATCGAATCATCACTGTTGTTTGTGGTGCTCCCAATGTCAAAAATGGTATGCTTGCACCCTGTGCCATGCCCGGCACCTGTTTTCCAAAAGGTACAATCCTTGAAAAAAGTATAGTCCGGGGGGTAGCTTCAGAAGGGATGCTCTGCAGCGAGATCGAACTTGGGCTCGGTGCCAATAGTGACGGCATCATGGAACTTGGCCGAAACTATTCGGTGGGTTCTTCCCTTAACAAGGCCCTTGGTTTGTCAGACCCTGTGTTTGAAATTGACCTGACTCCAAACAGATCGGATTGCCTTAGTATAATTGGAACGGCTCGCGAAATTGCGGCATTTCAGAAAAAAAAGGTAACTTATCCTGAAATTTGCCTGCCGGAATCCTTTGATGACATTTCAGACTATACCTCTATAACCATAATGGCTCCTGAACTTTGTCCAAGATATGCCGCCAGCCTTGTTTTCGATATTACTGTTGGACCGTCTCCTTTCTGGCTTCAGGATCGCTTGGTTTCAGTAGGTTTGAAACCGATTAACAATATTGTCGATATAACCAATTTTGTAATGATGGAAAGCGGCCAACCGCTTCATGCCTTTGACTTTGACCGCCTTGCTGAAAACCGGATTGTGGTGCGCACAGCCAGGGAAGGTGAAGCCTTTATCACTCTTGATGGGAAAGAACGCCGCCTTGACCCGGAAATGCTTATGATTTGCGACGGTGAAAAACCGGTCGCCCTTGCGGGGGTTATGGGTGGATTGAATTCCGAAATTGAAGACTCCACAACAAAAATTCTTCTTGAAAGTGCGTATTTTGATCCGGTTTGCATCCGAAAGACTTCAAAAAAAACGGGGTTAAACACAGATGCCTCACACCGTTTCGAACGTGGCGTCGATCCCAAAGGAACCATTACCGCATTAAATCGAGCCACGCAGCTCATTGCTGAAATCGGTGGTGGTAAACTTATTAAAGGTACAATCGATGAATATCCAAACACTTTTCCTGACAGGGTAATCGATTTCAGCGTCACGGCGTTAAACCGCCGGCTGGGTATTCGCCTGGATATAAATGATATTGAAAACCATTTAAAATCGATTGAATTTCAAGTGCATAAGATTGGCAATGACAGACTTCAGGTTATTCCGCCATCCTGTAGAGTCGATATAACCAGATTTGAAGACATTACAGAAGAAATTGCACGTCTATTCGGTTACAACAACATCAAAACAACCTTTCCACTAATACCTGCTGAAGCCAGGCATCCATCAAAAAAGATCGAATCAAGAGATCGAATTAAATGTCTGATGACCGGCCTGGGATTTAACGAAGCAATAAATTATAGTTTTATCAGCAATCTATCATGTGATCGCCTCAATCTTGAACCGGATGATAAAAAAAGACAGGTCGTAAATGTATTAAATCCTCTGTCTGAAGATCAGTCGGTAATGAGAACGTCTCTTATACCCGGTCTTCTTGAAACAATGAAATACAATATATCAGTTCAGAACAAAAATCTTAAGCTGTTTGAGATCGGCAATGTCTTTTTTAACACAGGCCAAAAAGACAGCCTGCCTGATGAAGTTGAAATGCTGGCAGGTCTCTGGACAGGAAAAAGAGTGGATGCGGTTTGGTTTTCCAAGGAAATCAATTGTGATTTTTATGATATAAAAGGCGCTGTTGAAGAACTTTTAGGAAACCTGGGCATCGTTAACACAGACTTTACCCGCATGCCGACGGCATCCTGTTTTTATACAAAGCCCGGATTTACGGCCCAGGTTATTATTAAAAATGAACCCATAGGACTTGTCGGAGAATTACATTCTAAAGTGCTTAATAATTATGATTTAAAGCAAACGGCCTTTATTTTTGAATTAAATTTTGATAGACTTATAAATCACATGCCAGACACTAAATTTGTATCGCCAATTCCGAAGTTCCCGGCCACATCAAGGGATATTACTCTGATCGTTAATAAGGATATTGAAGCAAATAAAATCCTGCAAAGCGTTATTGATTTAAATGAAGAGCTGGTGGAAAACTTACACCTGTTTGATGTTTTTGAAGGTGATCCTATTCCTGCAGGGAGAAAAAGCATCTCATTTAGAATAACCTACAGATCTTCCAGTGAAACCTTGGAAGATAACCGGGTAAATAATCTTCATAAAAGCATTTCGGACAGGCTTTTGAAAAAGGTTGATGCAACCCTGCCGACCGTATAACCTATAACCCGCCAGCTTTTTGAAAATAATACCGCTTGTTTGAAATCGACTTGTTTCAAAAGACTGAACGGTAGCTAACCTTTTAAAAGCTGTGGGTTAAACAATGGAAAACCACACTTCTTATCAAAAAGAACTGCCGGATAAGCTTTACTTCAAGGTGGGAGAAGTAAGTGCAATTGTTGGGGTCCCGGCGTATGTTTTGAGATTCTGGGAGGCTGAGTTCAAGAAGATAAATCCCAAACGGTCTGCTTCAGGTCAGAGGCTGTATAGGAAAAGTGACATTGAGCTGATTCTAAAGATAAAACACCTTTTGTATGAAAAGAAATTTACAATTCAGGGGGCCAGACAACATTTAAAAATCAAACCGGACGAAAAAAAAGAAAAATCTTCAATCACCACAGTCGATGAAATCCGCAAGGAACTTAAAAGCATACGCGATCTTATAAGCTAATTCGAATTCTATTACCGCATTCAAAATTTACCTAAAATTTTCATCATTTTTTTTCAAAACAGATAAAGCAGAATTTAGGATTTATTATTGAATTATATTGACAAGGGATTTTTTTTTTAATATCTTACAAATATCCACGCGCGGGCATAACTCAGTGGTAGAGTACAAGCTTCCCAAGCTTGGAGTCGCGAGTTCAAATCTCGTTGCCCGCTCCATTGGATGTTCGCCTTGTTTATGATAAAGGTTTTTTATCTAAGCGTAGATTTTGGCTATGTATGTGTGGTTTGGAGTTAATTTTTTCCTTATGGTTATTTACATGAACAGATAAAGTCTCTCGATCCACTAAAAGATCTACCTGTATTAGAAGAAACGGGCGAAAGCCCGTTTTTATTTTTTTATGGGGGACAATTTGATGAATTTCTAAAAAGTCGAATTCATCAAATCGATAGGCCATTGAAAGGTCAAAGAAAAAAAGCAAATAAAAGACTGGAATTTAAGGTCAAGACCCGGAGACATGAAAACCGATCTCCGGCAAATAAGGAAAAAATTGTTGCACAGGCAAGAGATTTAATAGAATCGTTGTGTGAAACTGAGGGGTTGGAGTTGGTCCACCTTGAATATCAACGGGAAGCAGGCGGGAGGATACTCCGCCTTTTTATAGACAGACCCGGGGGAGTTACTCTCGACGACTGTGTGCATATAAGCCGCCAGTCGAGCGACCTTTTGGATGTATATCTTGAAGATACCGGGCCATACAGTCTGGAGGTCTCATCGCCGGGACCGAATCGTCCCCTTGGGAAAAGGCTTGACTTTGATAGATTCAAAGGAAGCCGTGTAAAAATTAGAACCGCTCAACCTGTTGACGGCCAAAAAAAATTCAAAGGTGTCCTTATGGGTATATCTGAAGAGATTGTAAAACTGTCGGTCGATGGCAAAACAGCATGTATTCCTTACCAGGAAATTATTATGGCGCGACTTGCTGATTAGCCCGAATGTGCACCCTTGGTTGAACAATCAGGGTTTAATTCGGACAACAGTTGATATTTAGAATAACGGGGAAAAACGTATGTTTATATCAGATATAAAGCGTGTCATTGAACAGGTTAGTCGAGACAAGGGTATTAACCGCGAAGTGCTTATCAAAGCACTTGAGGAGGCCCTGGAATCTGCCGCGAGAAAAAAGTTTGGGACCAAGGTAGATATTGAAGTTCAATACAATGACGCAACCGGGGAAATTGAAGTATTCCAGTTTAAAGATGTGGCTGAAGAGATTACAGAGCCTGACCTCCAAATAAGCCTTGAAGAAGGGCGCAAGCTGGATTTGGAATGCGAAATCGGTGACAGCCTCGGCACAAAAATGGATACTTCTACTTTTGGACGCATAGCCGCACAGTCGGCCAAACAGGTCATTATACAGAAAATGAAAGACGCGGAAAGGGATGCTGTTTTCTCTAGTTTTATTGGTCGAAAAGGTGAAATTATAAACGGAATTGTACAGCGTTTTGACCGTAACGACATTATTGTTAATTTAGGGCAGACCGAAGGTATACTTCCGACAAGAGAGCAGATTCCTAAGGAATCGTATCGACGGAGTGATCGTATCAGAGCATATATAATGGATGTGCTTCATGAAACTCGCGGCCCGCAAATTATTCTTTCGAGAACACATCCTGATTTTCTGATCTGTCTTTTCAAAACAGAAGTTCCGGAAATCAGCGAGGGTATCGTAACTATTATGGGTGCGGTTCGTGAACCCGGAATCCGTGCAAAGTTTGCAGTAACTTCAAACGATTCTGATATAGACCCGGTTGGCGCCTGTGTCGGAATGAAAGGGAGTCGTGTACAGAACGTTGTCCAGGAACTGAGAGGTGAAAAAATAGATATTATATCCTGGCATATTGATCCTGCAAAATTTGTATGCAATGCACTTGCACCTGCCGAAATATCCAGAGTTATTATTGATGAAGAGAATCTTTCAATGGAAGTCATTGTACCTGACGAATTTCTTTCAATAGCCATCGGGAAAAGAGGGCAAAATGTTCGTTTGGCCTCAAAACTTACAAAGTGGCATCTTGATGTCATCAGTGAAAAACGATACAGTAAAGCCATGCAAGATGGCTACAACTCTCTGGTTTCATTGCCGGGTGTTGGAATTAGCATGGCGGATGCTTTGTATGAAAAGGGATTTTTTTCTGCTCAGGAACTCAGCAATTCTTCAGTAAAAGATTTGATACAGATCAGAGGCATTGCCGAAGAAAAAGCCATGCAACTGATCAAAACTGCAAAAAAATATATGGCAAGCAGAGAGCGAATCGATGAAATATCGAATGAAGCTTTGGCAGATGTTGAGGCGGACGACGATGAGACTTCAGCGGGTTCGGATGTTCAGGAGGTCTTAAAAGAAAATAGCGATAGTGATGAGCAGATGTCCGGCCATTCGTCATCAGTTGATAATGCTGCAGAAGATGACAGATAACCCATAGACCGGCCGGATTCGTTTTTTAAATCGGCCAACTTAGCACATTAAGAATAAACATAAAAAAGTTCGGTAATAATCGAATTCAGGGGGGATGGATGGTAAAGATCAGAATATATGAACTTGCCAGAGATCTTAACGTAACAAATAAGGAACTGGTTGAAAAGATACGGAATATGGATATTTATGTAAAAAGCCATATGAGTTCTCTGGATGATGAAGCTGTGACCAGGATAAAAATGAATTTACTGGGCTCACCACAAAAAGAGGTTGAGGAAACGCGCATAAAGCCGTCGATTATCCGAAGACGGAAAAAACGTGTGCAGCAAATACCGGTTCAGGCAGAGACGGCTATTGAACCGAAACTGCATCCCGAAAAGGCAGAAGTTGCTGATCAACCGTCTGAAAAAGCGCTTAAAGAAAAAGAAATCCCCCCGGAAAAAGAACCGGGAGAGCTTCTCAAGAAAGATGCTCCTGAACGTGTTGCCAAAGGAAAAAAGGCTGTAGAGAAAGACACAACAGGCAAGGAGGACGCACCTGAAGGAGCCGTTGCACAACAACCCATTGTTTCGAAAGAAAAACATAAAGTCAAGAAACTGGTTGCTTTAAAGAAATTAAAAAAGAAAAAAGACGCCAAAAAACTTAAAAAAGATGTTCCGGCAAAGATTATAAAACTGCCCGTAACCCCCGCTCCTGAGGAAAAAGCGCCCAAGATTGAAAAAGACCGGGTTCATATACCCAAAACAAAAGTTGAAAAATTACCTGCAAAGAAAAAAGAGGTGCCTGAAAGCAAAACACCCCTGAAAGAGGCGCCTGTAAAAGACAAAAAGAAAAAGAAAAAATGGACTAAAAACCTCGACGAAACGGTAAGGGATAGAAAGTTTTTCAACAAGAAAATCTCCTTCCGGAAAAAAGAGGTGGTTGAGGGGGCCGACCTTTATATTAAGGGTTATCGGACTCGTAAGGGCCGAAAGGTTGGAAAGGCTAAAACCACCCTTGTGAAACAAAAGCCTCTGATAACTACTCCTAAAGCCATAAAGCGTAGAATAAAAATTGATGAGGCCATTGCTCTGTCTGATCTGGCAAAACGAATTGGAATCAAAGCCGGAGAAATGATCAAAAAGCTGATGGCTTTAGGTGTTATGGTAACCGTTAACCAGGCCATAGACTTTGATACCGCCGTTCTTGTGGCCGCTGAATTCGATTACGAACTGGAAAAAGCCTCTTTTGAGGAAGAAGCCGTTTTAAAGATAGAAAAGGATGACCCGGATAAGCTCATCGCAAGGCCGCCGGTGGTAACTATTATGGGACATGTGGATCATGGGAAGACATCTCTTCTTGATGTGATAAGAAAAACCAAAGTCACGGAAAATGAGGCCGGGGGAATCACCCAACATATCGGCGCCTATAATGTATCCACAGATAAAGGCCAGACCGTATTTCTGGATACGCCGGGCCATGAGGCGTTTACTGAAATGCGTGCCCGAGGCGCCAAGATCACGGACTTGGTAATTCTGGTTGTTGCTGCTGATGATGGTGTCATGCCGCAGACCATTGAGGCGATAAACCACTCCAAAGCCGCAAAAGTCCCGATCATCGTAGCAATTAATAAAATAGACAAAGAAAATGCTGATCCTGAACGTGTTCAGCGTGAACTTGCAGATGCAGGTCTTGTGCCCGAGGATTGGGGCGGAGATACCATCTTCGTCCAGGTTTCTGCAAAGAAGAAGCAGGGAATTGATGATCTGCTTGAAATGGTTCTGCTTCAAGCAGAAATATTGGAGCTTAAAGCAAATCCGGATAGGCTTGCCATGGGTTACGTGGTTGAAGCAAAGCTTGATTCAGGCAGAGGCCCTGTTGCCACGGTTTTGGTTAAGCAGGGAACTCTGGCGATTCATGATCCGGTGGTTTGCGGCATACACTATGGCAAAATACGCGCCTTGCTGAACGACAGGGGAATGCAGGTAACGTCCGCCGGGCCTTCGATGCCGGTTGAAATAATCGGGCTTTCAGGGGTTCCTAATGCCGGAGATAAATTGCTTGCGCTGGCAGACGAAAAGAATGCCAGGCAGGTCAGTGCGCATCGAATACAGAAACAACGGTCTAAAGAACTGGCAAAAACCAGCAGATTAAGTCTTGAAAAACTTTATGAGCAGATACAGACAAACAAGGTTAAGGATCTAAACCTCATAATAAAAACCGATGTCCATGGTTCTATCGAAGCCATTGAAGAGGCTTTGATAAAACTTTCCAACGAGGAAGTCAGAATTAACGTGGTCCATTCAGCTACCGGCACATTGACCGAATCGGATATTTCCCTGGCCACCGTTTCTGATGCCATAATTATAGGGTTTAACGTTCGTCCCACTTCTAAAATTCAAGCGCTTGCTTATGAAGAAAACGTGGACATACGTTTTTATAATGTCATTTATGATATTATAAAAGACATCAAGGATGCCATACTCGGTATGATGTCGTCTACTTTTGAAGAACGGATCCTGGGCAAAGCCGAAGTCCGCGAAGTGTTCCACGTCCCAAAAGTTGGGGCTATCGCAGGTTGCTATGTCACCGAGGGTAAAATAGAGCGGGGGCAGCTTGTGCGCGTACTCAGGGATTGGATTGTGTGTTATGAGGGTAAAATTTCTTCCCTCCGGCATTTCAAAGACGATATCAAAGAAGCCCAGAGCGGTTATGAATGCGGGATCGGTATTCAAAAATATAATGACATCAAGGTGGGTGATATAATAGAATGTTACTACCTTGAGGAGATCAAACCTGAACTTAAAGAGTAGATGTATACTTGGCACGGGTATAAATGAGAGTGACATGGTTGCGGGTTTAGGGACTATCACATTCAGGTTGCATGATTGCCGTTCTTTAAAAGGCAAAAGGAAAATTGTAAAATCGATCATTAGCCGGCTGCGCAACAATTTTAATGTTTCGGTTGCAGAGGTCGGATCAAATGACATCTATCAAAAGGCAGTGATAGGGTTTTCCCTGGTTGGCAACAATCGAAAGGTGATAAACTCTAAGATAGACAAGATTTTTAATCTGGCAGAGGAGTTGAATCTGGCCGAGATCATCGACAGTGAAATGGAGATCATCAATTTATGAAACCGTTTGCACGATCTGACAGAGTCAGTGGCCAGATACAAAAAGTATTGTCGGAACTATTGCTGAAAAAACTAAAAGATCCTCGTCTTGAAAATGCCAGCATTACAGATGTAAAAATGTCTCGAGATTTAAGAATTGCACGGATATACTTCGTTGCATTCGGTAACAAAAAAAGTATGGAAGAGGTGGCAGAAGGATTTAAAAGTGCTCTGGGGTATGTAAAACGTACACTTGCTCGCCAGTTGGGTTTGCGTTATATGCCGGATCTCAAATTTTTTTACGATGAATCTTTTGACTACGGATCACAAATAGATAAGGTTTTGAAGGCTGTAAAAGCGGATAATGGACCAAATAATACGTTATTTGAAAAATAGCGACCACATTTTAGTTGCTTCCCACACGAACCCGGACGGCGATGCAATCGGCTCTTTGATCGCCATGGGACTTTGTTTTGATGCATTGAATAAAAAAACAACATTATACAATGAAAGTCCCATTCCTGCTGTGTACCGTTTTCTCCCTGCTGCAAATCGTGTTGTGAGGAATATAAAAAACAAAAATTACGATCTTGCCGTTATTCTTGATTGCGGAGATTTACAACGAATCGGGAAGGTTGTTTCAACGGTTAGACAGATTCCGATCATTGTCAACATCGATCATCATGTTACCAATACCCGTTTTGGTCATATTCAACTCATAGATACTTCAGCATGTGCCACCGCTGAAATCATATACCGTCTGATAAAACAGATGGATATTCCCTTTGACAAAGCCATTGCTACGTCAATATACACGGGAATCTTGACCGATACCGGTTCATTTCGCTTTTCAAATACAAACAGGGCTGCTTTTTCAATCTGTCAAGAAATGGTAGGATTGGGCGTCGATCCTTATAATATTGCTCAACATGTATATGGAGGAACATATTCTCTGGGCCGCATAAAGCTTCTTAATCTGGCCCTTGACTCTATTAAGATCTCAAATAACGGAAAACTATCAATTATGACACTGAGTCAAGATATGTTTAATGAAACACATACCCAGGCGGAAGATGTAGACGGTTTGATCAATTACGCAAAACGTATTGAGGATGTCAAAGTTGCGGCACTGATACAGGAAAAACGGAACGGCAAAGAAAATTCAAAAAATTTTAAGAGGTTTCATGTCAGTCTCCGTTCCGATGGAACGGTTGATGTGGCTTCAATTGCAGCTTCGTTTGGCGGAGGCGGCCATTCCATTGCCGCCGGATTCAGTATTGAAACCACGCTTTCTGATATAACATCACAAATGTTAAAGCTGGCTGAAAAAATATAAAATAAAAGATGCGGCCTGAATTAAACGGGATTCTACTTGTTGATAAACCCGCAAGTATAACATCAGCCAAGGTAGTTGCCCGTATAAAGAAAATATTTGGGGCAAGAAAAGTCGGGCATACCGGTACACTTGATCCTTTTGCAACGGGTATCCTGGTATGCTGTATCAATCGTGGGACAAAGCTTGCCAGGTTTTTCCTGCACGGTAACAAAAAATATGAAGCTGTTCTTCACCTGGGTATTGAAACAGACACGCAGGATTCAACCGGAATTGTTACATCCGCATGTAATAACGTATTATTTTCTGAAATAAAAATACGGTCTGTATTTAACCAGTTTAAGGGAACGATTGAGCAAGTCCCGCCGGTTTATTCGGCACTGAAATATAAGGGAACCCCCCTTTACAAGCTGGCGCGCAGGGGTAGTCCGGTTCAGAAACCGGCAAGACGCATCACTATTTTTAACATTGAAATACTTAGAATCAATCTGCCGTTGATACATTTTAGTGTATCCTGTTCAGCAGGTACATATATCCGAACACTCTGTGCAGATATAGGAAAGTCTCTCGGATGCGGTGGCCACCTTAAAGAATTAAGGCGGATCCAAAGCGGCGGGTTCTTAATTACCGAGGCTCTGAAATTATCAGAGATAGAAAATTTTGCTTTATCCGGAAAAATGTCCGATCGGATAATAAGCATGTCAAACGCCTTGCAGGATATGCCCGAACATATTGCGGATAAAGCTTTGGCAAAAAAAATAATGCATGGCAATATCATAACGAAAAAGGATTTAAGGCCGATACATACAGAGACATCAGAAGGCTTTATCAAAATTGTTGATACAAATAACCATCTTATTGCCGTATTAAAGGATACAAAAAAGAGGAACAGGTTTAGTTATTGTTGTGTATTCAACAATTAACTCGAATTTCATCAGGTTGTCTTGGATATTTCATGAACGAAAAAATCTTTATTTAACAAGAGGAGGCAAAAAAAATTGGTTTTAACAACAAAAGACAAAAAGGAGCTGATCGAGCGGTTTAAGTTGCACAAAGACGATACCGGTTCTCCGGAAGTACAGGTCGGACTTCTGACATACCGTATTTCTTATCTTACAGAGCACTTAAAGGTTCATAAAAAAGATCATCATTCCAGAAGGGGGTTGTTGATTTTAGTCGGCAGACGGCGCAGGCTCTTAAACTACGTAAGAAATAAAGATGTAAAACGATACAGGGCAATCATCGAAACCCTGGGCCTGAGAAGATAGAGGATAAATTTTATATGATCTCTTTCCCAGGAGATATAACATAGCCTGAGTTATTACATGCCTGTATTGTTCGTATAAGCAAAAGCCAGCCTCATAGAACCGTACCTGCATAAGGGCTTAATTTTTAATCCTGCAATCAGCAATTGAACTTGACCTTTTGCTATTTAATGATCAGCCCAAAAAAAATTATGGGGTTTGGCATGCAATTACAGGTTTGAAGCTGCTTTGCTTTTAGGAGACAAATATGGAAACTTTACTCAAAACTGAAATCGGTGGAAAAACACTGAGTATCGAAACCGGCAAAATCGCCAAACAGGCATCCGGTTCGGTTGTGGTTCAATATGGAAACACCATTGTACTTGTTGCAGTGGTATCTTCTCAAGAAGAACGCACCACAGATTTTTTGCCGCTTACCGTTGAATATCAGGAAAAGGGGTATGCGGCGGGCCGAATACCCGGGAATTATTTCAGGCGCGAAATCGGCAGGCCCAGTGAAAAGGAGACCCTGACCGCCCGCCTTATAGACCGTCCCATCAGGCCGCTTTTTCCCAAAGAATACCGATGTGAAACTCAAGTCATTGCAACCGTACTCTCCATGGACCAGGAAAATGATCCTGACATTCTGGCAATGATAGGGGCATCTGCCGCTCTTGAAATATCAGACATTCCATTTGCGGGGCCGATTGCATGTGTACGTGTCGGCCGAATAGACGGTCAATTGAAAATCAATCCTACCGTAGACGAATACGAAAATTTGGACATCAACATCATTGTTGCCGGCTCAAAAACCGGTGTTGTAATGGTAGAAGGCGGTGGCAATATTGTTTGTGAATCTGATATGCTTGAAGCAATCTTTTTCGGTCATAAAGCCATGCAGCCGCTTTTAGATATGCAAGTGAAACTTAAGGAAATCAACGGAGTGCCCAAACGGCCCTTTACCCCGCCCCAAAGGGATAATGAGCTGGTTGAGAAAATTGAACCCCAGGCATCCCCACGGATATGCGAAGCCCTGATGATACCTGATAAAATTAAACGCAGCGCTGCACTTGGGGCAATAAAATCAGACATTTTTGAACAGCTCGGGGAAGACTATGTGGATCGCAAAAGCGAAGTAAATAATATATTTAATGACATACTCAAAAAAATCAGCAGGGACGTTGTTCTCAAAGAAAGGCGTCGAATTGATAATAGAAAATTTGATGAAATAAGGCCGATTACATGTGAGGTCGGCATATTGCCCAGACCCCACGGCAGTGCTCTTTTTACACGTGGGGAAACCCAGGTGATATGTGTGCTGACCCTCGGGTCGGGTCGGGATGAACAGCGTGTGGAGACGCTACTCGGAGAAGAACAGAGGCCCTTTATGCTCCATTACAATTTTCCACCGTATTCGGTAGGAGAAGTCAGACGCATCGGCGGACCGAGCCGCAGGGATATCGGCCACGGCGGACTGTCGACCAGGGCCATAGAAAAAACCCTGCCGGCCAAGGAAGAATTTGACTATACCATCCGCCTTGTTTCAGAAGTCTTGGAGTCCAACGGATCTTCATCCATGGGAACCGTATGTTCGGGCACCCTGGCGCTAATGGACGGTGGCGTTCCAATCAAAGCTCCGGTTTCCGGTATTGCCATGGGGCTTGTAAAGGAAGGAGATGATGTGGTTATCCTGTCGGATATTCTTGGGGATGAAGACCACACCGGTGATATGGATTTTAAGGTTGCCGGCACAAAAGACGGCATAACCGCACTCCAGATGGATATAAAAATTCATGAACTCTCCAGGGATATTATGGGAAAAGCTCTTGAGCAGGCACGTGTGGGTCGGCTTCATATCCTTGACAGGATGTTAGAAGCTCTTAAGGAACCTCGCGACCAAATTTCCCCTTATGCACCGATAATCATTACCCTGAATATTAATCCTGACAAGATCCGCGAAGTTATCGGTCCCGGGGGAAAAATCATCAGGGCAATTCAAACTGAAACCGATACAAAACTTGAAATAGATGATCAGGGCGTGGTCAAAATTGCCGCTTTTTCCCAGGAAGAAGCAAATGCCGCCGTGAAGATGATCGATGAAATTGTAATGGAACCCGAAGTGGGAGAAATTTATGAAGGGACGGTTGTAAAGATCATGGATTTTGGTGCATTTGTCCAGATAATGCCCGGAACAGACGGTCTTGTACACATCTCACAACTCGCCGATCACCGGGTAAACAAAGTATCTGATATTGTAAAGGAAGGGGATCGTATCAAAGTCAAGGTGCTTGAAATCAACAGAGACGGAAAAATCCGTCTGAGCCACAAAGCTGTCCTGGAAGAAGAAAAATAGGCCAAGAAAAATGGAGCACACCGTAAATAAAACCGTCCTCAATAACAGCATCAGGATTGTCAGTAAAAAAATGCCCCATGTTCATTCCGTATCAATGGGGGTATGGGTAAATGTCGGCGCCCGGGATGAATCGTCATCTGAAAGCGGCCTTTCCCATTTTATTGAACATATGATTTTTAAGGGTACAGAAAAACGGACCGCTTTTCAGATTGCCAAGGAATTTGATGCCATCGGGGGCCAGACAAACGCTTTTACAAGTGCTGAAAATACGTGTTACCACGCAAAAGTCATTGACACCCATTTAGAGAGCATGGTCGATATTCTTTCTGATATATTTTTAAACTCTGTGTTTGACGAAAAAGAGGTTGAAAATGAGCGGGCGGTTATTCTTCAGGAAATCGCCATGGTGGAAGACAGCCCGGATGAATACATCCATGTGCTTTCGGGAAGTAATTTTTGGGGGGATAATCCTCTGGGACGATCGGTTCTCGGCACTCGTGAAAACATTGCGGGTTTTAATGCCCATGCCCTTAAAGGATTTTTCCACAAGTTTTATCAACCCGAACGTATTGTCATTTCGGCTGCAGGCAACCTGGAGCACAACCGCTTGGTCGATCTTATCGGGCCGGTCTTTGAATCAATTCTACCGGGCAACGGCTTCCCCGAACGTATTACCCCCCAAGGCAACAGCAGGGTTAACCTGCACCAGAGAACATTGGAACAGGTTCATATCTGTCTGGGGACACAGGGTATATCCATAACCGACCCGAGAAGGTATGCATATTCGCTGATGAACACTATCCTCGGGGGAAATATGAGTTCAAGGCTGTTTCAGGAAATACGAGAAAAAAGAGGCCTGGCTTACTCTGTCTATTCTTTTATCTCATCTTATGTGGATACCGGCATATTTGGGGCCTATGCAGGCCTTAATCCTAAGAACGCCCGCAGAGCAACCGAACTGATTCTGAAAGAGATCTCCAGGCTTAAACAAACACGTGTTGATCCAAACGAACTGCAGGATGCCAAGGAGCACACAAAAGGGAGTCTCATGCTTGCATCAGAAAGCAACAACAACCAAATGGTGCGACTGGCACAGAATGAAACTCATTTTGGACGTTTTATCCCTTTGGAAGAGATTGCAAATAATATCGAATCGGTTACCCAAGACGACATCCTCCATCTGGCGGAAAGCATTTTTCAAAAAAGACCATTTGCGCTGACCCTATTAGGACCGGTTACCCATAAGAATGATTTTAATGATATTCTAACCCTCTGATTTATGAATACTTCTCCCGCCATCAAATTTCTCCGTTTAAGACCGGAATCGGATTCGGATATTCCCCTGCCCCGCTACATGACACCCAGGGCCTCCGGGATGGACATATGTGCTGCCATAGAAACAGATATGGTACTGATAAAAGGCGCTATTGCTTTGATACCCACCGGTTTTGCGGTTGCTATCCCCAAAGGATTTGAAATCCAGATTCGTCCAAGAAGCGGATTGGCTGTAACTCACGGTATTGGGATTATTAATTCCCCGGGCACCATAGATGCCGACTATCGCGGAGAAGTAAAGATCGCGGTTATAAACCTCGGAGAAAAGAATTATACGGTTCATCGGGGAGACAGGATTGCCCAAATGGTCGTCAAAAAGGTTTATCAAGCCAGACTAACGGTGGTGGAACAACTCGATGAAACCGATCGCAATAGCGGCGGATTCGGGCATACGGGGCGTTAAGATGAAAAAATCTTGGTTTTCAGAGCAGTTGCAATCTGAACTCGATTACAACCTCGAAATTTGCATATTGGCAAGCGGAAGCAGGGGGAATGCCGTTTACGTTTCCGGCGGTTCCACCTCAATCCTTATCGATGCCGGCCTTTCGGGAATCGAGATTGAACGTCGTCTTAACTCAAAAGGGCTTTATCCTGAAGATCTTGACGCCATTCTAGTATCCCATGAGCATACCGACCATATCCAGGGGGTGGGGGTTCTTTCTCGACGTTTTAACCTGCCGGTTTTTATTAGTTCTAAAACAGAAAAAGCCGCCGTTTCACAGCTTGGAAATGTCCGGGTGATCAAGAACTTTGAATGTGGCGCACCCTTTATGATAAATGACCTTTCCATACATCCTTTTTCCATATCCCATGATGCAGAGGATCCGTCCGGCTTTACCGTCAATCAGAACGGAACAAAAATCGGGATCGCGACAGATCTCGGCATTGCAACATCCATGGTTAAAGAGCATCTTAAAGGGTGTTCTTTGTTGATTCTGGAAGCCAATCATGATGAGGACATGCTTATAAACGGCCCTTATCCATGGCCGATAAAACAACGCATCAAGAGCAGAACCGGGCATCTGTCCAACGAGGCATCGAAAAACCTTTTAAAAGAACTGCAACATGACCGACTAAAATATGTGATGCTGGCTCACCTCAGCCAAACAAACAATACTCCCCAAAAAGCCCTAAGTGAAGTGGGCCGGGCGATCACCCATTGCAATGCACAACTTGATGTTGCAACTCAGGATGAATGCGGGGCACTGCTACGTCTCAAATAGTTTGGCAATACCCCGTATCCCTGGGAAGGCCTACCAAAAAAATCAATGAAAATTTTCCCCACAAGTATTATTCTGAACTCGCTAACGGCATTGAAATCAATCAGAGGTACGATGGCCATGGCGTTGCATATTCATATAATATCATAGTGTTGCGTAACCTGCGTTTTACTGCTATAGATCAAAGCTCGACAATATTTCCGAAAACCTGTGTTTTTAGATATCAAAGGGGCAAATCCTTTTTTGAAGGCTTGCCCTTTTTGCTTTTTGGTAAAATTTAGGATATATGTGATCAGAACTAATGGCATCAGGATGTGCTTATGGCAAGAGTACCAGGATAAAATCAAGTCTTTATTTTCGATTTATTTTAGGCAACACTCCTCCTGTGCCGGTCCAGGCCGGTTTTAAGAAAAATCTATTGAACCAGTCTTAACCATCCCAGT
>Ga0114919_10000573_pt1 | contig 28769 bp, 32 predicted proteins | sample BlataG_FD_88682 | JGI IMG/M metagenome (GOLD analysis project Ga0114919, IMG submission 88682) | Deep subsurface microbial communities from Black Sea to uncover new lineages of life (NeLLi) - Black_00105 metaG | ecosystem: Environmental > Aquatic > Marine > Oceanic > Sediment | place: Atlantic... | reverse complement strand
TTCCCAAAGCAATAAGCTCCACTGACTCGCCGTAAGCCACCTTCAGATATTTTATCAGGGTTGACCCGATACCGCCGCCCTGACCATCGATGATACAGATTCTTTTCCGCAATGTGCTTCTCCGGTCCCTTATACTTTTGCATGTGCGATAAAAAAAGACGGCTCCGCATGTTTCGTTCGTTTTTTTCTCCCATAAGGATTCATGTCAAAACATGAAATATCATACGATTGTATATCCTTAAAAGGAGCGGTTTGCAAATTCCATGATAAATTTCCCAAACAAAAAAGCCAAGAAGGTCTTTTCCCAATTTCTGGAGCAAAATGCCTTCGTGGCTTTTTTTAATGGCAAAACCACCGCTGGCAACCTTGAAAAAGGCTGTTAGCTCAATGATCTTTATATGTTGTCAGTATGTTGTAACAAATTTGATTGACTAACTATCACCTTCGGGTGATAAGTAAAAAGATAAATGGTCAATTCATAATATCGTGTCAATATTTTTTATTGTTTTCAGGCACGAATTTCACAGATTTCACGGATTAAAAATATTTTTCTTTTTTTTTCCTCATCCGACATTAAAAACATTTAATAAAAGGAGGCTTGTGTCTCATGCCAATATTGTCTGCAAAAGAGACGGAAGGAATGAAGCTTCCTTCTCCCGGGCCTAAAGAGTATTGGGAAGATAGCAAATGGGCTTATGAGCACATGAACGAAATTCCTGAAAAATATCCCAATCAATGGGTGGTTATTTTTAACAAGAAGGTAATAGCAGTCAGCAGAAGCGGTTCGGAAGCGGAACAGATTGCCACAGAAAAGGTGGGTGATCAGGAGTTTGTTATCCTGTTTGCTGAGCAGGGAATACGTGTCTACAATAGCAAGACCGCCTTTTTTCAAATTCCATCATCTCTTTGAATTCTGTCCTTTATCCTTCTTATAACCCTTCCACCCTAAAAAACACCCAAAGATTCCAAAGATGATAGAGATACCCATTAACGCCTTTTCATACCTGGAAAGGGAACCTTCAGCCCTGCTCCCGTGCCTTTGATTTGTTTTCAATTCCATTGCCTCATTCACAGGTACCATAACTTCCAGCCGGTGACCCATTTCATCGTCTACCGCCACCTGCCATTCACCCGGGGCATCGGGGAAAAAGCAGAAACGACCGTTCCTGTCTGTCCTTCCCGATTGAAAAAGTAACTTTGCGTCAGGGGCAGAAATTTTTACCCTGGCGTAGCTCATGGCTTCCCCTGTGTCATATTGGGCGGTGACCACGAGGCCACCCTCCTTCACCGTCCCCTTAACGCCATGGGCGAAAAGGGGGGACGGCAGGAGAAAAGCCAGAGTCGCAATCAAGAACATGCGCTTTCTATACATCATGATTTTGCCCTCTCCTAATACTGAAATAGAGATAGACCAAGACGCCTAAACTGATTGTTCCTAAACCAAACAGAGAGGCGATGGGCCTGCTCCTGATGGAAAAATAGATGATCCAAAGATTGCCCAAGATGAACAAAAACGGTGTTACTGGATATCCGAGCGTCTTATAATCTCTATTCAAAGCAGGTTGTGTTATCCTGAGTAGTATCATCCCCACCACGGTTAGCGTGGCGCACAATGCAAGAGTGAAACCTATATATATAAGAAGCTTATCAAAAGAGGCCGTAACAACCATAACAACGGCAATTGCTGCCTGCAAAAGAATCGCATATGCTGGCGTCCTGTGAACTTTGTTTATGTTGCCAAAAAGCTCAAAGAATACACCATCCCTGGACATGGCATAATAGACCCTCGGGCCGGTCATGATCATGGCGCTTACCGCGGACAGGATACATATGGCAATAGCACCGGCAAAATACCTGCTAATATTATCCCCAAATAACGAAACGGCAGCCCTGGCCCCTACTTCCATGACTCCGCTCATCTCATTTGGAGAAAGGGCATAAATATAAACAGTATTCAAAAGGAGATAGAGACACATCACAAGAACTGTACCGCTAAAAAGAGAAAGGGGAATATTCTTGGTAGGATTCTTAATCTCGCCCCCCAGATAAGCGGCGGCATTCCATCCACTATAAGCAAATGAGATGAATATCAAGGAGATAGCAAACTTGCCGGAAAAAATTGAGCTTATGTTCAGTGTTCCCGAAAAATTGGCGGTCGATCCACTGCCAGAGTACAGACCAGCTACAATAAGGCTGCCGATAATGGTGATTTTAAAGATGGTTAATCCATTTTGGATGCCACTTCCCAAAAACAGACTGTGATAGTGGATCAAGGAAAAAATAATAATTATGGCGACAGCCAGTATGTTGACCGCTGATATGGTGAGGATATTGATTCCTAAGAAGGGAATGGTAATTTCGGGTATAGAGGAAACTGGTATGGCGCGGAAAAAATAGGCGGCAAAGGCGATGGCGGCCGCGGCAATCGGGGCTGAGAATCCCACGATTAAAGATATCCATCCGGAGAGGAATGCCACACCTTTACCGAAACTTTCCCGTAAGAAAATGTATTCTCCGCCGGCCTTTGGGAACATGGCCCCAAGTTCCCCGTAACAGAGGGCTCCCGAGAGGGCAAACAACCCTCCCACCAACCAGCAAACAAGCATGGTTTGTGGATTGCCAAGCTCTTGCATGATAAAGCCGGAGGTAGTAAATATCCCCGTGCCGATCATATTGGCAACCACCAAAATAGAGGCAGAAAAAAGACCGATTTCCCTTCTCAGGTCATTGTGATTCAGCTTATTTTTCAATCTTATTTCTCTTTATTAGCCCTGTCATAACGATTGGTCAGAAAATCTCCCACATAAATCAAATGTTCGAATGGTAGCTTTTCATCCCCCACCTTATCCATTATGCTCTCAAGAGTCCCCTCAATTACCCTCTCCTTTTCCTTGTATCCCGCATAAACAACAATGGCAATGGGGCATTGCGGTGGATAGGACTTTTTGAGTTTTGTTATGAGATCCTTGAATTTGGTTTTCATGGTAAAAATCACCATGGTAGGATGATGTCCTGACATCTTTTCTATGTCACGTCCTGAAGTTAGGACAACGGAGTGAGTTTCCTTGCCTGAAGTTATACTCTTGCACAAGGCGGCATTTGCCGCATTGAAGCAACTTACACCGGGAATAACTATGGGGTTTAAATCTTTAAACTCCTCAAGATACCATGCCTTTGGCCCATAGATGAGGGGATCACCACTGTCCAAAACAGAGACCGTTTTCCCCCTGTCGATCTGCGAGCGAATCTTGGAGACAAGTTTCTCTCGCCTTTTGCGTCTTTCTTCGGACCTTGCTTTTTTCTCTTCATCCTTTAGCTTGGAACGGTCTTTTTTAGAATAGCGCCGGCCCATGGAACTATCCAGAAACTCCTTTCCCTTAAGATACTCTGCAAGTTTTTCCTTGGTCTTTTGCCTGCATACGATTACGTCCGATTTTTTTATCGTATTTATGGCCCGCACGGTTATCAGGTCACCATCGCCGACTCCCACGCTTACCAGATAAAAAACCGATTCTCCTTTTGTACCGTAAGCATTACTTTCCGTCCCAATTTGAAGAAAAAAAGACGCAAAGAGAAAAATCACAATTGACAGCAATCTTGCCCGAACCTGAATTTCTTTCTTATGGGTGTTCAACATAAGCATCTCCTCCTTTGCCATTTACTTTTTCTTGCTTGTTCCCTGGTTTCTTACTTTGCCTCTTTTTGTTATCACCTCACTTTATGTTGCAATTATCTTCGTTCGATTTCTACTACCAGGGATACCAATACGGATAATACCACCACGGGGAATACCACCAATAAGGGTAGGGATAGGAATAGAATCTCTCCTCTTTTCTAACCTTGAAGAGATGAATCTCCTTTATTGAGATAAGGGGATAAGTGTAATCTATTTCACCGAGTGGAAGCACCCTCTTGCCCCTAACCTCTCCCGCAACAAGCGCCTCCCTTCCTCGACTGTATATGGCTGTATCCAGGTAGCCATCATATAATGCCAGAAATCTCCCGTCGGATTCATCCACATCCTTCGGCCTTCCCTCCATGTCCGCCGGTTTTTGAAGCATCTCGATCAGAGTCCCTTCCTTTCTGTTTTTTGGAGCCGAGAATTACGCCGCTTAAAAGAACTATTTTCCCTTTATAGGCCTCCGGGTCTTTAATAACCTCCTTGAAGTTTATCTCTTTGGCAACCTCCTTTCTTAATTCCTTGGAAACAGGGGCACAACCGATAGAAATCAAAAAAAGGAACATTAATGAACAGGAAATCTTTCTCATTTTAAATCACCTCCTTTCCAGCCATATTACCCTGTAATGAAGTATCGGAAGATGTGATGGGCGTTGTTATTGACCGGACGTCATCTTACTATAAATTTCCTTCCTTTCCACCAGAAGAAAATCCCGAAAATTCCAAAGATGATGGAAACACTCATCAAAGAAATCCAACCCGAAAGAAATGCCACGCATTTCCAAAAGCTTTCCCGCAACAAAACATACTCCCCACCTGCTCTGGGGAACATGGCCTCCAGTTCCCCAGAGCAAAGGGCCCCACACAGGGGAAAAATACCTCCAACGAGCCAGCAAAGAAGCATGGTTTGAGGGTTGCCAAGCTCTTGCATGATAAAGCCGGAGGTGGTAAATACCCCCGTGTCAACCATATTGGCAACCACCAAAATAGTTGCCGAAAACAAGCTGACTTCTTTTTTAGATCATGGCTATTTTGTTGATTTTTCAGCGTTATTTCTTTTTATTAGCCTTGTCATATCGATTTGTCAAAAAATCTCCCACATAGATCAGATGTTCGAATGGAAGCTTTTCTCCTTTTGTCTTCTTCAGAATCGTATCAAGCGTGCCATGGACAACTCTTTGCCTCTCTTTGTAACCCGCAAAGAGCACAATGGCTACGGGTGTGTCTGGCGGATAATAAGTTTTTAACTTTTTTACCACCTTCTTCAGATCCAGGAACATTGTAAAAAAAACCATGGTCGCCTGGTTCTGTGCAAGCTTTTCAATGCTATCCGGTCCGGTATATTCCTCACGTCCAAACGACGCGGTAAGGATGACCGAATGCGCCTTTACTCCTGAAGTAACCCCCTTGCGTAAAGCAGCATTGGCAGCATTAAAACAGCTAATACCGGGAATCACTTCCGGGTCAAGATCCTCAAATGCTTCCAAATACCACATGTTCGGACCATAAATGGTGGGGTCACCGCTGTCGAGAATGGATACAACCTTGCCCTGTTTGACTCCGTTGCGGATAATTCCTGTGATCTCATCAAGCTGTTTGACTTTTTCTTCATATTTGAACCGTTTGCTTTTCTTTGCTTGCTCGGGCTTTTTTCCGTATACGGCAAAAAGTCCGAAACCCGGATCATGAATCTCTTTGCCCTGCAAAAAAACGGGAAATTTGTCGCGTAGTCTTTTGCCACAAAAAACAATATCCGAATCCTTAATGGTATTGATCGCACGCAGGGTTATATTATCAGGGTCTCCATTTCCCACGCTTACCAGATATAATCGGGTTCCGGGTGGTTTTTTCGCCCCGGCATTTTGGACAAATCCGTCCATAGAGATGCATAGCAAAACTACGAAAATGCTGATCCATATGGTTTTGCGAATAAAAAAGATACGCATGTAAGCCTCCTTTTTTAGAATTACGATCGGTTTAATTGCCGCCTTTGGAAAATTCTACCTCCATTTACTCAAAGGAAATTCTTAAACGTTCACAGAGTGGTAAAATTAAGGTATCAACCCCCCGTGAATAATTGCAAAAATTCTTAAAACCTGAAACTTAACGCACTGCCGTAAGTTCTATCTGTCATCGGGTATCCTCGGCTGTTCTCATATTCTTCATCAAAAAGATTATTTACATAGAATTTCAAAACCACATCTTTCATAACACCATACTTTTTAAAAAGTGTCTGTTCTACGGCAAAGTCAAACACATGATACGAATCCATGGGATTGTCGTAACAGTGCCAGATATCTGAGCCCTCTGGCTCTTCCTCGCATACGTACGCAATCTGCTTTTCTTGATACTTGTAATCTAAAAGAAGCAGTGTATTCTCGAAAAGGTTGTACCGAAGTCCTGCATTGACCCGATTCTTGGCCCGATCGTCCAGTTTTTCGGCCGCATCCCCGTAGGGTGTGGTGTGCGGACCGTGATACCGCCAGTCAGTGTAAGCATAACTGACATAAAACGAAAGCGGATCGAAAATATGCCCATTGAGTTCCAGCTCAATTCCTTCTTTGATAACCTGTTCAAGGTTGAGCCTCCTGCGTCCCCAGGGTCCTGCGGCAATGTAGTCCCTATCACTGGCACCAACCACGTAATCGTTCATTTCATAATAGGAAAAATCGACCTTCAAATTGATGTCTTTCCAGAGTCTCCGTGTAAGCACTAAATCATATCCCACGCCATGTGCGGGATCAACCTCGATCCCCGATCCCCAACTTCAGACCTGGCAATAGGACTTTGGAGTCCATATCCTGCTGACACCTACCGATACGGAAGTATCTCTTAATACATCGGACAAATCGTCAAGTTCATATGTGAGAAAAGATTTTGGGAGCACTTGATTGTAACCCGTTTTTATGTACGGTCCATCATCCGGGTCGCTCCACCAGATAGTAGTATCCTCATACCTGAGACCGGCGGTCAGGGTAAGTCTTGGTATGATCGTCCATCTGTCTTGAATATACCCCCCATAACTTACGTCGATTTTCTGCCACTCATATCGAAGTTGCTGATAGTCAAAGCCCACCGTTACGAGATGATCGTCAAAAAGCTGTATCTCATCCTTAATATTAGTGCCGTATGAATGCCATTCCGTTATATAACGCTCTCTCTCCCCTTGATTAAAATAATATTTCTGATCATCATGACTATAATATGCTCCTAACGTCCATTCTCCGATAGAGGTAGGCTGTTTAACATTTAATCGATAAGAATACGGTCTTTTTTCGCGCCGCTGGGAATCCAGGGGATTACCCCCTGATTCGGTATCGGGATAACTACTGTCATAATAGTCTTTGTACTTTCCTTCGGGATCGTTATTCACCGGGCTTTCACGTTCTGCCTTCTGATAAGATGCACCCAAACTGATGTATCCATCAGAAGGGAGAATATAACCAAACCGGCCGGATATGGTTTCAGTATCAGCTTCGTTGTTCCTGAGATAACCATCGGTATGATATTTTTCATATGAAAAACCATAGATAAATGAGTCTACCCCGCCATCTATATTAACCCGGTGGGTCTGGGTGTTATAGGTCCGGTAACTTGTCATCACCTTAAGTTCCGGCTTGGTTGTTTCATATCTTTTGGGTGTTTTTGTCTTTACGTTGAGCACACCCCCAATACTTCTGCCGGAGTAAAGGGCGGAATGAGGACCGGGAATTATCTCGATACTCTCTATCTGTGCAAATGGGATAGTGGAGAAATCTGTAAAATGTCCCCCCTTATATCCGCCGACTTTTTCAACGGATAACCCATCCATGGCAGTAACAAAGTTGCGACTGTCAAAACCTCGCATATAGATATCGTCGTTTGTTTGAACCAAATCGCTGCTTCCGCGATAATCTATTATGGCCCGGTCTTTCAAAATATCGAGGATAGATTGCGGAGTGCCGGCTTGTTTGTACTCTTCGATGTTTATCGTAGTGCTGGAAGGGGCAATCACAATACCTTCTTCTTCTCTGGGAGCGGTTACCTGTATCTCCCCCACCTTGAGAACCTTCTTTTCCTTTTTCTCTGCTTCTTCCTTACCTGCTTCCTCAGCTAAACCGAGTTGAGGAATGGCAAACATCACTAGCCCCAGTAAGATAACAGCTATTCTGAGCTTCTTCATCACAAACCTCCTTTTCTGTCTCTCAAATTCTCTATCATCTTATTAACGATCTTTCTTCATCCTTTGAGTCAAAAAATCTCCTACATAATAAACTCCTTCCATTATTACTTCACCTCAAAGGTTAAAGTGGCAGTATACGAATACTGATCGCATTCCTTAGGATCAGGATAGGGGACCTTATGACCGACCTTGATCATCCAGATACCCGATTTAAGCATCTTTATCCTTCCTGCGCCTTCTTTGTTTGTTCTGGCGGTATAAGCCCATGCACCTTCAGTTGAAAATCCGACGTAGGTAGCATAAAGCTCTGCTCTCAAAGGTTCACTGTTATAACACACCTTTATTGGTAGATAATCCCCCTCTTTCAGATAAGCAGGATCTTTTAGTGGGACAATCTCAAGTGTGTGACCGACCGGTCTGGAAAAGATCTTACCTTCTCCTTTTCCAACATCCACTATAGCCTTGGCATACATCCCATAGTAGCCACATTGAACAACATTCTTCAGACCTTTCTTGGACTGGCGTTTGTGCCCCTCGGTGGTCTTTGTAAAAAACCCTTCTTTTCTTTTAGCCAGGGCCAGATATATTCCCTCCTTTTTCAAGGGCCTTTCCACCTTAAACTCGATCTCATTGATCGGTTCTATTTTTAGTTTATTACCGTTCGGATCGAGCATATATATTTTATCGAGACCTTCCTGTTTATAGAGAACATTGCCCACGGGGCTGGCAAAGGCATGCCCCCACCCAATGGTAAACTTTACCGGTCTCTTTGTTGATGGTGTATAATCCCCCGCATTGATCCACATAAAGTGGGCGCTGGCAGGTATGGGAAATACCCCCAGGATTAAAGCCAAAGTCAAACCTAACACTCCCAATTGTTTTCCAAAAATCCTCATTTCTTCATCCTCCTTTGATATTTGATAAATATTGGAAAGATTGTCCTCGGAGTTGGTGGCCAGAATAAATGTGAATTGACAGCGGGATAATTCGGTAGTATTAAAATACACGAGGCATCCCTCAACCCGAGGGGGCTTCACCGGGAAGGTGGCCTGCAAACACCCTGGCCGGGGATGGCTGCCTTCCCCCACCCTTTTTCATCTCTGATCCCTTAATCGACCTTTTTCCGTATCACCTCCTTTGACCTTATTTGCCTCACAAAAAAAGCCACGAGGACATTTCATCCGTTCTTGGACGATGGCCTTCGTGGCTTTATTCTTTTGTACTTTTGAAACGCGCCGCGATTACTACTGCAACTTCTTGTTGCGAAGTGAATTTAGATATCACTTCTTACATGACCACAACGCATCTGTCAACGTAAAAACGAAGCTGGTATGCTTCATGTCAACTCAAAGACGATTGTAAGTTCCAGAGGGATTTCTCCCTTAAAAAGGTGCCTGGGCGGTTTTGGAAAGGGGGCGGCATCTTGCACGGCTCTGAGGGCCGCCAGATCGAGGGCCCTGTTTCTGGAACGTTTTGCGACCTCTACCTCCCGGATACCTCCATCAGGGGTGATTACAAATCGAACGACGACACGACCTTCTATGTTTTTAACTCTGGCGATGTCCGGATATTTCTTGTGTCTTTCTATTTTGAGCCTCACCATCTCCAGATAGCTGTGGGCAGTCATGTAATCGCCGGAGGCCACCAGCGCACCCTGGCTCCAGTCAGCGATTTGCAGACCGGGAGTAGCAGGAATATCCGGCATGCTGATGCTCTCCATAAGGCTGTCCGGAAGGTTTTTTTCAGCAGGCTCCATCTTTATAGGTTTAAAGTGAGGTATTCGGCACTGGATAACCTTCAGTTTTTTTATGTCCTGCGGCTGAGGCGGCTTGGGTCTGTGACGCGGCCTGGGAATAGCCCGTGCAGTCGGTTTGGATATATTCTGCATTGTCAGCTCGATGTAACTGAGCGCGTTGGACGTGTAAATCCCGGCAACGTGCATGAAAATAACCAGATGGATGCCAAGAGACACACCAATCAAACCTCGAAAAAGCCAGTTGGGTTTTCTTTTCAAAAGTCTTTCTCCGTGGCCAGACAGAGCCTTCCCGCACCGGCTGCTTTGGCAATATCCATGACCTTTACAGCTTTATTCAGAATCACCGCCCGGTCCGCCCTGATCACAACCAGCTTATTCTCCTGGGAACCAATTTTCTCCTTGAGCCGGTCAAAGAGCCTGGCAATGGAGACCTCCTCGGTTCCCAGAAAGGCCCTGCCCTGCTGATCCACATAGACTGTGATCGTTTCCTCGGTTTGGGGCGCTGAAGCCCTGGCCTGGGGCAGCTTGATCTTGATGCCCTCATCGACCATAAAATTGGTGGTCAGCAAAAAATAGATGAGCAGCAAAAAAACAATATCGATGAGCGCTGTCAGCGGGGCCTTGACTGTGTAAAGGGACCGTTTTTTTCGATGAACAAGCATAATTACCTCCCTTAAGATTTCCTGCCCAGGGCCTTGATAAACGTCACGGTTCCATCCTGGAGTTGGGCTTCATATCTGTCCACACGCGAAACCAGATAGCTGTGGGCCACCATGGTGGGAAGAGCCACGGCAAGACCCAGAGCAGTGGTCAGCATGGCCTCCCAGATGCCACCGGCAAGGACCGCTGCGTTTACTTTGCCCCCCATCTCCTGAATTACCATAAATGCCTTGATCATACCCAGCACGGTCCCCAGCAGACCGAGCAATGGGGCGATGCTTCCGATGGTGGCCAGCGCTTGAAGGTACCGGGAAAGTTCCCTGACCTCACCGTCCGTGGAGTGAACAATAACCGTTTCCAGGGTTTCCCGATCTTGATCTTTGACTTCCATTGCCTGCGCCAGGATACGTGACATCGGCGTATCGTTATTGCTGGCCAGTTCATAGGCCTGGTGATCCTCACCATTTTTTATGTGTCGAGCAATTTTTTCCACCAGGCCATAGCTCCTGATCCGCAACCGTCCAAGACGGATCATACGCTCCAGAAAGATGGCCAGGGCCAGCACGGAACAAAACAGAATGGGGCCCACGAGCACACCCCCCTTTGAAAGAAACTCGATCATAATTATCCTCCTTGTTTTGAAAAAGTGGGAAAGTGAGCTGGTGGGAAAGTGTGTATCATGGGAGCCTCGTTTTCAGTATCCATGGATCAGGGTTGTTTCCCATGGTGACTAATTTCCCAATTATATTATCGTAAACTTGATGCAGATCTTTGCCAATATCCCTGCTAATGTATTCACACTTTACAGCATACTCCAGCCAAACCTGAGTTTCTGCGGCTTCACTTTCCGATTCATTCAGTTTGTTAACAAAGGCTTTTTCGTATTTCCTTCTCCTCCAGGCTTCAGCAATAGCTGAAGAAACAGAACGTGAAGAGCGGCGCATCTGATCTGTCAAAGAATAAATTTCTTCTTTTGGAAATCTTTTTGATATCTCAAAGATTCGCATAGCAGCTTCAACCGACACCTGATAAACCTCCAACTCCCAATGATACTGCACTTTTTTACCCATCTGCTCACTTTCTCACTTTCTCACTCGCTCACTCTCCCACCTGTTCACCTGCCATCTCTTCAATATCCGCTTCGCCATCGAAATTCAGATCCTTGGAACGTTTCACCAGCGCTTCTGACTCGTCGTATTCCTCCCATAGATCAGGCTTTCCGTCACCATTTGTATCTTCTGCTACAATCTTTACGTTGCCTTTATCGTAGTGGTACCATGTGTCTATGTGGCCGTCGTGGTTATTGTCTTTCTCTGCACGGATGGCCTCTTCAGCATCGTTGTAAAACCAGGTGATCGTAAACCGTCCCGTACCCTCATCGCCCTCTTCGCTTCTGGCAAGTTTGCCTTCAGCATTATAATGCTCCCTCAGATCCGGATTTCCGTCGCCGTCTTCATCAACTTCTTTAAGCCTCAAGACACTTTTTTTATAACAATACCGACCCTCCGGCTTCCCGTTTCCGTCTGCATCCAGCTCCATCACCATGGACCATGGGGGTTTGTTAAACCACTGGGTGATCTCGAAATGACCGTCATTGTCTCTGTCCCGAATAAGCTTGCGCTTTTTCCCCTTTTTGTAGAAGACCTTCATACTGACTTTTCCGTTTCCTTCATCGTCTTTTTCTGCCCTTACAAGCTGCCCGTCTCGATAATACTCCCAGGTATCGATCTTCCCGTCCAGGCTGGTATCACTTTCGACCCTCTCCTTTTCTGCTCTGGCGTTGAAATAAATCCTTGTATCCGGCTTTCCATCTCGATTGGCATCCTGGGTTTGCAGGGAGGGTTTCCCCTTTTTGAAAAACGTCACGGTTTCCTTGAACCCGTCTCCATCGGCATCGTAAATCACCTTGATCGGCTCCCCGTTACGAAAGGTCCTGATCCTGTCAATCCGGCCGGTGTGCCGGGTGTCCTCCTCAATTTTTTCAGCATAGCCCCGGGCATCATAATGAACGAATACATCGTTCTTGCCATCGAAGTTGCTATCCTTCTCCTGATAAAACGGTTTCCCCTCTTTAAACCGGGTCACCATGTCAAAGCAACCATCCCCATTCGCGTCTTTTCGCTGTTCAACCGGCACATCATCCTTATATCGAGTAACGATCTCAAATTGTCCATCCTGATCCAGGTCCTTTTTCTGCTCCAATAACACGCCCTGGCAATACAGGCGCAACACTTCCATGTTACCGTCCCTGTCCAGATCGTGGCGGCTTTTTTTGGGAAGGCCCTCGGTGTCGAAAAAGATGATCCTTTCGAGTTGGCCGTCCGCGTCTTCATCGACGCGCCTTTCAAGGGGTTTGTCATCCCTGTAAGTCTGCCAGACATTCACCTTGCCATCGCCGTCCATATCCTTTGTGGAAGAGGATAAGCTTCCTTCTTTGAAGTGGTAGATGCTGTCAAACAGGCCGTCTCCGGTGGTGTCTTTTTGCATCTTTAAGGGTCGTTCTTCAGAATCGAACTTTATAATTTGATCTACCTGGCCGGTTTCGGTCGAGGCTCGTTCATGCCGGATTCTTTTCCCTGCTTCAAAATAATCCCAGGCATCAATCTTTTGGTCATGATTGGTGTCTCTTTCCACCCTTTTGACCTCCTCCTGTTCATAGTACTGGAATCGGTCCATGATCTCGTCCGAATTGCTGTCGATCTCCAGCTTGATGATCTTGCCGCGTTTATCAAAATGGGCGATCTGGTCTATCTTCCCGTCTTTGTCAGAATCTTTTTTGACAACATCCTCCTTTGCTAAAGGCGATCCAGGCAGGAGCAGGCTGATCGTACCGGCAAAAAACAACAAAAAGAAAAAATGCAGCACTATAGAAATATTTTTTTTATATGGTTTCTTTTTTTTCGAACGCCGCAACAATGTAAAAACCCTCATAAAAAAAGCCACAAAGACATAACAGGATTCATTCCCGGTCACCTTCGTGGCTTTTGATTATATTGGAAAATCTAAGCTGATTCAAAAATTTGCTTTAGTCGCACCTTCACGATACGCTTTTGTCGTTTATTTAAAGAATAAAAGTTTTAATGTCAATATTTTTCTCAGGCCGTCCCTTTTAAACTCCAAATTTGGACACAGACCCGCCTGCCCTGTAGCTCCGGCAGATGGTACTGGGGTGTCCTATTTAAACTTGATAGTATAGGAATTTCCTTTTTAGACACGGATTACACGGATGGCCACGGATTAGCTTTATGTTGTTTGAACAATGGTTCATTGTTCAAACAATGCTTCCATTTCATAAATGCTGCCGCATTTATGAAATAAAGGGCAGTGTAATCAGTGAAATCCGTGTCAGAGATTTTTAAGTTCGCCCGAAGGGCGCTAAGTTCTTTCATTGACATTTTCAACTTTAAGATCAAAATATGGAGAAAAATGAGAATTCGATGAAAAAAGCTTGACAAAGGATTTTTTAAACGTTAATTAGAGGACGAAAATATTATTAGAGGACTCTAATAAAGAATCCTGGCCCAAAGGGCCAGGCTTTGGTTATCCCCAGAGGGGATTTGCTTTATTAAAAGTTCATTGACTTATTGAAATTCCAAATCCCAAACAAGAAAAAACAATTGCTTTGAACCGGTTTGGAATTTGGAGTTTGAGATTTACCCGCCTAAGGCGGGTTAATTTGGAATTTGGTGCTTGGAATTTGTGATTTTAGACACTAAACTCCAAGGCAGAGCCGGAGAACTCTGACCTGGCCCAAAGGACCAGGTTTTTCAGGGCAAAATAAATATGTTAACGCTGAATGGAAAATAAAGGAGTAAAAATACCTTGCCAAAGCCAACGACCCCGGCCATGGAAGATTATCTGGAGGCCATTTTTAATCTGGATAGAGAAAAGCGGGTGGTCCGGGTCAGAGATATTGCCAAAAGGCTTGGCGTCCGGATGCCCACGGTGACCAGTATGCTCAAAACCCTCAGCAAGAGGGAACTGGTTGACTACGAGAAATATGAGTATCTGGAACTAACTGATAACGGAAGGGCTATTGGCAGGGAAATCCATCGGAAGCACCGTGTGTTGCGGAGTTTTCTGACGGATATCCTAAACATTGATGCCGCAATAGCCGATAAAGAGGCCTGTATGATGGAACATGCCGTCAGTACCTCAACACTGGACAGACTCGTAGCATTTATGGAATTTGTTCAGTCCTGTCCCCGGGCCGGCGCAAACTGGCTTGATCGCTTTGATAAGTACACCGTACAGGGCAGAGACAGGGCAAAATGCCTGGAGCACATGAAAGAATTTGCCGATGGCTTCAAGGAAAAAATAGACGCCATGAAAAACAGGGAGGGTAATTAGAATGGTTCTCAGCAGAATTGATCCGGATCAAGAGGTAACGCTTATAGATATAACCGGAGGGAGAGGAATAAGATCAAAGCTCTATAGCATGGGGCTTGTGCCTGGAGTAAGTCTCAGGGTCTTAAACCGGAATGGACACGGCCCGCTTATAGTTGGCGTAAAAGATTCCAGGCTGGTCATCGGTCATGGCATGGCCAGTAAAATCGTTGTAGAATAATTTTTTTTGCCATAGAAGTTAGAAGTTTCTAATTTAGATAAGGATTGCTAACATGAAAACTAGCGGTAAGAAAGATCTTGTCACTGTCATTAACAGGAGCGCTGAAGAGCTTCATCAGAAAATAGATATGCATCGCTACCTTATGACCACTTTACTGGAAAAAAAAGTGGACAACGAGACTATAAAGCAACTCGCTTTGCCCACCTATTTTCCTGATGAAAATAGATTAAAACAGGCCATCATGGAGACCATAGATGTTCTGGAAGAGAGCAGGAAGGCCTTTAAATCCAAAAGATTGGAGGTGTTGCGCAAAAAACTCACACAGGTATTGATAGAAGCAAAATAAAGAAATCAGGGATATTTTACGGTTCTCCGGCCAATTATGGGTGCGGATTAAAGTGAAGGTGTAACTCGAGATCGAAAAACCATCGAGCTACGCCTTTTTATTTGGCCGAAAAATGTAAAAGTGGCCATCAGGAAGGCGGCAGGTATCAACTAACCAATTTTAACAAAAACAAGGAGCAAAATGATGCGCAGCGAGTCCAGTCGAATATCAATGCCGTGGTCTCCGGATCTCATTAACAACCTTAAACTCAAAGGCTGCGGCCTGATCAATTGTCGGTCCCGGTTGGGAGTCCGGAATCCCGTCAGAGAGGAGATCCAACATATTCTCATGGATAGGTTCAGAAGCGACAGCAGGTCTGATTCGGAATGTCCTGCTTCGCATACGGATTTTAGTGAATAAGCTGTCGCACATCCGATGCGATGATTGTGAACAAGAACATAACCCGGACAAGCCGGAAATAACAAATCACAAGCATCAAATTTCAAATAAATTCCAAACTACAAGCGCCAAATTCCAAATAAGATTCAAGGCAAATTGTTTGTTATTTGTTTTTTGGTCATTGAGATTTGTTTGTTATTTGTTTTTTGTCATTTGATTTTTTGACATAAAAACACAAGAAATCAGAGTTTAGGTACTAACCCGGACGGGCCGGAACCAAAAAGTATTGAAAATTGACAAATTCATTTTGAGGGTTAACGCTCATGAGCACCAATTTTCAAATCCAATTCAAAAAAAGCAGCGGCAACTTGCACGTTCAACCAACGGGGGATTTTGACGGGAGTTCCGCCTGGGAGTTGATCAATCTGATCCATGAGAAATACGACGGTAAAGGACGAGTGTTTATCGATACCCGTAACCTGGGCGAAATACACCCATTCGGCTGTAATATCTTTCAGTGCCGGCTGAATCCCAGAATCCTGCCGGCAGATCGACTTTGCTTCAAAGGTGAAAAGGGTTTTGAAATTGCGCCAAACGGCAGCCGGGTCATTGTTAATTCCGAAAAGGATCACTGCCGGTGCAACGGAAATTGTAATGGATGTCCTTGTGCCGGTAAAAGAAATAAATTTGGGAATATAACAAAGAAAACAAACGCCATTGAACACAGGGAGGGTAATTACAATGGTTCTCAGCAGTGTTGATACGGAAAAAGAGGTAACGCTTATCGCTATAACCGGAGGGAGAGGGATAAGATCAAAGCTCTATAGCATGGGGCTTGTGCCGGGAGTGAAACTTACGGTTTTGAATCGAAACGGTACCGGGCCGGTCATGGTTGCCGTAAAAGATTCCAGGTTGGCCATTGGTCATGGTATGGCCGAGAAGATCATTGTGGAATAATACATCTCGGAAATGCTGCAATTATGATGGCACAAACAGGTTGCAACTAATAAACATGTAATATCAATAGGATGTAGAATTTCCGAGACGTTATTTGAAGGGAGGTAAAGGAAGATGAAATTAGCTTTGCCGGGTTCAGGGAAGGAAATGAATACGCTCATAGATCCAAGATTCGGGAGGTGCCGTTATTTTATGGTGATCGATCCGGATACGCTTTCGTTCGAGGCCAGAGAAAATCCATTTAGAACAGCAGATAGGGGGGCAGGCATACAAGCAGCCCAATGGATGGCCGACCAGTGTGTAAAGACGGTCATGGCCGGCAGAGTCGGCCCTAATGCCCTTAAAGTTCTAAAAAGGGCGGGTATAACAGTGATTACCGGGATCAAAGGAGAGATCAGGGAGGCTGTTGAGACTTATCGCGCCGGAGAACTGGTAAATCCTGCGACGATACCTGAGGCTTCAGATAACGCATCTTCTTCTAAGAAAGAAGCAAGGCGCGGACTGGGGCCTGGAGGCAAATGTGTATGCCCGAAATGTGCTGCAAGCATTGAACACAGACGTGGAGTGCCGTGCAGAGAGGAGGCATGTCCGGAATGTAAAGCAAGGATGAGACGAGAATGAAAAAGGGGGGTGATGGCAAATCGGTTGGCAGCTTAAGGAATTAAGAAATTAATAACATAAAATATACTCAGATAAGGAGAAAAATCAATGAGACTTTTAGTCGATGTAGAGCCGGAAACACAGGCAACCATCCGGAAAATCGAAGGAGGAGAGGATATAAAGAAGCATCTTGAGGATCTGGGCGTAAATCAGGACGTGGAAATCAGGGTATTGGAACAGGCTCCCCAACATGAGCACACGGGGGCCATCTCTTTCAGCCTGGATGATAAAGAGGTCATCCTGGGTCATGGAATGGCCGACAAGCTGTATATAGATAAGGAGGGAGTCATGACATCCCTCCTTGAGATGGAGGAAGAGGACAGGGGAATCGTAAGGGCATTTGGCGGCGGGAAGGATTTGGCCGAATGGTTTTCTGCCTTAGACATTAAAACGGGTAAAGAGGTAAAATTCCTGCAGCATCTCCCCGACGATACCCTGTCTTTTGAGATCCAGGGCAAACCCGTAACAATGGGTGAAGGGCGGGCATCCAAAATTCTGGCAGAGTATGAAGGAAAAACCATCCAGATCAATTATCTGAAAACGGGTGAAAAGGCAAAAGTGGATTCTATCATTGGAGGTATGACCCTCAAAGAGGAATTTGAACAGGAAGGCATCAAGGAAGGAGCCGACATCACCATGACCGGGAGAGATAAAACCGCTCCTGCACCGGTTAAGGGGAGATATGTACGGGCTGAAACAGGAGGCCGGCAGATCACCATCGGCTATGGCATGGCCAAGAAGGTCTGGGTAGATTAAAAGAGACAAAAAAGTCAGGGAAAACAGCAGTCGCCAACCAACAGGCTGTTTCCCCTGACAATCAGCAGAACTCTCATAGAGCGGAGTTCATTATTCCCTTTAGCATGTCGGAGAAAGGATGGCAAGGGAAATTGAAAGGAAAGAATCCATGCAGACAAATAAAATCCAAAACCCAAAGCAAATTGAATTTAGATCCTTTGATCATCTACCAGGTGAAACTACATCTGACTTGACCGGAAGTATTGACAGGCCGTTGCCCCGCAGGTTCTGGGAGATCGATCTTATTTTTAGATGTCCTGTTGTTTGGACATGTCTGGACATGTCCGAGCAAAAACAGATACTCAAAAAGGCGGGGATTTCCCTCAAAAAAAAGAACCCCTATGAAATCCATGAGACCATGGTGAGGAGTTCGGAAAGCGAGACCCCTCTCTCCCGCAAGATAGATTGCCGGCTCAACCGCAAGTTTAAAAGAGAAATAACCGCGTTTTTTGACCTTGAAGAAGATGAGCTCATGCAAATCTGGAAGTCCCGAGTTAAAAACGGAGAAATAAAAGGCCTCCTGTGGGCGGCTGCCACACGAGCTGATCTTTCAATTGAAAGTAAGCGGTCTCTCTTTGGGGACATTCATATGGAGATGCATCTCAATGCCGTCGAAAACAGGAAAGTGAGGCAACAACTTTCTTATCTTCAAGATAAAAATCAAGAATTAGCTCAAAGGCTCAAAGAGGAATCCGGGGTAAGGAGAACATTAAAAAAAGAAAATGCAAATTTAGAAAGGGATCAGACGGAATTGCACAGACAAAATGCCTTTCTTGAAAATGAAAACCTTTCCATTGAAAAGGAGTTGTCAATACTGCGGGGAAATACAGGGATTCTCGACCTTGAGGCTGAAAATCAGCAATTACGCGACGAACTGGGGAAACTGTCAGAAAAGATAGAGGATTACCAACAACGCCTGGAGGATCTCCGGTGTCAAAATAATAAGTTACTGTCAAAACTTGAGAGCCAGCGTGAAATGAACGATCATTTGAAAAAGGAGATGGAAGAGATTTTAACCCGGTTTTCAGCCCTGACCAGGTGTGATGAGACGTGCCCTTCATTCGATCTTTGCCGGAAACGAATCCTGATCGTAGGGGGTATAAACAGGATGGAACCCCTTTACCGCCAGTTAATTGAAGAGAATGGGGGAATATTTGAATACCATGACGGTCATATAAAGGGAGGCAAAAAAGCGCTTGAGAACCGGATAAGGCGGGCTGATATTGTCCTCTGCCCGGTTAACATAAACAGCCACAACGCCTGTTCGGTAGTCAAGAAAATGGGTAAAAAGCACAGGAAATCTGTTCAGATGCTGGCCGGTTCCGGTCTGGGTGTTATTTCTCAGGCCCTTTCTGAATGTCAGGAAGTAAATCAAAGGAGCTGAAAACCATGGATCAAAATTTCAATCCGATTCATAAAAATGGAAACAGAAACGTCTTTTGTCCATATTATAGAAACTGTCTGAACCATGCGGCCAAACTTCACTGGGAGAATTGGGATTGTTCTGAGTGTCCGCACAAACTGACGCAACGACCAATAAAAACAGATCAGATGACCAGTGGCTTTTACCCATATTGCGAGTTGCCGTTAAGAATACACATAAATCTTCTTGAAAAAATCGGTCTTATGAAGTAAGCTTTCAAAATTAGGTCCGGCGGCCCCGTGGGCAGGGAGCTTCATACATGAGATTGTTCCCTTATCTTTTATAATAAAGATTCCTTACCGAACCCTGATGAATAAGCCGGGGGTCTGGGAGTTTGTTGAGAAGGCCTTATCCCGACTGGAGGGAAGCTTTTAACCCACTTATAAAAAATTCGTAAATAAGATAGGATAATGAGTCACCTAAAAGCAACGCATTTTATTAGATCAATAAGTATAATTGCCCTATCAGCGCTTCTTTTTTCCACGGTAGGGATACATTTCGTTCATCCCTTTTTCCACCACCATCACAATCACCATCATTGTGCCGGATGTTCCCACTTCTCAGTTCATTCCGGCCATCAAGACGCCGCGCTTTCAATTGACGAAAAACAAGCGATATCCAAAGAGCAGGAGGATTGCCCCATCTGCTCGTTTTTACTGCACTTTAATCTTTACAAAGCTGCATCCTATACCCTTTTAGAGCAACAGGAATGTTTGAAAGGATTCCCGCTGGCGCTCAAATCTCCTTTTGCCAAACAGATAGACTTTTCACCCATCCAGCCTCGAGCCCCTCCTGTTTCCACAATCTAACCCAAATGTCTTTATATCACTGTTATTTTCAGGGTTTTCCTGATTTTTCGTATATCAGGGCCGCTGGCGCTCAAAGGCAGGCCAATGGAGACGTCGGTCTTGCGCCAGTAGAGTATGTAACAAAGAAGATCCATAGAACTGGCGTTGAGCCTCCCTGAAATTCATACATAACTATGCAAATAAATTAAAGCTTTTTCGAGAAAACGATACCCATATCGCTATGGGACAGGTATCTGAATTGATATTAAGGAGGACAGAAAATGAAGCTTTTCAAAATGGGAATATTTTCTCTTTTTGTCATGAGTGTTTTTTTCGGCGCTACTCAATTAACATTTCTTTACGCAGAACCGATCAGGCTTGAGACAATCGTGGTCACGGCCCCCAAAGAGGAGGGGGATGGAAAAAGTATAGAAAGCCAAACCCTTAAGACACATAAGGTTGTGGATCTGGCAGAGATCCTTTCGGATGAAATGGTAGAAGCGACCATGATTCGCAAAGGCGGATATGGGAATGAAGTCTCCATAAGGGGTTTCGGGCAGTCAAACCTGAGGGTATTAATAGACGATGGGCTTCTTGAAGGGGCCTGCGGCAGCAGAAAAGATCCCTCCCTATCACACATTAATATGCTGACTGTTGATAAAATCGAAGTAAAACAGGGGCCATTTGATGTAACAAAAGCCGGGGCACTTGGGGGAAGCCTCAATGTGGTAACCAAAAAACCACAAGAAGAATTTCACGGTGAAATCCTTGGTAAAGGGGGCAGCTATGATTTTTGGAGCAGTGGTTTTTACCTCACAGGCGGAAATAATAAGGTTCAGGGATTGATTGGCTATAATTACTCCGAATCGGATCAGTACGAAGATGGAGATGGCAACAAGCTCTGGAGTTTTGCCCCGGGAGGCCGGCCATATAATGCTGACGGGATGCACATGAAGGCATTTGAAAAGCAAGATGTGTGGGGAAAACTACAACTGACCCCGGCGGAAAATCACACAATACTCCTGTCACACACTTATGGCCATGGTGAGGATATAATGGCGCCAAGGGTTGGGATGGATATAGAAGACGAAAAAACATACTTGAGCAGGGCCGACTATATTATCACTAATCCGGGGAGGTTTCCGAACAAATTAACTTTTTCTTTTTATCAAAACAAGGTAGAGCACAACCCTTACGATAAATATAGAGATCTGGTAGGCGTCCCCTCTTTCCATCGACATAATGATGTGGAGTCGACCATCACTGGTGGGAAAATCGAAAATGAACAATCAACGAATTTCGCTACGTTTACCTGTGGCATCGATATGTATAAACGCAATTGGGAAGGAGACATGTACAGGGACGATACCGGAGCCGTATTTGATGACGAGCTTATTCCTGATGTGGACACCTATAATTATGGCGTTTATGTCAAGGCGGATAAGGATATTGACAAATGTTCACTGGGCGTCGGCCTCCGTTATGACAGGTTCGAGACAGAGGCCGATGAAGACCTCAAACAGAGCCTGGCAGCCGGGATCACTACGAACAAAAATAAGGACAACCTGCACAGCGGGTATCTGTCTGTAAAATACCGTCTTACAGATAGCTCTTATATTTTTGGAGGGATTGGCCGGAGTGTCCGAACACCCACTTCTGTTGAACGCTACCTTCAGTCACCATCGCCTTATTTTCATGGGAATCCGGATATAGATCCAACTAAGAACACAGAGTTTGATATTGGCTTTCAGGCAACAGGCAAAAGATACAGTTTGAAAATAAAGGGATTTTACAGTGATCTGGATGACTATATTTACCAACAGGGCAAGAAGACAGCAGCTTCTCATCAAACCTGGACGAATATTGATGCTCATCTTTATGGCGCTGATGTGAAGGCCGTTGTGGATATAATATCTGATCTTTCCGTTGAAGTTGCTGCGGCTTATCAAAGAGGCAGGAAAGACTCTCAACCGGAAATGAACAATGATAAAGATCTTGCTCAGGTTCCACCTCTGAAAACCAGGCTGGCCTTGCATTATGATCATTCGGATTTTTTGGGGACATTAGAGTGGATTCACTCAGAAGATGCTGAAAATGTGGATATTGACGCAGGAGAACAAAAGCTGGATGGCTGGGATGTGGTGAATTTTAGAGCAGGCTATAATTACAAAATGTTGACACTAAATGTTGGTGTTGAAAATATTTTTGATAAGCATTATGCTGTTGCCAGCTCATATGAATGGGATGTTGTTTCCGGTTCAGGAGCTCACCCGGCAATTGTATATGAACCCGGGAGATTTTTCTATGCATCCATTTCCTGCAAATTTTAGTTTTTTCCCTTTACCAGGGAAAAGAAAGAGGCTTCTTTGAATGCAGGCATAAATCGCTTTTCATTTCCCGAATTCCTTTTGACCTGTATTGTTAAAAAAAACTTGACATTGTTTTTTTATTGGATTATTAGGATATCCTTATTAAATTAGAGATCTAAATATTTAAGGGATGCCTTACGGTTTTCCGTTTTAATTTAGCGGGAAGAAAGTGAAGGCGTAACTTGGATAACAAACATCTGAGTTGCGCTTTTTTTGTTTGAGGAGAAGTCAAAAAGTTATCATATTTTCAGTATGATTCGCTGGAAATGCTCATGGTGTAAGGATTTTTCGGGGTGAAGATGCTGTAACCCAAGGGGCGGAGCTGTGTCTTTGCTCGATCATGTAAATCTCCTTAAACATAATTCTGCCAGGAACAACTTCAACAAAAAGGAAGACCTTTGAAAAATGCTCAATTTTGTTCAAGTTCAAGGAAGGCGAAAATTTTAACCGTAGGAATACATTGAGTATTTCGAGGCTTAAAATTTGAGCCTGACGCCGAAATTGGGCAAAAGGGGGCGTTTTGCAAAGGTCTCAAAGGAGGGTTTTTTGGATAAAAAGGGCCATTGCAAAAAAAAATTATATCTATTTCTCATAATATTTTTTTTCTCTCTCCCAGGTCCATCAACCTTAACCGCAAAAGAAAAAGATGCCTCTTATCTTATTGGGACGGAAGATATTTTAGAGATTTCGGTTTGGAAAGACCCTGAGCTTACCAAACAGGTTGTGGTCAGGCCGGATGGGAGAATATCCTTTCCCCTTATAGGCGAAGTTGAAGCTGGGGGCCACACAGTGAAGTCTTTAGAGGATGAACTGAAAAAAAAAATTAGCGAATATGTTCCTGATGCCATGTTGACTGTAATGGTGATCCAGGTGAACAGCATCAAAATCTATGTAACTGGTAAGGTTGCAAGGCCCGGTGAATACAGGCTAGGCCGTGCAATCAATGTTATGCAGGCCCTTTCATTAGCCGGCGGCCTTAGCGCCTTTGCTGATGCGGATAGTATTCTTATTCTAAGAAGTGAAAAAAGCTCTCAAAATAAAATCCCCTTTAACTATAAAGAGGTAAAAAAAGGGGGGAAGTTAGAGCAGAATATAATGCTGGAAACCGGGGATGTTATTGTTGTGCCTTAAACTTGACGGCCTCGTAAAAAGTCGTCACCCCGGCGAAAGCCGGGGTCCAGGTCAGTCATAAGTTTCTGAAAACACTGGATTCCGGCTTTCGCCGGAATGACAAAAAATGATGTTTTTTGACTTTTTACGAGATTGTCAAACTTTATGTGAGGAAGATATTTGTCAGTCTCAAAACCTTTAATCCTGGGGTTCGGGATTCTAAGTTGCCTGCTTGCTGTCTCAAGCGTACAAGGTGCTGAGTCAAAATTAATCCCTCAGATTTCAATAAGGGGGACATACAATGACAATATTGATTTCAGCACAATAGAAGAAAAAGATGATTGGATTTTCACTATTACCCCGCTGATAAAATTGGACTATCAAACAGAAAGAGCCAGAACTATTGCAAATGCACAGTTTGAAGTTATTGAATATTGCAAGGAAAACGATCTTGATACTGTCAATCAGAAGTACAATCTAACTCATGATTTTAGAGCAACCGAGCTCTTTGGCATGAATCTCAGTGGTTCTTTCATTAAAGACACCACGCAGGACAGTGAAATGGAAGAAACAGGCCTGGTTCTTAAGCGAAGCGATCGTGATTTTTATAATATCAGGCCAGGTATATCCTTGTATTTAACAGAGACAAACAGCCTCAATCTAAACTTTGGATACTCAAGGGCACAATATGAAGCCCCTCAGTACTCAGACTATAATGTATACGATGGAACCCTGGAGCTTGTTCATGCAATATCTGAAAGGGGGGCAACCGTCTCTGCGCAGGCAGGGTATACGCATTATGACTATGAAGCTTCTGAAGTGGATAATTACAGTCTTCACCTGGGTCTCACTTATCCTTTTACTGAGAAATGGAAACTAAGCGCATGGGCCGGTGCACGGTATACAGAATCGGAATACGAGGTCCGGGAATGGGAACCTGTATATTTGCCGGGAACACCGATTATTACAGGTTATCGCCTCGTAAAAAGGAATGAATCTGACAGAAACCGGGGATGGCTCACCTACCTTGCCCTCACCAGGGCGTATACTCATGGCTCCGGCTCTGTGAGTATTAACCGGGACATCACCTCTTCCGGTTACGGAGAGACAATCGAGCGTAACCGTGCAACCCTGAGCCTTGATTACCGTTTTACAGAGTTCCTTACCGGTAGGTTCAGCGGATCCTGGAGCAGGTCTGAATCCGAAAGCCGATACAGGGATACCGATGAAAAACTCTATTACCTCCGTCCCTCATTGAGCTGGCTGATTATGGAGTACGGAGTGGCCGAGCTATCGTATCAATACACCAGGATTGAATATATGAATACAGATACAAATGCAGAAAGAAACACTATCTTCTTAAACTTTACTATTTACTGGAAAAAATTTATTTGAAGAACCAGGAAGGTCCTTTTTGGAAACTGAAACAAGAAATTTCGGCGATTATGCTGCCATTATCAAGCGGCGCAAGTATTATATCCTGATCCCTTTTTTATGTATTGTTATTGCTGCGGCCATAGTAGCCTATGTCCTTCCGCCCATTTATAAATCGACCACCACGATTTTGATAGAGGGCCAGCAGATTCCATCAGACCTTGTTCGATCAACAGTTCCTACAGTTGTGGAAGAGGCCATACAGACGATCACCCAGCAAATCATGAGCCGAAGCAAACTCCTGGAGATCGTCAATCGCTTTGACCTTTATAATAATCTGCGTGACAGAGAGACCACTGAAGAAATCATCGAGAAAATGAGAAAGGATATTAACCTGGAGATGATCAGTGCCGATGTGATAGACCAGCGGACCGGCAGACCATCTGTGGCCACCATAGCCTTCAGCCTTTCTTATGAATGGAAAGATCCATCCAAAGTCCAGAAAGTCGCCAATACACTGGCGTCTCTTTATCTTGAACAAAATTTAAAAGACAGGGAGGAAAAGGCCAGAACCACCTCAACTTTTATTGAGGCCGAGATAAATATGCTGAAGGATAGTATCAATCAATTGGAAACAAAAATTGCTGAATTTAAAGAAAAGCACTTCCAGGCCCTCCCGGAGATGGCGCAGCTTAACGTTCAGATGGTTCAACGGCTCGAAAGAGAACTCGAGAACCTCGAACAAGAGATAAAAAATGTAAAGGGGCGAAAGATTTATTTAGAGGGCCAGCTTGCCGGCATTGATCCCGATCTGCCCGGCATTCAAGGGCCGGGCGGTCGCACAGCCGATGCCAGGCAAAGATTAAAATACCTTCATACAGAATATATTGCCTTAAAGGCCTCCCTTTCAGAAAAGCATCCGGATGTTATCAAAATGAAAAAAGAGATTAATTCCCTTGAAAATGAGGTAACCCTTAAGGACAAAATCCAGCTTAAACGGAATCAACTTGAGGAATTAAAAACAGATCTTGCCGTGAACATGGGTAAGTTTTCAGAAAAACATCCCGATGTGATCAAGCTCAAAAAATCAATAGAAATTGTAGAAAAAGAGGTTGAGGAAAAGATCAAGGAGACAGGCAAAACGCAAAATGATGCTGAAACCCCTGAAAATCCCGCTTATATCAATATCAGCACCCAGATTGACACAGCAACAATGGAGATAGAGACCCTGAAAAAAGATCGGGACAGGCTTAAAAGCAAATTAGAAGAATACCAAAAACGGCTCGAGCTTACGCCACAGATAGAATTAGAATACAATTTATTGACACGTGATTACAATAATGCCAGGACGCGGTATCAGGAGACCTTACACAAGCTGATGGAGGCAAAGAGCGCAGAAGGGTTAGAAAAAGGTCAAAAAGGGCAGAGGTTTATTATTATAGATCCCGCAATCTTTCCTGAAAAGCCGTATAAACCGAATAGATTAGCTATCATACTTATCGGCTTTATTCTCGCCATCGGGGCCGGCATCGGCATTGCATCTCTAAAAGAATTTTCGGATCGGGCTATATACTCGGAAAACGCACTTTCTCTAATAACCGGCAAACCGGTTTTGGCTGTTGTTCCATTGATTGAGACTGAAGCGGATTTAAAACGTAAAAAACGAAAACTGATCATTTTTGTGCTTTCGATCCTAATTGGAACAGGTCTAATCGTGTTAGCCGTTCACCTGTTTTATAAACCCCTGGATCTCTTGTGGTTTATGATTATAAGAAAACTGGTCAAGCTGGGATTAATTATACGTCTCGGAAATTCTACAATTTATTGAAAAAACAAGTATTTTTTAGAATTATATTTTTAACTCGGACATGGAATATTGGAATGATGGAATACTGGAAGGTTGGTTTTTAAAAGGATACCAGCCATTTTTAATTTTATCGTCAACACAAATTTCACCATTAACCCAATATTGCATTATCCCAGAACGTATTATTCCATTATTCCAGCATTCCATCATTCCAATTGGGGCGAAGCCCCTAATTTGCGAATCGTTAAATAGTGTATTCATTGATTTGTTAATTTGTTCAGTTGTCGACGGCTCAACCATTTAACTACTCAGCCATTTAACCAAGTGATAATAGTATGAGCACAATTGAAAAAGCAAAAGGACAAAAAGAGATACAAAAATCTTCATTAGCTACATCCATTGACTATACCCAGACCAGGATCTTTAGGGTAAATCACCATACAATGCGTGATAACAGGCTGATCTCTTTTTTTGATGAATCCCATGTCTCTGCCCAATATAAGATATTGAGGACACAGATCTTACATAAAACAAAAGAAGAGGGTCTGAACACTATATTGGTTACCAGCGCCGGTGAAAGTGAGGGGAAATCTATTACAGCAGCTAATCTGGCTATCAGCTTGGCCAGGGAAGTGACACATACTGTCCTTTTGGTAGATGCAGATCTAAGAAACCCTTCTTTGCACCGGTTATTTGGCGTTGAGCCTGAAGGTGGCTTATCAGACTGTCTTCTAAATGACATCCCACTTTCCGATCTTCTTATAAATCCTGATATTAATAAGCTAACCATTCTCCCCGGGCGTCATAAACTCCCTGAGTCTGCAGAGATTGTAGGTTCGCCCAAAATGATGGAGTTGATCCATGAAATGAAAAATCGTTATCAGGATCGCTACATTATATTTGACTCTCCACCGCTTATAGGGAGCGCTGATACCTTAATTCTATCGAAATTTGTTGATGGTGTGATATTGGTGGTGGAATATGGAAGGACCCAAAAAGATCAGATCGAAAAAGCCATGGAACTTCTAAAGGAAATAAATGTAATCGGCACTATTTTGAACAAGGCTGTTATTCCTAAAAAACAGGCTTATGCTTACGGATATTACTCCTGACAAACTCAGACTATTGCAAACCCTACCCAATAACGCAATGAACACAATGAACGAAACAACCCCTTTCGCCTCTCCAATTAAAATAAAAAATAGGACACTCAGGTGAAATCTACAAATTGGAAACTATTTTTTAAGAGAGACCTTTGAAAAATATTCATTTTTGTTCAAGTTCAAGGAAGGCGAAAATTTTAACCGGAGGAATATATTGAATATTTCGAGGATTAAAATTTGAGCCTGACGCCGAAATTAGGCAAAAGGGGGCGTTTTGCAAAGGTCTCTAAGAGCATCCTGCTGATGGGGCTAATCCTTTCTATGGCCGCGCAGGCAGAAGCGTTGAGACCTGAAAAAGTGCTGGTGGTGTACAATTCTGCTATGGCGGAAAGCATAGAGGTTGCGGAATATTATGCCCTGAAGCGTAATGTGCCTGAAGCAAACCTCCTTGGGGTCAGTCTATCCACTGGCGAGATAATGTCCAGAGAAGAATATGAAACAACTCTTGCTCCGGCGGTGAAGGATTCTCCAAAAAAAATCGGAAACCACAATTCTCCAGGATGTATCCTTTTGGTCTATGGAGTTCCCCTTCGTGTGCTTTCACCATCATTGACAGAAAAGGATAAAAGATTTGCTCGATTTGCAGGTGAGAGAAAGAAATACTGTCTGGATACGCTCCTTGCCCTGACCGAAACCCTTAAGGGAATCTGCCTTCCTAAAGATAAAATCAGGGAGAAGGGAGCTAAGAAACCCTCCTCGGATTCAAAGGGATCATCTTCCTTGAGAGAAGACAATCATAAAGAGTCTACTGAGGAGGTAATCAGAGAACTCCACC
>Ga0114919_10000569_pt1 | contig 28873 bp, 22 predicted proteins | sample BlataG_FD_88682 | JGI IMG/M metagenome (GOLD analysis project Ga0114919, IMG submission 88682) | Deep subsurface microbial communities from Black Sea to uncover new lineages of life (NeLLi) - Black_00105 metaG | ecosystem: Environmental > Aquatic > Marine > Oceanic > Sediment | place: Atlantic... | reverse complement strand
GGGGGGGGGGGGGGTGGGGGGGGGGGGGGGGGGGGGGGGGGGGGGGGGGGGGGTGGGGGGGGGTGGTGGGGTGGGGGGGGGTGTGGGGGGGGGGGGGGGGGGGGGGGGGGGGGGGGAAGAAAAAGTACTCACGAATGACAGATTATTGTCCAGTTGGAGCTGTTTATCTCTGTTGATAAGCGCATCCATGGTAAGTAGCGTGATATATGTTTTTTATTGTGCTCAATCCAAGGGAGTCAACTATGAGAAGATTGGTGAATCTTTGACTATGAGAGTTTCAGTGAGCAGAAGGATTTGGCTTGTGTATATTCACTCTTTGCAACTAAGTGATGTGTCTGATATGTTGAATGCGGTTGAAACCTTGTAAGATTTGTTTCCCTAATTGAGGTTTTTGACTAGAAGTTGCATCCCAAACAACGGCCGACAAACATTGACGTCGCCATCTTCTACCTCAAATTTCCAGTCATGCTGCTAGGGTTTGCATTCTTCAACCATTTATTACGATTTTTTGGGTGCGAACAAAGACCTGGAGTATTGTGTTTAGTCGAAAGATATCGACTCCAGCTACAACATTCCAATCTTGGTGATTTCAATCGGAACAATCTGGAGATATACACATCTATATAATGATTGAAATGTGCAACATGATGCAGAGAATTATCTCCTAATGCAAGAAAAGGTAACTATTGCCATAATGTTTTTGACTCTGGAGTTTTGCATCTAAATCTTCAAATTGTCAGCCGTTGTTGAAAATTTACTAACTCTTTCACCTAAAAACTCTTACAGTGGACCAACTGGAACACATCAAGCGGTCATCCACCGCGCCCTCCACCACCAGGACACCCTCCACCATCTCCACAACAGATTGTCCGCCCACAACAAGCCGTCCCCGACTATACTCAGCAGCAGCAGCAAGGCTACTATCCCCAGCCATATTACCACGGGCAACAGCACTATCCACCACCTAGTTATGCACAGTATGCATCTCAAATAGCAGCACCCAATCCTCAATACCGTCACCCCCACCAACAACAATGGGGCTACCCTCCTCCACCACCACCACCTCAGTATCAAGTAGCAGCTGGTGCATGGCCTTCTCATCCTGAGCATAACCAACAACCACATCATTCTAGACAACAACAACAAAAACAAAAACAAAATAGTAATAATAGTAATAATAATAAGAAAGTGCCACCCAAAGTACACCTGGGCCCTCCACCACAACATCACAACAGCAACACCGCTGCTAATAAAAACAAACAAAAACGTAAAGACAAGGTAGCTCCCCCAGAGAAACTAACGGTAGACCCAGTAGTACGAGCCCCTCAGTCAGAAACAGAGCGTAAAGAAATAGAGCAGTGGATAGCTGAAAGGAAGAAGTTCTTCCCCACCGCTGCAAACCTGGCCAGAAAGAAGGATGAGGTGGAGGCGAGAGCTACTAGAGGGGAATTGGAGCCTCTTGTTGGAGGAGGAGTGATGACAAAACAACAGAGGCTGAAGGATATATTAGCGAGGCAGCAAGCAATGGGGGTGCTGAAACAAGCAGGAACACAAGATTTGTTTCAACAAGTGATGAGGACGGGAGGTGGCGGTGGTGGTGGAAGGGAGGGAAAAAGAGGAGGAGAAAGAGGACGGGAAAGAGGACGGGGAAGAGGAGGTGGTGGTGGCAATAGTAATGGTAGACAGCGGGCAGGTTGGGAAGCATTCGCATCTGCAGCTGAACCACCACAACAACAGCAACAGCAACAGCAACGGCAAGAAACAATATCTCAAGTATCTGGACACAAGAGGAAGGCTGAAGAACATCCTGAAGGAGAGCAGCAACCAAACATGGGTGGTATACAGATGCTGGCACAGGCCTATGGCAGTGATGTTGATAGTGATGCAAATGTTCAACCTGATCCCAACCAAGTCTATAAAGGTGTCGTTGAAACTGAACATCAACAGCAATACAGTAGAGTTAGGGAAGCCAAGAGAGGACGTGGTGGTGGTAGAAAAGGACCCCTTCATCAATATGAGCAGCAACGACAACAACGCCATTCTAATAATAATAATAACAATAATAAGCAAAGACGACAACAACACCCAGCAAACCATCCACCAGCTCCACCTAGTCTGTTGGAGAAACTGCTCACCAAGGAAATCCATCAAGATCATAGTCATTTATTGCAGTCATTCAGGTTTTTCGTGAAGAACAGCTTCCTTGTTGATTACAAACCTGGTAGCAGTAGTGGCACTACTGATGGGTTGAAGTTTCCTCCTTCTAAAGTTGTTGCTGCTGGTATAGATCAAGCAGTAGGAGAAGAGAAGGAGGAGGAGGAGAATAAGGTTAGTAGCGGTAACTTAACTTCTACTGATGATGATGGCAATGATGATAGTAGTAGTAGTAGTAGTAGTAGTAGTGAAGAGGAAGAGGAAGTCGGTGATGATGATGCAGAGTTCTCTTAACGTAACGCAGATATTGTTGTTGTACAATTATGTAAGATTTATGCCATCTATTTCTAGTATGTGGTTACATTACAAACTTATCTGGAGTATGAGATACAGAAGGCATTGGCCGTCTAACAAGGCTAGACATTTCTCCAATAGTGGCTGCTGTTTTCTGCCCATCTAGTGTTACTTTATAATGTAATGTAGTAGTACCTGGCATCAAGATCTCCTTAGATCCATCTGGGTAGTTGGCCTGTACTTGGCCTTGGGAGAAATAGTACACTTCAATACAAGGACATTCATCATCACTATGACCACTATTGTTATTATTGGTGAGGTAGGTTCTGGCAAAGGAAGATGCATGATCTGTAGCAGCATCTTCATTGTCTAATAATAAGGGAGAGGAGAGGGGGACGGTGACTTGCCAACATTCCACTGCATAGTATAGATATTCTGTAATCCCTGTATCTGTGTAGTATCGTTTAATATCACCATTATCATATTGAGTCCAGTGGCCATTATTATTAGGCAGTGATTGTTGCTGATGCATGGAATTGGTATTACTATTAGTGTGCTGTTGAAAACTAGAGCTGCCAGGCATGTATTTATGATGCGATGAAGGTACTGCTGGTGTTCTTCCCTTGGTTTTTGTCAAGACTGGATTCCATGGTTTATTTGTAGACTTTTCCATACTATGACTATTTGTTGACTGCTGCTGGACTCTGTCTAGTGTCTTATAAGTAGAAGAAGAAGAGGAAGTGTGCTTATTGTTGTTGCTGATCATTGTAGACAACAAAGGCGGAGGAGGCCTTTGTTGATTGATATTTCTCTGTTGTTGATCTGGCATGTTATGGTGTTGTTTTGTTGTTGTATATTCTCTTTCAAAAAATGCAGCTACGTTGGTATCACGTTGGTTATAATGGTGGGAAGATGGATATGCCTTGAGATGCTCCAGCTGTTGTCGCTGTAAAGCAGCCACCTGATCAGCCAGCTCTGCATTTCTAGAGTGAGCTTCATCTAGTTGTTTCTTTATTCTTTCAATAGTAAGTCTATATCTTGCTTCCTTTGCCTCTTTAACGGATAATTCATTCCTTAGAGCTTCTTGAAGTTCCGCTACCTTCTCTTTCTCGGCCCGGGCAGCAGGAGCAGCAGTGAGGAGCCTTCCCTGACGCTGGAGAGCCAATCGTTCCATGCGAAGCCTCCTTATTTCTTCATCCTTTTCCTTTCTGTTCTGGTATGCAATTTCTTTTGCTTTCCGGGCAATAGTTGCCTTTTCATGTTCTACTGCTGATATAGAGGCTTGCATTTCTCCTCGAAGCTGGCACAGTTTGGCTCGTTCAGCTTGTATCCTGGCCAGTTCTGCTGTTGCTGCAGCTCGGCATGCAGCTGCTGCTGCTATGTCGAGCGATCTAAGTTGACTTTGTTCACCATCCTTTTCATTATGATTGCTGCTATTATGCTCTTCTATTTTTCTTGACTTTTCGTGCTTCGTACCAAATGTGGAGTGTTTGCTGTTGTGGACTCTGGAGCGAGAGTTGTTGGTTGTTTGAGAGGGAGAAGGAGATAGAGAGGGCCCGTTTGAAAGCGGAGCAGCTGATATGGTCCAGTTGCCCTGATCATCTGTGGGAATTATAGAGACTTGGTTTGTATCTGCAAAGTGTACTCGTCTCTTTCCAATATCAGTTCTAGAGCTGGGAAATGGAGGCCTATTACTACTGCAAATGAGGAAGGAAGGGTGGTTGTCATTCCTGAAGGCGGTTGGGAATTTGAGATGGCCTCCAGGTGGAGTGTAGCGTTTCCCTTCCGATAGAGCCTTCAATCTACGTGACCATCCCGATTTAGATTTAAGGAAAGGTTGTGGAGACCCAGCCAAGGTCTCTCCAATGCGATCCTGTGCCATTGGTTGACTGACAGATCTACAATCCCCTGTCGGTCAACTTGGTGTTAAGGGGCACTGTTCTAATAGGTAATACTAGTTTTCATACATTTATCTCTTTATATGACCTATATAGGTAATATGATAAGGAAACTAGACTTGGATGAGAATGGGAGAGCCCCTATCAGCAATAGAAGGATAGACATCCCCCCTTGTGGGAGGGTGCTGGCTCATCAACACCGTCGGTTGGCAACCATTCTGGCCCTATAAGAGGATCAGATAACCATTCATCCCCAGTTTAATTGCAACTTATAACCACCAACATCAACCCGTGCTCGTACCACTGCTAGAATTCAGGCGAACGACTGTGAGCTTCGAAGCAAAAACAATTATACTTTTTTCTGCAACAATCTTTACTTGGATTACAGCGCTTTCTCTTCAAGCAACTTTTGCTCAAGGTATGTTCAACATTATAGTGACAATTGATGTGCTCTATAAATGGACGTTTAAAAGATTTCTTCGGTGTGTTGGACAAAGTAAAGCGATGCCAACGCGTGTTGCGATCACAGCACTTGTCTCACCTGGAAACATCATCTAGCCGCATCTATATATGTGTAGATGTCATAAAAATCATTTTTACAATGATTCTCACCTAGATCTTTACAAACTCCATTGCAGGAAGTGCACATCCAACAACAAGGTCTGCCTACCAATTAGGGGCCCAGTATGACAGTAGAAGCTCTGCAAGAATTCCCTGATACCGTAAGTAGACACATCAACTCGGTATCTCGCTCCTGAGTCGGTTGACTCACCCCAACCACAGCCAACATCCAACCAACCGCTAATCTCTCTCTCTCTCTCTCTTTCTCTCTCCCCACTCCATCCTTGTCTTTATTACAGGGAATGTCAAACGGAAAGGAACCAACTACCCCACTATCCTCCAAGATTGCTGCTTCTGATTATAAGAGTCCATCTCTGGAAGGCTTGGACAGCCATAGCGATAAGTTCCAGCTTGATGCTCATCTAAAAGCCCGCTCCGGCGGCAAGGGATTCCGCCTTCCATTTGGCAAAAGCCCCAAGACTCCAGGCACCCCAGAGCATCTCCAGCTCACTGCTGAGGACCTCCTCGTATTCACAGAGGACAACATTCCCACCTCCCTCCTCAAGCACAATGCTGACAACCAGAGCCGTGCCGTCAAGATGTTCGCCTCCATCCTCCAGTACATGGGCGTCCACGGAGAAGTCCTGAGCAGCGTTGCCGCTCTTGAGCTCTGCCAGAAGCTCCTCCACCAAGGACTCAAGCGTTCAGAGCTCCGTGATGAGCTGTTCATGCAGCTTGTCAAGCAGACTCGTGGCAATCCCAACCCCAGTGCTCGTGCCAAGGCATGGCAGCTCTTCTACCTCACCGCCTCCTGCATGCCCCCAACCAAGGACTTCATGGGAGTTGTGTCCGAGTACATCCACCAAGTTGCTCATGATGAAGATGAGCCAACTGAGACTCGCACCCTTGCCCAGAAGACTTGGAACGCATTGAAGCGTACCTCTAAGGCTGGTCAACGCCGCACCCTCCCCGACATGCAAGAAATCGACGCTCTGTTCAAGGGCGCTCAATCCACCGCTGTCGTCTCCTTCCTCGATGAGACTTTTGAAGAGCTAGTCTATGATGCCAGCACCACTGTTTCAGAAGCAGTGGTTTCTCTTGCCGCTCAGATCAAGCTGGAAAATTTCTCCACCTTCACTCTCTTTGCAGTACACAAGGGCAAAGGCGCCTCTGAACCAGGTCAACCAGCCGTCGACGAACACGTCCTCCTCGATGACAATAGATACATCTCTGACGTCATGTTTGACTTCAAGCAGATGAAGACAAAGGAGGGTATTGCTAGCAAGTTGCTGCTCAAAAAGAGATTGTTCAGAGAGACTGACGAATCCATCACTGAGCCACAGTTTGTCAACTTGTCCTACATTCAAGCTCAGCACGACTACATGGTGGGTGCTTACCCCGTCATTCGTGAAGATGGTGCCCAGATGTGTGCCCTTCAGATGCAGGCAGAATACGGCCCAACCTTGGCTGGTGATGCCACTGCTTTTGAACAAGCTCTGGAGAAGTGCATGCCAAAGAGCTTGCTGCTGGGTCGTCCTCGTGAGGAGTGGAAGGGTGATGTCATGACCCGTTACAAAGCCCTGGCTCAGTTCACCAAGGACGATGCTCGTCAACAGTTCCTCAGAGTCATCCGTTCATTGCCATACGGTAACGCCATCTTTTTCCACGTCAAACGTATCGAAGACCCAATCGGTCTGCTCCCAATTAAATTGGTCCTCGGTATCAACAAGAGAGGAGTGCACTTCTTCCGTCCAGTGCCCAATGAGTACCTCCACTCTGCAGAACTCCGTGATATTATGCAATTCGGATCGTCAGCTCAAGCAGTCTTCTTCAAGATGCGTGTTGCTGGTGTTCTCCACATTTTCCAATTTGAGTCATCTCAAGGTGAAGACATCTGCATGGCTCTTCAGACTCACATTAATGATATCATGATGAAGAGGTATAGCAAGGCCAAGGAGGCTCAAGACAGTGGAGAGGATATCGCCAAGACTGTGGCAGGAGCTGACTTTGGTCCAAAATATCAGGCTCACGTTGCTGAGCTCCAAAGGCAACTGGACGAAGCCACTGGTGCCTTGGAAGCTAAAGAAAAGGAACTGGATCAACTGAGAAGTCAAGCTGGTGACCTGATGGACTACCAAGCTGGTGTTGAAGCAGTGGCTATTGATCTGTCCTCTCTAAATCTGTCTGGAGGGGATCCAGCAGCCCTGCAAGCAATTGAAGCCCGCATCCGTAAAGCTGAAGGGGAACGCGCAGCTCTTGCCCAGAAGCTGGCCCGTATTGACGAAGACCATTCAAAGGAGATGAACAAGCTCCAAGCAGAACTGGATGCTGCTCGTGGCCCAGTAAAAGACCAACTCAAGCAAAAGGATACCAAGATCAATGAGCTCATGGAAGAGCTGGGCAACAAGGAAATGTTGCTCAATGAAGCTCAAGTCTCCCTCACCTCCTCCAAGGACAGCAGAAAGGAGCTTGAAGAGCTCAGAGAAATGAAGGCTGATGTTGAACGTCGCGAGAAGCAGCAAGCAGAGCTCATTTCCAGCCAGGCCAAGAGACTGGAAGAGCTAGAGGTTTTGTACAGAGATGAATCCCTCCAACGTAAGAAGATCTACAATGCAATGGAAGACCTCAAGGGTAAGATTCGTGTGTACTGCCGTGTGCGTCCAATCCTTCCATTCGAAGAGAAAAAGGGACAAAAGGTTGCCATTCAAATCCCAGATGAGCTGTCCATCAAACTGGAGTGGAAGGGAGCCATGAAGGAGTGGAACTTTGACTCTGTCTTCCAACCCGGCACGTCCCAAGACAAGGTCTTTGAGGACACCAAGCATTTGATCCAATCTGCTGTTGACGGCTACAATGTGTGCATCTTTGCATATGGCCAGACTGGTTCTGGTAAGACTTTTACTATCTATGGCAACGATGAATTGCCAGGTCTGACACCACGTGGTGTGACTGAGCTGTTCAATACCATCGACCGTGATGCAGGCAAATTCTCCTTCAAGGTAGAAGTCTACATGCTTGAGCTGTACATTGATGACCTCCAAGATCTGTTGGCAGATAACAAGAAGGGAGATAAGATGATGAAGCACCCTAAGTTGGACATTAAAAAGGATCAAAAGGGTGTGGTGACTGTTCCAGGTGCGGTTGTCGTCCCTGTGCACTCTGCTCGTGAATTGCTGTCAGTCATTGATGGTGGTTTGAAGAACAGACACGTGTCTGCTACCGACATGAATCGTGAATCATCCCGCTCCCACTTAATCATCACCGTCTGCATTGAAGCAACTAACCTACAGACCCAGAGTGTCTCCAGAGGAAAGCTATCATTTGTTGATTTGGCAGGTTCTGAACGTGTCAAGAAGAGTGGCTCTGCTGGTGAGCAGCTCAAGGAAGCACAGGCCATCAACAAGTCGCTATCTGCACTGGGTAATGTCATCTCTGCACTGGCCTCTGAGCAAGGACACATCCCTTACCGTGACCACAAGCTCACAATGTTGATGAGTGACTCCATTGGTGGTACTGCCAAGACACTGATGTTTGTCAATGTCTCTCCAGTTGACGGAAACTTGGATGAAACTCAAAACTCATTGGTGTATGCTCAGCGTGTGTCCACCATTAAGAATGATGTGACAAAGCATGACGACTCATCTGCTGTGCTGAAGATGAAGAAGCAGGTGGACTTCTGGAAGGAGCAAGCTGGGTTGCCTCCACACAAGCGTGAGTATGTCGACTTAATTGAAATTATGGACGAGAAGCAGGTGGCACAGTAGATTCTGTCTTTGTTGGGTATTACTACATGTACTTTTTTTAGTATAAAATTGAAAGAGGAAAGTCAGCATTGTTGTGTGGTGTGATTTGTTTAATTAAATCTTAAATTCAAAAAGCGTGATGATTTGAATCTTACAGCTATTGTTCTCAAGGAGGTTTTTTTTTGGGGGGGGTCTTCTTTTGAATGTGTCGCAAGCTGGCATGTTATTTGCATTTTGCGAATTTTTCGTTTCATTCTCTGTAAAAGTACAAAGAGAGAAATTACATTGATAATTTCACATTATATAACGAAACAAATACATACAGTAAAGACACAACACTCCTTCAAGGCAAGACAGGTTCAGTTTTGGAGTCATCGTCGCAATACCGGCAATAAACTACATGTTCTATCCAAGCTCATAGCAAAAATCAGAAACATTGTAACTATTACAAGCGCTACTAGTGTTTGTTTGAATACAGATCTAAATGGAGGTGAGTGAAGATCTCTTAATAAGGGTGGTATGCCTGCTAGTAGTGCTTTGGCATCTGAGAACATGCCGAGGACCGCTTGAGCGAGCATGGACTGACGGAGGGATGTTTGTTGAGGTGGGGGGTAGTCGGGCGCTTCATGCCATTCTGATCTAGCTATAGTTTCACGGTGATATGTTGATTTATTTGAAGGATGAAAGGAGCTGTTATGTGTAGGAGACAGTGGGATGTTGCATCGTGAATAAACGTTTGATCGCAAAACTAGATTGCTAACGATAAAATGTCTCGTGGAGGGAATGAGAGTAAATAACATGCCTGTCTTTTATTTGTGCATATGATCTATACTCGATAATTTAAAGCAGAGGATGCGCATTACCCAAACAAAGTACATATTGCTGGGCTTTAATAAGTCACAAAAACCTTCACATCGTGATATTTAATCATCAATTTCTGACATTCTTCGTATTCTAAGATATTCAAACAATAGATATTCATTTGAAACACTGGCATCTCGACTAGACATTGCCGAGATCACAATAGCAAAACCTGATTCATGTTGTTGAAGTTTTCTCAAACATCATCCTGCACTCGGCACCTTACAGCCAAGCTATACACTCACCATCTATACCAACACACGTTCAAGACCACAAGTCAGCGAGAGACACGCCACTTTGCTGTCAACATTACCGCTCTTCCTCTCAACAACATGGACGCCACCATTGAAAACACCGTCCAGCAAATCCACTCCACTCCTTTCCAGCTAGTTTTATACGAAACAGGAGGTGGATCTCAGGCTATACCATGGCTTCTATCAGTTCCAGGAGCTTCCAGAACAGTATTAGAAGTTAAAGTCCCTTATGCCACCTCCAGCCTAACCTCCACCCTCGGTTTCTCTCCTTCCTCTTTTGCCAGCCTGCAAACAGCTCAAGACCTCGCAAAAGCAGCTCTCCAACAAGCTGCCAATCTATCACCATTTGGCACCAACATTATAGGGGTAGGTGTAACCTGTGCACTAGCAACAGATAGACAAAGAGCAGGACAACATAAAATATTTGTCGCAACCACAGACAGCAGCGGCAACCCACCATCCTCAACCACCCTCATCCTATCCAAGAATACCAGAAGCAGAGTAGAAGAAGATGTGCTTGCTAGTAGAGCTGTGCTGGCTTCCATTGCAAAGGCCACCGGTGTTGTTATTGATATCTGTGGTGATGACCGAATAGTAAAACCATATCTGGTCCCTGAGGACGTCCTCACCATGACTCATGGTGTTACTAGTAGCAGTAGTAGCAGTAGTAGTGATGATATAACCAGTAGCGCAATCAATGCTGTGATATCCGGCACGGCACGATGTGTAGAATTTGCAGGTGGAAAGATCCTTGTGGATTGCCCTAGAGAAGGTAGAGTGTATCTCCCGGGATCATTCAATCCACTGCACGCAGGACACATGGGGCTGCTGGATGTGGCAGTGAGGAAAGTATCTGAAAATAGTAGGGGTAATAATTACAGCCAACATGCACACCATTTGATAGAGGGAGCATTTGAACTGTCTATAGGCAATGCAGATAAAGGATTCCTCTCTGTAGATGAAGTAAAAAGAAGACTAGGGCAATTCACCTCCCGCACTAACCTCCCCGTGGTGATAACCAAAGCACCTCTGTTCACTCAAAAAGCACAACTCTTCCCCAGTTCGACATTTGTGGTAGGCCATGACACTGCCGAGCGACTGTTGAAACCGGAGTATTACGGGAACAGTAGGGAATCAATGGCTCTTCAGTTTGCTGCACTGGCGGGTAGAAAATGTCGGTTTATTGTTGCAGGGAGGAGGGATGCCAAGACTGGTCAGTTTGCACCTTGGGATGATGTAGTGGTTCCTCAGTTTTTAGAGGGGTGGAATCTTTTTCAAGGGATTGAGGAGGAGGAGTTTAGGGCAGATATAACTTCCACTGCTCTTAGAATTGAACTGGAACAGCAGCACAAAAAGTGATGTCGGTGATATACACGCAAACTGTGCGTGTATAAATATAGATGTAATGTAAGTCAATTAAGAGAGGAGGAGCTATTGTTACACACATAAAAGCAATCGTAGTTCTCTCTTTAAAGAATGAATACATTATCATCATCATTATTATTACTGTGTGTAGTGTCTATCATCAAGGGGGGGGGACACATGTTTGCCAACCCTCGAGGGAAAAAAAAATAGTTCAGCGTCCCTTTGCTCTAGTGTTCAAAAGAATGCATGGTGTTGTATATCATCATCATCATCATTGTTATTGTTATCATCATAATGGAATTATCGTTTCTCTCTCTCTCTCTCTCTCTCTTTAGAGACTCGTAAAAGACAAATAGAACAAAAATACGAGATATCAAGTGGCCCCATTTGTTGACAAATAGTCAGTTGAGGAACGGAAGGGGAAAAAATACGCTTCTCATGATTAATCCTACTACATACAACTAAACCCAACATTTCTGATTTGCTTAGGTTAGCTACGCATACACATATGTACATATAACATGATCAGATCAGTATAACAAATAAGGGGAAAACACATAGACAAAAATCCAAGTGTACACGCTGCTAAAAAGGGAAGAGGAGGAGAAAGTAGCAGCGCCCAATCAACAACTGGCGGTGAGGGTGGGGACTAAATGCAATACACCAGGAAGCAAAAAAAAAAGAGAAGATCTCTCCCTTCCTCAATCAGAAGTACCAGTGTTGTTGGTAGTAATCTTCCCGCTCATTGACAACAGCAGGTTGGCTGCATTTTTATCAAGCCTAACTAGATCACTACCAAAAATACCATTACCAGCAGTAGCAGCTGTCAATCTGGCATGCAGATCTGAATAGATAGGAGTAACACCATGATCTCCAGCTGGAGTTGTGGTACCACTGCTGGCCTCATCACAATCGTCATCAAGCTTGCGTTTCCTTCTTTTGGCTCTTCTCAATGCTCCTGTAGTAGCAGCTATCCGACCTCCACCACCAATTCCTCCTGCTCCTCCTGTTGGTGCTGCTTCGCCATGAACAACAACACCAGCAGCATTGGCATTTCTTGAGAACAGAGATATTTTCTTCAAGGAAGGAGGACGAGGAGTGGCACCAGTGTTGTTTTGAAGTCCATCTACGTGTTGCTGTTGCTGTTCACCCGTCATTACCATCGGCCTTGCGCCTGCCATACCCACTCTTGTCATCGTACCACTTGGAAACAACTGCTGCTGCTGCTGTCGTAGCATCTGTTGCTGTTGCTCCAACTTTCCTAGGTTTTTATTATTGTTCAGAGTGTTGGCAGCAGTCATGAAGAGAGAGGGAGGGAAGCAGGCTGGAGCCCCTGGTGGTGCAGATTCTGCCTCACCAGCTACCCTTTGTGCAACTTGCTGAGAATGCAGCTTTGCCAGGAGGTCTGCGTCGACTGGAGGGCCGAATGTCTGTTGAGGATCCAACCACCACCTTGTTGGAGGAATGCCACCAAGGTTATTATTATTATTATTGTTGTTGTTGTTGTTGTTGTTGATATTAGCATTAACATTAACATGGCTGTTGTTCACTACCACAGGGGCGTTACCAGCGCCCCCCACCATCATATCGGCAGGTTGAGCGATATCATCACCTTCTTGCTCTTGCTGCTGTTGTATGGGTGCACCAGTAACGTTACCATTACCCTGACCTCCATAATACGTCTGGTACCACCACGCCATGGGGTCCAGAGGAGCAGCAGCAGGATGCGGAGGAGGAGGAGGAGGAGGAGGAGGAGGAGGAGGAGGAGGAGGAGGAGGAGCAGCAGCAGCAGGAGGTACACAACTGCCACACCCATTAGCATGAGTAGGGGGCCACATCAATCCCATGTTGTTGTTCTGTGGAGCATACCTCCCATTGGGCATTAGCATCATCATCATGTGGGGTGGTAATATGGGTTGGGGTGTACCTTGATGGTAGGGGAGAGGAGGAGCAGCCTGCATGAAAGGATGTGCAGCTGCAGCAGGGTGGTGCATCATCATTCCAGGAGGAGGGGCTGCACTAGCCCCCGAGGGAGCTGGTCCTGCAAGATTCAGAGCTGGATGGTGGAGAGCTCCAAATGGGAAGGCCAATTGCTGTTGAAGAGCATTGGCGTACATGTGTGGCTGGTAGTGTTGTTGTTGTTGTTGCTGCTGCTGTTGTTGAGCGAGAGGTTGAGGGGAATTGCTTCCACCACCACTGCCATTGCCACTGCCGCCTTCATTGCCATCCTTGCCACTGTCGTCGTTGTCTGCTTCTTCGGTGGCTGTCCCTTCTGGTCTGACTTGGGGAACTGCTGCAAATTGAGAATCAGGTCTCAAATCATCAGAGGATGTACGTTTGGTTGTCTCACCATTTCTATTTCCACCACCACCAGCTCCATTCCATCTTGGAACAGGGCGGAGAAATCCAGAATCATCGTTATTCCTTCCCCCGCTGCCACCCCAACTACCACCTCCACTCTGTAGAAGCTTCACTGCCTCGGACATGACGCCTTCAACTTCAGGACAGCTCTTGACCAGCAATCTTTGAATGGCAATAGATCTGTGCAAATCGTAGAGCTGGTCTAAAAAGGTAACTTGATGCTGGAGAACGGTGGTCCTGAGAAGCTCTGCATTGTCCTTGCCCAGCCTGAGCTTGGTGGTATTGAAAGAAAGCTCAGCCCCTATACCATGCACAGCAACATTTGGCAATGGTACGGGTGAAAACATATTATTATTATTATTATTAGCAGGTTGGTGTGTTTTCTTCCTCTTCTTCTTCTTTTGTTGCTCCTTGGATTCGTCATCAGCATCGTTAGCAGCAGCAGCAGCTTCCTCTCCTCTTGTCCTTGGTGACTCGTTAGTTGGAGGAGGTCTGGATGGTCTACTTCCTTGTTGTTCTTCCATTCCTGCTGGGCGAATACCCCTACTACGTGGACTTTGCCCCTCTTCCTTCTCAAGAACAGCGGCAGCGGCAGCTTCCTCTTCTTCGGTTAATATGGGGAGTGCAGCGGTGTTAAATGTGGAGTTGTATGCTGGGAACTTGGCTGTGCGGGCTGATCCAGAGGGGTTTGCCTGTGGATTTATGGTGGAGTCTGTGAGCATGGCAGTGCTATGATTACGAGAACCAGAAGGACGTGGCTCGAGAAAGCCCTTGTGGGTCGATGGGAGAGGATGATGCAGTGTTTTGGGTTTCCCTCGGTTTAAGAGTTTCAGTAAGTACTCATCCTTTCCTTCGTCTGTACTACGATTGTCCGTGCTAAATAGACGACTTGGATGTGCGGTTTGGGTGTCTCTCTGACTTGACGCCAGGCATGATGCTTTGCCTCGGTGCTGTGCGTCTTCGGAGAACTGCATTTCCGCCTTCGGTATGTCTAAGACATCGCATTTATCTAAACCTGAACCACCAGGAGCAACTTTACGCTCGGGAATGCGTGAAGATTTGTCCATTTGTTTTCCTCTTCTTGATATGACTAAATAGACTATATTTATTTTTATACAAAGGTATTTTATATCGAGCTTATCTGTGATAATTATCTCCTAGACCGCAGACAGCTCATTCCATGCATGCAGCCTTGCACAATAATTTGTTTTTAGATGCTCTCTTATTTTGCTCCCATGTGTGTTTTTATGGTATGCTTCATTCATTAACCGTTGAACCAAGGCTAAAAAAATCTTTCAAGTTCTAACGAATGAAGGGTGCACTACGTTGAGGACATATTTTTGACATTCCAGCCACTCTCTCCAAACAGTGAGCTGATCAAACAGAAAAAATTTCCAGGTTTTCCCAGAGCTCATCAGCCGATTGATCTCCATCTTCATTCCTGCTCATCCTGATAAGGTTGGACTCGTGTCCAGCTAGTACATTGTAACTATTGGACTACTGTAAAGTCACAGAATACGACTCTGTACCTATTAACTCGTTGTGGCAAGACCTGATCATCCACTGCCATAACCAAGAGACCAGATGAACTCTTCTCGTCGTTTAATTCAGGACGTCTTTGACTTTGGAAGACGTGCTCTGTCCAGCCAGCCACTCAAAACAGTGTCTCCGACTGGTAAGTTGACCTGAACACTGAGAAATAGTCAAGTCCAACCAGCCGTCGTTCCCCACCCAACTTCAAACTCAAATCACTGTGACCCATATATAGCTAACCTCCCCTACTCTCTACCATCCCCCCCCTACTCCTACCCCCACCCCTATCACCTCCCTCCCTACACATACATAGAAACTGCATTTGGTGAATTCTTAGAAGTAGCCAAAACCGCTCCAGTTCTAGTCAGACTCCATGAAAGACAATGGGGCGCTCTCGCCAGCCTCCCCACCTCGAAAATCCAAGAAGCAGGCTACTCCTCCTCCACTCTCCCCTCTAAAATAGCCATCATCAGAGATGCTTTTGTAGGAGCTGACGAGCATCCACGCAAGTTATCAGACTCTCTTAAAACTCTGTCAGCAGACGGTCGTGTCGTGGCATCCTTGGAGCTCCGTCATCCTGAAAACAGGTTGGTGGTTGACGAATACGAATTAACATCTGCTGATGAACGTTACAGAGTGAGCACCATTGCAACTGATTTGTTTACCTTTATGAACAGGTATAATGTGCCACTACTTCACGTTCCAGACATACACGCTGTGGCAGCTGCTGGGCTGAGTAGGGACGTATTACCTTCTCCGCTCATTAAACAATCAACAAACAGAGTGCTCATGGTGGCCCCTACTGCCTTTGTGTTTAATGATCAAGCTGCACAGGATAATACCTTTATGAACAGTAGTACCACCACCGGTGGAGCTGGCAATGCAGGGGGACACACATTATTGACTAAAAAAGTACTAGAGGAATTCTCCCTGCTCCATCACAAACTGAGTGAAGATGCTGGCGTTAAAGTAGACCTGTTCCAGCATTCATTTGACCACGGTACCCCAGATGCATGCTTCCCCAACAATTGGTTCTCCACTCACAGTCCAGCTGAAGCTGGAGGTGGGGTAGGGAAACGTACATTGGTGTTCTACCCGATGAAGTGTCCCAACAGACAGGCAGAGAGGAGAGAGGATATTATTGATGTCCTACGAGATCACCTGGGATACGAAAAGATTCTGGATCTGTCCCGAGAAGAGGAGAATAATAAGTACTTCGAAGGTACTGGAGTTCTGGTTATTGATAGAGTACGTGGTACAGCATATGTGTCTCTTAGTGAAAGAGCAGATAGAGATCTGGCAGAGAAGTGGGTGAGAGAGTTGGGGTACAAAGACCTGGTAACATTTACCTCCAGTGATAGCAATGGAGGCATTGTGTACCATACTAATGTGATGATGGCAATTGGGACCACTGTGGCTGTCATTTGTTTGGAGAGCATTGCTGACGACAAGGAGAGAAGGAACCTGCAGGCAAAACTGGGTGCTACCCATGAGATTGTGGACATTACCAGGGAACAAATGGCAGCATTGTGTGGTAATGTGCTGGAATTGGAAGATGGAAATGGGTTGCCTGTGTTGGCTATGTCGACACAGGCTTATAATGCATTTACTCCTGAGCAGAAGAAGGTCATGAGGAAACATGTGGCTGCTTTGCATCATGCTCCCATTGATACGTTGGAGCACATTGGAGGTGGTGGAGTGAGGTGCACTTTGGCTGAGCTCTTTTAGAAACAGTAATTATTAAATAACAATAACAAATACATCTAGATGTGGTTTTACTATTATTGATTCCTTTTTTAATATATATATATATATATATATACAACTCCATATTTCAAGTCAGTCAAGTCAACAACCATAGCCCGTACCTATATCTTCCTCCACGCCCACTCGTGTATTAACACCCCATCCGACCTCACTTCTTCTGTTTGAAAATCACCTTCTGGCAGGCCCCCCACCTTCACTTTCACTCTATGACACGTATACACACTCTTTAATCCAGGATAGCTCATACTTTCTTTACTCTCCTCTATAACATGATAAGAACCCTCATCAATACTTATGGCAGCAGCAGGGTTGGAGAGCAGGGTGCCTAGTTCTTCTTCAATGGCTCTCACCACACTGTCCTGTAACGTTTCACCAGGAAGCATTTTTTCAGATAAGGGTAGCTGTCGTATTCGTCTGGCTCCAGATGCCAGTGTTTGGGCTTCTTCTATGAGCGTCCTGCCCTGGGAGTCTTGTACGAGGGCGTTGAGGATGGCGACAGAGCGGAGAGGGGTGCCATCCTTGCTAAGTGTCAGGGTGGTCTCACCCTCTTCTATCTCTTGCAAGAGCATTTGTATTGATTTTACTGCTTTTTTGCCATATAGTGATGTGTTGATACCATTGGAGTTGAGCCAAGATTCTAGTTGGGCACAAGATGTGCCTTGAAATGCTGCTGCTGCAGAGGAGGAGGAGGCCATGGGAGGGGTGCAGCGAGGCGGAGGAGTCGGGGAGTGTCGTCGACGTTGATTAATGGAGGATACACCAGTAAAGTGTGAAACTTTGACTGCAGAATGGTGCAAGCATGGGTGAGTGTGGCGATTCATGATTTGATTACTAGCTAATTTGCAAGAGTTTTGTGGCCCCCTTGCCTCTGTTGGCTGTGGTAGTAACTATTGTTTTGGACGAAGAAAATTGAGCTACACATCCGTCTATCCTAAAAGGCTGCACCCTCATACAGCAGACATGCGTTCTTGACCGAATAAAATATTTCTTATCAAAAAACTGTGACCAATATTTGCCCCCTCTGCTTGTTTTGAACAAACTGGAGGGGTGGTGATGCAGGCTAATTTTCCCTTTCATCCTCACATTGGCACGAAACGATGCCCTAAAACTATATAAATCAAGTATATCAAGACGTAATGTATGGTGAAAGGGTGAAACAGTAATGATTTGAGCCTTGCTGTCATGGATGTCTAAATCATTTCAGATATGATAAACTGGCCTAAAACGAGGCCAGCAGGACCTTATTATGCACAAAATCTCTGCATGATACCACCAAAATATCAGACATACACATTCTGTTCCAAGCAGACTGCTCCCTCTTCACCGTTTGTCTCCCCCGACTCTTGTTTTGACATTCTCATTCTTGACGCAACAAATATTTTCTTCCATGCCAAGGCCGACCTACAACGTTGGGAGTTTGCACTCAAAAAGACTGAAAAATACAAACATAGATTCATATCTTCACAATTCAATGCATATATTGATTATTATTGCTCGATTGTTGGCACTTCAAACGTCATCGCTGTTTTCGACCCTTCTTCCTCGTTTTCTCAAAGATCCAACAACAAACAAACAAGGAGAAAGACCAGTCTTCTTGCTGTGCTAACAGAGGAAAAACAGCTAGATCAAAACCTAAATTCATTAGTAATTATGACCAGTTCAACAACAGCAGACTGTGCTATTGCCGACACATGTGCTTTGCTCTCTGAAGACCTTCCTGCAGCAAAGGTTGTTGTAGCAACAGCTGACAGCGACCTCCTTCAAGTCTGCAACCCCAATACAACAATCCTATATATACATCCATATCCCAGTAAATCACATCCATATAGTGTAGAATTTGTTACAACTGATAAGTTTGAAAAGCAGTATGGTTTTCCTCCTAATTTGTGGGGAGAGTACGTAGCACTAGGTGGGTTGGGGGGTGATGGCAAGAGGAAGAAGAAGGAAAAGGGCATCAAGGGTGTTGGAGTGAGTAGAGACTCAGCTAAAAAATTGCTATACCATTTTGGAAGCTTGAAGGGTATAGAAAGAGCAGGAGAAAGGGGGAGGTTAAAAGGATGGGGGAGCCCAGTTCAGCTTCTGTTTGGTGGCAATGGCAATAGTGATGACAGTGAAAAGGCACGCTCTTTGTTGCAACAGAACTTGGAAAAGACAGTCTTGAAGGTTAAAGGCACTGCGGCTCTTAGTGACAAAGAAAAGCAATCCATTTACAGATATGCTTCCAACATCAAGTCATCCACCATAGTCACCAATCAGCATATCGACATATGGAAACACCCTCTGCATGCAGCAAGATGGAACATGCTCTCTGCACACCGGTTGACAGAAATTCTTGCCAAGCAGCTGCAACTCATAGATCCAGGTGCCATTATCGATATCAAATGTACCACTAAATCAAATAATAATGCAGTTGATATGATCATCACACGAGATAGCAAACAACAAGGAGAATTCGCTGATGGAAGTAGCAACAACAAGAAGAAGACAATAGGAGTGATGATATGTACATACGCTGATTTCAAGGATGAGCATGCTGCAAAACAAGCACACGCCAGTTGGAATTCAATAATAGAAAAATCTTTCTCTGGTAATGGTAGTAATCATAATTATCGTAATACCAATGAGTGGTTGTTGGAGGGTACAGATCAATCAATAGCAGAGTCAACGCGGAAGTTAAAACGCCACCTAAACACTTGGGCGAGTATTCACCTGTCCCTTTTAGAACAAGATGATAGCCTTTCAGTGATGGCGTGTGTGCCTTTTCATGACTTTATAAATCTACCAGCCATCTGAATAGTGTAATGAATGATTAGAGTGGTGATGTTTCATAGCTTACAGCATAATGAGCCCACATTCTTCTGGCTTCATTTCCCTCCCCACCCTCCAATTATACAAATAGTACCTCAACTTGCCATCCCCAATCCCAAACTTCAGCTCCTTCATTAAATCCTTATTCTCAAATATATCCAGCGCATTAAACACATCATGTCCAGTTGCATGTGCCATTATTAGAGCATTGTGCAACAGTTCTTTGTATTCATTCGCCCCGGGGACGGTGTAAAACATATAGGCCACTGTGAGATCATTGTAGGTTGGATTTCCTAGTACCAAAGAAGGAATAGTGTAGAATGAGAATACATCAGTCACTCCTCCCCCTTCATCACCAGCATCTACCACATACGAGTGGATCACACCGGGTCTACTGACCATCCAGTGACGCACGTCATCTTCTGTCATTTCCGGATATAGACGGAAGTTTTTCAAATATCCTGACAACAGCTTGGTCACAGCAGGCACGTCGTCGTCTCTCATGGGCCTCACTCCTTCTATAGTAGGAGTATCTGGTAGTTTATACAGTTTAATTGTCCTAGCCATGGTCATTCTTTGATTCAATTGGCTAAACCCTACCGACACTAGTTTCTTAGGGTTTAGAGATCTATGCCAGTACTGTCCTTCCGTCACTGGTTTAGGAAGCAACACTCCAGCAGTATACACAGCTTGCCAAATACCCAACAAGTTGACACGTCTAGTTATCTCTCTAATGAGTACAGGAGCAAGACGCTTTTGCCTAAGTTTCTTGTGAACACACAAAAAGTTAATTTCTACCATTTTGACCGATTTGTCATCTACTTTCATTGTAGCTGGAATGGCAGATATAAATGCTACCAATTTGCCAGATCCAGTCACTCTTACTCCAGTGTGCCATTCATCTAGGAAGCCAGGAGGGGCTAGGGCCCATTTTAGGAATTCCCGGGAGTAGGCAAATCGGAACATGTTGTCGTCATCTTCAACATAATGATGGGAGAGTAGTTCATATATTTCTTTGATTTGATCTTCCTGAGAGATGTCACATGTGCACCATTCAAATCTGCAATAAGGGTAAGGGTAAAAGTGGTAAGGGGTAAGAGGTAAGCGAAATGTATGTGTACGGCGGGAAGTTGTTTGTTGTTTGTTTTTCAATGTCGAGGAAGGAGGAAGACGGGGAGCGTACCCTGGAGGTAAATTATAAGGTTCCTTTTGAACATCCGATCTTGATTTGAGAGCATCTATGGGACCATCAGCAGCCTGTGTGGAGGAGAAATGGGAATGAAATGAGAGGAGAGAGTTGAAACGAAATTGGCATCTCATCATAAAAGTGATCAAAATACCTGTAATGCGCTCCCTTCTTCGAATTGAGTCACCGGCTGGGTGCTCCAGAAGGCATAATTGTCCTTTCTCTCTTTCCTCTGCAGCATTGATGGGTCAATCACTAATGAGCTCAAAGCATCTTTCAAATCTCTGGGTTGCTTGTCCATTATCCAAAGCTATAGTTTCCTTCAATTTATAAATCGTCAATTTGACTTATGAATTCTTGTATCTGCTATTAAAATTACAGTAAATGTTGCACAATACATATACCAAACTCCCTTCACCCTTCATTCCTACATACTTTCCTCACTCCCCACGCTATTCCATCCACCTCTGCTCCGCCCTTCATTGCACCCTGCATTTCTGAGCATTGCTACCGCCACCACTACTCATCCCTCCACTCATACCAGGCCGCCTTTTAGGGGGCTGCAATGCTAAGATCCACCTAAATATCTGATTATTGAATGTATACCCAGTACCAGGCAGTGCATTGTCGTAGGAGGACACTGTCATGATGAATGTATCGCTAAACTTGCCCAACACCCTTTTTGCTCCATGAGTAGTACCGGCATCATCACTTTGTCGACCATTGCCACTTCCTCTCTTACCAAAACCCATGCCCATGCCCATACTCCCCTCCTCTCTACCACCACCACCAGAAGGAGAAGAGGAACTGTTCCCACTCTCATCTGCCACTATTTCCACAGTAGTCTGTACCACCACCTGATCCTTACTCCCAGCCAATGGCTGATGAGACAGCTCTATAATATTAAACGCAACTGAAGTTGCCGCCTGCCCCACCTGCCTCATCATCTGATGAAAATGACTGGCAATAGTAAATCTTCCTTTATACTTTTGACCATGGAATGTAAACACAGCATCTGGAGCGTAATAAGCAGCAATACTATCACTATCTTTCCAATTCCAAGCTAGGTTGTTGTAGAATCTGGTTGCTGCAATGGTCACTGCATCGGCTAGCTTTTCTTCTGCATCATACATGCATGACATGAAGGCCCTCACATCTGCTGGTTGCCGTCTGGATATGAAGGGGTGCCTCATGAGGTCTGCGGCTGATGGTCGTCTCATGGGGTCTTTGTACATGCATCTCTCGATGAAATCTCTGAATTCTGGGGATAATTTGCAGGGCTGCCGCTGATGCTTGCTATTCCTGAGGCTATTCTTGTTATTATTCATCTGTCTATTCTCATTATCGTCGTCATCATCTTGAGGTGGTAATGGGCACTCATCTTCCAGCAATTGCAACATTAATGCCATAGTACCACCACTAGCATCATATGGATACTTCCCAGTTGCACATTCGAGTAGAGTAAGGCCAACTGCCCAGATATCAGCTGGAAAGGAGTAGGGTTTTCCATCAATGCGCTCTGGTGACATGTAGGTGACAGTGCCGAGAAAAGTGTGGCACTGAGCAATGGTGTTGTCTATAAAGGCACTGATGCCGAAATCGCTAACTTTGGCATCTCCACTAGTGGCCATGAGGATGTTTGCTGGTTTGATGTCTCTGTGCACCATGTGGTGGGAGTGCATAAAGTCAAGAGGAGGGATGATTTGGGCGGCAATGTCGGCGAGGATTGGTTCTGGGATTCTGCCAACTTTTGCTAAAACGTCGGCTAAAGAACCCCCATCCATGTATTCTAAAGCTACAGCTATTTGGCCCTTGTCTGCAGCATGGTAGGCGCCGAAGAAGCGGATGAGGCCTGGGACGTTGGGGGCATTGCAGAGTGCCTTGATATCGTTCATGAGCTGGTGCCTCTTCTCTCGTTCTAGAATACTAATCTTCTTGACAGCTGCAAATCTGGATTCATTGGGGATGAATACTTTTTGGACAAGAGCACTGGCACCCTGGCCAAGGGTGCGAATAACTCTGACATCTTGCTCGGAGATTTTGTAGGAGTGTTGCATAGCTCCAACGCCGGCAGCGAGCGGGGCATCTCCGCCATTACCACCACCACTAGTCATTCCTAGCGGGTTGAATTCATAAGCTTGCATAGATTTAAAGAGTTTGAGCGCTCCTCCAGGCATTATCTCTATCGAGGGAGCATACAAAGTGTTCTGCCAAAATGAATGGAATCATAGTTAGTTGACGAGAAGAGTGCGATGAAATGCTATGAAATCAGTAGAGCAGAGTGTATAATGTATTTTACTAACCTGATTGGGTACATCTCCCGGCCTCAGGCTTTGTGAAGCCATTATGTCCACGTTTAATTGCAATTTAGGAGGCATTGTTTCCGTGTTTGTCTAGACTTTCTACGACTAGAGTTCAAGTAGAGATGATTAAAAGTGTAACTCCACAATTTGACGATACATCTGTTTTCAGGAAACTTTAAAGCCTGGAAAGCTTGGAGAAAGCTGTCGATCCGCTCATAGTTTTGCCTTGTAAATTTGCACATCACAGCCTCCACTGTCACTTCCTATGAGGCAGACGGGCTGCATGAGAATATTCATATGATTGATCATACACCACTGATCTTCCTCAGTTTTTGATTACAATTTCCACAATCTACCAAAGATGCCAAGGTGGGGCTCTGGGTACCACCAGCAGGTGAGTTAGTCTATTCAATTACTACTACCTTGACATACTCGTATCACACCCTTCTATACCCAAAAAACAACCGAAACCTCCCACCAATCACCAATTCAGAGCAACTACGGAGGACACCGCCAATCAGAGTACAACACCAACGACGACAAGCCCAAGTCCGACTGGAGAGAAACCGTCCGCATAGATAGATCTCAATCCGAGCGTCCTAAATGGTGTCTCACATGCTATTCACACGAAAGAGAAAAGGACAATGACGTCTCAGGAGACATCTCCCCAGAAGAAGTCCGCTGGGCCAACATGCAGGCAGCAGCTAGCGGCGTCTCCACTCATCAACTCATTACGGAATTTAGAGCAGCAGAAAAGGCTAAAGTAGAGCAATTTCAATCATTACAAAGAGCACATAAACCTCCTAGTTATGGAGGTAATCCTATAGCTCCCCCATCATCCACAATATCGGGTGTATCTCTACTACCTGGAGCACCGTCACAGCAACCATTAGCACCAGCACCAGCACCATCATTGGGGGGATTTGGCTTTGGAGCAGCACCAGCACCATCAGCAGCAGGAGGAGGGGGGTTTGGATCTTCACCATTTGGACAGGCTCCACCATCCACTCCTCTTGCTATGGGTACTACTACTGCAGGATTTGGCCAGGCTTTTGGAGCAAGCACCACTACTGCTACTGCTGCACCAGGAGGAGGGTTTGGGTTTGGTCAAACAATTACTCCTACTCCACCTACAACGACTACCACAGGAGGATTTGGTGGGACATTTGGAAGTACTGCTCCACAATTATTTGGAAGTCAAGGAAAGTTAGGCCAACAACCACAGCAGCAGCAAGGATCTGGATCGAGTCCGTTTGGAACAGCGGCAGCTTTTGGCCAGCGGCAGCCGCCACCACCACAACAAGCAGCAGTAGTGACTGGAGGTTTTGGATCATCTGCCTTTGGTGGTACAGCAGCACCAAATCCAGTAGCAATAACTGGGTTTGGTCAGCAGTCTGCTTTCGGTACTGCAGCAGCATTTAGTAGTAGTAATAATAGTGGAATGGAAACCCAACAACAACAACCAGAAGGGGTGATGAATACGCAACAGGGAGGGATTGCGAGTAAGGCTCAAGTGCAGCAGAATGATGATGAATATGCAGATATATGGAATGCACCAACATTTGAGAGGGGTCTAATACCTGAAAGGCCACCTCCTCCTCAGTATGTTAGATAGAAAAGATCATCAGATCAGATTGGAATGGAAGGGAGGAGCTTAATCGCTCAAGAGAAAGGCACGCTCTGCTGATGGTTAGCAGGAGACAACCGATTACTTTGTGCAGGATTAATTGCGTGGGGTGGAGTCGTGCGGGTTAGTTAATTGCTGAACTTATGTACAATTGAGTGTATTTAAATAGAATCATGGATCCACTGGGCTCGCCCTTTGGACAGGGCTTCAATAATGTAATGGGAAGCGATGAACACAAGCTACTCTCCTCAGGAGACATACCTTTGTTTGATATAAACAGCTTAATGGGTAGGTGTCACTATGCCTGACTTTATTTCAAATTATTGGCCTTATGTCGAAGGTACCAGCAAATTCACCAATAATCCGAACCTCATCTCTCTTCTACAGACGTAAACCAAAATCCGTCTTTTGATGAGCTGCCATTATTAGATCACGTCGAAACTGGCGCTGTTGGGGACATACTACAGCCCCCTGGTGCACTCTTCGCAGATTTCGATCCCAGATTGCTCGACGCCGCTCTCCAGGCCCTCGATGCTGTACCGCAACCAGAGTTTGTCCCATACAACCACAATCACAATGATGATAGTTTCTCCATGCCAACAAGCTCTGGTCCAAACAGTGATGACCCTCCCAGGAGGGGTGGTAGACAGGCTGCAGGAAGCAAAGGCAAGACTACCACTGTTAGAAAGACTGCTGCAGAACGTCAAGCTGCCATGGCGGAAAAGAATCGCAGAGCTCAGAAACGTTTCAGAGAACGCCAGAAAGCCAAAGTTCAAGATATTGGCTCCCAGCTTGAAAACATGGACTCGCAGCTTCAAAACTTACGCCTGGAAAACAACCATTTGAAGAGCAAGAATGGCGTGTTGGAGCAGGTGCTGATGGTCAAGGACGAGCACATCCGCTTTCTTCAAGATGAACAAAAAGTGTTTGATTTGGGAGCCTTCTACATGAGGAGCATGGGTGCCATTGAAAGTGGTCCTTCTTCTAAACCTGGTCTGCTCACCATTGAAACAGGGGCCACTTCAGGAGGTATGGACGACAAAAACAATGACAACAGCAGCAGCAACAACAAGATATCCAAGGTGAAAGCCACCAGTAATGGTGATATTGTTGTCAGAGAGGGAAGCTCTTCCTACTCTGATCAATTAATGACAGGAATGGGCCAACCAGAATCAGATGGAAGTGTGTCTAGAGTTATGGCATCTATCAACTTTGACGTGCAGGCAATCAAAACAATGCCAGCAAAGATGGTGCTTGATAGCTGGAAGAAGTTTGTACAAGAGTTGGGCATCATCTTGGTGCAGGTGGATGAGGCTGAACTGACGAATAATTTTGAACAAAAGATGAAGGTGATATCTGAGCTATGTAGGGCCTTGGAGCAAATGGGCTCCTTCTGTATGCACACAGCAGTGTTGCACCCAACAAACATGCAGCACCTGATGGCCAGCACTTTGGATGGCGGACACAGTGGTGCCAATGCAGCTGACAACCGCCGTTGGGCAGAGATTGCAAACAGCTTGGATCTCACAGAAGACCAAATTTCCCAAATCATTGCTCTTAGAGACTTTTACGTTAAGAGAATGTCCAAAGTAATGGAGCAGAGACGTTCTGCACTCCATAATCTACAAAATCTGATGGTTCCGGGACAAATTTCAGCTCTGCAAAATGCTATTCAACAGACTCTTAGAGTAAACAGAGTCACCAAGCAGCTCAAGTCCAACTTACAAGAAGAGCATTTGGCTGCTCTTGAATTCCTTGGTACCATCATGAAGTGTGTTTTTACTCCTCTCCAAAAGGCCAGGGCTATAGTGAGGAGCTATCCATTCTATCCCGACCTGTATCAGATTGCTGTGGCGTTGGATACTGGTAAGCGTCAGAGAGCAGCTGCAGCAGCTGCTGCTAATTCTTGATGAGCTGCTGTTTGTTGCCTGTGTTCATAGATAAAGGGGATGTGGCGTCTCTTTTTTGTATCATAAATAAAGAAATGATAAATCCATAATTGATCATGTTGCTCTCTTAGGCAGATATCCATTTTTGTACAAAGTGTTTTTTTTTTCTTTGAGATTGAGGTGATTAATTGGCCGTAAATCAGTGATTGAAATTGAATTGTCAGTTTCTTTCTTTGATGATGCCAAGAATAACAAGTAAGATTAAGTATAACACACCATGCCACACAAGATGTTCCCGGAGAAGTTGCACTGTGTTTGAAAACTGTCGGGGAAGGTTTCCATTTGTCATTAAAACCGACCTTGCTGTAACGATTGCATCAATTCTGAACGTTACTACGAACAATATAGTGTATAATAAACGATACAATGCTTGTTAATTGCAGAAGACTAGGAGCAATCTGCCAAGAACGATCACTTTCCACTAGATTCAATGAAATACTTGCCTTGAATAGACATTTCTCAGACACACATTTCAATGCTACCGACTCAGAAGTTGAATATGTCATCGAACATAATTTGGTAGGTTAATCCCACCCATAATCACAACACTAACCTCATTCCATCCTCAACCACTCACACACCTCCCACTGGCTCTCCCCTTCAATAGGACAAAACCACACGACGACGGAAAGACGACTCCCCTCACAGGATATTAACAACAAGAAGAGAAGCCTTGTCCCTATACAGAGACATCCTACGAGTAACAGCCTTATTTCAATGGCCAGATGACAAGGGACGGTTATGGAGGGACATCCTTAGGGACTCTGCACGACAAGAATTCGAGGCAGCCCGGGATGAAACTGATCCTGAAATAGTGAATAGGTTACTGGTAGTGGGTAGAGATGCTGTGCATCAAGCTACTGATAAATTATTAGATAAGACAAATGAAGAATTAGATAGACCTAAAGGGGGAGCCAACAAGGGACCTGTTTGAAGAGAGAGAAACTGTGTGACATCGTTATTATTAGTCATCACTTGATGTGTTATTAGTCATCTCCCAATATTTCACCACATCATCTCTTAGTTCCTCCAATACCAACCTGGTACCCTCCATACCACCCCCATAATTATACTCCTCACCATTCTTATCAGTACTTTCACTACTACCGCCAAAATACGAATCTTCATCTACCCTAGCCAACATGAAGTCTATTGCCTGTAACAACCTAAATGGAGAGGTATACACCTGCTCCTCCTCTTCATTATCATCTTCTTCTTCTTCCTGTTGTTCCCTTTGCACCATATCTTCAGCAGGAGGAGTGAAAGCATCACCAAGAAGAGCAGCTCTCTCCTGTCTATATGGAATGCCCACTAATACTTCCAATATCCTGTTGGCGACATCAACCTGAGCAGTCATGTTGAGAATGTTTTGTTGCTCTTCCTGTGTCTCTATTTTCTTTCTACCAATGACTTCTGTGAGAGAACGGGCTCTGGAGGTACTTACTATGGATTCTAGAGCTACTGCTTGTTGATTGAGGAGGGCCATACCTTCGCAGCTCAGACCAAGCTCCGCTGTTTGTTTCACGACTGTAGGAAAGGCTGATGATGCTTGATTGGTGTTGTTGTTATTTTGCTGAGTAGTGGTCACTTCAGTAGATTCAGCTTGTATATCCGCAGTATCTTCTGCAGCTAACCGGAGTTCTTCACGCAATTGCTCGGCATTCATGGGCTCTAGACCCTCCCTGACGGCCATCAGTGTGCTGCCCAAAGTCCACAGGCGATGGCGTTCATTGGCGTCTTTTCTAGTTGTGCTCATTTGTTCCTTGTCTGCTATGTAACCGAGGAGGTCAAGGGTTATATGGTCTCTGTTATCTCTTGCCCAAGATGCCAAGGATGGAGTATCTAGAGAGATTAGGCGGTTGACAAGGTCCTGGAAGGGAGGGGGGAAAGGGGAGGAGAGAGACGGGCGCGTTGAAATTGTGTGATCAATATGGTGACAATAACGTCAGGATTCTGCTAATTGGTCATGTGCGTACCTCTTTGTTACCGAATGATTTGCACGATACGGCTAGAGGTTTTCTATTCACTGCTAGTTGGGGTCTGGATTTCTTAGACAACATCCTTGGACGTTTGCACTGCAAAATGTGGTGCGAAAATAGACTATAAGACCCCATTGTGTCGTACGTATAATTCCTTCCCAGTATGTTAATGGTATTTATTTCAAAAGGAGTGGCATGCTGTAATGATAAAAAGGGTGTGTGTGTGTGTG
>Ga0114919_10000568_pt1 | contig 28893 bp, 18 predicted proteins | sample BlataG_FD_88682 | JGI IMG/M metagenome (GOLD analysis project Ga0114919, IMG submission 88682) | Deep subsurface microbial communities from Black Sea to uncover new lineages of life (NeLLi) - Black_00105 metaG | ecosystem: Environmental > Aquatic > Marine > Oceanic > Sediment | place: Atlantic... | reverse complement strand
GTTGCCTGGCAACCGCCAGCGAGACCGCCAGCTGGCAACCGGCCACGAGTGACACCGGTTCTGTACCTCCCCGAAGCTGAAACTGCTGAGCACCATGGAGCAGTGGTCTCAGATCGAGGCCCGCCCGGATAAGCAGGCAGCCGATGCCCCGTGGCCCACCAAACTTGTGCGGGGCAAAGCAGAGACTGGTCACCCCGAGACCGTAAAAGTCGATTGGGATTCGCCCGACTGCCTGGGTGGCATCGGTGTGCAGCAGGCATTGGGGAGCCCACTGGGCCAGCAGCCCCCTGAGGCTGGTCATGTCTTCAATGCTACCGTTCTGGCCGCAGACCAGCGTTGTAGCCAGAAGCTGAGTGGGCAGTGGTTGGCTGCCCGCCGCTGGGTTGGGCCTCAGCCAGTCGGTCACCGCTGCCTGGTTGAGTTGTCCCGTCGCCGCCAATGGCAGGCTGGTCACTTCGGCCTGGTTTTGGGTAGCAGTGGCTGCCAACCGAAGGCTTTCATGGTCGCGCGAGCTGGTGGCCAGCCGCAGCGGTCGGTCGGCGGCTGGATCAGTAGGAAGCAGCCCGAGGACGGCCAAGTGGTTGGCCTCCGTGGCGCCGGAAGTAAAGACAAGTTGGGCAGTTGAGCAGCCGAGGTCGGCCAGAATCTGCTCACGGGACTCGTCGAGTAGCTGACGAGCCCGGCGGCCAGTGGCATGGGGACTCGACGGGTTGCCAAAGATATCGGCTTGGACTTGCGCCACCCGGTCGGCCACCTCCGGATCGAGCGGCGTAGTGGCAGCATGGTCGAGATAGAGCTCACGAGGTGGCATGATTGATTAGCCGGTGAGGGGGCCGGCGGGCGGGGCGGGCGGCCGGGAGCGCTCCCGTTCGGCCCGCTCCAGATCGGCATTCACCATCATCGCGATCAGTTCGGCAAAGCTCACTTGCGGCTGCCAGCCAAGCTTTTCGCGGGCCTTGCTGGCGTCACCAACAAGCAGGTCGACCTCTGCGGGTCGTTCCAGTCGCTGGTCGTGGACCACGAAATCACGGTAATCCAGACCGACGTGGCTGAAGGCGGCTTCGCAGAGTTCGCGGACCGAATGAGTCTTACCAGTGGCAATGACATAGTCATCCGGCGATTTCTGCTGCAGCATCCGCCACATTGCTTCGACATAGTCGCCAGCAAAGCCCCAGTCACGGCGGGCCTCGAGGTTGCCAAGGGCGAGTTGTTGCTGCAGGCCCAATTTGATGCGGGCGGCGGCCCGAGTGACCTTTCGGGTGACGAAGTTCTCGCCCCGGCGGGGACTTTCGTGATTGAAGAGAATACCGCTGGAGGCGTGCAGACCGTAGCTCTCGCGGTAGTTGACGGTGATCCAGTGACCGTAGAGTTTGGCAACACCATATGGTGAGCGGGGGTGAAACGGGGTCATCTCCCGCTGCGGAGTCTCCCGGACCTTCCCAAAGAGTTCCGAACTAGAAGCCTGATAGAACCGAACCTGTTGGCCGGAAGACTCCTGAAAATCCCGAACCGCCTCAAGCAGTCTGAGGACACCAACGGCAGTGACATCGGCGGTGTAGCTGGCCTGCTCGAAACTCACCCGTACATGGCTCTGGGCGGCAAGGTTATAGACCTCCTGTGGTCGCACCTCGCGGACCAGCCGCACCATGCTCATCGTGTCGGCCAGATCGCCATAGTGAAGTTTGAGGTGCCTGGCGGCGGCCGGGATGGTGTCGGTGAAATGGTCGATCCGCTCACGACGGAGGCTACTCGACCGCCGGATCATGCCGTGTACCTCATAGCCCTTCTCCAGCAGGAGTTCAGCCAGGTACGAGCCGTCCTGTCCAGTGATGCCGGTGATCAATGCGCGGCGGTCAGAAGTCATGGGCAGCAATGGGGGGTGATGCAATCAGAGGATGGTGTCCTGATTGTAATCCGGTGGGGACGTGAAAAGATTTTCCGCTTGGACAGTGATGATCCTATGATTTTTGTACGTCGGAACGGAATATCCGGGAGCCAATCAGTGGACGAAGAAGAGAACACATGACGCCAGTAAATTCATCCGGTGTTGCTATGCTCAACCGTAGTGCGGTCGTGATCGGTCCCGAACCAAATTTCTTGGAGTGGTTACAGACGATTGGAGTGTCGGCAGAGTCGATCCAAAAGAAGAGGCTTTTGGCTGACCGGCGGGTCTATCTGATTCCAGCCTGTGCGAACCCCGACGATGGTGAGGAGGTGGTCGGAGATCTCTTTCAGGAGATTTTTCTCCGGGAACTGCAGGCCCGGCAGGCAGATGCAAGCCAGTGGCCAGACACGGGTGATTTCCGTCTGTTTAGCCGTTGGTTCACGGTCGAGGTCGTGCCAGAGGTAGACGACATCGGTAGAGGTCAACTGGCCGAAGAAGAGACCTGAATGGTTTCAGTGGGTCACTTCTTTTCCGCTATCGCACTTCAAGCAGTTCGACCACGAAGTGCAGCGTGGCATTGGGCGGAATGACTGGAGGGGCCCCACGGGCGCCATAGCCAATGGCGCTTGGAATCTGCAGTTCGATCATGCCCCCCTCGCCGACCAACTGCATCCCTTCGGTCCAGCCTGGGATGACGCGGTTGAGCGGGAATTCAATCGACTCACCCCGTTTGTACGAACTGTCAAACACACTGCCGTTATCGAGCCATCCGTGGTAGTGGACCGATACGGTGTTTGTAGCAGCTGGCTTTTGGCCAGCACCGGCCCGCAGGATGCGGTACTCAAGCCCTGAGGCGGTCTTGGTGAAGCTCTTGGGGGCATCGGCGTCAACCGGGCCGGCACCTTCAGGCATGGTGGGAAGGGCAATGTCAGCAGGGGTGTCGGCGGCCATGGCGATGGTACTCACGGTGAAAAGGGAGACGAGCAGAGCCGCAGGAAAAGGGGCGACAGCATGCATGGGAAGACTCCAGGGAGATGGTCGAAAGAGTATACCAGATTCGGTCTGCGATCGTCTTGGTGACGAGGGTCAGCTTTGCATCCAGTCCTCGATGGCGTCGGGCTCCAGCGGGACATCGGCACAGAGGTCGATTGGGCCGTCGTTCGTCACGAGGATGTCATTTTCCAGCCGGATACCGATTCCTTCGTCCGGTATGTAGAGCCCCGGCTCGACGGTCACTACCCAGCCCGGCTCGAGCGGCCCATTGGCTGGGGCAATGTCGTGCACGCCAAGGCCCAGGGAATGGCCCAATCCATGCATGAAATACTTCCGGCAGGCGGGGCTCGCGGGGCTATCGGCGGCCAGTTCGTCGCTGCTGATCAGTCCAAGCTTCACCAGTTCTTCGGCCATCTGTACCTGGGATGCACGCTTCCAATCCCGCAGATTCGCCCCGACCACCGTCCGCTCAATCGAGCTTTTCAACACCCGCAGGACAGCTTCGTAGAGTTCCCGTTGCCGAGGACTGAACCGGCCCCCAACTGGAAATACCCGGGTGAGGTCGGCCGTGTAGTTGGCATAGCTCGCCCCGACGTCGAAGAGCACAAGGTCGCCCGCTTGGCAGCGCTGGTCATTGTCGACGTAGTGGAGGATGCAGGCATTTTTGCCGGCGGCGATAATTGGCTCGTAACCGAAGATTGACCGGTTGCGGGTGAACTCACCGATCAGTTCGGCCTCCAGTTCATACTCCATCACGCCGGGCTGCAGGCTGGCCACAACGCGATCGAAGCCTCGCTTGGTGATGCCAACCGCATGGCGGATCAACTCAACCTCCACCGGGTCCTTCACCGCCCGCAACCGCCGGAGGATCGGGGCTAACCGCTCAAACCGGTGCAGGGGATAGCGGGCCATCAGCTGACGGGCCAACCGAAGGTCACGCTGCTCGACCTCGAGGCTCGCCCGCTCATGCTCGTTAGCGTTAAGAAAGACCTGCTCACTCGTGACCATCAGATTATGCAGAACCGCTGGTAGGTCACTCAGCCAGCGAACAGCAGCCACGCCAGAAACCACCCGAGCTTCATCCTTGGACAGGCTGTGACCTTCCCAGGTGGCCAGCTGCTCAGTCGGTTGCCGAATGAAAAGCATCTCTCGTTGAGCTGGATCGATGGCATCCGGTGCCAACACCAGGACACTCTCGACCTGTTCGATACCGGAAAGCCAGAACAGGTCAGCTGCCGGAACGAGTCGGAGTACCCCGTCGCCATTTGTCGGCAGTGTGTCGGCAGCATGGACAATAGCCAGGCTGCGCGGCGGTAGTGATGCGACCAACCGCTGGCGATGGTCACAAAAAAGAGTTGGGTCAATCGCAGCGTGTCGCATGAGCCGATTTGAGTGGTAGGGGTCCTTGTGTCAGTGAATCTGACGACCCCACTATCCTAACGTCGGCGGGTGTCTTCTAGGCTGCGTAAATCCTGCGCGGCCCGGCTTGCCTGCTGTTCGACCTCTCGTTCAACCTGTCCGGTTCGCTTGCTATTAACCGTGAAGTCCGGCTGGCCGCCGTTCCATGAGATGGAGAGAATCCCGGTTAGCACCAGTGCGGGGACAACAATGATGATCAGGGTTGCGCCCCAGCGGGAAGTGGCAACCTGGCGAACCGGGGCGGGCATGCCAAAGGTGACGATACCGAGGAATTGCTGGGCAAAAGTCTGCTTTTTGTGGGCCATCAGAAGGTCCTGGAAATGAGGTGTGGCAGCCCGGGGACAAGCCGGCGCTGGTGAGGCCGCAGACTCTAGAAAACAACACCGCGGCGGAGCAAGAGATACTCCGCCGCGGATTGTGGCATCACAATAGGCTGTTTGCTGCTTTTTCAGCCAACCTCAGCAGTCGTCAACTCAGGACGTCATAGATTGGGTCACCACCACCACCGATTTTGAAGGGGCGGCCGCTGGGCGAGAAGTGTTCCTTAAATGGATCGAGGCCGCAGGCGACCGTAATTGTGCTGTTAAAGTCGGTAAGACCGACCGGGTCTTCATCGACGCCGTGGCCGCGCTCGTCGGATTTGCCATAGATGGCACCTCCCTGAATACCCGCCCCAGCCAGCAGGAATGAAAACGCGGCTGGATGGTGGTCACGGCCGGCGTTTTGATTGATTGCTGGTGATCGACCGAACTCGCTGGTGAGCACGATCAGGGTCTCATCAAGCATGCCACTACTGTCAAGGTCACGGATCAGGGAACCGAGTGCCTGATCCATTTCACCACCACGTGTCTCCATGTTAGTGGCCACGTCGTCGTGCATGTCCCAACCGCCGTATTCAACCTCGACGAACCGCACACCCGATTGCACCAGCCGGCGGGCAAGCAGGGCGCCTTGGCCGATGCGGGAAGAGCCATAGCGGTCACGAACCTCCTCTGATTCCTGCTCCAGATCGAAGGCCTCGAGATCCTTGCTCCCCATCAGGGTGACGGCATCCTTGTACATCTGGTCGTACGACTCAATTTGATAGCCGCTGTAGCGGCTCTTGAACTTGGCGTCGATTCGGTCGGCCAGTGACAATCGCCGCTTGAAGGCCTTTTCGCTGAGGTACTCCGGCAGTTCCGTATTCTCAATACCTTTCGCCGGATCGGCGACCGGCACCGGGGTGAGCGACGGGTCGAGAAAGCCGGCACCAGGATGACCGTTGCCGTTGCCCACAAGCACAAATGGCGGCAGCGTCTGACTGATTTTTCCCATGGTCTGGACGATCCAAGCTCCCATCGAGGGATGCCGAATGCTGTTGAGAACTGGGTAGGACGTCTTCAGCCAATAGCGGCCCTTTTCGTGGTCGGCTGTTTCAGTGGTCATCGACCGAACAATTGCGATCTTGTCTTGAAGCTCGGCGAGATTTTTCATCGGTGCGCCAAATTTCACACCCGGCGTCTTGGTGCTGATGGGCTCGATATCGCCCTGCACATCCGGGACCTCGGGTTTCGGGTCGAAGGTGTCGATGTGGCTCATCGCACCTGACATATAGAAATAGATCACCTGCTTGGCCTTTTTGCCGTTTGGGGCAGGGGCAGCTTCAAGCATGCGGTTCCAGCCTGAGAGCAGGCTGACACCAAGAGTGGACTGGGCGATGCCCGACATGATGGCCCGACGGGTGTGCCGATCATCAAGCAGTTGCAGGCTCTGGCGAAGGTCACGGGACATGGTGGAACTCCTGGAAACGTGGCGGTGTTTAATCTTGAACGGATGCGAATCGGTTTTGTTGCGAGTGGATTGGTTGGCGAGATTTACTCAATGAACATGAACTCACGGGTGTTGAGCAGCGCCCAGATCAGGTTGCCGCAGCCAGCAGCCGGGTTTTCGGCCTGTTTGATTTCTTGTTCCGCGAGACGTCGCATATCAGCAGTCGGCTTGTGGGTGAGAATTGCCATGAAAATCGTGTCGACGGCACCCTTCATGGTCTTTTGCTTGGCAACTTCGTCGTAAATCACCGAGCCCTGCTCAAGCATGGCGTGGGTCATCCAGCCATTGAACAGCGTCAGGATTTGCGGCACTGTTGCCACCTGCCGGGCGGTTTGAATGGCCAATCGGTCCCCCTGGCCGAACTGGCGGAGCAGATGGTTGGCCGGGCTCGGTTGCGGCAACTCACTGGCCCGTACCAGCTTGAGACCCTTGTAGGTGCAGCTATTCAAACGACCACGGAAGTCATTCCTGATCTGCTTGTAGGTTTCGTAGGCCTCTACGAACTGCTGGTAATTGACCGAAGAGATGTCGATGCTGATGCCGGGAGCAAGCTCGGCAACGGTTGGCCGTTGATAGGCCCATTCGTTGACAGCGATTAGGGTGAGCAAAGAGTCCCAGAGTTGCTCTGCCGTCAAACGCTTCAGCGCCGGGGCGGTGTAGCGATAGGGTTCTTCAGCGGTGGCATCATATTCCACGGCCAGCCGCTGGTAGACATCGGTTGAGGCCAGGATGCGGACAAACTCTCGCAGGTCAAAGTCAAGCCGCAGCATCTCATCAGTCAGGTGCTCAAGCAGTTCAGGGATGGCCGGAATATTGCCTTCTTGAAAGTCGTCGATCGGCTCAACCAGACCGACACCCATCATTTTTTTCCACATCCGGTTGGCAATCGTCCGGGCAAACTGCCGATTGTCTCGGGAGGTCAACCAGGCCCCAAATTGCGTCCGTTTGTCAGCATTCTGGGCGCTGCTTGGAACTTGGTCCCAGAGTACAGCCGGCTCGATAACATCGAGCGGTTGAGCGTCGTCATAGCGATAGTCGTAGGGGAGCCGGAACTCGGTGTCGAGGTTGCTGACCATCTTGGTCATCGACTGGAGATAATCCCTGGAGCCGCGATCAATCTCGTCTGCGTCTTCCGCCATACCCCGTTCGTAATTGATTTTGCTGACGTTGTAGACGAGATCATCTTGGTTCTTGAAAAACCGCGTGGCTGCTGCCGACAGGCTTTCGGCTGAGCCGCCACCATCAGCCATGTTCATGTCACCGAAGAGCACCTGATTGATTGAATAGCGGGTGCCATTGGTGAGCCCAGCTAGCTTGTAAAAATCTTGCTGGGTCCACTTGTCGAAGGGGTGGTCGTGGCACTGGGCACAGCCAATCTGAGTACCGAGAAAGACTCTCACGGTGTTATCGAGGTAGACCAGTGGCGTGCCGACGTCCCGCAACTGAAATCCAGCGGCTGGGTTTTCAGAAATCCGGCCGGTGGCCGTGAGCATTTCAAAGACCCATTCGTCATACGGCCGGTTGGCGGCAACCGACTCCTTCACCCATGCCATGTAGGGCTCAAACCAGACGTCCCGACTGGGCCGTTCCTGGAGCCGCAAAATGTCTGCCCAAAAGTTGTAGAAGTGGCTGACATATCCCGGGCTTTCCAGCAGGTCGTCAATCAGTTCACCGCGTTTTGCAGAGCCCTTGGCGTCGCAGAACGATTCGGCCTCTTCAATGGTCGGAATGCGGCCGGCCAGTTCGAGATAGACCCTGCGGACGAACTCGTGGTCGTCCGTCTTAGGGCCGGGTGTGGCCTTGTGCTCTTGCCAGTAGGCTTTGAGGATGGAGTCGATCTTGGCAGCGGCAGTCTCGACCTCGCGCCGCGCGCTGCGGTCGAGCGGGGCGACCTCCATGACCGGCCCATCGGGCTTTTCGATCACTGCCTTGGGAAGTTTGCTCGCCGGCGGCTTCCAGTCTTTGTTGGGTTTGGCTGCCTCGGCGGATCGGCCACCAGAAACAAAGCAGGCACTCAGTAGAACGGTGAGCCAGAAGAGGCCTGGAACGTTCTCGAATCGCGACTCCGTAACCCGCATGAATAGCTCCTCACAAGAACCGAGAATCCCGTGCTCTATTCTAATCGACCGTCGCAGCGAAAAAAACGTTTTTTGTGAGCATTGCGGTGATGTCTTTGGGGCTTCAAGCGGAACAGGAAGGAGTCTGTCGGCGACCAGGCTCGCCCGGTTTCTCCATTCGGCCCCGCCTCACCGGCTACGGTTTGCCAAAGAAACCCCTTCTTTTCGGCGGCAAAAGGGATGCCGGCCGGAAATCCCGACAATTTGATGGCTTCCCGGAACGGCTCTTAGGTACCGGTCACGGCGGGCGGTCGCTGGGGCCGTTGGGACTATTGGATGAACATGAACTCGCGGGTGTTGAGCAGTCCCCAGATCAGGTTGCCGCAGCCGGCGGCTGGGGTTTCGGCCTGCTCGATTTCTTTCATGGCCAGGGTTCGTTCATCTACGGTTGGCCTGCGTGAGAGGATGGATAGAAAGATGGTCTCTACCGCACCCCGCGGAGTGTTCTGTTTGACCACGTTGTCATAAATCACCGATCCCCGCTCCAGCATGGTGTGGGTCGTCCAGCCATTAAACATGGTCAGGACCTGCGGTACGGTCGCTGCTTGCCTGCCGCTCTGAATCGAGTCGCGGTCACCGATACCAAACTGGCTGAGAAAGTGATTGGCCGGGAGTGGCATCGGGAGTTCGCTTGACCGTACAAGAACCTGATCCTTATAGCCCGCGATGGAACGGATCCGACGCAGGTAGCCGCGGCCATATTCCTCTTGAAAACTCTTCCAGGCATCAATGAATTGGTCGAAGTTGACTGTGGCAAGGTCGACAGCGACAGCCTCGGCGACTTCTTGGGTTGATGGACGCTGGAACGCCCACTCATTCTGGGCCACGAGCGTGAGGATCGAATCCCAGAGTTGTTCAGCCGACATCCGTTTGAGAGCTGGTCCGGTAAAGAGGTAGGGCTCTTCCGCGGTCGGGTCATACACAACAGCCTGTGACTGCCAAGCCTTTGTCGCGGTGATCACCCGCACAAACTCCCGCAGGTCGAAGTCGAGCTCGAGTATCGTGTCGGTGAGTTGCTCAAGGAGCGGCTGGGAAATCGGGACGTTTCCGTCCTGAAAGTCGTCTACCGGCTCCACCACCCCCACCCCCATCATCTTTTTCCACATTCGATTGGCGATGGCTCGGGCAAACTGGCGGTTGTCGCGAGAAGTCAGCCAGCCGGCGAATTGGGTGCGGCCGTCGGCGCCGGCATAGCTGGCTGGCACCTCACCCCATAGAACAGACGGTTCAACTCGTTGGTCCGGCTCACCATCCTCATACTTGTAGTCGTGTGGCAGCTTGAGCGGGGTGTCACGGAAGTTCACGGACGTTGTGTTAAGCCGCAGAAACTGGATAGCGGCAACGGGAACCTCACGGTTTTTGCGGGCTGCCTGGAGATCCTGGAAGAGCTTGCGGGTGTTTGCTGCGGTCTCACGCATCTCCGGTCCCATGCCCATCATCTGCATGCCCATCGCCCCTTGCCCCTTGCCCATCAGACGGTCACGCGTGCCAGAGGTCAGCGCGGCAAGCTGATAAAACTCTTTCTGTTTCCATTTATCGAATGGGTGGTCGTGGCATTGTGCGCAGCCAATCTGGGTGCCCAGAAAGACCCGCACGGTGTTGTCGATGTAGGGCAGGGGCATGCCGCGATCCCGCAGTTGATAGCCGACCGCTGGGTTGTCCCAGAGGGCGCCATCAGCCGTGAGCATGGCAAAGACCCATTGATCGTAGGGAGTGTTGGTGGCGATCGACTGCTTCACCCAATCCATGTAGGGTTCAAAGACAAGGGTCTGCTTGTCGGGCCGTTCCTTCAGCCGGAGAATGTCGGCCCAAAAGTTGTAGAAGTGGCTGACATAATCGGGGCTTTCGAGCAGATCGGCGATCAGGTCGTCCCGCTTGTCGGCGGTCCGACGACTGAGAAACTTTTTTGCCTCATCGGGTCGCGGAATCCGTCCACCGATTTCGAGGTAGGCCCGCCGAACAAACTGCTCGTCAGACAGCGGCTCGCCCGCCGACATGCCGGCGGCTGACCATTCAGTTGCCAGGATTGCATCGATTGCTGCTGCAGCATCTGCCACGGCCTTGACGGCGTCAGCACTCCGGTCGACTGCCGCAACGTCAATCGCCGGCTTGCCCGGCTTTTCGACGACTGCCTCGGGCAGACGAATCGGAGGGGGGGCCTGTTCCCTCTGCTTATCTGCTGCCCGCCTGGCCTGCATGGCCGCCCGTTGTCTGGCCATCATGGCCCGGTTCATGGGAGGGGCTGCACTGACCGGTGCGGGAATGAAATCGTTCGATCCATCCACCACGAGAACTACAGCGGCAATCCAGATCGTTCGCTTCAAAACGTGGTGATGCATCGGTTTGCTCCGGTCAATTGAGGGATGCGACAAGTCGTTGTGTCGCACTGCAAGTTAGTAAACGGCGGGCTGGCGATGACCAGCCCGCCGTTTCCATTGAATCATTCCCATCCCGAGGTTTGCTGGCAAACCTGGAAGCCCCTGCTAGGTGTCCAGTGAGCGGTTTCCAACATTGGTCTACCTCGGGCTGAGGTCACTTGGTCTTTTTCTGACGGTTCATGCCCGCCTTGAACTCATCCATTGAGACCTTTCCGTCTCCGTCCTTATCAAGTTGCTTGAAGCGTTTGTCGGCGTTCTCCAACTGCTTGTCTTTCATGCCCTTCTTGAACTCTTCAACCGTCAGCTGGCCATCACCATCAGCATCTTTCCGGGCAAACGCTTTTGCCGGATCAGGCTGGCCCTTGGGCTTGTCTGCAGCCTGTGCCGCAACCGCTCCAATCAGCAGCGCGCCAAAACAACTGAGCGAAACCATCGAACTTTTGACGAATACTCGCATAATTCACCTGTGGAAAAAGAAAACGCCCGGGGACATAGCCGCCCCCTCAAGGCGGGCAGCATCGTAGCACACCGTTTGGAGAAACGGAGATATTTGTGCTGCTGGTTATTGAACGGCCAGCGTCCTACTGGGTTTCGTTCGCTCGCAAAGCCTGCCGTAGTCGCCGCAGTCCTTCTTCGAGCCGCCGGGTGGGGCAGCCCAGATTCAGCCGTAAAAAGCCGGGGCTACCAAACTCCCTGCCATCGGACGGGCCAATGCCTGCCGCCTCGCAGGCCTGCTGGGGATCGGCCCGCTCAGCTGGCTGAGCAGCCGCCCACTCCCGACAGTCGAGCCAGAGCAGATAAGTCGCCTGCGGGGGGATGCAACTGACGCCCGGCAGATCGGCCACGGTGTCGAGCGCTAGCCGGCGATGCAGACGAAGTACTTCGACCAGTTCCCGTCGCCAGGGATCGCCCTCCCGCCAGGCCGCCTCAGCAGCGGCATAGCCCAGCGGATTGACCATCGGCACCAGCCCGCCGCCTGCAGCCCGCCACCGTTTCCGCAGCCCCTCATCAGGCACGATTGCGGCCGCACAGCCGAGCCCGGCGATGTTCCAGGTTTTTGATGCCGCCACAAAGCTGATCGCCCGCCGGGCAGCTGGATGGTCGAGGCAGGCGAAAGGCACATGCGGCGTATCGTCATCAAGCACAAGGTCACACCAGATTTCGTCACTGATAACGGTCAACTGGTGTCGCTCGGCAAGGTCGGCCAGCCGCAACAGGTCTGCGTGGGAGAAGACCGAGCCAGTCGGGTTGTGGGGCTGGCAGAGCCAGAAGAGTTTGACGGTAGAATCCGCTGCCAGCGTTGCTTCAAGGCCTTCCCAGTCGATGGTCCAGCGGCCGGCTGTCTGATCGGCTCGGAGTGGCAGCCGGACACTGCGACGCTCAGCGAGCTTTGGCAGAAACAGAAACGGTGGATAAACCGGCGTGAAGCTGGCGATGCCGTCGCCCGGCTCAGTGAGCAGTCGGGCGGTGACGGCCAGACCGCTGACGATGCCGGGCACGCCGATCACCCAGGCCGGATCGATGGGCCAACCATGCTGCCGCTCAAGGTGAGCTGTGAGTGTCGGGGCGAAGCCGGGCGTGTCGTGGGTATAACCGAAGACGCCATGCTCGGTCCGTTTCCGAATGGCTGCCAGGACGCACTCAGGGGAGCGGAAGTCCATGTCGGCCACCCAAAAGGGAATGATCTCGCGGCCGTCAGCTGAGAGCCTGCCGGCATAGCGATCCCATTTCTCGGCACCGGTTGCCTGCCGGTCGGGACAGTCGCTGAAGGAATCGTGGCTCATCCCTGCATCGTGACCGACCAGCATGCTGTTGACCAGTCCTTGCTTGGTGAACCGCAGCCCTGCGGTTTCACCCGCTTGCGTTAATACCGATAGATAGCTGCCAGGCCGCTGACCGATGGCATCTGGCCGTGTTCCAGCGAGAGAATCTCGCCGCCATGCAGCAACGCTGTCTCGGCCACCGCGCCGATAATGTCCTCAGTGCGAATGGCCGATCTGTCACCCGACCGGGCCAGATCGTCGGGAACCTCGCCATCGGGATGCACTCTGCCGGTGGAACGGTTCAGCCAGCCCGGTACGAAACGATTTTGCTCGACCAGTAGGGTCGCCACCCGGCCGGCAGCTGCGGCCCTGGCAATGCCGGGCAGGTCGGCCGCTGCCAGCCCGCGGTCGCGGGCCAGCTCGAAGAGCCGTCGTTCGCGGTCGATCCGCCGTCGCCGCTCGGCGGCAAAGATCGGCAGTACCAGCGGGCCCAGTTCCCGCTGGGGCGCCAGGTGGACATCCTTGGCAACGGAGGCCTCCAACAACTGCCTGTTCTTCGAGAGCCCGCGAAAGACCGCTGCCAGTTGTGGCAGTGCGACCAACACCAGCGGCAGGCCGCCGGGTAGCGAGACCCGCTCGGCAATCACCTCGTCGACATGGCGGAAGAAGATCTCGGTATCGGTGTCGATGTCGTCCTGCTTACCCCGAAACCCACCATGCACCGTCCCCGCGGCATTCATCTGCCTCCGCATCCGGTGGGGCTGCAGCAGTTCATTGTCAATGATGCTCGCGCGATTGAGTGGCTGGTCGGCCGGCTCGGCCACACCCCGCAGCGGCACCGGTTCAAGTTCGAGGGGCTCGAGCGGATCGACCGCTCCGGCGATGAACCGACCTTCATAAATGTGAGCCTCGCGGCTCGTCAGGGTCAGCACGTTGAAGCGGTCGATCGCCGCAGGCTGCCGCAGCAGCGGCAGCGTGTGAAAGTGGGTGCTCACCAGCGCCAGCGGTTTGACTGGCTGCGGCAGCAAAAACACCCGCGCCCAGCCTTCGGCCCCGAACACCACAAGTCCCTCCCGGGTGTGTTCCCAGAACCGCCGGTCGGAGGCCAGCTGGTGCAAGGGCCGCAGTAGGTGTTCAATCTGGTCGCGGCGGCGGGAGAGCGACAACGCCATCGCGAGCGATTCGACCAGATGCCGGTACGAGGGCAGATCGACCCGGTTGTCAGGCACATTGCGGTGGGTCGGCAATGAGAGGGTCAGGCAGGGCCCGGGGGGCGGTTCCAGGAGGTCGCGGACAGCCGCCAAGGAGAGGCTGGCAATCGTCAGGCCGTTTGTTCTGGAGCCGCTGTTCAGTACTGTTCCCGATTGGGCCATGGCAGCCTCCGCGAGGGGGAGCGGCTGCCATGCCCAGGGCGGAACTATTGGCCCCGCGGGGTCTTAGGTCAAGCGCTTCATCCAAAGATCGCTTCGACCGGTTTGCCGTGGCCGTCCTCGGTGGCATAGAAGGGCCGATTTTCGACCTCGAAGACCGTCTTCGGACTGATCCCCATCGCGGTGAACAGCGTGGCATGGAGGTCGGTCACGCTGACCGGGTTTTCGACGGCAATGCAGGGCCGCTCGTCAGCGGTTTTGCCATAGACAAAGCCCCGTTTTACGCCACCCCCGAACAGCACCACGGATGAGCCACCCGTGAAGTGCCGGTGCTGGCCGTAGTGCTCAGGCTTTTGCAGAAAGTCTTTGGGGGATCTGGCCTGATCGTTTGCATTCGAACCGGGCTGGCCCTCGGTGATCATGTCGCGGCTGAACTCGCTGGCGATCACCACCAGGGTCCGGTCGAGCAGGCCGCGGGCTTCGAGGTCACTGATCAGCGTGGCAATTGGTCGGTCGATCTCCTGATGCATCCGCACCAGAGTCTCATGGCCCCGCTCGTGGGTGTCCCAATGCTTGAAGGGGATGTATTCGGTGGTCACCTCGACGTAGCGAGCGCCGCTTTCCACCAGCCGGCGGGCGAGCAGGCAGCCGCGGCCGAACCGGCCGGTGTCGTAGGCCTCCTGCACCTCCTTCGGCTCTTGGGAAATATCGAAGGCCTGCCGGTCCTTTGAGCCGAGCAGCCGATGGGCCTTTTCAAAACTCCGCAACAGCGACTCTTGGTGGTAGTCGCTGGTGAGCTCCCGGTGGGGCGAGGCGGCAACCAGACTCTTGAAGTGCTTGTAGCGACTGGCAAACCGCCCCGGCTCCATGCCCTGTGGCGGCCGCACCGCCAGGGCCGCCTGCTCAGGGTAGGGCAGGTTGAGCGGGCCGAACTCGCTGCCGAAGAAGCCGCCGGTGGTGAAGGCTTTGATCTCTTCGTTCTCGCCGATTCCTTCCAGCCGCTGGCCAATGGTGATGAAGGCCGGCATCACGGGATTGCGGGGGCCGAGCACCCGGGCCATCCAGGCCCCGAGATGTGGGGCGGCCACGGTCTGCGGCGGCACGTAGCCGGTATGCCAGTGATGCTGATGCCGTGAGTGCAGGATGCTGCCCAGGTCAGGCTGGACGTGCGAGCGGATCAGTGTCGCCCGGTCGAGCACGCCAGCGATCTCGGGCAGCCCGGCACAGATTTCAATGCCGTCGGCTGCGGTCGCCATGGCGGGAAAGGTGCTGATACAGTCCTGCACCGCCAGACCGGGCTCAAAGGGCTTGTAGCGCTTGGGGTCGAAGGTGTCGGGCGCCGCCATGCCACCAGCCATCCAGAGGACGATGATTGAATCAGCCGTCGGCTCGGGGTGGATGATCGGACTGCCGTCGCTGGTGCTGGCCCGTGCCCGGGGTGCGGGCAGGGTAAGGGTGGTGGTCGCGGCGGCGGCGAGGCTTTTGAGCAGGTCGCGGCGGGTGTTCATGGCGGGGCTCCGGGAATGGATGGTGGCTGTGCCTCAGCTTTTACGGGATAGTTCGGTCAGCGAGAAAATTGAAACTCTGGCAGCATGACGACGGCCCAGAGGCAGTCAGCAACGGTCTGCGCTGTTGGGGTATCGGTCAGAATCTCCCGGGCGGCAGCCTGCTCATCCAATGACGGTGTCCGGGACAGCGCGGCACGAAAGAGCCAGTTGCTGATGGTGTCTGGCTCGGGCCCTTGGTCGGCGAGGATACGGGCTGCTCCCTTGGTGAAGATGTCGTACAGTCCCTGTTCATTGGCCAGTTGGATTGCTTCCAGCGTGGTCAGATCGGTTGGGCGGCTGGTGACCACCTGGTCGCGATTGGGCCGGCCGAGGGCAGCCATTAATGCCGTCGCCTTCACCAGCGCCGCCCGTACCATCGGGAGGGGGCCGCTGACGGTGGCGGTGAGCACCTGGTGGGCAAAGTCAGCTGCAGCTCGAGCCCAAATCTGCTGCGAGCGGGCGACCGCTGCTGGCGCCCAGTCAGTCGGCTGCTTGTTGCCCGGAAAGAGCGGCCGCCCGTCGTTGACAACCCTGAGCGTGGTGGCGGTCCATTCCCAACTCCCGTCAGTTGCCACCAGCGTTTCTGACCCGTCAGCGAGCGTAGCCCTGATCTCCAGCTTCAGGGCCGCTGGCCCACCCGCGGGAGCATTGGCGGCTGAAACGAGCATGCTGTTTCCCCCTTCGCGAAGCTGGGACGTAACGACCCGGCTCACCGGATTCATCCAATCGCTGCAGGTGGTGACCTCCTTGCCGTTGAGAAAGACCTGTGCCTCGTTGTCAGCCGCCACCACCAGTCGGGCATGGACGGCTGGACTGGAAAGTGTGAATGATTTTCGGAAGGTCAGTCTTTCGCCTGGGGGTGACTGGGCCAGAACGTTCGACCAGATCCAAACTGCCTGCGGTGGCGTTCCATCCGTGGGGACAGCAACCGCCGAGTTGACCCGCATCACGTCACCGTCGGGCTTTTCGGGGGCCGCGTCAGTCAGCTGCCAGAGGCAGTCCATGAATTGTTCCGCCGTCAGCCGGCGGGGAAGCGGGCCGGCGAAGACATAGCCGCCCGCCGCCGGGTCGGCTGCCGGCGGGGTCACGGCTCCATAGGCTTCAGACGTGCAGATGGTCGTCAGCACATGCTTGATGTCCCAGCTGTGCTGAACCAAATCATCCGCGAGCACCTCGAGCAGATCCTCACTCCAGGGCCTGGTTCGGAGGGCCGCGACGGGATGAACGATGCCCCGGCCCAGCAGCCGGGCCCAGAGTCGGTTGACCAGGTTTCGTGACAGCCAGCCGTTCTCGGGCCTGGTCATCACTGTGGCCAATTGCGTCAGCCGCTGGTCCCGCGGAGCCGCCGGGTCGATCTGACCAAGCTCGCCAAACAGCCAGCCGGGGGTTGCCATTCGTCCGGTCGCCTTTTCACAGCGGTGGAGTTCCAGTGGCGCTTCGGCTGCAATCGCGGCGAAGTCGTAGGTCTCTTGGAGCGTCCAGCGATCAACAAAAGAGTCGTGGCAGCTGGCACATTTCAGATTGATGCCAAGGAAGGTCTGGCCGACGTTCTGAGCGAATTGGATCGGCACGGTCTGGCTGGCGTTGACCGTCCCCCGCCAGACAATGCCGTCGATGAAGCCCCGGGATTCATCTGTGGGGGCAATCAGCTCCCGGACAAACAGGTCGAACGGTTTGTTCTCGACCAGCGACCGATGCAGCCAGCTGGTGATCTGTCGGCGGCCGCCCGTAATGAAGCCGGTACCCGTATAGTCGTTGCGAAGCAAGTCGTTCCAGAACGACAGCCAATGCTCGGCATATCGCAGCCGCTGCTCGAAATCGTCGCCTAGCAGCGTGGCGACGAGCCGTTGCCGTTTGGCCGAGTCGCGATCGTTCACAAAGGCTTCTACGTGATCTGGCTCGGGCAACAGCCCGACGAGGTCGAGGTGCACCCGGCGGATGAAGCTGCGGTCATCGCAGCGAACCGGGCGGGCGAGGCCCTGCTCGCGATGGTAAGCGTCGATCACTCGATCGACGGGATTGGCCCGTCCGTCCATGATCGGTGGGAGTTCGACTGGCCGCAGGGCCAGGGGCGGCTCCCAGCTGGTGTTCTCAAAGGCAAAACCCTCGTCCCAGGGAGCCCCGGCGTCGATCCAGCGGGAGAGAACTGTGATGGCTGCGGCTGGCAGGGGGTCACCGTCTGCCGGCATCCGTTCATCAAGGTCAGTACTGGTGATCCGGCGGATCAGCTCGCTGGCGGCGGCTTTGCCTGGCACGAAGCCGGCAATACCAGAGTCGCCGCCTGCCAGCGTCAACTCGCGGGTGTTCATTGAGTAGCCACCCTGCCGGGCATCGCCGGTGTGGCACTCGCCGCAGTACTTTTTCAGCAGCGGCACTACTTCGTGGGCAAAGTCGATGGCCGGAGCCGGAGCCCCAGGTGCGAGGGCCAGCAGGACGGCCAGCCCAATGCGGCTAGCGTTGAAAGCGTCCGTCACGGCGATTCCCTCGGGACAGTGTGTAGGCCAGCAGGTCGAGCACCTCGGCCTCATTTAACTGATCGAGCAGTCCCGCCGGCATCAGTGACTGGTTGGCGGCAAACATCTCGTCGATCTCGTCCCGCTTGAGCACCACGAACTTGGTGGCGTCCTCAGGGTCGGTGACGACGATGATCTCTTTCTCATTCTCGCTGATGATCCGACCGGTATAGACCTTGCCGCGGGCTGTCTGGATCACATGAGCCTGATACTGATCGCTCACCGCCTTGCTCGGCTCGACGATTGCCTCGACCAGATCCTTGAGCTTGAAGCGGCCGGCCGCCTGGGTGAGGTCGGGTCCCGTGGCCCCACCGTCGCCATCGAACCGATGGCAGATCACGCAGCGGGCAGCGGCAAAGGTTCGCGCGCCGTGGTTGAAGTTGCGGCTGCCCTTGCCCATTCCTTTCTCTGCGGCAGCCAGCACGGTTTCAACTGTCCACTTCCGGCCCGGTCCCTCCGGCTGCGGCAGTGGGGGCGGGGTGTAGGGCTTGCGGGCCCCCAGCGTTTCGAGGGCCAGCTTCTCGTTGTCGTTCAGGCCAGCGAGACTCTCGTTCTCAATGTTGAGCAGGAACTTGCGGTAGCTGTTGCCACCAGTCCAATTGCGGGCCTGGTCGAGCCAGGCGAAGTAGCCCTTGCGATCCTCGAGCGACCAGAGGTCTTTTTCATTCACAGTCCTGAGCACATAGGCATAGTGGATCTGGAGCAGGTCGGTGCGGTTGTCCAGCGTGCCGGCAACAGCAGATCCGTAGCGGTCATTGCGCTTGAGCAGACGCTTGAGGTCCGCTTCGCTCGGGGCCAGGTTCGTCTGGCCAGAGGCGTCATTTTTGGTTGCCAGCAGGCCAACGAGTTTCGACACGATGCCCGGTGCCCGTACGGCCACCAACAGGCTGGAGAGCGCCCGGTCAAGTTCGAGGTTGCCCGCCGGGAATAGCGGCGAAAATTTCGCAGCAAGGGCCGCCTTGGTTTCAGCGGAGGGTTCGCCGAGACGAATCAGCGAAAGTTCATAGGCCCGCACCAGATCGAGCCGCCCGGCAGTGTCGAGGCTGGCCGGATCAATCCGGTTGAGGGCGGCGAGAATTTCCGCTTGGGCGGCCGGCTCAGCCTGGCGGGCCAGGCCAATTGCCCCGTTGATCAGGGCCGCCGGATTGGCCTGCGCTAAAGCCTTGGTCTGCCACTGCTGGACAGGCTGATGCTCCAGCACAATCCGGGCTGCGTAGCGGATGAAGCGATCGGGACTGCCAAGCTGCTCCAGTGCCAGGGCAATGGCGGCAGCGGGGTCGGCCTGTGGCGCATGGAAGCCCTCAAGTTTTTGCCGGAGAGCCCGCTCGGCGGCACCAGCGGTGTTCCGGGCGTCAACCGGTTCAGTCGACTCAGGGCCGGTGTAGGTCACTCGGTAGAGTTCGCTCTGGCCGCCACGGCCACCGACGGCAAAGTAGATCGCACCGTCCTTGCCGATCGTCATGTCGGTCAGCGGCAGTGCATTTCGCGAAACGAACTCTTCCTTTTCGGCGGTGTAGGTCGAACCCGCCGGCGTCAGGTGAATCGCGTACATCGTGCCGAAGGTCCAGTCGCAGATGAAGAAAGCCTGCTGGTACTTGGCCGGAATCTTCGCGCCATAGCCAAAGCTTGCCCCGACCGGCGAGCCGGGACCGATGTCGACGGCCGCTGGCAGGCTGTCGGGAAAGGCTGCCGGCCACTTGGCGGTGCCGCTCCGCCAGCCTAGTTCACTGCCGCTGGTGGCATGGTTGACCCGCGTCGGCCGGTACCAGGGCATGCCGAAGTCCCACGCCATGTCGGCGTCGTAGGCAAACAGTTCACCGTCAGCGTTGAAACCAAAGTCATAGGGGTTCCGGTAGCCGCTGCTCCAGAGTTCCCACTGTTTGCCGTCAGGGTCGGTGCTGACGATGAAGCCGCCCGGGGCAAGCTTGCCCGTGGCATGGCCGTTGCCGTCCCACATTCGGCTAATGATCATGTCTTCGTCCCAGTTGGCCGGCAGGCGGCTGGTGCCGTCGGCGGCCAGATCGACCCGCCGCTGGTTTGGGCGGATGCCTGCCATCGTCTGCGGCTCGGTCACGTTTGTCACACCGAAGGGAGGGTCGGTGTGGTTGCCGCAGATAATGAACAGCCGGCCGCCGTCGGGTGAGAGCAGGATGTTGTGGGGTCCATGTTCACCGCCACCAGAAAAGGTTCGTAGTTTTTCGACAGCATCAAGCCGGTCATCACCGTCGCTGTCGGTCAGCCGGTAGAGCCCGCTGCCAGTGCCACCATTGCAGACGACGTAGAGACAATCGAAGGCCCAGAGCATGCCCTGGGCTCCAGTGATGGCCGCAGGCACCGTTTCGACGACTGTTTCAGTTGAGCCATCAGCGGCAGCCGGTGTGATTCGCACCAGCCCTTGGCCCTGCTGGTCACTGGCATAGAGCCGCCCCTGAGGATCGGTGGTCAGCGACACCCACGAGCCGAGTTCATCGCGGGGAACGACGAAGAGTCGCTCAACCTGGTAACCCGGCAGCACGTGAAACGGTTGGTCATTCTCCTGGACCTGCTCACCAGGTGCGACTGTTGGCATCAGCTCCCGCGGCTGTTGCCACTGCTTGGGCGCGTCCGCTCTGGCCGAAGGGAGAGCAGTCGCACAAGAAATCATCAGTGCGAACACGAAACCAGAAAGACGGAGGAGGGGCTGTCGGGACATCGGGTTTCTCCGAAACTGAGGAAGCGGTTGTACGGACAAGCCTGTCGATCGGGACAGGGATGTAGATTGCCAGCGGCTGGCCCCGCTGCACCTTCATGAAGACAGATGTTTCTTGGTGACTTTCTTATGGATAAGAGTAGATCGGATGGATTCCTTCTCCAACCGAAATGCACGAAAAGATCGATACCAGTCAGTGCTCTGCCCGGAATCGCACGCATTCGGAGCAGCGGCATCCCTCGCACTTCTGCTGTCCACGTCACGGCTGACAGCGAATGACGGTTGGCAAGGATGTGCGGCCGACCGTGTTGACCGCAATGACGCTATAGGTCCGGCCGGAGGCGGTCTCGGGGAGCGTGAAACTCATTGTTGCGAGCGGCTGGGTCGGGGTATCGCTGTACAGCAAATTCTGGAACAGCGGCCGGCCGTAACGATTTTGAGGTTCCTCTGGAACCTGGGCAATGCTCTTCCCATCCTGCTCAATTGTGAAGCAGGCAAGGCCGCTTTCAGGGTCGGCCTGGCAGGTCCATCGGAGCTGGTTCCCTTCGATTCGCAGATCAGTAGGACTTGGTGGCGGCGTGTCATCAGGGATGGCGGTATCTCTGACATAGTGCGTCCAGGCCGTTGCGATCCGTTCGTTTGGAAGCCACGCGAGTTGCTCATGTTCAGCGCTGGCATCAGCAACGGGCCAGGCTTTCTGACCCGCAACTTCGGCCAGCCAGGCCTTGTCCGTTGGCATCGGCTGCAGCGGTCCACCTGCGGTGACTGGCAGTCTGGCGGTCAGGCAGGTGTCGAGCCAGGGGATTGCGAGATACCGCTGATTACCACATTCATGGCTGGTGAGTGGGTCAACCGCTACGCCGAGCAGGCCTCCCTTGCCACGCACTGCTGCGAAGAATGCCTGGTTGGCTGGCCAGACGCTGGCGAACCGACCTTCCTTTACGGTGACGCCCTCCTTGGTGCCGGGGTTGCACATCATCGGAACACCGAGGGCGGCATCCACCAGCGTGTGTGGTTTGATCTGCGGCCGCTTGGGATTGGCTTCAAAAAGTGGCACGCCTGACCGCAGCCAGGTAGCGATCGTTCGCTCGGGAAAGAGCAGGGTCATCCCGCCAGCCCAGTGGCCACCCCCACTGTGGCCCCAGAGGGCCCAGGGTGCCGTCGCCAATTCTGGATGCCCGGTTGCCTGAGAAAAATCGGTCAGGGCCCGCTGGAAGGTTTGGGCCGAGCCGTTCCGTGGATCACACCACAACTGACAATCGGCCTGCTGCGGTTGCTCGTAGGCCGCCGCGATCAGGGCGCAGTCATGCCGCCGTGCTAGCGCTTGCCAATGGAGATCGTAAGCACCGGTCAGTCCGGATGAGCACGAGCCCTCGCCGCAGCCGTGCTGATGCACTACCAGCCCACGAATTTGCTGAACCCCGGGGGGTATCCAGATGGTGTAGCTGACGGGAAAAACCAATTCACCGGGCTGCGTGGCAGCCTCGTAGCGGATCCGGTGATAGGGTGGTTCTGCGGTCGGAAAGACATCATAGGGGGGCTGCTGTGCCAGCAACGGTGCGGCGATGAGCAGTCCGAGCGATACCAGCCAAAGCGTATGGGAACGGATGACCATCGTGATTGCCGCAGCCTTGATGCTGCGTCTCTGGTGAAAAAAGCCTGTCGTCCGCTAGTTGTTGTCCGCGGGGGCGATTGGGATCTGCACCTCGGAAAACTTCATGAACCCCGGCACCATTGGGCTGTTGTAACCGAGGGTTCGAGGGCTGCCAGCGGCCTGCCACTCGGGGTGCGCGGCCAGCCAGGCGGTCAGTTTTTCATAGCCGCGAAGAAAGGTCTTCTTGCCGTAGCTGCCCCGCAGCCCAATCGAAACAACCTTTACCTCTGGAATGTCCTCAACCAGCACGCTGGCATCCTCGGGGTCAGCGCCCGCCTCACCCAGAGTTGGCTGGCGATAGAGAAAGGCCATCGCATTGGGCTCGCCGGCTGGCTTGTCGCCAGCATCAGCCACCGCTGCCTTGCCTCCCCAAGACATCTCAACGGGTGCCGTCATCGCGATGTCGTTGCGCTTGATGTGGTTGAACAGCTTCCAGAACATGCCGTCGGTGCCACCATCTGAACGCACCCGAGCCAGCCGATGGGCCGGATAGGTCTTGAGGACCACCTCATCGACAGGTCCAGCGGCAGGATAGCCCTCTGGCAGGTTGGCCTCGGAGACAAGCCACGGCTTGTCGGTATCGCTGGCGGTCGGTTCAGCGGCACCGGCCTCAGCAGCAGAGATGCCCAGCAGGGCCAGCAGTGTGCACCATCGCGGTGACCAGCGTTTCATCTGTTCGTCTCCTGTCAACGAGGTTGTGGCTTATCCACCAGCGGCACGGTTACGGGCCAGCCGGGAAATTGCGTAGGCGTGCCGTCGGCTCCTCGGCTGGTAAACCGCGGAAAGCATTCGAAGGTAATGGTCCGGCTGGGGAAATTGAAACGGGCCATCCCATAACCGTCAGCCCGCTGTCGCTCATCACTGGTGTCGGCAGGGTTGGCGTAGGCGACCATCGTGATCTTGTTGCCGAGCCCATCTTCAAAGTCACCGGTCCAAGGCAGTGGACTACCGGGCACTGGATTGGGGCCGGGCTGCTCATTTTCGGGATGCCACCAGCGGCCGTAGATTGTGTTGACCAATGCGGGTGACGTGAACGACCAGGGTCCATCGCGATAGTCGTCGATGCCATGTTGGACGACGACTGCGAGATGCTGATCGCCGCAGAGGTGGACTGCACCGGCCCGTTTCAAGATTCGGAGCGCCTCATTCCGCCCTGCCTGCGGCCAGCCATTGCAGTCGAGATCGGCCAGCAGCCGGTTGTCGGGATTGCCGTGAAGGTGGACGGCGCCGCAGAACGCCGTCTGCGAGAGGGCACACTTGGCCCGCACCCCCTGCCAGTCCTCAGCCCAGGTGCGAAGCCAGCCCAACTGACGTTCGCCGAGCAGTTTCAGCCCCGGCAGGTCGATCGCTGCGCGATCATAGTCAGGATCGACGATGTGGTCGGGCCGGGGGCCCATCTGTGGAATCGTGCCATCTGGGCCAGTCTTGAACTTTCGATCCTCGAGGATCGCAAAGTCGACGCCGCCGACAACGAGCCGAGTAAAATAGACGCCGATGCCTTCCTTGATCGGTGCTGGATCGACAGGGTCGGGCAGGTGGGCCGTCTGCTGCCGCTGCACCATGTTGACGTAGCTGGCTGGATAGAAATAGCCGCCGCTGGCCCCGGCTGGGTTCGTGGCCCGGCCACCCCCGTTGCCCCAGAGGTTGGCCTGCCCGACGTCGTGGTCGTCGGGAATGGTGACGGTTGGACGGTCGCGGATGATGTCGCGAAACTGCAGGCCGAACTCGATCCAGCCGCCGGTGTGCTCGGTGTGCCGGTAGGTCTGGTCACCGGCGAAGAAGAGCAGGTCGGGGTCGGCCGCCCGTAGGCCATCGATCAGTTCCTGCCGTTGTCCTGGTGTTCGCGATGAGTTGCAGGACATTACGCCGACCGCAATTTCAGATTTCTCTGCCGGATCGGGACGGATGCTGCCGGGAAACACCGCCCGCTCTCCATGCCTTACCCGATAGGGGACGGTCTGGGTGGCATCCCATCCTTCCACTCGGAAGCTGGCGTCCCAGCCGGGGTAGTGCACCGCCGCGCGGGCAACTTCCCGCCAGCCATCACCGTGGTCTACTTCCAGTCGCACCGTATTGGGTTCACCCGGCTTGAGCGGAAAGAGCTGTGTGGAAAGTTTGAGTGTTGAATGCTGGGGATCACCCGGTGGGACAGTGAGCGTGTAGAGGGCAAAGGCGATCGTCTCGTCACGGGGCACGTCAAGTAAAAAGGGAACGGCCGGTCCGCGTCGTTTTTTCTGCTGCTGCTGCTGCTGGATCCGCTGACGCGCTGCCTGAGCCGCAGCCGGTGAGGCGGATGCCTTCATCCACCACTGGCCAGTGGCCCAGCTATCGAGCCCCGGAAAGTCAGGGCCGAAGGGCTGGGGATCAAGCATGTCCGGCACGACAGCTTCGGCGGCCGGGCTGGTAGCACTGCCGGCCAATACCAACATGAGGGCGGCGAGACCAAGCACATAGTTGCGGGACATCGGTCAGTGCTCCTGAAGAATCTTGCTGTAAGAGCCGGTCATGCGCGGACATTTCCTCGGGCCAGTCTTGCCTGGAAGCGCCGCTCACGACTCCCGCCTGGGACTGCGGATGGCTGTCAGTCTACTTTGACAACATCCGAACTGCTGAGGGTTTTCAGTGTTACCGATCGCCTCATCCAACGGCGCTCGCAGACAAATTTCCAGAGTCTGCCAGGCGAAGGGAACATGTGCTCCCGTGCAAGCCAACCCGTATTCGTTATAAACGCTTTCTGTCTCGTTTGCTTACGCAGGAGTTTTGGGTGTGTCCACAATTTTATCGGAGGGGGATTCGGTGTCATGTTGAGAAATGATGATGCTTCCATGTGGGGTCTCGCGGGCAGCCGGCTCACTGCCTGTTTCCTGCTGGCTGCTGCCGTGTTGCCCATGCGAGCGGCTCTCGCCGCGAAGCCGGCCCAGCCGAACGTTGTGCTGATTCTCTCCGACGACCAGCACTGGCGGGACTATGCCTTTCTGGGCCACCAGCAGTTGCGGACGCCCGCCCTCGATCGGCTGGCCGCTGAGAGTCTGGTCTTCACCCGGGGCTATGTGCCGAGCAGCCTCTGCTGTCCCAGTCTGGCGTCCCTCATCACCGGACACTATCCACATGAGCACCTGATCACGGGCAACGATCCGCCAGAGCAGCTCGGCGTGCCGCGGCGATCGCCGGCCGGCAAAAAGCTGTTTGAACAGGGGCGTGAGGAGATGAACCTGCGGCTGGAACGCTGGCCAACGCTCCCGAAGCTGCTGGGAGCCAACGGCTACAAAAGCCTGCAGACCGGCAAGTGGTGGCAGGGGCACTACTCGCGGGGTGGTTTTGATGAAGGCATGACCAAGGGCTCGCGGCATGGGGACGAGGGGCTCAACATTGGCCGCAAGACCATGCAGCCGGTCTACGACTTTATTGGTCGCTGCCGCGAGGCTGAACAGCCCTTCTTCGTCTGGTATGCCCCGATGCTGCCGCACGATCCCCATGATCCGGGGAAGGAATTGGTCTCTCACTATCAGACGAAGACCGACAGCGTTCATGTGGCTCGCTACTGGGGCAACGTCGAGCGGTTCGACCAGACGGTCGGTGAGCTGGTTGGCTATCTCGATGACAACGGCCTGTCGGAGAACACGCTGGTTGTCTACGTCTGTGACAATGGCTGGATTACCGATGCCCAGCGGGGCAGCTTCGCCGGCAAGTCGAAACTTTCCCCGTATGACGGTGGCCTCCGGACCCCCATCATGCTGCGGCAGCCTGGCCGGATTCCTTCCGGCCGCAGTGAGGCGCTGGCGAGTTCCCTCGACCTGCTGCCAACGATTCTGGCAAGCTGCAAGGTGCCGGCTCCCGAGGGACTGCCGGGCATCGATTTGCTTGATGCCAAAGCGGTTGCGGCCCGCAAGCAGCTGTTCGGGGCCTGCTATCAGCACACCCTGGCTGATCTCGACAAGCCGGGCCGGAACCTGCTCTGGCGATGGACGGTCAAAGACGTGCCGTCGGGAGAGACTTGGAAGCTGATTGAACCGGTGACCCATGGGCTGCCGGGCCACCACGCGGTTCCCCCCTACGAGGCCCGACGGATCGATTCAGTGTCAAAGGCCCGGTTCGAAGCCGGTGAGACGGAACTGTTCAATGTGGCAGTCGATCCTGATGAGTTGGAAAACCTCGCAGCGGCCCACCCTGATGTTGTGAAGACCCTGCGGGCCGACCTCGACCACTGGTGGAAGCCGGAAGCGCCGGCGGCAGCGGCCGAGTCAGCTGCTGCTGTTTCCCGACGGGTAGTTCCTCAGGGATTTTCCCGGATCGGTTCCAAAGCGTCGGGACCGGCCCATGCCATCTCGCCGGACGTTCGCTCCGGCCATCCTGGCCTTCACTCACTCGACGGAAACTTCGCTTCGCCATCCGGGCTTCGCTCAGTTTCCGACGCCGCTCGATTGGCAGGGGCCCGCCCCTCACCCATTCAATTTCTTGTATCCGCTCCGCGGGGAAAAGCCTTACCGGTGGCGGCCCGCCGCGTCCCGGCGAAATCGTCTTCCTGGCCCAACTGGCGCGGCCCGCTGCTGGACGGGGTAGCGACGGGGACTGGCTATGCCAGCTCGTGGAGCCCGACGGAAAATGTCCGCTGGAAGGTGACCCTCCCGGGTCTGGGGGCGAGTACGCCGGTGGTCTGGGGAGAGCGGCTGGTGCTCACCTGCGGCATCGATGGCCACGATGGGGCCATCTGTTTCGATCGCGCCGGCAAGGAATTGTGGCGGCAGCGGCTGGGCGATGTGCGGCCTGGCAAGCACAAGAAGGCGACTGGTTGTAACTCCTCGCCAGTGACCGATGGCGAGCATGTCTGGGTCTATTTTAAGAGCGGTGAACTGGCCTGCTTGTCGTTGGCAACCGGCGATGTCGTTTGGAAGACGAACCTCCAGGATCGCTTTGGTGAGGACACCCTCTGGTGGGACCTGGGCACCTCGCCGGTGCTGACCGCCAAGGCTGTTGTGGTCGCGGTCATGCAGACCGGCCCCAGCTATCTGGCTGCCTTCGACCGATTGAGCGGCGAGTTGCTCTGGAAGCATGACCGGATGCTCGAGGCTCCGGAGGAGGCAGCCCATAGCTACTCAACACCCGTTGTGCTCACGGGTAATCCTGCCTGGCAAGAGCCTGCTGAAATGCTAGTTGTACTCGGGGCCGATCATGTCACGGCCCACGACGCGGCTGACGGCCGTGAGCTTTGGCGGGTGGGTGGCCTCAATCCGACTGGGCACAAATTTTTTCGGTCAATCGCCTCGCCGGTGGTGGCCGGCGAGTATGTGATTGCCCCTTATGCTCGTGGCAAGAGCGTGACAGTAATCCGGCGGGGTGGCAGTGGCGATGTGACCGCCAGCCACGTCGCCTGGATGCGAGAGCCGCTTGGCGCCGATGTGCCGACACCGGCGGTGAGGGATGGTCGCATGGTCATCGCTGGTGACAAGGGGGAGGTTTCCTGTCTCGACATCGCGACGGGGAAGACGCTCTGGGAAGGGCAACTGCCCAAGAACCGCAACGCTTACAGTGCATCTCCGGTGATTGTTGACGGCCGTGTGATGCTTACCCGCGAGGACGGTCATTCCTGGCTGCTGGCCTGGCCGACTGACGCCGCCGAGCCGGCTTTCACGGTTGTCGGTGAGGGCATGGTTGACGAGATGACGGTGGCCACGCCGGTCTGCGTCGATGGGGAGATCTTTCTCCGGACCCACGACTCGCTCTGGTGCATCCACAATTCCAGCGGAGAACCTCAATGAAAACGTGTCGCAGTTTCTGGCTCATTCTGTTTGCCTGTTTGCAACTGCCCGCCGCTGTCCGCGGCGCTGAGCCGCCGGCGCGGATTCTGGCGGTCACGGTCACGACCGGCTATCGCCATGGTTCGATCAACACCGCCGAGCCGGTGCTTGAACAGCTCGGTCGCGAGACCGGGCTGTTCCATGTCGATTTCCTGCGGATGCCGCCGAATCGACCGGCCCAGCCGCGGCGACCCCGGCGGGGCCGGGACACCAGCGATGAGCAGTGGGCGGCGATCGAAGCAGAGTACAAGCAGGCCCAGCAGGAATTTCGCCTGGCTGACCAGCCTTGGCAGGAGGAACTGAAGCGGCAGTTTGCCGTTGCCTTTACGGCCGAGTCGCTCGCCCAGTTCGATGGCGTGATGTTCGTTAGCACCACCGGCGAACTGCCGATTCCTGACCTCGGGGCGTTTCTTGAGTGGATGGAGGCGGGCCATGCCTTTATCGGGATGCATGCGGCCAGCGACACCCTGAAAAGCTCAGATGCATACGTCGAAATGATTGGCGGGCATTTTGCCGGCCATCCCTGGAATGCCGGTGGCGAGCACGGCTTCGTCAATCATGAGCCTGGGCATCGGCTGGCAGCGATGTTTCCCGAACGGTTCCGCTGGAAGGACGAGATTTACCAGTACGACCCGCGGTACAAGCCGGAGAACGTCCGGGTGCTGCTCTCGATCGATATGGCGGCGAGCAACCCCAAGCTACCCTGGCATGTGCCGGTGGCGTGGGTCCGTGACTATGGCCGAGGCCGGGTCTTCTACACCAACCTCGGCCACAACGATGCCACCTGGAAGGATACTTCCTTTCAACAGCATCTGGCGGAGGGCATTGCCTGGTCACTCGGCCGGTTTGACGCTCCTTCCAAGCCGAACCCTGAGGTGCAGGCGGCGGAATATCTTCGCAGTGTCGTGGCCGCCGCAGCTGCCGCTACCGGGGCTGACCACGATACCTTGCGGGCCCAGGT
>Ga0114919_10000566_pt1 | contig 28935 bp, 24 predicted proteins | sample BlataG_FD_88682 | JGI IMG/M metagenome (GOLD analysis project Ga0114919, IMG submission 88682) | Deep subsurface microbial communities from Black Sea to uncover new lineages of life (NeLLi) - Black_00105 metaG | ecosystem: Environmental > Aquatic > Marine > Oceanic > Sediment | place: Atlantic... | reverse complement strand
GAGTTGAGCCTTCTGGAAGCTCTTCTGCTCGGTATAATCCAGGGGGCTACTGAGTTCCTGCCGGTATCCTCCAGCGGCCATCTTGTCCTCACTGAAGCGTTTCTTGGTATGACAGAGGGGGGGCTGCTGGTTGAAGTGACCCTGCACGCGGGAACCCTTGTCGCCGTGGTTGTCTACTTCCGCTCCCGGCTGCTATGGATGCTGAGGGGGGCGCTACACCCTGGAGGTGAAGGGGGTAAAGCGCGTAAATACCTGCTGTGGCTGCTCATTGCTACAATTCCGGCGGGTACTGTCGGGCTCCTGTTTGAGGATGCCGTTGCAACGGTGTTCGAATCGCCACGGGTGGCTCTGATCGGCATGCTCGTCACAGGTGCGATCCTGCTATCCAGTCGCTGGAGTGGGGAAAGGGGCAGGCCTGCAGCAGGGTTGGCAGGGTTGTGGATGGGATTTGCCCAGGCGGTTGCGATTCTTCCCGGTATCTCTCGCTCAGGGTCCACAATCGCCGCAGGAATGTGGAGTGGGGTGGAAAGGAGGGAGGCGGCCGAGTTCTCCTTTCTGCTCAGTGTACCCGCAATCGCGGGTGCGACGTTTCTTCAGGTGCTCGATCTGCTGAATGGAACGGCGGGTGTGGGTGATGCTTTATGGTTAAGCCTTATGCTCGGTTTTGCAGCAGCATTTCTGTCGGGATATGTTGCGATCGCGGGCCTGCTTGAAATATTGAAGAAACGCGGGCTGGTACCGTTCGCCTGGTACTGCTGGGTGGTTGGGGTGTTGGGACTGATCCTGATATGACGGATTTCTGACTCGGGACACTATTAGGCGGAGGAAGTATGGCTGAAGGTCGTGAGCAGTTTACTTCCCGCTGGGGCCTGATCATAGCCGCCCTCGGGATGGCCGTAGGCACGGGGAACGTATGGAGATTCCCCCGTATCTATGCGACCAATGAGGGCGGTGCCTTCCTGATACCCTGGCTCTTCTTCCTTTTTGCGTGGTCGATACCCCTCCTGATACTGGAAATCGGGATGGGGAAGAAGTCGCGAATGGGTCTGGTGGGCGCTTTCGGCAAACTGGTCGGCAGACGCAGCTCATGGATGGGTGGATTTGTGGCGCTGGTGACGACTCTGATCACCTTCTACTACTCGGTGGTCATGGGGTGGTGCCTGCGGTATTTCTTAGCTGCATTGAGCGGTGACTTGAGCCGTTTCACAGACGCCGGGGCGTCACAGCAGGCCTTTGAATCGTTCGCCACAAACGGTTGGGCGGTGTTCTTCCACTTCTTCGCCATAGGAATCGGAGCCTGGGTGGTACACCGGGGTGTTGTGAAGGGGATAGAGCGGGCAAACCGGATACTGATTCCCACACTCGCGCTGCTTCTACTCGTGGCTGCCGTTCGTGCGCTTACCCTGCCGGGAGCTGAGAAGGGTCTGCAGTTCATGTTCCATATAGAATGGAGCCGGCTCGCAGATTACAGGTTGTGGCTGGAGGGACTGACCCAGTCGGCGTGGTCGACCGGGGCGGGTTGGGGATTGCTGCTGACTTATGCGGTCTATACCAGAGAGCGGGAAGACATCGTCAGAAACTCGCTCATGATCGGTCTCGGTAACAACAGCATGAGCCTTCTGGCTGCGCTGGCGGTTCTCCCCACGGTTTTCGCATATTTCTATTCAACATTACCTCCCGAAGTAGCTTACCAGCGGGCGTTCGATGTGGCCACATTCAGCGGTCCCGCATCCACGGGCCTCACTTTCGTATGGATACCGATTCTTTTTTCAAAGTTCCCATTCGGACAGTTCTTCAGCGCCATCTTCTTTCTAGCGCTCACCGCGGCCGCGCTTTCCAGCCTTATCGCCATGGTGGAGCTGATAACCCGCATTCTGATTGATTTAGGCATGACGAGGTCCAGGGCGATTATCGCTGTCTTTTCAGTGGTCTTCCTGGGTGGAGTGCCGAGCGCACTCAGCCTGAATTTCTTTGCGAACCAGGATTGGGCCTGGGGACTGGGTCTGATGGTGAGCGGGGGGCTGTTTGCAGTAGCCGCGATACGCTTCGGTCTGAATCGTGTACGGGCCGAGCTGATCAACCTGCCGGGCAACGAGTTGAATGTAGGGCCGTGGTTCAACGGTGTGCTTGGCATACTCGTACCCATGGAATTTCTGGTGATGCTGACCTGGTGGATAGTCCAGTCGTTCGGTTTTACCGAAGCGTGGTGGAATCCGTTCTCCACCTTCAGCCTCGGGACCTGTCTCTTCCAGTGGGCCCTGGCGGCAATTCTAATGTTGAGCCTCAACAACTGGATGGCCAACAGAACCCTGGGCACAGGGCGGGTGAATCAGCTATCACAGGGAGGTATACAATGACTCTGGACAGTGTTATAACAATGATAGTCATACTCGGCGGAGTCTGGGGCGGGTTTGCCATCCTGATTGTGAGTGTGGTGCGCAGGGAGCGGAGACCTTCAGATTATTGACCGGCATGCCGGTTAGGCCTATTTTCTATTAATGGTTGGCACTCTTCATTTGAGAGTGCTAACCGAATTGGAATCGCGCCGTATGGTCATTATCACCCCCAGCCTGGAAATCCGGCCGGTCAAGAGAACGAAATGCCTGAAAAAAATCTTACAGAGCGTGATAAGGGGATCCTCAGCCTTGTAGTAAAAGCCTACATAGACGATGCGGCGCCGGTCGGGTCCAGAGCACTGGTACGCCGGTTCGACCTCGAACTCTCTCCAGCAACGATTCGCAATACCATGAACGACCTGGAGGATGCCGGCCTGCTTGAGCAGCCTCATACGAGTGCCGGAAGAATTCCCACAGATCTCGGCTACAGGGTCTACGTTGACGAGCTGATGTCCCCGGTAGAACTCAGCCCGGGTGAGCAGGCCGCAATACGCGATGTACTGGTGGATGAGGGGCGCGGCTATATCAGGGATGCAGCCACTATTCTAAACCAGACTGTACGCGCTCTGGGCGATCTGACCCATCTGCTGGCCGTGAGTCTGGAGCCACGGCTGGGAAAGGGCATATTTGAAAAAATCGAACTGGTGGAGCTGGGCGGTCCGAAAATCCTGGCAGTTCTTACCATCGCTAAGGGTTTCATACGCACGTTGGTGCTGGAGCTTGACGCACTGGTTGACAGCGCGAGCCTCCATGAGACAGCCCAGTTGATAAATGAACGCCTTTCCGGTCTACCGATGCGTGCCATCCGGGAATCGGTCAGGGAGAGGATGCGGGACGCAACGGCCGGCGATCCGAAGGTTTTAAAACTGATACTGAGCAACTCAGGGAACCTCTTCGCACCTCCGGCCGAGGAAGGGAGTATTCATTACTGGGGCACTCCCCATATTCTGGCTCTACCGGAATTCGCTGATACTGAGCGCATGGTTTCGCTCATGGGTGCACTGGAGGAGAAGGACGTCTTCCTGAGGATCCTCGGGCGGAAGAGAGGTGAAAAGGGTTTGACGATCACGATAGGTGAGGAGAACCAGGAGGGAGAGATACAGTTCTGCAGTATTGTAGCTTCGCCCTACACGGCGAGAGAGGGCTCCGGCACGATCGGCGTGCTGGGACCGACCCGAATGGAATATTCGAAACTCGTAAGTATTGTGGACTATACAGCGCGGATAATGAGTGAGGTTCTGGCGCGTGTAGTCCACACACCGGACCAGAGCAAGTCGCGTACCGGCACAAAGAAAGTTCGATCGAAATGAAGCAAGCGGGGTCGAAAGAGAAAAAGGTGGAGAAAGAGACAGAGAAGCAGGAAGTGGTGGAAGAGATTGCTGACGAAAGAATAGCCGCCCTCGAACAGCAGCTCGCAGAAATGGAGGACAGGCTGCTGCGTGCGACCGCGGAGTTCGAGAATTATAAGAAACGGAGGCAGCGCGAGAGCGCGGAGCTGCTCCGTTACGGCCATGAGGCATTGATACGCGACCTGCTGCCTGTGCTCGATTCTTTTGAACGTGCCATACTGTCGAGCGAGGGGAATAGGGACTATCAGGTGTTCCACGATGGGGTGGAACTCATTTTACAGCAGATGCGCGAGGTGCTCCGCGGAGCCGGCGTGGAACGGGTATGGCCGGAAGGTGAGCAGTTCGACCCGCACCGGCACGAGGCGATCGGGGTATGCTCTCATGAGGAGTTGGAACCGGATCATATAGCCACTGTGGTCGAACCCGGCTATGAGATACACGGAAGGGTTGTCAGACCACCCAAGGTACTGATCGTAAGGTCTGATACCGAAGAGGCGGATTCGGAAGAGCCAGAATCAGAAGAGCCGGAATCAGAGTAAGCAATGGCCAAACGCGACTACTACGAAGTTCTGGGAATAGAGCGCTCAGCCTCACAGGACGATATCAAAAAGGCCTACCGCAAGCTCGCATTGAAGTATCATCCGGATCGCAACCCGGGAGAAAAAGTGGCCGAGGAGAAGTTTAAAGAAACCACCGAGGCTTATGAAGTTCTCAAGGATGAAGATAGACGGAGACAGTATGACCGCTTCGGCCACCAGGTGCCGGGCATGGGGGCGGGAGCGAGAGCGGGAGCGGGAGGTTTCGGTTTTGAAACCTTTGATCTCTCTGATGCCCTGCGGGCCTTCATGCGGGATTTCGGGGGTTTCGGAGGGTTTGATGACCTGTTTACGGGGGGCAGAGGGGGGCCTGGCAGGCGCCGAACGGTCAACCGGGGCGGCAACCTGGAAGTCAAGCTCCCCCTGACCCTGGAGGAGATATCCAAGGGAGTCACAAAAAAGGTCCGGATCCGCCGGTGGCAGCGCTGTACGACCTGCGGCGGGAGCGGAGCCGATCCAGGTACCAGTCCCATTACCTGCCCTACATGCCATGGGGCAGGGCAGGTACAGCAGGTCAGCCGCTCTTTTTTCGGCCAGATGGTGAGTGTAACCACCTGTCCGGCATGCAGGGGAGAAGGGACGGTTCTGGCCGACCCGTGCCACAAGTGCTCGGGCAGTGGGAGGGTCCGCTCGCAGAGCACGCTTGCAGTCAAGGTTCCACCCGGGGTTGCAACAGGCAACTATCTGACTCTCTCAGGTGAAGGGAATGCAGGGCTTCGCGGAGGACCTTCGGGGGATGTCATCGTCTTCATTGAGGAGAAGACCCACCCCAATTTTGACCGCGTGGGAGACGACCTTTACAGGGTCCAGCCCATCTCATTCACTACAGCCGCTGTAGGCGGCACAGTGGACATCCCTACCATTAGCAGCACCGCCCGTCTCAAGATCCCCTACAAGACCCAGTCGGGCAAGATCCTCAGGCTCAGGGGCGAAGGGCTGCCACATCTGAACGGCTACGGTAAAGGTGATCTGCTGGTTGAAGTAGTTGTGTGGACACCACAGAAACTGGGGCCGAAGGAAAAGAAGATCCTTGAGGAGATCGGGCAGAACGAGCTGTTCATACCGGACGAGAAGATTCAAGCCGCCCTGCAGAAAGCCCGTCGGCGGTAGGGCATCGGGATGAGCAGGGACTGGGCCCGCCTGCGCCTGACCGTTTCAAACTCATTTGTCGATTGGGTATGTGCCGAGGTAGTGGAGTGGGGCTCTCCCGGGGTAGAGGTTCATGAATCGGAAGAGGGCAGGGGGAAGGGCCGGTCGGAACAGGTCACCCTGGATATCTATTTCCCGGAGAAGAAAGCTGCGGATGCACATCGTCGTCTGGGCGACTTCCTGGAACGGCTCGGCCCTCAGGCGGTTCCATACTCGCTGGATGGGCCCCGACAGGCGCCGCAATTGGATTGGGCCGAGCGGTGGCAGTACCACTTCCCTCCAATCCCCATCGGCGAGAGGCTGCTGATCCTGCCACCCTGGGAACAGATAAAACCGGGGCAGGAGAGGAGGGTTATCTACCTCCAGCCAGGTATGGCATTCGGGACGGGACACCACCCCACTACGGCTCTTATCCTGGAAAGTCTGGAGACTTTACAGGAGCTGGAAGGTTTGGACACCGTACTCGATGTCGGTTGCGGTTCCGCCATCCTGGCGATCGGCGCCGTACGGCTGGGTGCGCGGCGTGTTCTGGCTGTTGATTATGACAAAGATGCGGTCCAGGCTTCGAAGTCGAATGTGGACCGCAACCAGCTCTCCGACCGCATAATGGTTGCGCAGGCAAGGTTCCCGAGCCTTCCGGCCAGTGGTCCTTTCAAGCTGATTCTCGCGAATCTCTACCTCACATTCTTTGAAGAGAATATCGAGGAGTTGGGAACGGTTACCGCTCCTGGTGGGGTGGCGCTCATTTCGGGACTCAGGGAAGAGGAGATGGAGGCGGCTGCATCCCTGGTGCACCGCGCAGGAATGGAGACCCGCGCCTGCAACAGCCGGGGGGGATGGATCATGCTTGAGGCGGTCCGCACTACGGACTGCACAAAAGAGCCGTTACCGGACAGAAACTAAATTAGAAAAGACCTTGCCAGACAAAGCCAAAACCCCCTATTTGAACGGTCCTCTACAACTGCGGCGCGGTTGCGGCAGAGTTGCGGTTACAAATCTGCGCTTCGCTGCTGCGCTACAATCGTTGCCCTGATCCGGGAGTGTTGATGTCTGGTCTTCTGGATAAGCTTCAGCATGATCTCAAAGCGTCCCTGAAGGGGGGTGACAAGGAGAGGACCGGCACCCTCCGTTTTGTTATCTCCCAGATCCAGTACGCTCGCATCGAGAAACAGGCCGACCTTGACGATACGGACGTGCTCAAGGTACTGGGCAAGCAGGCCAAGAGACGTAAAGAATCGATGGAGGCATTTAAGAGCGCGGGTCGCCTCGAACTGTTCGAGAAAGAGGAGAGGGAGCTGGGGATAATCGAGGAATACCTTCCCGAACAGCTCGGTGAGGGGAAGATCAGAGAAGTGCTTCGTTCAGTGATCGCTGATGAGGGCCTTACAGGCATATCCGATATGGGACGCCTGATGAAGAACGCTATGCCCCGCCTGCAGGGGCGGGCAGAGGGGAATGCGGTCAGCCAGTTGGCCAAAGAGGAACTGCAGCGGGTTTCTGATTGAGCCACTACGATCTTGACCGACTCGCTTTCCGCGATTTCCTGGAGCGGATTGCGGCGGGGACATATACCCCCCGTGGCAAAAGGCTGGTGGAGGAGTGCACTCCGGCCCCGGACCTGAAGGCCGTTCAGGAGCGCCAGGAAGTTCACTCGGAAATTGCCAGAATTCTGGAAGGCGACGACCGTCCACCCTTCGAACCCGTACCCGACCTCGATTCCATACTTTCCGCCCTGACCAAGCCTGGTGTGATCCTTGAAGGCGACCAGCTGTGGGATATGCGCACTACCATCGCTGCGCTGGAAATGATAGGGAAATACTTCGCAGGCAGTGGCAAGGCTCTCCTTCCTTCTTTCGTGAAGCAGTATGGTTTCCCTTCCAGATATGGCCTGGAGTTGAAGGAGCTGGACGGCGCTCTGGAGCAGGGAGGGATGGTACGTGACGATGCAACCCCCGCTCTGGAGCGTCTGCGTAACCGTCTGCGCAAACAGGAGGAGAAGATCCGCACGCTGGCCCGCTCGATTGCCGAGCGTTTGTTCCGCGAGGGTTGGGCGCAGGAGCCCGAGCCGGTCCTGCGGGAGGGACGGCATGTCATAGCTGTGAGGTCTGACGCCCGCAGTCGTGTCCAGGGCGTTGCCCTTGATCGCTCCCGGAGCGGGCAGACCGTTTTCATCGAACCTCAGGAGATTTCAGAAGCCGGGCTCGAAGTAAAACAGCTCCGCAGGGATGAAGAACAGGAAGTCGTAAGGATCCTGGCCCACCTCTCCTCCCTCTGTGCAACCAGGTCGGACGAAATAGATGCGGATCTTGACCGGCTGGCCGTTATCGATGCCGCACAGGCCGCCATGCGATGTTCCGATGCAGGCCCAATGATGCTGCCTGCAGTTGGTGATGGTGGGACACTGGAGCTGCACGAGGCTCGTCATCCCTTGCTGGCCTCTACGCACGGGCCCCAGCAGGTTGTCCCTCTTACCCTCAGCCTGGAGGATGGATCCCGTACACTAGTGATCTCCGGCCCCAACAGCGGCGGCAAGACCGTGGCACTCCAGACAGTAGGCTTGTGCATCGCTCTGGCGCTGTGCGGTCTGCCCATCCCCGCCGGTGAGGGGAGCCGGATCCCTTTTATGGACCACATTCATGTGGATATCGGAGATGAGCAGTCGCTGGAGGCGGACCTCTCTACCTTCACCGCCCGCCTCATACGCCTGCGCGCAATGCTCGAGCAGGCTGAGGAGGGGAAGTTGTGCCTGATCGATGAGGCCGGCGCCGGTACCGATCCGGGCCAGGGCGCCGCGCTGGCGATCGCGGTTCTGGAACGCCTTACTTTGGAAGATGCCTTCGTCGTCTGTGCTACTCACGACGGGAGGATCAAGACTCATGCGGCACAGGCCAGCGGCATGATTAACGGCCGAATGATCTTCTCCGAGAAAGCTCTCACGCCTACCTATGAGTTCCGGTCAGGAGAGCCGGGTCGGTCATTCGCGTTTGAGATCGCGGAGCGATCGGGATTGCCGGCGGATCTGGTTTCACAGGCACGCGATCTGCTTGGCACAGCCGAGAACGACCTTGAGGACGCCCTCCGGCAGGCCGGGGAGATGCACGAGGATGCCCGGAAGCTCCGTCGCGAGGCGGAGATAGACTCAAGGAGAGCCGGCGAAGAACGCCGGAAATACGAATCACTGGCAAACGAGCTGGCCGCCGATGCCGAGCTGGAACGCAGGGTTGCCACTGAACAGACACGGGAGATCGTGAAGGAGGCAAGGCGTAGCATCGAAGGCCTCGTCAGGGAGATACGGGAATCGAATGCGGCACCTGCAGCTATCAGGAAGGCTCATCAGACAATAGCCGAAATCGCCCGCAACGCCGAAGACCAGGCCCCGAAGGCGGTCGGGGGCGGGGGAGATCCGGATGCGCCGCTGCAGGAAGGGGATGAGGTCTATCTGGTGAGCCTGGAGCGGCCGGCGATAGTGCAGAGTGTGGGTGGGCGCAGAGTCAGGGTGCGCGCGGGATCTCTTTCACTCGATGTGGCCAGAGACGATATAGAACCGATTGCCGAAAAGGGTGCGCACAGGCCCGGACGAGGGAAGATCGAGGCGGCATCGGGCCCACCAGGCTCTGGTGGTGTTCGCACACCACTGAAATCAGTCCCGCAGACGCTCGATATCATCGGCCAGCGAGCAGATGAGGCGCGCCAGACACTCGATAAGTATCTGGACGACGCGATACTCGCCGGTCTGGAGAACATAGCCGTGATCCACGGCTCCGGCAGGGGGGTGCTGCGCCGGGTAGTGGAGGAGGTGCTCAAGAACCACAGCAGCGTGGAGGAATACGGGCTGGACACCCGAGCGCCGGGCGGGACGGGTGTCACCAGGGTAAGGTTGAAGGGGGATGCGCCATGAGGTTCGACGACAGCTTCCTCGACGAAATACGGGCCGCCACCGATATCGTGGAACTGATAAGTCCCTATGTGAAACTGAAGAAAAAGGGGAAGAACTGGTTCGGGCTGTGCCCGTTTCACAACGAGAAGACCCCATCCTTCAGCGTCAACCGCGAACGGGCAATGTACTACTGCTTCGGCTGTGGTGCTGGCGGCAATGCGATCACCTTTCTGGTTGAGCACGACGGAATGAGTTTCCCCCAGGCGGTGGAAGAACTGGCGAGGCGCACGGGCATACCCCTGCCGAAGAGGCGGGTCGATGCCGGGGCGGAAAAGCGGGATGAGCTCCGCGCAGCATTAGAGGCGGCCGCGACCTTTTTCCAGGGTAGGCTGAAGGAGACGTCGGGTAAAGAGGCGGTATCCTACCTGAAGGCACGTGGCATCACAGGTGCCACAGCCAAGGCTTTCCGTCTGGGATTCGCTCCGGGTGGCTGGGATGAGCTGCAGAGACATCTCGAGAGCAGGGGATTTTCTGCCGGGGTCATGGAGCAGGCCGGATTGGTGAAACAGAGAGAGGGTGGAGGGCATTACGACACCTTCCGAAACCGCCTGATCTTCCCGTTCATGGATCGCAGGGGACGGATCACAGGATTCGGCGCCCGCCTGTTGAGCGACGAGGAGGAGGGCCCAAAGTACCTGAACAGCCCGGAAACTCCGATCTTCAGAAAAGGAGAAGTGCTCTATGGACTCGCCCAGGCGGTCGATGCGCTCCTCAAGGAGGAAAGAGCGCTTCTGGTGGAGGGCTACTTCGATGTGCTGAGCCTGTACCAGTCGGGTATCCGCGGGGTGGTTGCGGCGAGCGGGACGGCGTTCACCGACCGGCAGGCGTTAATCCTGAAGCGGCTTGTAAAGCGTGTACTGCTGCTTTTCGATGCCGACCCTGCGGGTCTCAAAGCTGCACTCCGCTCATATGCCAGCCTTGCCAGGGAAGGACTGGATGTCTCTTTTCTGACCATGCCTGCGGGCGAGGACCCCGACGCTTTGTTGCACAGCGAGGGAGTGGAAGCCTTCAGGTCCCGGCTCAGGCATGCAAAACCTGTAGTGCAGTTCTATCTGGAGCAGCTGGATCCGCCGATGGATGAAAGAGGAGTCGGCGAACGAGCAGCGGCCGCACGGGGCCTGCTCGACTTGCTGCGTCATGACAGCGACGAGCTCAGAAGGGCCATGAGCCTCCAGCAGCTCTCGGCCCGCATAGGACTTGACGAGGAGACACTGAAAAGGGAAATGGAATCCCTTGCCCGCCAGGATGCTGTGTACGAGGTGGCTCGCAATGGTGAGGCCCCAACCGCGATAAAAGGACCGGCCGGGAGTCTGGATACAGAACTGCTGCGGCTGGTCGTGAACAGCGATGAGAGCCGTACAGAGTTGTTGTCTTTACTCGATGCCGATGACTTCCACGATCCGCGTTGTCGCGACCTGTTCCTGCGGTTTGCCGAGCTGCGGGAAAAGGGCGGCTTCAGTGTCGATAAGGTTCTGGAGCAGTCGGATGCGGATTCCCGTAACATGCTGGCGTCCTTGCTTGCCGAGGAATCCCCAGACTTCGAAGGTGAGGTTTCCCCAACACAGGAGGAGCTGTTGAAACGTGTGGAGGCACGTCGTCTGAAGGAACGCCGGCGGCGGCTGAAAGCGTCAATGGAGCAAGCCCGACGGGCAGGGGACGATGAAACCCTTGCCCGCCTGCTGAAAGAATATCAGGAGATGCACCTGTGAATGATCTGTTATCCAAGCAAGGTCTCGAGGACCTGCGTACGCTGGCCAAGCGCGCGAAGGTCATTTCTTACCAGCAGGTAAACGATCTGCTGCCGGATGATTTGGATGAGATATCGGAAGTCGATGCCATCTATGACGCCCTGCGCGCAATGAACGTGGAGCTCATCGATGATGAGGATATCGATGGGTTGAGCGATGAGATGCAGAGCCAGTTCGAGGAGGCTGCGGCTTTCCTCGAAGCGCAGGAGGAGGAGGCGGCGGCGGCGGGGGGGGAAAGGAGAGAAGAGGGTGTTGTCGAGGGAGGGATTGAGGCAGGGGAGGAATGGGAGGAGGAAGGCTCTGGAGAGGAAGATACATATCGTAAGAGTCTGAAGCACAAGCGGGGTCAGGCAACTTCCGAGTCAGTAGGAAGGGTTAAATATGACGACCCTGTATGGATATATATGCGGGAGATGGGACGAGTCCCCCTGCTCGACCGGCAGGGGGAGATTCGCATCGCCCGGCGCATCGAGTCTACACAGCATGCAATCGAGAAATCACTGATGAAATCCAAGCCCGTATTCAAGCAGATATCCAGCTTCGGGCGACAGGTGAGGGCGAGCAACCTGCGCGTCGACGAGGTGATTGACGGGGAACTTCGTGACGGCTGTGCCGGCCCGGCCAGAGATAGATTTCTCAAACTCGTTGCGGGTCTCGAGAAACACGAGATGGCCATAGATAACATCAGACAGGGTATAAGGAAGTCTCGATCCGAGACTTCGAGAGAAGCAATGGAAGTCAGGATGGCCGAGCATTGCGAAAAGGCGTGGGCCGTCTTCAATAAGATGAATATCCATCCAATATGGATGGAGAAGATCGTAGCCGACATGGAGGAGTGCCTCGAGGCGATGGTGGCAACAGATTCGGAGGTCAGGGCGGTTGAGGCGAAGGTCGGGCTCAAACGCGAAAAGATAAGGAAATACTCACGGGAAGCAGGCAGGGGGATATCGAGGAGCCGGATCGAGAGGGAAACCGGGTATAAGGCCGAACTGATCACGGACATGTGGAGGGAGATAGCCAATATCGACCGGCGAGTCCGACGCCTGGAACAGGACATCGGAGCAGATGTGGAGCGGCTCAGGGCCGACCTCAAGAGCATCCGCCGCTTGGAGATGAAACGGGAGCGCGCCAAGGAGGAGATGGTAGAGGCCAACGTGCGCCTGGTTATTTCGATTGCAAAAAAATACACGAACCGGGGTCTTGAATTCCTGGATCTCATCCAGGAGGGTAACGCCGGCCTTATGCGAGCCGTGGAGAAGTTCGACTACAAGAAGGGCTATAAATTCTCCACATACGCCACCTGGTGGATCCGCCAGGCTATCACCCGTGCGATCGCCGATCAGGCGCGCACCATTCGTGTTCCCGTACATACCATAGAGGCGATCAACAAGATCCTGCGAGCAAGCCGCGCCATGGTCCAGGAAGACGGCAGGGAACCGACACCTCCAGAGCTGGCCGAGCGGCTTGACATGCCTATCGGGAAACTCCGCACGGTGATGAAGGTGGCTCACAACCCGATCAGCCTCGACAAGCCTGTCGGCGATGACGAGGGCTCCCAGATGGTCGATTTCATCGAGGACCCCAAGGCAGACTCGCCTGCCCAGAAGGCGGCCGCCTACATGCTGCAGGAGCAGATGAACAAGGTTCTCTCCACCCTTACGGCCCGGGAGGAGAGGGTGATCCGCCTGCGCTTCGGGCTGGGAGACGGACAGCCTCGAACGCTCGAAGAGGTCGGCAATATCTTCAATGTCACACGGGAACGCATCCGGCAGATCGAGGCCCAGGCGCTGCGCAAACTGAAACACCCCAGCCGCCAGGACAAACTCGCAGGCTATGAGAACCTGCCGTGACAGGACAGCCCGAGCCCGTCGAGCTTGAACCAGGAGACGTATTTCTCACCCGCGGTGAAAGCCTGCTGAGCAGGGTTATCCGCTTCTTCACGCGCAGTTTCGGTGAATCCCGCACGATGGTGAACCATGTGGGTCTTGTAGTGGAAGGAGGCCTGCCGGAGGGGGCCGTTGTGGTGGAGGCGCTCAGGACCGTGAGGAGACACAGGCTCTGGGACCGCTACGGCCCGGAAAGCCGCAGTCAGGTGGCCGTCTACAGACCTCTCAATCTCAGTGAGGAGGAAATCGGGATAATCATGGAAGCCGCCGAAGGGTACGTAGGCCGCTCGTACGGTTACCTCAAGATCTTAGCCCACCTAATCGACTGGTTGAAGCTGGGGATCTATCTCTTCCGCCGCCTGGCGCGGATGGACGACTACCCGATCTGTTCCTGGCTGGTGGCCCATTCCTTCGCAAAGGCCGGTAAGACCTTCGGCCTGCCGCCCGGTGCGGCCAGCCCCGATGATATATGGGATTTCTTGAACGCGAATCCGGATAAATACAGCTGCGTCATAGAACTCGGAACCATAGAGGTTGCGGGTAGCAGTGCGGTGAGCCAGACCTTGCCTTTATAATGATAGGAGATGAAATTAACTGATAAGACTTGGGCCCATAGCTCAATCGGTTAGAGCAGCGGACTCATAATCCGCAGGTTGTAGGTTCGATCCCTACTGGGCCCACCAATATCTTGAATCTACCACACTCCGAACCAGCCGCAGGACTCGATTACGGGTCCAACAGCCTCCGGCTGCTCATAGCCACGACCGATAGCGCCCGGAGGTTGGAATCCATTCACAGGGAACGTGTTGCACTCAGGCTGGCCCCTGATACATTCGGGCCCGGCCGTTTCAGCCAGCCAACTATCGAGGCTGTTGTGGAGGTTTCAGACAGGTTTGCGCAAGCGATGGACAATCATGGAGTCGTGCGATACCGGGCGGTCGGTACCGAGGCCTTCAGGCGTGCCGGGAACGCCGATGAGGTTGTGGAGTCGGTTCGTAACCAGACCGGGATACAACTTGAGATTCTTGAAGCGGACCAGGAGGCCTCTCTGGTGATGGAGGCGGTACGTTATGCCCACACCAGAGAATCCGAAACAGACCTCTTGGTGGATATGGGTGGGGGAAGCCTTGAGTTAATAGCGTCTTATCCGGATCCATCGCGGGAACGCCCTCGGCTGGAGAGCCATCCGCTGGGTCTGGCAGCACACTTTGTAAAATTTCTGGAGGATCGTGAGGAAGGGGAAGAGACCCGGAAAGAGTTGAGTGTCATGGCGCAGGAGATAGGCTCGGAACTCAATTCGGATCTGCTCGATGATGTTGATCCAGGCGGTACGATAGCTCTGGTGGGCGGACAGGCGGAAATGCTCGAGCATCTGGCTCTTACATGGGGTGTCTGGGAAGAAGGGCGGTCGAAGGAGAAGGGGATCAGTCTACAGCAGCTCGATGAGTTGTGTATTCAGGTTGTCTCGACCCCGACAGCTGACCTGTTGGAACAGGGAGTATCCCAGGATCGGGCTCACATGCTGCCCGGGGCTGCTGCTCTCTACCAGTCGATAGCTCACAGAGTAGGGGCTGAATCCATACTGCTGCCGTGCGTGGGGCTCATTGAAGGACTATTAACAAGCGCGGCTCATTCCGGGAAGCGCTGGCCTGCAGGGAGGGAAACAAGTCGTTGACAAGAGCGTCTATAGGATACTGTTTATGAAGGTTAAACTTCTTACGCGTTGACAGGGGGCAATGCAACGCAATCAGAACGCATTTGTTATCGAGGATTGATGTACAGGCGAGTTTTACCACGACACCGAATTGCTTTTAGCGTTGGAGCGAAGTGCACCTCAATAAGGGTGCATTTTTTATTTCTGGGGGTAGCCGACAGATGATTCCCGGGCCGGAGGAGGTCTACGGGGCGCTCGATTCCCGTTTCCCCTTCGACTCGGCTTACGACTGGGATAACAGCGGCTGGCAGGTGGTCGCGACACGACCGGTACAACGCTGCCTGGTAGCGCTTGATCCGACTGTGGCAGCAGTGGGAAAAGCAGTTGAATGGGAGGCGCAACTGCTGCTCACGCATCATCCGCTCTTTATGCCTCATATCTCTTCGGTACATCCCGAGTCGACTACCGGCGCTATCACCAGAGTACTCCTGACCACCGAAATCGGCCTTCTCGCTTCGCATTCGTGTGCCGACCGCAATATCAATGGGGTCAGCGGGGCGCTTGCTGATGCAATCGGACTGGAGAACCATCGGGTACTGGCCCCGGATGAGCAGGGGACTTATTTCAAACTCGTCACTTTCGTACCCGACGACCACCTGGAGACGGTGCGTACGGCGCTGGCGGCTGCCGGGGCGGGGGTTATCGGCAACTACGAGGAGTGCAGTTTCGCTCTGGCCGGCACCGGTACCTACAGGCCGCAGGTTGGCGCCATACCGATACAGGGGAAAATCGGTCATCTGGAGGAGGCCAAAGAATACCGTCTGGAAATGAGGGTGCCTGCGGCTTTGGTGGGGAAGGTCCTGAAAGCGCTGCATCGTTACCATCCCTACGACAAGGTGGCATTCGATTTATTCAGGACCTTTGTACAGGGCGACGATCTCGGAATAGGCGTGATCGGTTCACTCCCCCAACCGAAGGAGGTAAGTGCACTGATTGCGCAGATCAAGGAGGTGTTGGGGGGTGTCCCTCTCCAGGTGACCGGGCCTGAGGAAGGGATGGTAGAGATGGTTGCCGTGGCTGGCGGGAGTGCCGCCGATTTAGTACCGGTTGCAAAGGCGCGTGATGCACAACTGTTCGTTGGAGGAGATTTGAAATACCACAAGCTGCTCGAATTCTCGGATTCCCTCGTATGTGTAGATCCGGGGCACCGTGCTTCAGAGCAGCCGGGAGTGGAGCGTCTGGCCGATGTGCTGCGTCACGCCGCGGCTCGTAACAATTGGGACCTTGAAGTTGAAACATTCCTTGAGGATCCGGCTCTGGGCCGGATTGTCTGAGGCCGTGTTGCACGATCTAAACCTGGTAGGGTACGGAAAGAATGCGTGAGCAGCTCGAGCGGCTGGCTCGTCTGCAGGAAATAGACGACCAGCTGGCAATGTTGGAACGTTCAAAGGGAGACTATCCGCAGCGGATCGAAGAACTGGAGAGTACCCTTGGCCAGCGACTACACGAGGCGGAAGAGGTTGAGCAGAGCAGGGAGGAGCTGGAGAAGGAACGGAGACTTCTGGAACGCCGTGCCAAGGGATACGAGAACCAGCTTGATAAACTGCAGAAGAGATTGAGCGATGTTAAGACGAACAAAGAGTGGGACGCGCACCAGAAAGAAATGGATGCAGTCAAGGGAGAATTATCCCAGACCGAAGATCGACTGCTGATTGTGATGGAAGAGCTGGAATCGCTTGGCGCGGTTGCCGAGTCGGAAGGTGAGGAGCTGAAGGATTACAGGGCCAACGCAGAGGCGGAAATCAAAGATCTCAAGGAGACGCTTGGCGGCGTAGACTCGAAAATGGCCAAGATTCGTAGTGAGCGGGATTCCCTGTCGGTGCAGATAGATGACAGCTTGAAGCGGATCTACAACAGAGTAAAGCAGGGTAAACAGGGAACGGCTGTAGTTCCTGTAGTGCGAGAGGCATGCGGCGGTTGTTACAACAGGATTCCCATACAGACAATTACGGAGATCCGACGCGCCGAGAGGCTCGTTACCTGTGAAAACTGCGGCCGGATCATCATCTGGTTCGGCGAGAAGGAGCAGTCGTGAGCGAACCCCACCCGTTGTTGACCACCGCTTATGTCGACGGTGCATCACGAGGCAATCCTGGCCATGCAGGATTCGGGGTAATTATAGCGATCGACAGTATCGGTGAGGTTTACCGTAGGACTGGATATCTGGGAGAAACCACCAATAACCAGGCTGAATACCATGCCCTGCTGTACTGCCTGAATGCACTGGAGGAACTGGGACTCTCAGCCGGTATTGTATATTCAGATTCTGAATTGCTGGTTAAACAGCTCTCTGGTGAGTATCGTGTAAAGGATCGTCAACTGCGTCCCCTCTACGAAGAAGCCAGGGCGCAACTAGGGCGCCTGGAGGGGATTCGCATAAGGCACATACGGCGCGAGGATAACAGAGCGGCGGATGCACTTGCGAATACTGGCATAGATTGGGGGTTAGCACATCTTAAGGAGGCGGCCGGGTAATCGCGTCCTTCACCCGACAGGGTAGAGGGGTGAGGAAAGTCCGGACTCCACAGGGCAGGGTGCTGGGTAACACCCAGGCGGGGTGACCCGACGGAAAGTGCCACAGAAAACATACCGCCGGCTTTCGAGCTGGTAAGGGTGAAAAGGTGGGGTAAGAGCCCACCGCCGTTCCGGGCGACCGGACGGGCACGGTAAACCCCACCCGGAGCAAGGCCAAATAGGGGAGCAGAGGCTGCCCGTCTCGCTACGACTCCCGGGTAGGCCGCAACAGGCGGTGAGTAATCGACGTCGCAGATAGATGATTACCGCTGGTTTCCTGGACGGCTTTTTGCCGATCCTCGGACCGGAACAGAATCCGGCTTACAGGCCGCCTCCATATTGTGATCTCCGTACTCCACGCCTGCTCGCCGCCTGCCGTATGTTGCCGGTGACCTCTCGGGCATTGTTCCTGGAGGATTGTGCGGGTAATGAACTACCGCTGGCAGATCAGGGATCGTGCTCCCTCATCGGTGGTGAATGACCTCGCCCGACAGACCGGGCTCAATCCGATACTGCTCCATATCCTCCACCAGCGTGGTATTACTACACCTTCTGAAATCGACTACTTTCTCGCTCCTGATCTGAGTACCGGACACGACCCGTTCCTGTTGAAGGGAATGGAAGAGGCAGTGGCGCGAATCCGCAGTGCTGTTGCGGCGGGTGAGCCGATCCGCATACACGGCGACTACGATGTGGATGGCGTTACGGCTGTGGCACTTATGGTCCGTGTACTGCAGCGTTTCGGTGCCTGTGTTGATGCGCACATTCCCCACCGAACGGAAGAGGGCTACGGCCTGAGCCTTGAAGCTGTTGAAAAGGCCCACGCAGAAGGGATCAGAGTGCTCGTAACTGTGGACTGTGGTATATCGGCGGCCACGGAGGCGGCGCGTGCACGCGAACTGGGGATAGACCTTATCGTAACGGACCACCATACACCCGGTCCCGAAACCCCTCAGGCACTGGCGGTGATTAACCCGAGGCAGGAGGGCTGTTCCTACCCCTTCAAAGACCTGTGCGGCGTCGGTCTGGCATTCAAACTGGCGTGTGCACTCGAGCCGCCCGGCACGGAGCCGGCTATGCTTGAGTTTCTTGACCTGGTGGCCCTTGGAACCACAGCGGATGTCGTGCCGCTGCTGGACGAGAACCGGGTTTTCGTAAAGTACGGTCTGCCGCAGCTTGGCCGTTCCAGGTGGCCCGGGTTGGAAGCACTGATCGACCGTGTTGATCTGAGACGTGACAGGATCACAGCAACCCAGGCGGTTTTCAACATTGCACCCCGGATAAATGCGGCGGGCCGCATGGCAGACGCCAGAGATGCTCTGACATTGTTGCTCACGGATGATCCGTTCCGTGCCGCCCAACTGGCCAGACACCTGGATGAGCAGAATGCGCTCCGCAGGAAGATGGATCGATCTACTCTGAAGCGAGCACAGGAGATGGTCGATTCCCAGGGCGGAGTCGAGGGACGGTATGCACTGGTGCTCTGTTCCGAGAACTGGCATCCGGGTGTAATAGGAATCGTCGCCAGCCGTCTGGCGGAAATCTACAATCTGCCCACCGTTCTGGTGGCTATGGATGGGGATGACGGGAGGGGCAGCGCTCGCAGCATCGAGGGATTCGACCTGTACGATGCATTGTCCGGGTGCGCCCAGCATCTGGTCGAATTCGGCGGCCATCCACGTGCAGCGGGGCTGAGCCTGACTCGGTGCAACATATCTGCATTCACAGAAGCATTTGAGTATATCGCTCGCAACAGATTAATGGATAGGGACTTACAACCAGTACTTTATGTAAATTATGAAGTTAAGGAGGGAGATCTGACTCATGGTCTTCTCTCCGATCTCAAACGCCTGGAACCGTACGGAGCGGGCAACCGACGCCCGGTTTTTCTGCTTCGCAGGATAGAGCTTGAAGGAACGCCACGCAGGGTGGGTCCCAGCCGTTCCCACCTGAAATTCTCAGTTAAGTGCGACCACAACTATCCCCTGGATGCAATCGGATTCGGTATGGGAGATAGAATCGATGAACTCTCGGGCCGGTGGGTGGATATAGTCTTCGCTTTCGAGGAGAATGAATTCCGCGGTATCCGCAGGCCTCAGCTGCGGATAAAGGATCTGAGAAAGGCCAGTCCTTGATTATGAGCAGCAGGAGGAATATTTTGAATCTGCCCCTCCGGATCTACACCCACCTCAAAAGGAACCTGCCGTGCGATTGACAGAAGAAGCAACGATGATGCGCGACATGGTGCGAGGGTTTGCTGAAAATGAAATCGGGCCTCTTGCAGCCGAAATAGACAGGGAGGAACGCTTCCCGCAGGAATCGATAGAGAAGATGGCCGAGCTGGGGCTCCTTGGGATAACGATCCCCGAGGAGGAGGGGGGAAGCGGAATGGATACGCTATGCTACGCGATCGCGGTCGAGGAGGTCGCCCGCGTATGCGGCTCCACAGCACTGATACTAGCCGCCCATATCTCGCTCGCTTGCCAACCTGTCTACCTTTTTGGCACATCCGAGCAGAAAAAGAAATACCTGCCCCCGCTCGCATCCGGCCAGGTAGTTGGATCATACGGCCTGAGTGAGCCCGATGCCGGATCTGATGCCGGCGCTACCCGTACCAAGGCCGAGCTGGATGGTGACGAATACGTTGTGAACGGCACAAAAATGTGGGTCACCAATGCCCTGCAGTCGCGCACGTTGATCTTCACCGCCCGTACCGGAGGTATGGAAAAGGGGACCAGGGATATCAGCTCCTTCATCGTGGACCCGCAGCAGGATGGGGTGACGGTCAATCCCATTAAGGATAAGCTGGGGTGTCGCGGCTCAACCACGTGCGAGGTGGTTTTCGAAAACGCTCGCATTCCTGTGGATGATCTTCTGGGCGAGACCGGTAAAGGGTTCAGGCAGTTCCTGACGATCCTGGATGGTGGTCGCATTTCTATCGGTGCGATGGCGCTTGGCCTGGCCCAGGGCGCATACGAGGAGGCGCTTGGCTACGCCCAGGAGAGGGAGCAGTTCGGCAGGCCGATTGCGAAGTTTCAGGCAATAGCCTTCACACTCGCCGAAATGGCAACCCGTATTGAAGCGGCAAGAGAACTTGTTTATGAATCGGCCCGCAGCAAGGATGCAGGCGAGAACATCATCAAGGCCTCGGCAATGGCCAAATACTACGCAGGCGAGGTCGCTCAATGGGTTACCACCAAGGCGATCCAGATCCACGGCGGGTACGGATACACGAGGGAATATCCTGTAGAAAGAATGTGGAGGGACGCAAAACTTACCACAATCGGCGAGGGTACCAGCGAGATACAGCTTCTGGTCATCTCCAGGGAGATACTGACAGAGCTTTGAGCTGCAAAACATGATTCCGTGCCACCGCGGTCTATGAGCGAGGGGGAGAAGCGGGGCCCGTATGAAACGAAGGGATGGAGACAGCATGAGCACGACTGCAAGTGAACCGATCATTTCGAGTGCAGTGAGGACGCCAGTGGGCAACTTTCAGGGAGCGTTGGGCAAGCTGACCGCACCACAACTCGGCGCCCTCGCAGTGAAGGCAGCGCTGGAACGGGCTTCCATTCCAGGCGAAAGGATTGATGAGGTAATCATGGGCCACGTGGTTCAGGCGGGTGTCGGCCAGGCCCCGGCCCGCCAGGCAGCCCTGGGCGCAGGATTGCCGGAGCAGACACCCGCCATGGCAATCAACAAGGTTTGCGGATCGGGGCTGAAAGCGGTGATGATTGCGTCGAGCATGATCAAGGCCGGGGATGCGCAGATCCTGGTTGCCGGAGGCCAGGAGAGTATGAGTAATGTCCCGTACGGGCTCCCAACGGCGCGTGCCGGTATGCGGCTGGGCCATCAGGAAGCCACCGACATAATGATCAAAGATGGACTGTGGTGTTTCTTCAATGACTGCCACATGGGCAATCTGGCGGAGTATACGGCCGAAAAGTCGGGGCTGAGCCGTGAGGATCTCGACCAATTTGCATACCAGAGCCAGATGAAGGCGGTGAAAGCACAGGAAGAGGGCAGGTTCGATGCCGAAATCGTTCCCGTCGAAGTGCCTCAGCGCAAGACTGACCCGGTAATAGTGACACAGGATGAAACACCGAAACCAGACACGACGGTTGAAGTCCTGGCCAAGCTGCGTCCAGCTTTCCAGAAGGACGGCATGGTCACCGCAGGTAACGCACCCGGGCTGAATGACGGGGCGAGTGCGCTGGTTGTTGCGGCGCGCGAGGCCGCCGAGGAGCTGGGCGCCCCGATCCTGGCACGCATCATCGGCTATGCACAGGCGGCCGTTGTGCCGAAGGAACTCTTTTACGCGCCGGTGGAGGCCGTGAAGAAGCTTCTGGGGCAGCTCGACATGGATATCAACGATTTCGACCTGATCGAGGCTAACGAGGCATTTGCAGCCCAGGCCCTGGCCGATGGGAAGGAACTGGGCTGGGACTGGGATCGAGTCAACGTCAACGGCGGCGCAATCGCCCTCGGGCACCCTATAGGCGCAAGCGGCGCCAAGGTGCTGACGACCTTGATTTACGCTTTGAAGGACAGAGGTGGAAGCAGAGGGCTTGCAACACTCTGCCTCGGCGGTGGTGGAGCTGTGGCGCTTGCTGTGGAGGTGGAGAGCTGAGGAGAAGCAACGCGGCTGGCCGGAATGCATTGGCGCTCGAATAGGATCAAACATAGAAGAGAAGGGAATGAGATCGTGGCTATCGAACATTACGCAGTGATCGGCGCGGGGACCATGGGAAACGGTATCGCCCATCTTGCGGCTCTCAACGGTCGGAGTGTAACGCTGGTGGACATAGCCCAGGAGTACCTCGACCGAGCGCTCTCCACCATCGAGAAGAACCTGGGACGCCAGGTGAAAAAGGAAGTGATAGACCAGCAGGCCGCGGACGATGCCATTGCCAGGATAGCACCGACCCTCAACCTCGAAGATGCAGGGGGGGCGGATCTGGTGATAGAGGCTGCGCTCGAGACGTTCGATATGAAATCGGAGGTCTGGAGGAAGCTGGATGAAATTGCCAAGGAGGATGCGATCCTCGCCACCAACACCTCGAGCATCAGTATCACCCGCCTTGCCGCACTGACCGGGAGGCCCCAGCAGTTTATCGGTATGCATTTCTTTAATCCGGTCCCGATGATGACCCTGGTGGAAGTCATCAGGGGGTATTCAACAGATGATGCAACAACCGGGGCCGTCATGGCTGAAGCGAAGGCATTGGGAAAGACACCTGTAGAGGTTCACGACTACCCGGGTTTCGTCAGCAACAGGGTTCTGATGCCGATGATCAACGAATCCGTCTACGCCCTGATGGAGGGTGTTGCGGACCGCGATGCCATAGACACTGTGATGAAGCTGGGAATGGCTCACCCGATGGGACCTCTCACCCTTGCCGATTTCATTGGTCTGGATGTATGTCTCGATATAATGGAAGTGCTGCACCGGGAACTGGGTGACCCCAAATACAGACCGTGCCCGCTGCTGCGAAAGATGGTCGCGGCAGGCCACCTGGGTCGCAAGACAGGTATCGGTTTCTACAACTACACTCAATAGGAGAAGCTACCGTGGATTTCAGGCCCACAGAGGAACAGGAATTTATCCGACAGGCGGCCAGGGATTTCGCCGAGAGCGAGATAAAACCGGGTGCGTCCCAGCGTGACCTGGACGCCGAATTTCCTGTCAACATCGTAAAACAGCTGGGAGAGCTCGGCTTCATGGGTATCGCCATCCCCGAGGAATGGGGAGGAACGGGAGCGGGTCATATGGCATATGTGATGGCCCTGGAGGAGATATGCCGTGTCGACGCAGGAGTCGGTGTGATCATGTCGGTCAATAATAGCCTGGCGTGCGAGCCGATCTACAAGTTCGGCAGCGACTACATCAAGGAAAATTTTCTTAGAAAGCTTGCATCGGGTGAGCAGCTCGGCTCCTATGCCTTAACAGAATCGGGGGCCGGGACCGACGCCGGATCCATTAAGGCCACGGCTATCAAGGATGGGAACGAGTACATTCTGAACGGATCGAAGGCCTTCGTCACGAACGGCGACTCGTGCGACGTTACGATCGCCTACGCCAAGACCGATCCTGAAGCACCGAGCGGCAAGGGGATAAGCGCCTTCGTGGTCGAGAAGGGGACGCCGGGGTTCAACGTGGGCAAGCACGAGGATAAGCTGGGAATACGATGTTCAGACTGTGTTTCCATAACGTTTGAAGACTGCCGAGTTCCGGCCGAAAACCTCCTCGGAGAGGAAGGAAAGGGATTCAAGATAGCGCTTGCTACTCTGGACATCGGCCGGCTCGGTATCGGTGCCCAGGCCATCGGGATCGCCCAGGCCTGTCTGGATGAAAGCATAAGCTACTCCAAGGAACGCGAGCAGTTCGGTAAACCGATCTCTTATTTTCAGGCCATACAGTGGAAGCTGTCTGACATGGCCATGGAGATCGAGGCGTCGCGGCTTCTTATCTTGAAGGCGGCGTGGATGCGTGATGAGGGTATGAGACATACCATGGAATCGAGTATGGGTAAGCTCCTTGCCAGCGAAACGGCAATGAGAGCAGCACTCCAGGCCGTACAGATACACGGTGGATACGGTTACATCCGCGAGTACCCGGTGGAGCGCTACATGCGCGATGCCAAGATCACTGAGATCTACGAGGGCACCAGTGAGGTGCAGAGACTCGTGATAGCGCGAAATCTTCTGACGGATTGAGGGAAGAACACGGAATCGTAAAAAAATCATGGAATGAGGCCGATAATATGAATGAGGGAGAAATAAGCCCCGAAAGCACATCAGAACCTGAGGTATTAGTCGAGATCGACGGCCATGTCGCCCAGGTGACGATAAACCGTCCTGAAGTGCTCAACGCTCTGAGACTGAAAACGCTGGACATGCTGGAAGAGGTGTTCGACCAGCTTGCAGACGACGACAGTGTCCGCGTCGTGGTTATCACCGGTGCCGGGGATAAGGCCTTTATAGCCGGGGCTGATGTTAAGGAACTCCAGGACCTGGACAGCGATAGCGGCAGGCAGTTCTCCGAACGGGGCCAGGCATTATTCCGCAAATTGGAGGTAATGCCGAAGGCCACCATTGCGGCGGTAAACGGGTTCGCACTGGGAGGCGGCTGCGAACTTGCCATGGCTTGCGACATCCGTGTTGCCGCCGAGAACGCCCGGTTCGGTCAGCCTGAGATCAACCTCGGTATCATTCCCGGTTATGGAGGAACACAGCGGTTCACCCGCCTGGTCGGTTACGGCAAGGCCGCTGAGCTGCTGATGACCGGGAATATGGTTGACGCGGCAAAAGCATCCGAGCTGGGGCTTGTCGAGCGGGTGGTACCCGAAGGTTCCGCCGTCAAAGAAGCCACGGACCTGGCAAAGCTGATAGCGGGCAAGTCACCGCTCGCCATTGCGGCGATCAAACGTACAATGGATGCCAGCCAGGGCGACCACAGTCCCGGCTACATGACCGAGTCCGCCGAATTCGGTTCGATAATGGAAACCGGGGACAAGGCCGAAGGTATCAAGGCATTCCTGGAGAAACGTCCGGCCACCTGGAAGGGGGAGTAGTGTCGGGGGAGAAGCCTGAAAAGAGGCTCTTTACGACGTCGTGTGGGACACCGCTCAAGGAGTGGTACGGACCTGAAGACCTCACCGGATTCGAGCCGGCTGAAAAACTGGGTGAGCCGGGGGCTCCGCCCTACACGCGCGGCATCTACCCCGATATGTACCGAGGTCGGCTGTGGACGATGCGGCAGTATGCCGGCTACGCCACCGCCGCCGAAAGCAACGCCCGCTACCGCTATCTGCTGGAACACGGTACTACAGGTCTCTCCGTCGCCTTCGATCTTCCCACCCAGATAGGTTACGACTCCGATTCCCCTATGGCCGCCGGGGAAGTAGGCAGATCGGGAGTGGCAATAGATTCAATCAGGGACATGGAGATTCTTTTCGATGGGATACCCCTCGAGGAGGTTTCCACGTCGATGACGATAAATTCGACCGCGATGGTCCTCCTCGGGATGTACGCGGTTTTGGCGCGCAGGAGAGGTATCGGGCTCGACCGTCTCTCGGGAACTGTCCAGAACGACATTTTGAAGGAGTACTTCGCCCGGGGAACCTACATATATCCCCCGGGCCCATCTATGCGCCTGGTGACAGATATTTTTTCTTACTGTGCCGGAAAGATGCCCCGCTGGAACACTATCTCCATCTCCGGCTACCATATCAGGGAGGCGGGAGCCACCGCCTCCCAGGAGATAGCCTTCACATTCGCCAATGCAATCGCCTACCTGGAAGCCGCCCGCGAAACCGGTCTCGACCTTGATGTGGTGTGCAGGCGCGTATCCTTCTTCTTCAACGCCCACAACCACTTCCTTGAAGAGGTAGCCAAATTCCGTGCGGCGCGGCGTCTGTGGACCTCGATCACCAGGGAAAGGTTCTCAACGACCGACCCCCAGTCGTGGCGACTCCGCTTCCATACCCAGACAGGGGGGGCCACTCTGACGGCCCAGCAGCCGGTGAACAACGTGGTCCGTGTGACTATGCAGGCACTGGCCGCCGTGCTCGGGGGCACTCAGAGCCTGCATACCAACTCGATGGATGAGGCGCTGGCCCTTCCGACCGAAGAAGCCGTCACCGTAGCGCTGCGAACCCAGCAGGTTATCGCATATGAGAGCGGGGTAGCCGACACGGTGGATCCATTGGCGGGGTCGTACGCAATCGAGAACCTGACCGACGATCTGGAGGGGAAGGCCCGAAAGTACCTTGAGGAAGTGGACGAAATGGGCGGTGCGGTCCGCGCGATAGAGACAGGGTACTTCCAGAGGGAGATCCACCAGGCGGCGTACGAATATCAGAAACAGGTCGAGGAGGGCGGGAAGGTAATCGTCGGAGTCAACCGGTTTGAGGATGATAAGGAAATGACGGGTGTGCCCGAAATCCTCCGGATGGATCCAAAGCTGGAAGCCGAGCAGGTCGAGCGGCTGGCACACCTGAGAAGTGAACGGGATGAGGGACGGACCAGGGAAATGCTCGAGGCGGTGAGTGAGGCCGCATCCGGCACAGACAACCTGATGCCCTTCGTAATGGATGCCCTGGATGCCGAGGCAACACTTGGCGAAATCAGCGATGAGCTGCGACAGGTCTGGGGAACATACGCTCCGCCGGGAGGGCTCTGATGGGCGGACAGGACAATGCGGCAGGACAGATCGACCACCTGGCGGTCGCGGTGGAGGACCTGGATGTCGCTGTGGACCTGTTCAATAAACTTCTGGGTATAGAGCCGGCCTGGCGCGGTGAAAGCGAGGACCATGATGTCCGTGTCGCCCTGTTCCGGGTCGGGGAGGTGAAGCTGGAGCTTCTGGAGGGCATGGGTCGCGAATCGACGATTGGAAAGTTTATCGAGAAGAGGGGTTCCGGTTTCCACCACATCTGCTTTGCGGTTGAAGATCTGAAGGCCACCATGGAACGCCTCCGACTTGAAGGTTTCGAAGTCGTAGGCTCGGGTGAGGAGGTCGGTGTTGAAGGCCGCCCCGTGGCTTTCGTACATCCCTCCAGCTGCGGTGGAATTCTGATAGAGTTCATCGAGGGATCTGACAGAGGAGAGGAGTGAACATAGATGGCTGATACGAGTGACCCTTCCGGTATGAAGTGGAGAATTGCAACCAGGGCCATCCACGGAGCGGGAGGAGTCGACCCCACAACAGGAGCGGTAAGCTTTCCGATCTACCAGACGAACACATTCGCCTTCAAGAGCGCGGAGGCCGGTGCGAGGATCTTCGCTGGCGAAGAAGAAGGCTATATCTATACCAGGATCGGAAACCCGACGATTCAGGGCTTTGAGAGATGCATAGCACTGATCGAGGGCGGAGAGCACGCCGTAGCCTTTGCCAGCGGTATGGCAGCCACCTCGGCAGCAGTTCTGGCATTCTGCAATCCCGGCTCTAACGTGGTGCTGTGCCAACCGGTCTACGGGGGCACGCACTCTCTGGTTAATGATGTCCTGCCCCGGCTGGGTATCGAGGCAAGGATGATCGACGCTCTGGACATCGACCAGGTCCAGGATTCCATCGACGACAAAACGGGCCTGGTATGGATAGAGACGCCCGCCAATCCAACCCTGAAGATCGTAGACATCGGCAGGTTGGCCGAAGTCACGAGTGCCTCGGACGTGCCTATGGTCGTAGACAATACCTTTGCGACACCCTGCTTTCAGCAGCCTCTGAAACTTGGGGCGCAGATCGTCATGCACAGCGCGACTAAATACATATGCGGCCACGGAGATGCCATCGGAGGAGTTCTGGTATGCCCGGAGGATTTTATCGAGACGATACGTAACGATATGCGCCGGGAAATGGGAGGGGCTATGAGCCCCTTCAACGCGTGGCTGCTCATCCGCGGTCTGAAGACGCTGGCGGTCCGGATGGAACGCCATGCCTCGAACGCTCTCACGATCGCCGAGTACCTGACCGGCCACCCGAAGGTGGAGCGGGTCCTCTACCCCGGACTGCAGGACCACCCTCAGCACGAGATCGCCCTGAAGCAGATGACCGGTTTCGGCGGTATGGTCACATTCTACATAAAGGGAGGGCGACGGGAGGGGGCTACCCTTATGAATAGCCTGAAGCTGTGCATTCTGGCCGTGAGCCTGGGCGATTGCGATACATTGATCGAGCACCCGGCAAGCATGACCCACTCCACCTATTCGGCCGAGGATCTGGCGAAGTTCGATATCGCCGAGAATCTCATAAGAATCTCGGTCGGGTTGGAAGATGCTGAAGATATAATTGACGACCTGGAACAGGGGTTGGAAAATATATAGAATAGTATCACCCTTATAAGAGTAAGCCTCCCCCCGTTACACCGGCCTCCCGGAAAGGACCGGCCCGATGACCATACGGGCCGTCTGGTTGCTTGTGGCGGTCTGGTCTGCAGGACTTCTGGCAGGTCAGGCGCTATCGATGCCTATACGCTGGTTGCTGCTGCTGTCAGGTGGGACGGGGCTGGTCCTCGCAGAACGCTTCCTCCGCCAGCATCGCCTGTCGGCTCTAATGCTGCTGTTCCTGCTGGCCTCTCTGGCCGGTGCGCGAACGGGCTTCCATGTCAATACTGGCGCACGATCGGGAACTGAGGAGATCAAGCAGGGCCTCAGTAACCCCCATTTCAGGCCGATCATCATCATAGACAACAGGAATTCCGTAACAAGGAGCCCTCCAGAGCATTTCATGGCCGTACGCCCTTCGTGGGCCTCCGAACCCGTCTGGGGGATGGCGCAGGCCATCATGCTGAACCGTAGGAAGGCTCTGCCTTCAGAATGGGTGGCCGCGTTCCGTTCGGCGGGTGCGGCACACCTGATAGCGGTGAGCGGCCTTCACATAGGGATTCTGCTGGGAATCCTGCTCGCTCTGCTCAAAGTCGTCCAGATGCGGCGGCTGGCGGCGGCAATCACGGCAATAATATCGAGCTGGATATATATAATCATGATAGGGGCACCTCCGTCGGCCGTGAGAGCGGGACTGATGGCCTCTATCGGACTGGGGATGTGGGGGGCCGGGCGGCTACCGGAACCTGGAAGAGTCGTGCCGACAGCTGTGTTTGTTGCACTGGTGGCTAGGCCTTCCCTCATCGCCTCGGTCGGCTT
>Ga0114919_10000565_pt1 | contig 28960 bp, 32 predicted proteins | sample BlataG_FD_88682 | JGI IMG/M metagenome (GOLD analysis project Ga0114919, IMG submission 88682) | Deep subsurface microbial communities from Black Sea to uncover new lineages of life (NeLLi) - Black_00105 metaG | ecosystem: Environmental > Aquatic > Marine > Oceanic > Sediment | place: Atlantic... | reverse complement strand
GGATACGGATAACTTCCGAACATTAGATTTTTAGTGGGATTTGTTCTATCCCAAATAAAAATATCATATAGAAAGAATTTGGTATTGTGTAGTATTTCATGTTGTATACTTGCATTGATATCAAGAATGTCTCTTGTATGGTGCGTATTTCTTTGGCGCTTTAGTATCGGCATAAGTGGAGCATTAACGCACAATTTGCCATTAGGTTTTAGAACTCTATAGCAATCTTTCCAAACTTTGGTTAATTCTTTAAGATACTTTTCGTAACCCCCTATATCCCCGATTTGCCCCTCTATATTTTTGCTAGTTTTCTTTTGTTGCCAGCCGTCCAAAGAGTAATCCTTAACATTAAAATAAGGAGGGCTTGTAATTACAAGATGGACAGAATCGTTTGGTAATTCTGTCATGTTTCTTGCATCTTTAAAATAAACCTTATTCAAAAAGTCCATTATTTGGAGATTGTGATTATTAGGTCTGACCTTGTATATTCTTTTGGCTACACGCTCAATTGTTACTGTATCGTTAGGATGTAGTTTGTAGCAACGGACAAAATCCTTTACCCATTTTCTTTTTCTGAAAATCCAACGCGGTTTTCCTGTCTTGTCTTTAGGAATATCGGTTTCTATGGGATTAGGCAAGCCCTCTACTTTCAGGGTGATTGGAACGCCGAGGCCGGCTTTTGTGGATGGCCCGCCAAAGACGTCCAGCGGGAAAAAATCCTTGTCGCATGGCCTTATGTTCAAATTACCGTATTTTTCAGCAGCTGGCGTTAGTTGGATCACGTATGAATTCATTCCGTTTAGGTCTCCTTTTTGGCACGTGATTATAACAACTATGTCAAGATGCTGTCAAGCATGATATTTGATTGACAATTTTTCTCAGCCATATTGCTTAAAATAGCAAAATCCACCTACGAGTCACGAGCGACGAGGCACGTTTAAAGGTTGTATTCCTTGATTTTTCTATAGAGTGTTCTTTCTCCGATGCCGAGGATTTTTGGTGCTTTTATGCGGAGTTCATTATTGCCCACCGAGATAGGGAGCGTTCAATCCCGGAGATAAAAGCCTGCTGGAGTAGTAGGGATACTTCTGCTGGAGCACCTGGTTCCGCATAATTTTCGGCTATTGCCTTTCCAATTATTGACAAAGGGGGCCTTGGACGGTATAATATATTTAGTTTGGTTGCGAAAAATTCCTTTTTGAAAAAAGAGGTAATTTATGGCTCTGGGAAAAGACAGACCGTTGTGGCGATTTAAGTGGCACATCCTCGCTGTTTACATAGCATTAATAGCGGTGGTCCTGCTCACATTATTTACCGACATCTTCCAGACATCCGAACAAGGTCAGATACCGCCGCTTATATGGCTGCTCGGCCTTTTGATACTTCTGGTCGCGGTTATATTGATGCTTGCGAAAACGTTTAAGATGCTCAACGTGCTTGAGGAAAATGGAGCAAAGCTGGAAAACATAGCCGAGACGCTCGAAAAGAACCGTGCGGTGCTGGCGCAAATCAACCAAAACACTCATCTTACCGACACAGCAAAAGCAATCGCATTCCGCGATGCAGACAGGCAGTCCCTGCGGGAAGCGGTTCTCGATAAGCTTCAGCAGCAGGATTTTGAGGCCACTCAGAAAATAATTAATGAAATTGCTCAGCGTGCAGGGTATGAGGAGCTGGCTGAGCAGCTGCGTGACGAAGCAGACAAATACCGCATCGCCACCGACGCCGAAAGGATAAACCAGCTTATAGCACATATCGAGAAGCTCCTTGAAGACCATCAGTGGGCCAAGGCAAGCGCTCAGATTGAAAGACTAATCAAGGCTTATCCCGATTCCGAAAAGGCAAAAGCGATGCGCCAGAGACTGCTCGATAAGAAGGAGGAACGCAAAAAAATACTGCTAACCGCCTGGGACGATGCGGTAAAACGTCAAGCCACGAACCGAAGCCTGGAGATTCTAAGAGAGCTTGACCTGTACCTGACGCCCAATGAAGGACTGGCTTTGCAGGAAGCTGCAAGGGATGTTTTCAGAAACAAACTGCACAACCTCGGCGTGCAATTCTCGCTCGCCGTCTCCGAAAAGCAATGGGCCAAAGCCCTTCAGACAGGCGGGGAGATCACTCGCGATTTCCCCAACAGCAAAATGGCAGAGGAAATCCGCGAAAAGATGGACATCTTGAGGCAAAGAGTACAACAGTAGGAAAACTGATAACCGTTCTTATCTTACTGAAAATCGAACAGGGACTGCGTCTTAATCATCGTTACCTGGTCCGGATAGGCCGCGAATGTGTGGATGTGCAATTCAGTTCGTTTTGCCTCGTAGTCAACGTAGCAGAACGGCTGCAGCCCGCCAATTTCCAGTTCGGGGAATTTGACAAACACGCCGCGATTTCGGGCAAAGCGTTCAAGGTCGGTATGACTCTGCCGATACAAATTCGCACTCATCTTCTCGATCTGAAAATCGGTCATATAGCTTATCTCTCGGTTCAAAGTGCACTTATGGGACCGTGGGCCGCGGAATTGAAAACGCTCAATCAAACCTCGCTGAGGCAGCATCTGCCCGGGCGAACTCACTACCTCCGACAGACACACACCATTGGCATAGACGCTTACAACGTGTGTACAGCCTGTAATCCAGATATCAGCCTCGTATTTGGCGGTTCTCAATCGCCGCCTGGCATAAATCTGGAAAAGCTCAGGATGTAAGGGCCTTTGAAAAAGGCTGAAAGTCAATTCCTCAATAGTTACATTTATTTGCGGCCAACCCATAATATAAATACCCTATGACAAAAAATACAAACTGCTGACTTTAATACTATTATACAACAACTGCCCGTTACTATTCAAGTGCAATATCAGTATTGATAAGGCTAATTTCGGCGCTTATAGGACGATTATTTCACAAACCCTGCAAAATAAAAGACTAACGGCAACAAAGTTTTTTCAAAAAATTTTAAAACGCGACATCCCTGGCTAATTTCCACTGTTGAAAAAAACCGCATTCATAATAGTCGCAATAATATCGTAAAAAGCGTGGGTGCCCGCAGTAACCCCAAAGCCGCGAATCGCAAATAGCACAGCAAAATAAACACCCGCAATTGTCCGAAAACCGAACTCCGTCCAGTTAAAGGGGGCTCTTTGATTTAACTGCCCGCTGAGAAAATCTATATGATGGTGTGCACTAAACAACGCCGCCGAAATAAGGACCGAAAGTATAATTGAACCCTTATGGTCAAGCCGCAAAACATCCTGAAACAACAGCATCAAAACGCATATTAAAATCAACCGAAAGATAAGTTCTTCATAAATCCCGGCTCCTATACCGGTAACAATATTGGCCAGCAGAGCTTGCCGTCTCCCTCCATCACCGCCACCTTCTGCCGTCGCCGGTAAATCATTATTTGTAACAGAAGAACAGCTTGGCACTGCTTCGGACTGTATATGTATGGGGCTGTTGGCGAATTGGTCAATGTCGCCCTGGGGTTTGGCTGGACTATTCAAAAACAAACTCAATACAATCAACGGCACTGCAAGTAAAATGCATTCAACTGCCATCGGCCAAATATCACCAAACACAAAACGCCACCGCTTGCGTGACGTCAATTGCAGTGCTGCCAAAACCATCACAACCATCAGGGGAGGTGCCGCCCACGTCAGCTTGCTGCCAAAGCCTAAATATTCAAGAAATTTTTGCAGCCATACAAACGTATCAACCCGAACCTGTGATTGGTTCAGCACATCGGTATTGATTAAAATCGTCCCCAGCTCGTAGAAAACAATAAACGGCAGTAGAAAAACTATAGCGTAAATCGGGCGACTCGTACGTTCAAGATAGGAATCTTGCGTAAAGTTAAACAACTGGCTTGTGCTGTACTTGTATTTGTCTGCCATTGTGCCGGCTGCCGTTTTTCTCTTGTAACTTTTGTTCTTGTCCCTGATACTCAACGAGTTAGCTGACCGCATTACTGATTTTTGCAAAGTTTACTTCAAATAAGCCGAAATTACAATAGTCAAAAATGACCGGTCGGCCGATATATATTGTTTGTTCTGTCAAGGATGCAGAAGGTTTATAAACTTACCCTGAGCACATAACTTGACAGAACGATAAGAATATAGTATAAACAGTAGCTAAGCTGTAGCAGAAACGTTAAGAAATAGTGAGGTTTGAACAATGCAAACTAACAACATCAAACAGGAGGCATACCATCTATTGGAAAAGCTGCCGGAGAACGCAACGTGGGACGACTTGATGTACGAGATATATGTTCGGCAGACTATCGAAGCCGGCATTGAAGATAGCAAAGCTGGTCGGACTATAGATGTCAAGGAAGTGCCAAAAGACATATAAGAATGTGGCGGATTGTTGAACCGGACCAGCGGCTGGAGTCGGACGCCGCATACGCGGCGCCGGTGAGCTAATCGTTGGGAAATGGAATAATATGAAGAATGTGATAATTAGAACTCTAAAATGGTTCCAACAGAATCATTCACTTGTTTTAACATTTGCAACTGTTGTGCTTGCTTTTATCACTTTCTTTTACTTGCTTGAGACAAAATCAATACGAAGAATCGCAGAAAGAACATTTCTTATCGACACTAATCCAAAAGTATTCTTACAGGAAATCACTCCCAAGCCTCGCTTGAACGAATCTATAAAGTCAATAGAAGTCTCTCTGATTTTCAAAATAAAGAATGCTGGTAAGACAGAAGCTAGGGATGTTGCTGTCGACTACCAAATTCAATCTGAAGAGACAAATGAACAAAAAACTAAAACAACGACTATTGAGGGTACAGTTGGTCCATTACAATATTTGTTTCCAAGCCAAGAACATGTGGAAGGAACCAAAATGGTTACTGTAAAACTTGGTGACAATAATTTTAAGGTGGTTAAAGAGGCTATGCAATAAAAGAAAGCTATTATTGTGCGCAAAGACTTAATCCCACCAATATCTTGTAATCTACAGCTATCTTATTTGGATTAATCCGGTAGTAAAATCTCAAATTCATATAATTATGAATATCTATTTCATGAAAATAAATTGGTTTATAAAAAATAGATGTCTTAACAACTCGCTTGACTCGGATGTGGTCTAGCACCGCGTCGGCGAGCTTGGCATTACGCGGAAAACGTATAATCAGTAGTTATTACGAAAGGACATAGGCATGAGAATTCTTGCTATATTATCTAATTTGTTCTTACTTGGCTTTATTATATTTCTTCTTGCAACTGAGGAACCAACTGGAGACGAGTGGTTATTAGTAATCCTAATAACACTCGTTCCCATTTTCAGCCTGATAGCTATTGTTTTTGCCAAAGGGGATAATTGGTTGTCATTGTATTTCAAGAGAAAAGCTCTGGAAGAGAAACAAAAAATTGATCGTCTTAGTGGGAATAAAGATTAGACCATAACCAAACGCCCAGCGGACACCTAATCGTCGCCGATGAGCTTGACGTTATGCGGAAGCATATAAACAATAGCCATAAAAATCTAAAAAAATATCGCCCTTTTGCTTGACTTATGGTATATTGTAATGTATTCTATATGAGTACTTTATATTCAGGGAGATTCAAATATGCCAAGAACAATAACACTGAGATTAAAGGATGGTGTTTACAACTTGCTGCGCCGGCTTGCCAAGCAAGACAATCGGACACTGTCAAATTTCATCGAAACCTCTACCCTTCGATACATAGAGGAACATGAATATGCAGATGAATATGAGATGGCAGAGATTCGAGACAACCAGGAACTGAATAAAAGTTTGAAGCGCGGTATGGAAGATGCAAGATTGAAAAAGGGACGTTTCGTTGGATAAGTATAAAATCTTTGAGACGGACGAATTTCTGAAGAAAATAAGAAAGTTTTCGCGTCAGGATGCTGATTTTGTTCAGAAAAAGCTAAGAGAATATGTCTATCCCCAGATCAAAATGGAGCCATTTCTGGGACGCAACATAAAAAACTCCGCAATTATGAACCGCCGATATGGCGCTACAGAACAGGCAAATTCCGAGTCTTTTATTTTATCGATTCTGAAGAAAAGATAGTCTATATTTTATCTGTGGGCCCAAGAAAGGATGCTTACAAATAGCAAAAGCCGGTAGGGTGCGCGACTTAACTTGTTGCCCACGCGGTCTCTTAAAACAAAGATTAAGGCGATGATAAGTAAACAGTTGACCGAGATTTATCAACTGCTTTTCGACCGCTTTGGCCCGCAGCACTGGTGGCCTGGCGAAACCCAATTTGAGATAATCACAGGAGCTATCTTAACACAGAATACAAACTGGGCCAATGTCGAAAAGGCGATAGACAATCTTAAGTCGGCTGGCCTGTTAACCCCCGAAAAACTCTATCATTTTGATGTTTTGCAACTCGCCGAGCTCATCCGCCCAGCCGGCTATTATCATCTAAAAGCAAAACGGCTCAAGAATTTAATAGACTGGCTCTTTCGCAATTACAATGGCCGGCTGACAAACGCCGAGGACCTTGACACCGATCGGCTGAGAGCCGAACTTTTAGCCATAAAAGGCGTCGGCCCCGAAACCGCCGACTCCATTTTGCTTTACGCTTTCAACAGAAACGTCTTTGTGGTTGACACCTATACCGCTCGAATTGCCTTCCGTCACAAACTAATCGAGCCGGGAGCCGATTACGAGCAGCTAAGAGAACTATTCCAGGCGAATCTACCGCAGGATACAAAACTGTTTAATGAGTATCACGCCTTACTGGTAAGAGTCGGAAAAGAATTCTGCAAACCAAAAGCCAGATGCACCGGCTGCCCACTGGAAAAACTGCCACGCACTCTTGACATCGAATATTTTTAAGGAAAATCTCTCAGCATTCTTAAACAACCCACAGCAAAACGGACTGGCTCAGAAGCTGAACAAAAGGAATTTTACTATTGCTGTGTCTATATTCAATTGAGGGTTGTCATTGCGAGTCCGCCGAAGACAGACGAAGCAATCTCAATTATTCGTAAGCCGGAGATTGCCGCGGCCTTTTAGGCCTTGCAATAACATCTCCTCAAATTACGTGATGCTACCTTCGTGAAAAATCTTCATCCGGCGGAAGGCGTTCTTTTCCCCGCTTTTTTGTGCACTTTTCGCTTTTGTCCACTTTTCCTTGAAATCTCCCTGATTTCGAACTTTCCTACTTCTGCTGCCGGCTCCGGATGAGATTTTTCCTGTGCTTTCGCGCTTACCAGCGATAAGGCGTTCCTGCACACCTCTCTGATATTCCTGTCAGCATTTGCCTGTCCTTGCTTAAGAACTTCTAATGCCGGCTTTTTCATCCTACCACGCATACTCCTCAGCCCATAGGCAGCTGCAGTTTTTCTGCTCCTTGGAGAATTACTAAACAAAGTTTCCTTCAGGATGTCCAACCCATCTTCCTGCATCCAGGATAGCTTAAAAGCGGCCCGGCGAGCAGTTGAAACATCGGAGTATAATTTTTCTCTTAGCTGCTCAAGAGGCTTTATAGATGCTTCATTTTTTTCCCGCCCAGAAGGTTTTCTTTTTTGCAATTTCATAAGCCAACAGCTCCTTATGGACACACAGATTTTGTTAAGTTAACCTGCTGTTCCGACAAATAGCAGCAAACCAAACATAATTTCATCTGTATTATTCCTGCCGTGCTCGTGCGGCCAAACGTGCTCATCGATAATCTTATACCATCTGAGTGGTAAAAATCAAGCAAGGAATCAGCTTTGCGTAATGGCAGTACGCCCAGCACCCTCGCTCGTTACACCACTTTGCCGTGTAGAGTTGTAATCCCTCATATCCAAAGACTGCCGGCCAAATTCCGCCGGGTAGAGCAGTCTGGCAGCTCGTCCGGCCCATAACCCGGAGGTCGCAGGTTCGAATCCTGACCCTGCTATTTTGGTAAATCCAGCAGAGTCAGTCACTTACAACTGCCTCTTTCAGTGCGCATATCCCCATATTTTCCGGTTTGGGCTTGTTTAGGCGTGCCGGTAGTTGCTGCACCAGCAATGGACTTTTGCCTATATGTGTTGATTTCTGCTGTGTAGCATGCTGTAAGTGTGTCGTTGATGTGGAGCGTGTAAGCGGAGGCAAAAATAATCGGCTGTCCTTTTTCTTTTTGTGTGCTTTTTGATTATTAACTTTGTTTCCTCCGCATTTAATTTTTTTCCTTTCACCTATTTTACTTGCCGTGGCAAGCCATTGGCAACTGACATTCTTCGACACCGAAAACTTTTTCGAAAAGCTAAGAGTATTCGAGACGTAAAGCTAAACTTCTATCCATTAAGAAAGACTGGATTTTGGGGGGACAGCCCGCCTATTAACGTAACTTTTAATTAGTTTTGGGAACAAGGCTTTATTTGGCGGGCTTTCTGCTCTGCCGGCAGAATTTGCCCATAAGCGTTATCGCCTCGTTCAACCTTTCGGCTGAGCCGTCCATCTTTGTGTAGGCATCAACCAGCTCCAGCAATTCCGGGTCCGGCTCGCCGTCTAAACATCCTGGACCCCTATTCAATAGGGAGCTTGAGGCTGTAAGAAGCACGGAAGAACTGGACGAACGAATACGGCAATGGGACAGGAGAGGTGTTCCTGCTCGTTTTCTGGCTGGATAGAAGCATGGCCAAGCTGTTCTTTCACATAGTTGAGCGGAGTTCGTCGCATATCAGCTTGCATATTATTACAATTTTAGTAAGATGTTAGGTCGGATGAAAGGCAAGAGATTTTGCCGCTTGCAGCCTTTTTCAAGGAGCCTTGAATTTTAGACGAATCCCGCAGTTTTTTGGGAAAAATTATGAAAATCTCATTAAGGGTAAAGCTGACTATAAGTTTCCTGGCAGTAATTATTATATGCGGTTCGGTTGCTACCTTAGTGGGTATGCGTTTAATCGGCACAGGCATAATCAATCAGGCCCAGGACAAAGTGAGAACTGACCTGAACTCTGCCAGGCATATATATCAAGATGAAATTCAAGAAATTAAAGTCCTATTGCGTCTTTCTGCCCAGAGGTTCTTTATAAAGGATGCTCTATACTCGATGCTCGACGGGAATCGGGAATCGGGAAACGATATAGAAACACTAAAACGGGAACTGGAGAAGATAAGGAAGAGGGAATCCTTAGATATGTTAACTCTTACAGACGAAAATGGGCAGGTCATCGTGAGGGCACGAAATCCATCTGTCTATGGAGACAATCAAGCACACGATGAGTTTGTAAGCCAGGTGCTGTTGGGAAAGGAAGTAATTGCCGGGACAGAGATAGTGCCGATGGAGGAACTCATAAAGGAAGGGACAGAGCTGGCTGAACAAGCATATATAAAATTTATCCCTACTCCAAGAGCAAAGCCGACCCTGAAAAATGAGGAAACTTCAGGAATGATGATAAAGGCCGCTGCACCTGTTTTCGGGTATGATGGCGGCTTGCTTGGTGTATTATACGGCGGGAATTTACTTAATCGAAACTATGAAATCGTCGACGAGGTCAAAGAGATAGTATATCAGGGAGTCAAATATAAGCGAAAGGACATTGGCACAGCGACTATTTTTCAAGGTGACCTGCGTATCTCAACCAATGTTAAGACAGAAGATGGAAGCCGCGCAATTGGGACACGCGTGTCTGAAGAGGTGTACGAGCAGGTGCTGGTAAAAGGGATGCCCTGGATAGACAGAGCGTTTGTCGTGAATAACTGGTATATAGCCGCCTACGAACCAATAAAGAATATTAAGGCAGAAACAATTGGTGTGCTCTACGTTGGCATTTTAGAAGAGAAATTTGTGGATATGAGACGTAGGGCGACATTGATGTTTTTGGGAATAACAGTTGCCGGAATGATTATCGCTCTCATTGTTTCTTACTTCCTGGCGAATGGGGTATTGAAGCCGATTAAACATTTAGTAATTGCCTCCCAGCAATTGGCAAAAGGCAATTTGGAATATGACGTTAAACTCAAATCAAAGGATGAGATTGGGGAATTGGGAGAAGCGTTCAACCTTATGGCTTCTTCATTAAAAGCGAGGGACGAAGAGTTAAAAGAACACACTCACCAGCAGATAGTGAAATCGGAGAGGCTGGCCACATTGGGACAACTGGCCGCCGGTGTTGCCCATGAAATCAACAATCCGCTTGGCGCTGTTTTGATGTACACTCATTTGGCGTTAGAAGATTTGGACGAAAATGATGTCCTGCGTAAGAATCTGGAAAAAGCTGTTACGGAGGCCTCACGGTGTAAGGACATCGTGAAGGGGTTGCTCGATTTTTCCCGTCAAACTGAACCTAAGGCCGAGGAGTCAGATATAAATGAGACTTTAGAGCGTACATTAGCCGTAGTTGAACATCAGGCATTATTTCAAAATGTTAAGATAACCAAGGTCATTTGTCCTACTCTACCAAAGGTATTGATGGACGTTAGTCAGATGCAGCAGGTATTCACGAATATCGTGTTAAATGCCGCTGAGGCCATGGAAGGGAAGGGCGAGCTGACGGTTTCAACCAGAATGGCACCCGATAATGAATATATCGAAATCGAATTCACCGATACAGGTTGCGGCATCCCACCGCAGAACCGTGAGAAGGTGTTTGACCCGTTCTTCACTACCAAAGAGGTGGGCCGCGGAACCGGGCTTGGCCTGGCTGTAAGCCACGGAATCATTGCCAGGCATAAAGGCACCATAGAAGTGAAGAGTGAACCGGGCAAAGGAACCAGCTTTATTATCAGATTACCACTAAAACGAAAGGAAGACTAAATGTCCGGGCAGGCCAACATCCTGGTCATCGATGATGAGGAAACCATGCGGGATTCATGCCGGCAGGCACTCTCTCGAAATGGAAACAGAGTAGAAGTTGCCGAGGATGGCTTGAGTGGGCTGGCTATGCTGGAAAAGAAGTCCTTTGACCTGGTTATCCTTGATTTAAAGATGCCTGGCTTGAGTGGTATGGAGGTATTGAAGAAGATAAAAGAGACTGAACCTGAGGTTATGGTCATTGTTATTACCGGGTATGCAACCGTAGAGTCTGCCGTCGAGGCCATGAAAAAGGGGGCCTATGATTTTATTCCTAAACCTTTCACGCCGAATAGCCTGCGAGCGATAGTAAAGCGAGCATTAGACAGGAGGGAAATTGCCCTTGAGAACGTCCTGCTGCGAGGCGAGTTGAAGGCAAGCTTTGGCGGCGAGGTAATCCTCGGTCAGAGCAAATCGATGAAGAAAGTTGAGGAGTTGGTGCGCAAAGTTGGTCCAACTGATACTACTGTTCTGATTTTCGGAGAGAGCGGTACCGGCAAGGAGCTTGTGGCCAGAGCGATACATCGCTGCAGTGGCAGGAGGGATAAACCCTTTGTAGCGGTAGACTGTGGGAGTTTAGTGGAAAATCTCTTTGAAAGTGAATTGTTCGGCCACGTCAAAGGCTCCTTCACCGGCGCCACGGCGACAAAATATGGCCGATTTGAGCTGGCAAATGGTGGAACGCTTTTCTTCGATGAGATTGGGAATATTAGCATAAACATTCAGACAAAATTGCTGCGGGTGCTCCAGGAAAGGGAGATCACGAAAGTTGGAAGTTCACAAGTTATCAAAGTGGATGTGCGAATCGTTGCCGCCACCAACAAAGATTTGCTGAAAGCTGTAAAAGCAGGAATATTTCGTGAGGACCTGTTTTATCGCTTGAGCGTCGTCCCGATTACTCTTCCTTCTTTACGTGAAAGGAGAGATGATATTCCACTGCTGGCCAACCATTTCTTGAGCAAGTATAACAAAAAGAGAAGCAAGAACATTAGGGCCATTTCTGAGCGTGCTATGAAGGCGCTGGTTGAATACGATTGGCCAGGAAACGTCAGAGAGCTGGAGAATGCCATTGAGCGAGCCGTCGTATTAACCGAAGACGATCTGATTAAACCCTCTGACCTATTATATTATGGACTCAGTGCTGAGACACCGTCAAGCTCAGATGCTGGCGAAGCTCAGCACCTGATTGATGTAGAAAGAGAGCATATCACGAAGATGCTTAAGATGTTCAACGGGCACAAAGGCAAGACCTCGGAGGCATTGGGAATAGACCGCAAAACTCTCCGCTTGAAGCTGAAGAAATATGGAATAGAATAGAGGTCTCTGGTGCAGCTTGCCCCATCATTGGGGAGAAATACCCCGTATTACGAACTGTCGTGGGAGATAATTAGGGGACCAAGGACACTTATAGAAGCGTAGATAACTTCTTGAAAACCAGCCACTTAGGAGAAAACCTGAGTGGCTTTTTTATTATCTGGCACAAGAGTTGCTTCGTGATAAAGCAGAATTATACGTTTATGCTGTTTTATAAGCTTGGAACAGAGCAACATTAGATAGGATGCGGGGATTTCAAATGAAGGGTGGACGCAGGAGAATTTTGATTGTAGAGCCTGATTGTGCAGCAGCTCGAGAGCTGTCGTCGCTCTTTATCGATGAGGGTTACGATGTAGAAATAAGCGGAGATGTTAGCAAGGCAGCAGAAAGGCTCAAGAATGTAAAGTTCGATTGTGTCATTATGGATGTTAATCTGCCTCGGATGAGGGGTTATGAGGCAGTCCCTATTCTAAAAGCAATTGACCCAAAAGTTCAGATAATTATGACGGCAGCTGAGAATACAATAGAGTTAGAACTGGAGGTGCGGAAGCAGGATATCTTTTATTACTATATAAAATCCTTCGACCGGGAAGAGCTGAAAGAGGCAGTTCGAGATGTTTTCAAAAAGCTGGGAAAGGTTAAGGAGGTAAAAGAGATGAATAAACCATCGAAAATCTTGATTATCGACGATGACCCGGACTTTGTCAAGGCAACGACGCCCATTCTGGAAAGCAAGGGCTACGAGGTTGAGTCTGCTTACGACAGTGAAGAAGCAATGGAGAAAATCAAGAAGGTTAAACCTGATTTGATTCTGCTGGATATCATGATGGAGAAATTAACTGATGGCTTCGACATCTGTTACAAGCTCAAGCATGACCCTGATATGATAAAGGTCCCTGTATTGGCCGTGTCCGCTATTACTGAGAAGACGGGATTTAAATTCTCGCCCGCCACGGACGGAGAATATTTTGAAGCGGACGGCTATATGGAGAAGCCGGTCAAACCGGATGATTTACTAAAGCGGATTGAGAAGCTCTTAAAAGGATAGAGGGTGAAGGTGAGAGACATTTATAGAACATCCGAGGAACAGTATAAGATGCCGGGCAATGCCACTATTTTAGTCATTGATGATGAGAAAGCTATGCGGGATTCCTGCTATCAGGTATTGACCAAAGATGGATATCGCACAGAGACATCTGAGGATGGGGATAGTGGTTTGCAAAAGATAATGGAGATAAGGCCGGATTTAGTCCTGGTTGACCTCAAGATGCCGGGGATGAGCGGGATGGAGCTTTTAGAGAAAATCGGGGATTTTGACCCTAACATCGTTTCTATAGTGATCACTGGCTACGCGACCATAGAATCGGCTGTGGAGGCGATGAAGCGGAATGCCTATGACTTTCTGCCCAAGCCATTCACACCGGACCAGCTGAGAATTGTTACCAGAAGAGGTTTGGAAAGGAGAAGACTTACTCTTGAGTCTGCACGGCTACAGCAGGAAAAGGAGAAGATGAAAGAGAACTTCATCACCCTTGTTTCCCACCAACTGCGGTCACCGCTTGCCTCTATTCAGCAGTATTTTGAGGTGATCCTGGAGGGATTTGCCGGTGAAGTGGCCAGCAAGCAGAAGGAGATGATAGAACAAGCAAGCAAGCGTATTGACGAGCTTTTAAGGCTTGTTAACGACTGGCTCAATATGTCCCGCATCGAAGCCGGCAAACTCACAGGGAAATTTGAACCGGTGGATTTAGTTTCCATTCTTTCCGAAACCATAGGACTTTTGAAGCCGCTGGCGGACGAAAGGAAGGTCGCCCTGGAGATGGATTTACGCGGCAGTCCTCCCATAGTTCAAGGCAATGGAGAAAGTTTAAAACAGGCGTTCACGAACCTGGTCAGTAACGCAATACACTACAATCGGGAAGGAGGAATGGTGAACATAAGCACGAGAGAGCAAGGCAATCATTTAGTGGTGGAGATCACCGATACGGGAATAGGGATTTCTCAAAAGAATTTGCATTTTATCTTCGATGAGTTTTTCAGGGTGAAGACTAAAAAGACTCGGGGCGTTACCGGCAGCGGCCTTGGACTGCCGATAGCGAAGAGGATAATTGAAGCGCATAACGGTTCTATTAAGGCGGTCAGCAAGCTTGGCAAAGGGACTACCTTCAGCATTCTTTTGCCAAAGGCAGGACAATGAAAGATAACAAGATGAGTAATAAAGCTAAAATTCTCATTGTAGATGACGACCTCGACTACGTCAAATCGATAAGAGCCATCCTCGAGAGCAAGGAATATACAGTCGATGCCGCTTATAACGTGGAATCTGCGATGGAGAAAATTAAGAAGACAAAACCAGATTTGATTCTCCTCGATATTATGATGGACAGACTTGATGATGGTTTTACCCTGTGTTACAGACTGAAACACGATTCAGAACTAAAGAAAATTCCCATACTTACTATTTCAGCCATCACGGAGAGAACAGGGTTCAAGTTTTCTCCCGCAACAGATGGGGAATATTTCGAGGCGGACGACTATGTGCAAAAACCTGTCAAACCTTCCGACTTGCTGGAAAGGATTGAAAAACTGCTAACGGGTAGGTACGGCAAACCTGAGTAACTATGAAAGATGTACTGACAACATGTGCCTTCTGTGGGTGCGGCTGCGGGCTATACCTGCAGATTGAAAAGGGCTGTGTCACCGGGGTAACACCGTCCCGGCGACATCCTGTAAGCCGGGGCAGGTTGTGTGCGAGAGGATGGCACATCTACGAGTTTGTACATCACCCGGACAGGTTAAAGGAACCGCTTATCCGCAAAGGCGGGACTTTCCGGAAGGTAAGCTGGCCGGAAATGCTTGAAATGGTAGCGAAGAAATTAATCGGGATTAGAGATAAGTACGGAAGCGATTCCATAGGTGTGATAGCTTCGGCTAAATGTACAAATGAAGACAACTTCATACTGATGAAATTCTGTCGGGCAACACTTGGAACAAACAACATCGACAATGGTGCTTCACTGTACGATTCCGCAACCCTGCCGGGACTTATGCAATCATTGGGTTTCGGGGCATCAACAAATTCCCTGAACGAACTTGAAGATACCGAAGTTATATTAGCCGTCGGTACCGACACCACCCAGACCCACCCCCAGGTGGCATCGCGGATAACAAGGGCTGTTTCAAAGGGGGCGGGGCTGATAGTAATAGACCCGCAGAAAACCCAGGTCTCCGGTTTTGCAAATGTGCATCTGCGCCTGAAACCGGGAACTTATGTTGGTCTCATAAATGGCCTTATTCATATTATCCTCAAGGATGGACTGATAAATGAGGAAGATGTCCTTCGTACCACATCAAATTTAGATTCATTAAAAACAATGGTTGAAAAATACACCCCTGATTATGTAGCGGAGGTTTGTGGTGTTTCAGGGTCCGACCTGAACAAGGCGGCCCGGCTGTTTGCGGGAGCCAATAAGGCGATGACGGTTTACTCCACAGCAGTCACGGGGCAGGCAGCCGGAAAGGATAATGTATGCGCACTGGCAAATCTTGCCCTGTTGTGTGGTCACCTGGGGGGGACACACAACGGGATAGTTGCTCTTCAGGAACAGAACAATGCCCAGGGAGCGGCTGATATGGGGGCATTACCCGCGTTTTATTCGGGATATCAACGGGTGGATAGTGAAACCGAAAAAGCCAAATTTGAATCTGAATGGAATACGAAGCTACCTTCAAGGCCGGGGCTTTCCATACTGGAAATGCTCTCACCCGGCAGATTGAAAGCCCTGTATATTATGGGTGAAAATCCACTTATCACCGCTCCGGATGTTGGACTCACGACAGAAACGCTGAAGGGATTGGAGTTTCTGGTTGTTCAGGATATCTTCCTGACAGAAACCGCTGAATTTGCGGATGTAGTCCTGCCGGCAGCATCATTTGCCGAAAAGGATGGAACATTCACAAGTATCGAAAGAAGAGTTCAGAGAGTAAGGGCCGGGGTCAATCCTCCCGGAGAAGCACTGCCTGACTGGAAGATTATCACTGAACTGTCAAACCGTGTCGGATACAGGATGGATTATGATTCGCCGGCACAGGTTATGGAAGAAATATCACATCTTACCCCGATTTATGCAGGCATAAGTTACGAACGCTTGGATGAAGAATGGGGATTACAGTGGCCCTGCCCGGATAAGGAACATCCGGGGACAGCTGTTCTGCGCCGCGATTTTTCCAAAGCGGGTAAGATAGTCTTTCCACTTATAGAACAAAACGGGAAGGGAAAAGAACATTTCACGCCGGTGGAAGACATCCCGCTTGTGGAACCACCCGACGAGGAATATCCTTTTACACTCACCACGGGTAGCCTGTACTGGCACTGGCACAGCGGGACAATGACGAGACGTTCAGCCACACTCAGCAGGGAATATCCGGATGTGTTTGCGGCTATAAATCCGGAGGATGCCGAACAATTAGGTATCAGGAAAAATCAACGCATAAGAATAATATCCAAGCGCGGTGAAATGGAAACTGCGGCAATGATCACCGAGAGAGTCCAGGTAAAGACCGTCTTTATCCCACAGCATTATAAAAATACGGCTTGCAAAGTGCTGTTGAACCCAAGCAACATTGGCGGGCCAAAGACACCTGAAATGTTCTGTGCTGTTAGAGTAGAGCCGGTAACAAAATTATGAATGCAGGTTAGATTGACGGAGACCCTGAAAAGAGATTGAAGATGAGCGGATACAAAGAGGACTTACGGATAATTACCAAAGATAACCTCTTCGCGCTGATGGAGGTATTTATAAAGACCAGAGAGGTTATAGCGCCAGTCAGGGGTCACGGTGGAGAGGTGATATTTTACCCGATTGAAAGCATAGAAGATGTGGCGTGGGACTGGCAGTATGTCAATGCGGTACTTCCGCCGAAACGCTTTTTCCTGCCGCAAACAGAGGTAATGTTCGAATACAGGTATGACAACGGTTACAAAATTACACCCCGTTATGATGACCGGGTAAGAATGATATTTGGCATTCGTCCCTGTGATGTAAATGCACTGGTTTTCCTTGATAGATTCTTCGGAGGAGGTTCTATCAGCAAAAAATCTCCGGAACAAGAGCCGCTTTTTCCCGACAGCCATTACATCAGGAGACGTGCCAATACTTTCATCATCGCCTTTGGATGTCATCAACCGGGAGAGGACTGTTTCTGCGTCTGCTGTGATGCCGGACCTTTCCTCGAGGAAGATTACGACCTGCAACTTACCGCTATGGACGGAGCGTATGCTGTGGAGGTTGGTTCGGCACGGGGCCTCAAAATTATTTACGGCAATAAACATCTCTTCCGTATGGCCTCATCTGGCGAAGTGAAGGAGCTTGGGAGGATAAAGGAGGATGCATTGAATAAGTTCGGGGATACCTGCGCCTATATGAGTAAGGCCATCCGAAGAATCACAGAAGATAAAGTGGATGAGTGCTTGTGGGAAAAACTCGCAGAGCGTTGTCTTGATTGTGGGGGATGCTCCTATGTCTGCCCGACCTGCTGCTGTTATAACATTGTTGACATTGCCTTGAGTGATAAATCCGGAATCAGAACGAGGACCTGGGACAGTTGCGCCCTTGCCGGGTTTACCCGGATAGCAGGCGGCGAGATTCTAAGAAGCGATAAAAAGGACAGATTGAAACGAAGATTTTTTCATAAGTTATCCTATCAGTACATAGAAAAAAATAAGAGACACGGATGTGTTGGCTGTGGTCGATGCGTTACAACCTGTTTGGGAGATATCAGCATGCCCTCTGTTGTCGAGGCAATCAGAAAACAATGCAAATAGCCAATCGCCAATCGCAAATCGCAAATCGCAAATTGCGATAAGCGATTCGCGACAAGCGATAGGCGACTAAAGTTCGTGTCTTTGTGCCTTCGCGGCGGAGTATGTACTAATGAAAGACGTATATTTTCCAGATGTCGCCATAATAGAGAGCATCCGGGATGAAACCGGTGACGTAAAAACGTTCACGATGCGATTCAAAGACCCTGATATCCAGGAGAGTCTCACTTACCGTTCCGGTCAGTTTTTCGAGGTTTCAATATTCGGTATCGGTGAGATGCCCATTTCCGTCACTTCCACACCGAGCCGCAAGGGTTTCTTTGAGCTAAGCGTTAAGAATGTCGGACTGGTCTCAGCATCGCTGCACAGTCTGCCGTCAGGCTCAGAAGTCGGCATCAGAGGACCGTTCGGTAACGGCTTCCCTTATGAGGATGTTTTCGGCAAAGATTTGCTCTTCGTCGGCGGCGGAATAGGTCTGGCCCCCTTGCGGTCACTTATAAACAACGTCCTGGATAACCGTGATAATTTTGGCAGGGTCATCATCCTCTACGGGTCGCGGACACCCGGCGACCTTGTGTTCAGGGATGAATTTAAACTGTGGCAGGACCAGTCTGACGTGACTATGCTCGTAACGGTTGACCGTGGTGATGAAAAATGGATGGGCAATGTCGGAGTGGTGACCACGCTTTTACCGAAAGCGGCAATTGAAAGCGAGAACGCCGTTGCCTTTGTCTGCGGACCACCCGTAATGATTCCATTTGTTATTAAGGACCTGTTAAAACTGGGATTTATGGAGGACACGATTATTTCTACCCTGGAACGACATATGAAGTGCGGCGTGGGTAAGTGCGGACACTGCTGCATCGGAGATAAATATGTCTGCCTCGATGGGCCGGTATTCTCTTACCGTCAAATGAAGGCAATGATGGAATAACCGGAGCTAAACCGATGATAAAAAGCAAAAATGTTGTCATACTTGGAATCGGCAACCCGGACCGTGGGGATGATGGTGTGGGACCTTATCTTGCCGAACGGCTCGCCGGCCAAGTCGATGCGGAAGTAATAAACTGTGAGGAAATACCGGAGAGTTATACAGGCGTAATCAGGGAATTACAACCTGATACCATAATAATACTGGATGCGGTCTCCATGGGGCAAAAACCGGGTGCAGTTGCGGTTTTAACCCATCAGGAAGTTTCAACCGCAGGATATTCAACACATAGTGCCTCTATCGGTTTACTTATGAAGTATCTGAAACAGCAAACCGGAGCGGAGGTGTTTTTACTGGGAATACAGCCGGGGAATACCTCGTACGCAAGCCCGATGACTCCCCATATAAGGAAAACAGCAGACACATTGTACTCAATGATGACAGGTGGAAATGCAAAATGCTCATCAGTAAATTAAAACAGGCACTTATATGTTTAAAGGCAGGCAGGGTTACACTTGGCTACCCGTATGAACCGTCGCCGCCCCCGGAGGGTTTCAGAGGAAAAGTCAAGGTGGATATTGATAAGTGTATAGGATGTGCCGGGTGTGCCAATGTCTGCCCGTCACGCGCCATTGAAGTTGTTGATTTCGATAAGGGTTGGCGCAGGATACAGTTTCACCTTACTCGCTGTATATCATGTGGCAGGTGTGAGGAAGTATGTCCGGAGGAGGCGATTAAACTTACAGATGAGTTCGAACTCTCCACCAACACCAAGGAGGACCTTACTATAACAATAGAAGTTTATATGGATACGTGCCAGCGGTGTGCAAGGTGTTTCAAACCAAAACATCCACTCGACAAGATGATGGTAACGGGATTCAGGGAGTAGAACGTAATTATGCTAACAGGCAGAGAGATAATCGAAACATTAAAAACAAGGTTCAATAAACAAATTATTGAGGCGGAGGAAAAGGTATCAAACCAGATATTTGTCAGGGTTGTTCCTGATGCTCTTATCCCGGTAATCTGTTTTCTTAACGAGACCCTTTCGCCGAGGTTTCTTATCAATTCGGCTACGGATATGGTCCGGCAGGATGGAAAATACATGGTCTCTTATATATTTTCATTTGACAGGGAAAAGATATTTCTCTGTATCCAGGTAGCAGTAGATGCGGCAGAGCCGGATATAGACTCCATTACCCCTATCATAGCGGGGGCCAACTGGTCGGAAAGGGAAACGCGTGACCTGGTTGGTATAAATCCCAAAAATCATCCCGACCCCCGCCGTCTCGTCTTAGCGGATGACTGGCCACAAGGCGTTTATCCATTACGGAAGGATTTCCCGTACGACTATAAACCACCCTCAGAACCCCAGAATAAAGTGCAGCTCAAGAAACCACCTGAAGGTACCAAGGTCATACCTATAGGCCCCTTCTACCCTGTTCTGGAGGAGCCGGCTTACTTTAAGCTGTTTGTAGATGGGGAAACGATTGTTGACAGCGACTACCGGGGATTTTACAGCCATCGCGGAATTGAGAAGATTGGCGACAGTAAACTTACATACAATCAGGTATGTTTCATCGCCGAAAGAATTTGTGGTATCTGCGGATTTATCCACAGCACCTGTTACTGTGAGGCGGTCGAGCGTGCAGCAGGTATAGAGGTGCCGCTTCGTGCCCATTATATCCGAACCATAATGCTTGAACTCGAAAGAATCCACAGTCACCTTCTGTGGCTCGGAATCGCCGTTCATATTATTGGGTTCGACACACTGTTGATGCAGTCCTGGCGGATCAGGGAGCCAGTGATGTGGCTTTGCGAGAAGATAAGCGGCAACCGCAAGACGTATGGGATGAACCTTATAGGTGGCGTTCGCCGGGATATACCATCCAGCATACACGATGAGATAATAAGAGTGATTGAAAAAATCGAACGGGAAACAATAGAGGTTATAAACGCTGTTGTGGGGGACACTTCCCTTCACCTCAGGTTGAAGGACGTCGGTGTCCTGACCGAAGAAGTTGCCCGCAGTATATGTACGGTAGGGCCGACAGTAAGAGGTTCCGGCATCGGTATTGATTCGCGTGTTGACCACCCTTATGCGGCCTATGACCTGATAGATTTTGAAGTTGCAGTCCAAAGCGGTTGTGATGTATGGGCACGGACACTTGTGAGACTGAAAGAGACGATAGAAGCAATAAGGATTATCAAGCAGTGTCTGCTTGAAATGCCCGATGGCCCCATAATGGGCGAGGTAATGGAAGAGATACCCTCCGGCCGGGAGGCTATATGCTGCGTCGAGGCGCCGAGGGGAGAGGCAATACATTATGTGCAGACCGGAGAGGACAACAGACCGTACCGCTGGAAAGTGCGGGCGCCCACTTATGCGAATCTTCAGTGTGTCCCCTATCTAATCAAGGGCGAACGGATAGCCGATGTCCCGATTATTATCGGCAGCCTTGACCCTTGTTTCTCCTGCACGGAACGAATGGCGGTAGTGGATGTTAAAACAGGGGTAGAGAAGATTTATACGAAAGAAGAAATAATAAAGAGGTAGTTATGTTTTCAATATTAGAGAAATGTTTCAAGAAATCCATCTGGGTCTATCATACCAATGCCAGCGCCTGTAATGGGTGTGATATAGAAATCATAAACGCCCTGACTCCGTTCTACGATGCGGAGCGGTTCGGGATAAAATTAGTCGGCTCGCCCCGGCACGCCGATGCCCTGCTGGTGACCGGTGCGGTCAGCCGCCAGGTCTGTCCCCGGTTGAAGACCCTTTATGAATCCGTGCCGGACCCTAAAATCGTTTTTGCCATTGGCTCCTGTGCCACCGGGGGCGGGATATGGTTCGATTCCTACAATATGGTTGGCGGGGTGGACAAGGTCATACCGGTAAATTTCTATATTCCGGGCTGCCCCCCAAGACCTGAAGCGATATTATTTGGAGTAGCTGTCGCACTGGGTCTGGTGGACAAAAAGGCTGCGGCAGAATATCTAAAAGAAAAAGGTTTTCCTGAATTGATAAAGCAAGAGCAGCAAATGACAGTTGGTGAGTGAAATGATGGAGATACTAAAACCTGTATTTTATTTATTGATATTTCCCGGCCTTCTTTTTACTGGGGTACTGGGGCTGTTCTTTATGTGGGTGGACCGTAAGGTAACGGCCCTCATCCAGTCCCGTATTGGTCCGCCCTGGTACCAGTGTTACGCGGACATCGGCAAACTGCTGTATAAACAGGTTATCATACCCGCCGGTTCGAACCGTCTGAGTTTCGTAACAGCACCGCTTATTGGTCTGGCAGGGGCCTGTCTGGCAACGAGTATTATCTGGATGGTGAATATTAACAGGGACGTTTCCTTTGTAGGGGATTTAATAGTTGTTATGTATCTACTGGTACTTCCCTCTGTCGCCCTGATAATCGGGGGGGCTGCATCCGGAAATCCTTTCAGTAGTGTAGGAGCCAGCCGGGAAATGACGATGGTATTTGCGTACGAACTGCCTTTTATACTGGTTATCTTAACCGCAGTAATCAAGACCAAGTCCGTAATCTTCGCAGACATTATAACTTACCAGTTTCAGAACGGCACAATGCTTGCCAGTGGGTCCGGAATAATTGCTTCAATTGTCTTTTTTATCTGTATGCTGGCAAAACTATGCTATTTGCCATTTGATATTCCTGAAGCAGAAAGTGAAATTATCGGAGGTACCCTGGCGGAATATTCGGGCGCTTTGTTAGCAGTATTCAAAGTAACGAATGCTATGATGTTGCTTATTCTTCCGCTATTTTTAATAACACTATTTGTAGGGGGCATTGATGTCAACTCCGTAAAAGGTATTCTTTTGCTAATATTTAAATACTTGATAATCCTGTTCCTGGTAATTGTAGTAAAAAGTACTCATCCCCGTCTAAGGATTGACCAGGCGTTCAAATTCTTTCTTGGTCCGGTTACCGGCCTTGCAGTAATTAGCGTGATATTGACTATACTTGGAGTGTAATAAATGAATATTTTACCTGTATTGCCCCTGATTATACCACTGATTTCAGCGCCGCTTGCCTGGATACTCAAGGGGAAACTGCGGGAATGGTTTTCGGTGGCAGTGACCTTGTGTGTACTTATACTATCGGTCATTTTGCTGATGATAGTCACTAAGACACCTATGAATTACGTTCTTTTAGAAGTGACGGATAATATCGCTATAGCGGTGAACCTCGATATGTTATCAATAGTAATTATCACGCTGATATCTTTTTTGGGTTTTCTTGCCACGCTGTATTCAACAAAGTATATGGCACAATCGCGCGGCCTGAACAGATATTACTTTTTGCTTCTGCTATTCATCGGCTTTATGAATGGAACGGTACTCTCAGGAGACCTGTTTAGTATGTTTTTGTTGTGGGAACTTATGACGCTGGCGGCTTTTTTCCTCGTGATATTTGATAATACCAGCGAGTCAATAAGAGCAGGGATAAAATATCTCTTAATGAGCGAAATGGGCGCTCTGCTTATGCTGTTTTCCATCATTGCGATTTACTTTCAGCAAGGCACGGTAAATATAGTAACACTGGCAAGCCGTGCAATAACCGTTGATTCAACCTTTATGCACATCCTGCTTCTATTTTTCCTTATGGGAACCGGTGTAAAGGCAGGGATAATACCCATACATACCTGGCTGCCTGATGCGCACCCTGCTGCTCCATCGCCTGTATCTGCCTTGCTTTCCGGGGTAATGATAAAAGTGGGTGTCTATATGATGATAAGAATATTTTGCCAGATTTTTTCTCTTGCCATAAATTGGCAGACCATTCTCTGTGCACTCGGCTCGGCAAGCATAATTATTGGTGTGATGATGGCCATAAAACAGACTGACGCCAAAAGACTTCTCGCATACCACAGTATAAGCCAGATTGGTTACATCGTTCTCGGCATCGGCACTGGGGTCAGCATTGGTCTTGCAGGCGGTTTATTTCATCTTATGAACCACGCCCTGTTCAAGGGACTTCTGTTTCTTTCGATTGGGGCGGTCATTCATCGGATGAAAAGCAGGAACCTTTCCGATTATGGTGGTCTCGCCGGTACAATGCCAATCACATTTATAACCTGTTCAATCGCAGCTCTATCCATATCCGGGGTGCCGCCGTTTAATGGTTTTGTCTCCAAATGGATGATTTACCAGGGGCTGGTTCAGCGTTTTACGATGGACAGTTCCCCATTTACAATCGTATGGCTGGCAGCTGCGATGTTTGGCAGCGCACTGACCCTTGCCAGCTTTGTAAAACTTATCTACGCTACATTCTTAACAGCACCTCAAAAACCACATAGAGTGAGTGAAGTTTCCGCTTCGATGTGGGTACCTATGGTAATTATGGCAGGATTATGCATCATCTTTGGCGTGGTGGCGTGGGATGTTCCGTTAAGATTTTTCGTATTGCCGATGGTGCCGGGAGTGTCATTTTCCGGATACTGGCAGCCGGGCCTTGCCACGGTTCTCTTGATTATTGCCTTCGTTGCGGGAGGAATTGTTTTTGTTTCCGGACAGTTGAAAAAGGCCGCCGTAAGTGCCCCATTTGTTGGTGGTGAGGAATTTGAACCGGAAATGGCAGTATCTCCCAAAGGATTTTATCATACAATCAAAAATACAGGACTTTTTAAGGCCATGTACTATCAGGCAGAAAAAAGACGTTTGATATTTATTATATCGGTAGAAATATTGGTATTAACATCTCTGATGCGTTAAGCAGTATCCATACGGGAATACTACCAACGTATCTGTTGTGGATTCTTGCCGGGCTGGTTGTTCTGCTGTTGATTAATTATGTCTGACTTTAGGCGCTTGAAAGGAGACACGTTTTGTTTGTAATTTTAGTACTGTTGATGATATTGATGATTGCAGGAGCCGTAGTCGCCATTCAATCGAAAGACCTGTTATCTGCTGTCATCTCTATGGGAATCGTTGGGTTCGGTTTGACGTTGGTATTTTTAGTATTACAGGCCCCCGACTTGGCAATTGTCCAGATTGTAGTTGAAACCCTAACCCTGATTATTTTGATTGCAGCTATTCTGAAAACAACTATGAAAGAGAGCAAAGCTGAAAAATCTGCCGTTGTAATTTATTCAGCAGCAGCAACGGTCATTCTTTTAATAATACTCTTATCTGTTTTCGGCAATACATTCAAAGACTTGCCGGATTGGGGCTGTGAAAATTTAAGAATGTCTAAATATTACATTGAGCAGGGACTTGAAAAGACAGGGGCGGAAAATTTAGTTGACGCGGTTATACTTGATTTCAGGGCTTACGATACCCTTGGTGAAGCAACTGTTCTGTTTACAGCCGTAATGGGAATATTGGCTGTTTTAAGAAGCAAAGGAAGAAAGAAATGAAGGGTATGACGGAAATAGTAAAGACGGTTTCGAAATTATTGGCCGGACTGATATTTTTCTACGGTATCTATATTGTGTTGTTTGGCCACCTGACTCCAGGTGGAGGTTTTGCCGGCGGCGTTATTATATCCGGTGCTTTTATACTTTTGATTGTTGCTAATGGAATTGATGAAGAAAAGCTGAGGGGAGAAAAGGAAAAAGCAGTTTCTTTAGCAAGTCTGGGCATATTTTTGTTCTGGATTATCTCTATTATTGGACTTTGTATGGGGACCTTTTTCTTCTTGAACTTCTTAGGTAAAGGCAGACCCTTAAATATTTTCAGCGGCGGCACTATCCCTTTATGTAATATCGCCATCGGAATAGAAGTTTCGGCTGCCCTATGTTCCATAGTCATAGCGTTCATACTTGTGAAAAAAGGTGATAAAAAATGATATATCTCCCGTGCGGTTTACTGTTTTTGGTGGGACTTTCCGGTATATTGCTCAAACGGAATCTGATAAAGATTGTCATTAGTCTGACCATAATAGAGTACTCTTTATTTATGTTTTTGGCCCTTGTGGGGTACAAACAAAATGCGCTCCCCCCCATTGTAAAATCTGTAACTGAAGAAGCTAATTACGTTGACCCGCTTCCGCAGGCGCTTGTGTTAACAGCAATAGTAATCGGATTAGCCACCACCGCTTTGCTGGTGGCATTAGCGGTCCGCATCTATGAGAAATACGGAACGTTTGATATTAGAGAAATCAGGAGATTAAAAGGATAATACTGATGAATTCATCTTCCGTTGCCCAGTATCTGCTGCCCGTTCTTGTCGCACTGCCTTTAGGTGGGGCACTTTTAATTCAGTTATTAAAGAAGATTTCAAAATTAACTTCTGACATCATAGCTAATTCTATTCTTTTGGTGCTGGTAGTACTGGTCTTCAGTTTATTGAACAGCCCGATGTTAGTATATAAAGTAGGCGGCTGGATGCCTGTTAAAGGGGTCCCGATAGGAATATATTTAGTACTGGACGGTCTTTCACTGCTCCTGCTGATTATTATTAATACGATAGGTCTCATTTCACTTATTTTTTCTATCAGTTATATGAAGAAATTTACGAACAAGCCTTTATACTACACTCTCTTTTTATTGATGATTGCCGGGATGAACGGAGTCGTAATCAGCGGAGACCTGTTTAACATATATGTATTTTTAGAAGTTGCCGCTATTGCATCCTATTCTTTAGTGGCGTTTGGCACTGAAGCGGATGAGCTTGAGGCAGCCTTCAAGTATCAGGTAATGGGTACAGTCGCATCGGCATTTATTCTTTTAGGTATTGTTATTATTTACAGTACTACAGGCACACTTAATCTGGCAGACATTGGACGGGTATTAAAAGATAAAGCTACGGAGGCTCCCATAATTTTAACCGGGATATTATTTTTAGTCGGTTTTGGGTTGAAAGGGGCTATGATGCCGTTTCACGCCTGGCTTCCCGATGCCCATCCGTCGGCGCCTGCCCCCATTTCAGCCATGCTTTCAGGAGTATTAATAAAGGCAATAGGCATCTACGCATTGGTCAGGATAATGTTTAACGTTATTGGTGTAACACCGATATTTTCTAATATGATGTTATGTATTTCAGCAATCTCAATGACCGCAGGTGTATTTCTCGCCTTTGCTCAATGGGATTTTAAGCGGCTTTTGGCCTACCATAGTATAAGTCAGATGGGATACGTCATGCTTGGTATCTCTCTTTACACCCCGCTTGGTATATTAGGCGGCTTATTTCATATGCTGAATCATTCTGTTTTTAAATCTTTATTATTCTTAAATTCAGGGGCTGTCGTTTATGGAACAGGGTCTCGCCAGCTTAAAAGGTTAGGCGGGCTTAATCAAAAAATGCCCGTTACCGGAGGCACTTGCCTTGTAGCTTCAATGTCAATTGCAGGGCTGCCACCCTTTAACGGGTTCTGGAGTAAGCTGATAATCATAATGGCCTGCATCCAGTCTGATCATTTTTTCCTGGCGGCATTAGCTGTGTTAGTCAGTATTATGACCCTTGTCTCTTTCTTAAAGGTTCAGAGATATGCTTTCTTTGGCAGCCTTAAACAAGGATTAACAGATATAAAAGAAGTTCCGTTTGCCATGTGTTTTTCAATGATACTACTGGCTTTTCTTTGCACTATAATGGGTGCGCTTCTTTTTCCGGGATTGAAGGAAATTTTTATCGACCCTGCAGTAAATACTCTGGTGAATGGTAGAGAATATATTTCTCTTGTTCTCAAATAGGAGATTGCAGTGCGTAAGCTCGTATTATTTATAGTTACTTTTATATTATGGTTGCTATTAACCCATACACTGCGCACTCAGTTTGTTATCACCGGTGTGATTGTGTCACTGTTAACGGCTTTTTTGTTCGGGAATATGTTTGTTAAGAACTGGAATAAAGTTTTCCAGATAAAAAGATATCTCTGGTTCCTATGGTATCTTGTTATTTTTATATGGGAATGTATCAAGGCAAATTTTGACGTTGCCTACAGAGTGCTTCATCCTGCCCTGCCAATCAAACCGGGAATAGTCAAAGCGAAAGTTAAGTTAAAGACGGATATTGCCAGAACTATCTTAGCAAACTCGATTACGATGACTCCCGGAACCTTGAGCGTTGATATTATAGGCGAATATATGTTTATCCACTGGATATGTATCAGGGATGAAAATTCAGAAACTTCCTGCCAGGGAATTGTAGATAGGTTTGAAAATATTTTGGCGAGGATATTCGAATGATAATTTTATTGGTTATTCTGATTATTTCATGTTTTTTATGTTTATATCGTGCCGCAAAGGGACCAACCGTCCCTGACCGAATGGTGGCAATAGATATCCTTGGAATACTTGTAGTTGGAATCTGCGCAATATTAGGATATATCTTAAATCTTCATTTCTTTATTGATATTGCCCTCGCCTGGATATTTATCGGTTTTATTGGAACGATAGCGTTAGCCAAGTATCTTGAAGGGAGAAGCTTAAATGATTGATATTGCCGGTATTATAATAATTTGTATTGGAGTTGCATTCGATCTGTTTGGCTGTATCGGATTAATTCGCTTACCCGATGTTTATAACCGTCTCCAGGCTGCCACAAAATGCGTTACCATCGGTACCTGTGGAGTAATGTTCGGCATATTTGTATTATCAGGATTTAACAGTTTAGGAGTAAAATCTCTTATTTGTATTCCGTTTATTTTCCTGACAGCACCAACGGCAGCGCACGCCCTGGCAAGAGGCGCACATATTTTCGGGGTAAGACTCTGGGATAAAAGCAGAATGGACAAATATAAGGAATATAAATCCCAAACAGCGAATCGTTGTTAATCTAAAATGAGATGTAAAGCTAAACCCCTATCCCCTAACAAAGACCAGATTTTCAAGAGCAACAGCCCGCCTATTAACGTAACTTTTAATTAGTTTTGGGAACAGGGCTTTATTTGGCGGGCTTTCTGCTCTGCCGGCAGAATTTGCCCATAAGCGTTATCGCCTCGTTCAATCTTTCGGCTGAGCCGTCCATCTTTGTGTAGGCATCAACCAGCTCCAGCAATTCCGGGTCCGGCTCGACAGAGCCATAATGATGTGCCACGTTAACAATGGCGGCATCGAGGCCATACTCCATTGCCTTTGCGAGATAGGCCCTGAAGATGCCGATTCTTCTGGCAGGCAGGTCGCGGGCGCAGTTACTTATGCCGAGCGAGCAATGAACACCCTTCATCTCAGGGTCG